>JAEEGG010013403.1_pt1 | contig 17541 bp, 14 predicted proteins | sample 9134161 | NCBI WGS metagenome assembly JAEEGG01 (sample SAMN16246543, study PRJNA631951) | gut metagenome | biome: gut microbiome; feature: rumen; material: CR-attached | host: Bos | place: Iran: Karaj | collected 2018-10 | reverse complement strand
GTTTTGAGCACAATAAGACTCTATGGGATTACATTGAAACATTGGATATAGATATTCAGAATGCATACTGGCGAAGAGTTCCTGCCATTTTCTGGGGCGGATATAAAGAGGATGCTACGCTCTATAAAATTAATAAACTATCTTCAGTTGGAAGAGGGCTTGATGCCATGAATAACTCTTGGATCTATGCAAAAGAAATGCCAACTGTGGCTATTCAAGAGCTGTTAAAAAATGTTTTGAAGTCTGAAAGTGATTTGAATGATTCCATTGACCACCACCCGCTTAGCGTATATATAGAGACTCTTCATAAACGTGAAGATGCGGATAAGGATTTACTCATCCATCTGGAATGGGTTTACTTGCCAATGCTGAGGTATGATCGTGTAAAAGATAGTCTGGCTCTGCTTAATGACAGGTTGACAAAAGATCCTGATTTCGTGGTGGAGATACTTGGCTATTTATACATTCCGGAAAATGAAAGTGAACAAGAAAGGGTTGTGACGGATATTGACAGGCAGAATGCACAACGAGCCTTCTATCTCTTGAATCAATGGAAAACTATTCCTGGAGTAGGTGAGAATTATTCGTTGGATGAAGCAGTGTTGTCGGATTGGATGCAGGCTGTATTAAAGAAATCCTCGGAGACAGGTCATTACAGACATGCTTGTAGTCAACTAGGACAGTTGTTTTCATATTTTCCAGAAAGGAAAGACGAGGCAGAGAAACTGTTTGCCCTAATAGAGCCTATTAAAGAAAAGGCTTTCTATAGCGGTTATAATGCTGGGTTGTTCAATAAACGTGGACTTACATCGCGTAGTCCGTATGAAGGAGGAGAGATAGAAAGAGACAATGCCTCAATGTTTAAAGGGCTTTATGACAAATATCATTTACGATACCCCCGTGTTTCGAAAGTCTTTAAAGATCTCTCCGAACAATACGAACGAATGGCTAAGGAAATGGATGAACAGGCAGACATCGATAAGATGGATCATTAGAGTCATTGGATTATAAAAGTGTATGTATCATTGAAACGTGACAACAAGAGGGTATGTTTAACATAGACTACATAAAAGTTTACGAGGCAACGCATCAACGTATCAGGAAGAATCTGAAAGTTGGGCATGAATATAGGTTTGAGGAAACTCTTGAACCTGATTTCTTTGCGCACCATATCAATGTGCATGCTATCGTAGGCAAAAACGGAAGCGGGAAGTCAACGCTGCTGGAAATCATGTTCCGGTTAGCCAACAACCTGAGTTTTGTCCTGATGAAAGATATACCCAGAGATGCCGCTGATAATCTCTGCTATGTGTTTGGACTCTATGCAGAGATGGGGTGGCATGAAGGGGATAAGTATGGCGTTCTGAAGTGTGAAGATAGGAATGTTATATTCTCGTGCGGAGATGCTGTGAGTAATTATGAGGTAATGGAACAGGCAGGAGTGAGATTCTTTATGTCAGGCCACGACATTGCTGTAGAATATGAGAAGGTAAGGAATGTAGCTAACAATTTCTTCTATACGTTGGTGATGAATTATAGTATGCAGTCGTATGTTGCCCAAGACTATATAGGAGAAGAATGTAAGAGTAGAACATCAAATAGACACCAGTCGTGGAATGTAAAAGATGTTTGGATAAATGCTTTGTTCCATAAGAATGACGGTTATATGTGCCCCATTAACATTAACCCATACCGGCATGAGGGTACGATAGATATGAATAAGGAGATGCGGTTGACACGCAATAGGGTGACGGCCCTATTGCAATATTTCAAGTACAGGGGGCAACACTTGATAGATGGTTATCAACTGCATGAGATGATTTATACCTATAATCCGTTTATCCTTAAAGGCTACTTTAATAGTGATAAGATTCTGGAGATGTATAACACTCTGATGCCAGTAAAGGACGAAGAGGAGAAAGAACATAGAGAAAAATATAAGGATGAAAACGGCAAGAAACTGGAGTGGATATTGGCTTTATTCCAAGAAACTCTGAAATCAGAAGAAGATAATGTTGCCAAGGTTGTACTTGGAGTATTTGGTATTAAACCAGATGCTTATGACGATGAGAGCTATAGAGCGGGAATGCTCTATCTAATTTGTAAAGTGTTAAATATAGGGAATACCTATCCAAAGTACTTACTCCAGGCACTCCAGACTAAGATAAAGACGAAATATGAGATTATTAACGCACTGGATGTAAAAAGTACTCCTGAAGTTATGAATACTGTAGCCGAGTTGGCCTTAATGGTAAAAGATGAGGAAAGCCATGTGACACTGAAAGTGCGTAGAGTCTTATTATACTTGCTGCATTATGCAGAGATAAGAAGAAATACGGAATATGGACTAGAAATGTATGAAGAGGATTTCGGACTGACAGGACATGACTATCTCAATGCTTTTGATGATAGACATGATATAGAGAAGGAACAGCAGGATATTACCCTACTATATAGCCTGAAGGAGCTTGAGTTGTTGACACCGCCTAGCATCTATGAGCAACATGTGTATCTGAAGAAGGAAAACGAGCAAGGGCAAGTCTATGGAAACCCAATAGAACTGAGTTTAATGAGTAGCGGAGAGCGCCAATTCGTTTTCTCGGTAAGTTCGATTATCTATCATCTGACGAATCTGTTGTCTGTGGAGGATAATCTACCAAGGTATCACTGCTTCAATTTGGTGATAGATGAGGTTGAGATTTGTTTCCATCCTGAGTATCAACGTACATTTCTGAAAAATCTACTGCGGTTGTTAGACCGGTTGGAGTTTAATAGAGGTGAGCGGTATATTAATATATTGCTGACAACGCACTCACCATTCTTGTTGTCGGATATTCCTGAAAGTCATATTCTTTATATGACTCAGGATGAAGAACTTCCAACAGGAAAGACATTTGGAGCAAATATATATGACCTATTGAACCAGCAGTTCTTTATGAGCAATACTATTGGGGAGTTTGTTGCGCAGAAAATCAATGAGGTGGTTCGTGTTTATCGGTTAGATAATAACCCAGAGATAAGGGAACAGTTGTTCAGAGAGGGTTATGAAAGGATGGTGTCACTATATGCCTTGATTGGTGATGAGTATCTGAGGAAGGTGGTGCTGCAGATGGTAACAGAGATGGCCCAACAGTACAATATGCGAACACCTTTGGCAGAAGAAGACATAGATAGACAGATACAGGAGCATGAGGATGCAATCCTTGAGCTGAAAAGGATAAGGAGGCACAGGCATGATTAGGATGGCGTATCTGGATGATAAAGACCTTTATGAAAAGATCAAGGACGCATATGTTGAGTTGATGAACACCAAAACGTTACGCAAACATTGGCGTGAGGTGAAGAATGACTGTGTGGAATTGGCAGGGTTCAATTATTCGATTAAACAATTGGTATCAGCTCCATTTGGGGAACTGGTGGTGATTGCAAAGGCGTTTGATGATGCACTGGCAGGGGCAACTGATGTACGGAAACGGGAAATAAAGGATAGGTTGCAAAACGAAGTTTTCAAGTATGACCGCTATTATCAGAGGGCTAAGATAGCCCCTTTCTTTAGGGAACATGCGGAAGAGTTGGGGTTGCATACTTGTCACTATTGCGATATGGCCTATATCAACACCTATGAGTATGTTGATAAAACGGATGGTCATCGGATTAAGGCATGTCATTTTGATTTGGACCATGTTTTGGAGAAAGCGGCCTATCCGATATTTGCGCTGTCACTGTTTAATCTTGTGCTATGTTGCCCAGTTTGTAATGAAAGGTTGAAAGGTTGGGCGCCGCTGGCCAAAGCCTCACGTGTGTTACGGAAGTTCAGCCCAACGTGTCAGAGTTTTGATTTTGATAGGAAGGTGACGATGGAGTTGATGCCTTTGGAGGATGTGAAACGTCCTTTTTTACAGAATGCCAGTGGATATGAGGTTGATTTCGATTGTCATAAAGATAAAGACTATGAAAGGTATGTGGAGCGATTTAGATTGAAAGAGCGCTATAACTATCATAAGAGTGAGGCTCTGAGGCTGAAAGACCTTCAGATGCGGTATCCAGATTCGAATATCGCTATAATTGCGAGTATGCTACGCATGCCGTTTGATGAAGTGAAGGAAGATATTTTCGGACTGCGATTTGCCAAGGAGCAACATAGATGCTTTGGGAAGATGAAGAGGGATATGTTGAAATGAACACGCGCGACGAGATATGAAGAAATAAGATCGTATGGAAGATAATCAGAAAGGTTTTACTTGGAAGCATATTTTTGCTCATACATTGATAATCATTGCAATTTCCGCTGTGGTTATCTATGTTATTAGTAGGGATGTGTATGCCAGTGTGTCTGACTATATATCGGGCGTGGGAAGTGCGGCCTCAGTCTATGCTATTGCAATTACTTTATGGCAACTTAGACAAGTAAAAAGAGTGGCTCAGGCTGCTAAGGATGCTGCTTTGCAAAAAACAGAAGAGATAGAGTCATTTCTGACATATGCTGATATAGAGAGGCATATTGAAATGTGTAACTCAATCTATAGCTGCATCAATGGAGAGCAGTATGAGGCTGCAGCAATGAAACTGGATGAGATGCGACACTTGTTGATTGAAAAGAGAGAACGATGCATTGGCAGTGTGGATGTTGCCACCATCAATAAAGTGATAAGTGATATTGGAAACGACAGTGTTAATCTGAGGAGCAGATGGATATCAAATGGAGAATTGGATAATAAAGTCGTTTTCAAGCATATAAATAAATTGTCGAACGTGCTGTCTGATATAGCGGCAAATATTAAAAATGTACAAATATGATAGAGAAGTACCAGCAAATAGTAGCAATGTTGCACGACCTAACTGATGAAGGAAAGGTGGAGTGGGAGAAAACCAGTAGTAACGAATACAAGGTTTGTATAGGTAATAACTATATATCTATCCTGTATCATGAAGCAAACCTGTATAGTGCCATGGTGAATGCTGCCCCTGATGTGTCTTTTCTCAAGCTACTGCTTTGGGATCAGAATGGAGATCTTCTTGATGACGTGAAGGTCGAGCAGCGAGAATATGGTTCTATTGATTATGATAATTTGATGGGGCTTTATACAGCTGCACGTCGCCAATACGGAAAAGTGTATGTTGCTCTTGATACTATTATTTCGGATCTGACAAAAGCAACAAAAGAGGAATAAAATGGATGACGCAGGATGAAAAAAAGAAGAATAGTTGTGATGGTGGGATGACAATAGCATATTAGGTGTTATGAACAAGGCAAAACTTTTACAATCGATATTAGAACTCCATAAGACGGTAAAAGACGGCAATATGGAGAAGATGTATCGTTGTGCCAATGAATTAAACGCCTTGTTTGAAATAGAAGTGCCAGAACCATTGGAAGGCTTTGATGCCGCTCTAATGAGATTCAAAATGGCGGAGGCTATGGTGGCTTTCCTTATGGCGGTAGGGGAGCAATCACAGGCCGGTACGCTGAGGAACAGAATAACAGCGCACTATCAGACTGTGAGGAGAACGAAGGATTATAGTGCTTCTCAGAAACACGAATTGAAAGAAATCCTGAGAAGAATAAAAGACATTGTTCCCTTTCAAAGAAGTGTTGCCACGAAACTGGACAGAAATGCGGAAGAGTATAAAAGAAGTGCATTTATCATCCGTGCATTGGATTGGTTTTCGGAACTTCATGGGATGTTGCCACTGGAAGGATTGGGGTACTTAAAACCTTTCAATGTAAGTACGTTTTTGAGTACTCTGCCTTTAGATATGCCAAAGTCGCAGGTGGTGGAGGAGATGACAAAATACTGCTATGACAAGGGTGGTTCTCTTGCGCCGCGTTCTCTGCAGAAGCATTATGATGTAGAAGGGAGACAAGCCAAACATCTATATGTGATAGGAAATGGTTTTGACCGCTATCATGGGGCTGAATCGGGATATATGAGTTTTCGCCGTTATCTATACAGAAGAAGTCCCCAAACAGTGGGGTATTTTGACTTGTATTTCGGACCGCGTTCATTAGAAAGAAGTTTTTCAACGCCCGTGGGCTGGTTCTGGTGTATGCAACCTTACGAGTACAGACATAATGAATACGGATTGCGTTATCCTGTGGCCACTTGGAGCCGTTCAAATCTGTGGCGAGACTTTGAAACCAACCTTAGTGAGTTGAACCGAGAGAAGGTGTTTGATATGCTTGACATGCAGCTGCCACGAGTAGATGATGATGATGATGATTTTAGTTATGCCCAGTATTATGCGCCTTTGGATGAGATAACAGATGCCGTCACGTCTTGCTCATTTGAGATGAAGTATCATTTCCATCGATGGATAAACACTCTTCATTATGCCAAGGGATTCCGGAAGAAGATGCTGGATATAGACAAAGAGGCTATCTTTCTGAATTTTAACTATACGCTGTTTCTGGAAAGTGAGTATAGTATTCCTTCTGAGCAGATATGCTATATACACGGTAGCAGGAAGGATAAGTTTGGGTCGCTGGTATTGGGACATCATTCGGACGATCAAGAAGCTTTTGAACGTTGGAAGCATAAGAACCAGAACCGCCGCCGTTACCGCCACGTGCAGAAGGATAAGAAAGGACGGTATTTCAGAAATGACAAGTTGGCGTATCTGGCGTTTTTTCATGAGAATGACTGGACTGGTAACTGGCGGTTGCCCATACGATATTATGCAGTGGAAGTTGCAGAAGAACGGTTGGAGAAGTATTATGATGCAAACTTTAAAAATACACGGAGGATTATAGATGGCCACATGGGGTTCTTTGACTCGTTGGGCGGCATTGAAAAGATAACTGTCATTGGCTGTTCGCTTGGTGCAGTTGATATGGACTACTACAAACAACTAAAATCTTCGGTTAAGGATGATGCCCTGTGGGAGTTCAGTTATCATTCGCCAGAAGATGAAAAGAGAATTGATAAGTTCTGTAAAGAACTCAATATAGATACAGGATGTGTGAGTACATTCAGGATGTAACCCTGCAGCAGAGCAGGGCTCCACTCATTCGTTTGGACAAGAGTTTTGGTGAACCTCGCTGGAGGATGACCCGCCAAGCGACTTGTTAATTCCAGCTTGGCTGGGGTTCTACTGTATGAGTGGATTTCTTCGCTCTATGGAGCGATGGGCATTCTTCGGAATGCCACGTTTGTCCTTCGGGGCAGATGCCGACTATAGTCATTTAGTGGCTATGGCGTTAATAAACCACTGGTGCTGGTAGACCCGAAAGGGATTCGAACGCTCTGGGTTAATGGTTATGAGGGCAAGCGAGGCTTGCCGGACTTGCCCTCTTTTTAAATAAACACATTACATTTAATGTGACACAAGATGAACGCAGGTAGGTTACTCAATTGAAGAATAGATTGAAGCGAGACCACCAGCGTGAGCATTTTAATGAATATGGCTATGATATGGCAGCGGACAGAAACAGGAAATTGATTGTGGCTTTGCAATAAAAGTTATTTTAATAGACCAACAATGATGGAGGTTAAGGAATTGTATATTTCAATAAATATTGAAAAATGACAGGTTCTACTACTAAATATTTTTTTCGTCCAATAATTGTGGATGAGGGGCAATTGCGATATCTTTCGAAAATTGTGAAGGCGCGATTTGGAGTGGTCGAATACGGTATAGAAACAATTGACGGTGATCAATATGATTATAGTGGCGTAGATGATTTGTTGGCTTATAATAATCCCAATTCTCGTAAAATTACTAAAATCAGCATAAAGGGGAATAATTATAAAGGCGAGAGTTCATCAGTACCTGAACTGTATTTGTCAATTAGTGACCGTTCAAAATCCGATTTGTCATGTTATATGCGATTAAGGTGCTTGGACGAATCTGATATAGCTTATTTCAAGAGCAGGATGGAAGGCTTTGTTAAGGATCATAGCGTGGAATATTGGTGGATGTATAAACCGGTCTGCTATTGGTTTTTTGGGGCTTGCTTGTATCTTTTGTTTGCCGCTATATTGCCTTGGTATATTGGTTGGGAGTATCACGTCGATATCTCTCACAATATTGTTGTCAAACTATGTTGGTCCTTGTTCTGTATGTTTGTAACGATACTTTTGGTAAAGAAGGGTATGGGATGGCTATTTCCTGCCGGTGGATTCCTTATTGGAGAGCAGATAAAGGTTATGGACAGGAAAGTGAAGGTAAGGAAGTGGATTTTGGGGATTATCACAACTGTTATTACTGGTGTGATAGTTGGTTATTTGATAAGATAAGAAGAAAATGCAGCAATTAATTTAATGTGTGAATGATATGTTTGAAAGTGCTTTGTATTATCCAACGATAGACATCCATAATGAGCGATGGTTGAAATCGGCAGCGTTGTTTTGGGATAAGATAGAAACAATTGTGCCAGAGTCAGAAGAACGTCCCTACCGTAGAAGAAGCACCAGAATTCTTCATGAGAATAACATCCTATTTGCTCATAAAGTAAATCCATTCAGCGATGATGTCAGAGGGATTGAAGAGAATGTAATACAGTTTATGGAAACACCAGAAGGTAAGAAAAGCTTTATAAAGCCAAGGAACAGGTCCGTTGTGTCGATTGCAAGTAGAAGACATTTGGCTGGAGAATTCCGTTATGACGATGTTGGAATGAAGAGGGAACACCTTGAACACAGGCTTCATGAGAGGTATAAGGATTTTTATATCCATGTTCAGAAACTGCCCATGCTCTTACGAGAAAGGTTGGGTATACGAGATGATGAAGATGGATATGTTTGGGCGAGCCAAGGGTTTATGGGATTTTATATGACTTTGCTGGCAAATAGGATCTGCCAGAATAACAGGTTGTCTTTACTTACGGACAGGGAGAGTCAGAATAACTTTTCAAATAGGATACTTAAAGACGGATTGACACCTGCAGGGCAAAGGGCTCGTGAACAGAGAATGAAGAGAGGTGTGATGTATCAGGTTATTATGGATGATATTAAGATAGACCCTTCAACAACTATGGAAATGATTGTAAAATATAAAAAGGATAGGCGGCACGAACTTGAGTTATTCAGGGATAAGATGGATAAACTGACTGCTTTTGATGTTGAAGGGAAGAGCGCTAAGGATATTGAACATGAAATATGGAGTATCTATATGGGACAAGTGAAGCCTGCCATGGATGGAGTTAAGGCTACACTGAAGGATGCGGGTATAAACTGGCGGACGGGTTTGGGGACCTGCGTATTTACAGGACTTATACCTGCAGTGCTGGCATTCGGATCTGATTTGAAGACTAATATCGCAATCGGGGCCAGCGAATGTATAGGACTGGCGATAACGACGATACCTTATGTCTGGAAGAGAATGGAGGTGAAGGGAAGTCCTTATTCATATCTGATGAAGATGGATAAGCAGTTGAGTGTTTCATGGAAGAGCGAGAATAGAGTGGTGTAGGGCATGGTAGCGGGACTCTACGGCAGAACCGCCGAGCACAGAACGAAGTTCGCTATGCATAGTGACAAACGAGATAGGCTGCCATGATAGGGCAGCATATGAAACAAAAAAAGTAATGGTATGACTCAGGATGAACGTTGGAAAATTCGATATGAAGAGGTGAAGGCTTTCATTGAGAGCAATAAGCGGAATCCGTCGAAGTATGCTCCAGAGGAAAGATTGATGGTTCACTTCCTGAAACGAGGCCGGAAAATGCTGAATGCTGGGGAGCTGGCAGAACCGAGATTTAGCATGTTCAAAGAACTGCTTGTGCTATGTGAAGAATATAAGCATGTAAATCAATATAAATGATGGTGATGAGGATGATAGTGAATAGGGTTATACATCCAGTGGGGCATGGGGCTTTCTTTACAGAACAGTTCTATGACTGCCAAACGGGTGAGAATGTGATGAATGTGGTGTATGATTGCGGTGTAAGGAGTAATCAGCCACTACTGGAACAGGAAATTGACGGCGCATTTGCCAGGTCGAACAGACCACATGTGGATTTTCTGTTCGTATCTCATCTAGATAAGGATCATGTGAGTGGTATCAAATATATGATTGGCGCAAAGTATATTGATGACATGACCACGTTCGTACTGCCACTGTATAAGGATTACGAGTTGCGCATCTATGAGGAACTGACAGGAAACGGTGTACTGGCAATATATGAAGTTCTCAGGCTGGCAGGTATCAGACGAGTGCTTTATATACCATTGTTTGGTGGTGAAAGAATAAACGGGAATGATCTGAGCCCGATAGATATGGATGGCGCATTTGAGGACATTGAAGGTGATGAGGTGAGTGTGAATGAACTTAAGGGCAAACTGACAAAACCGACTGCGAAGTTTATATTTCGACAGATATGGGAGTATATCCCGTTTAATCTTCACGACAGTACATCGGTGGATTTCTTTGACAGGGTAGCCAAGCATCCAGACCTGAATATTCAGGACTTGGACGACGTGAAAAAGATATTTGAGAATAGTTGTTCGCCCAACGTGAAGAACAAAACACCGGAACAGATAGATGCGAACAAAAAGTTGAAGGCACTAAAGGATATCTACAACAGCGTTGGTACGCCAGTGGGACATGACACACTGATAAATATCAATTCTCTTGCAGTTGTATCCCAAGCGGTAGATCATATTTTTATAAAGGCGTCACTCCTTGAAAGAGAACGATTTAACTGGTTTTGGTATGATAGAAAATATTATGAGACTATAGAAAGCGATGGAAATGGAACCTGCACTTACACTGGAGACTTGAACCTGAGCCAGGACAAGGACTTTGACCTGCTTGAGCAGAAGGTTGTGAGCGTGCTAAGAAGTGAACCTGTATTTCAAATGCTGCAGATACCCCATCATGGAAGCAAGACGAGTTATAATAAAAGGTTTTGCGGTGGTTTGTCGGGGTGCTGCTTTGTGAACTTCAATTCTGGGAATGGTATATTTGACCAGAGCATGACGTATGACTTTTTCTGTGCGAGGAAGCAGTTGCTGCCTGTGACGGAGGTTGCCAGTTCGAGAGTGGTGCAAGAGATGATGTTAAGATAGTGTGATATGAAAAATCTGGTAGAACAAGCATCACAATGGCTTCAATCAGAAGCGTGTCGTTCTGGTAATATACTGGAGCGCACTATTGCTGTGATTGCTTGCTTCCGGAAATACGTGCTAGAGGAGAAAACGGAGATATGCGATAATACGGGACTCTCGTTAAGTACCATTATGGGGAGAATAGATCAAACGGAAAGTACTATCCGACAGATACTATCTGCTTTTTTGAGAGGAAACCAACAGAATGCCCTCCAAAAGACCCATAAGATGATGCAAGCGATGAAGTTTGCGGTTTTGAGTCCAGAATTCCCCATGTATAAATGCAGGGAGAATGCCAAGCTATTTCACTTCACAAAAGATGAGATGTTCCATATACCCTATGACAAACGTAATCTTGTGGGCAATCAGAGATACAGCCTATCTGGACTGCCGTGCTTGTACTTGGGGGGCTCATCGTATATTTGCTGGGAGGAATTGGGCAGAAAGGATTTCAGTACAACAAACTACAGCGGCTACTCATTGAAGAAAGATATTAAGGTGTTTGACTTCTTGCTACCAGTTTCCATATCAGACGAACATCAGATAAGAAGAATTGTTCTGATTCTTGCCTGTAGCCTTGCCGCAAACAGGGAAAGTTTGTTTAAGCCAGAATATATCCTGCCACAGTGTGTTCTGCACTCGCTTATTTACAGGTCACTTTATAGTCACGCACTGTTTTGCTTAAGCTTCTACTCCACACACCTATTGAACGGCGATGCCGATTATTTTCCAAAGGACTTTGATAACCACGATTTCTTGGCGCGTTATGTGAACTATGTGTTTCCTGCAGCATCGTCTAAGAGTGAAGGGTATTGTGAAGAACTAAGAGATTATTTTAATCAGACAGAAACAGTCTCATTGATACATGAGACGTTACTGAAGCCAGAGCGACTGTTGAATACATGTAGTGATGATTGCTATATAGTGTCGCAATTCGGGCTGATGGATGCCATCTTGGATGAGAAATTAGGATTTACTCCTAAGCGAGAAGAAGGGGAACTATTGTTGATGGAAAAGGGAAATGTAATTGATAATTGAATCATATGAGCATTAGCAGATTAACCACACTGGCATTTAGCCTTTATTCCAATAAGGGAGCATACGCGCTTTTAGTGGGTTCGGGTATTTCACGACCAGCACATATTCCTTCATCATGGGAGGTGGAGGATGTGCTGATAGAAAGACTGGCCGCTACGCAGGGCGTGACGGATGAAAAAGATTGGCATGATTGGTATAAGAATCAGTTTGGGAAAGAGGCTGATTATTCAACATTGTTGGACGAGCTTGTATCAACGAAGACGGAGCGTGTAGGGATGATGAGAGGTTTCTTTGAACCGTCGGATACCGACAATGAGATGGGATGGAAGAAACCTACCATAGCCCATAAATCAATAGCCAAACTGGTCAAAGAGGGTTATGTCAAGGTGATACTGACAACCAACTTTGACCGTCTGATGGAGGATGCTTTGGCACAGGAGGGTGTAGCCTATCAGGTTGTTTTGCATGAAAGTGATTTGGAAAAGATTACCCCCTTAACACATAGCAATATACCAACGATAGTAAAGATAAACGGTGACTACATTGATTGTCGTTTCAGAAATACTGCATCAGAATTGGCTGGTTACCCTGACGAACTAAAGAGATTCTTGTCGAGGATATTTGAGGATTACGGGCTGATAACTTGTGGGTGGTCTGCCACGTGGGATGTGGGTTTGGTGGATATTATCACTTCATCAGCAGTTTCACGTTATAATTCTTTCTTTGCATATGTAGGTGCGTCAAATAAGGACTTGAATACACTGGCTGAGAAAAGATGTGGAGAAACATTCCAAATCAATGATGGTGACACGCTCTTCAAGGAACTGTACGAGCAAGTAGATGCGCTGAATAGAAGTAATGTAAGCCGGTCGCTCGGAAAAGACATTCTGTTGGCTAGAGTGAAGAAATACATCGCCGACAAGAAATATGAAATTGAGTATGATGAACTGATTGACGGACTAGCTGATGAGACATACAATACAGTCCAGAAGCTCGCTAATTACAATTTCTCATTGACAAGTGACAGTTTTAACTATTATCTGGAGCAGCACAGGGAGGCTGTAAGAAACCTAATGGAAATAGCCATCTATGTAGGAAAGTGGGGTAAGCCTGTTCACGTGAAGAAAATAGGTAACGTGATAGTGCGGCTTTGCATATTACCTTGGAAAAACGGCAGGGTGACTTGTGGTTATACAAACTATATACATGGTATAGCCGCGACGTTGCTGTTGAATGCCTTGGGCGTCTCGTGTGTTCACTATGGTAATTTTGCGGGATTGAATGAGGTTGTGAAGATGGATGTGCCGTCAGAAAACTTCATAACTTATAATATGCGACATAAATTGCTGTATATGGTCGGTGACGGACACCTTGGCAGGGATGCTCTGAATAGCCTTTTGGGGCAGAACTACTATTACCCATACAGCATTTTATTGCTGAAAGAATTGGAACCATTCTTTGAAAAGGAGTTTGACCTTGCTAGTGAATATCAAAGCACTTTTTATATATGGGAGCATTTGAAATCGCTATTGTATGGCTATCATAAATGTATTAATATGGATGACCTGATTATTCCTGTAGGGGACTTCATGAGATATGGAGTAGAGGCTTATTTTAGGGAGAAAGATGGTAATCCTTATTGTTTGTTCTTTGACAGTGCTGATGAACTAAAAGATAACTGGCCGCCAGTGAAACAAGGAATGTTCGGCGGGAAGTATGCCAACTATAAGAGTATTTATGACCATGCTGCTGAATACTATAAGAATCATAGGATAGCTTGGTAGCGGAGAAATTATTTTGATAGAACTGATATCAATATAGTTGCGATGATATCGCAACACACGGAACAAGATTGGCAATCGACGGGGAAACTATCGAGCACTGTGAATAAAGGAGAATAATGAAGCTGCTCAGTACTACATATCATAGCGGGATGGCTGGGTATCTGATGGACTTTGGATTTGGTGGGTTCATTGGGTACGGGAAAGGTATGCCTGTAGGATTGGTGATGGAAGAGCTGGATAGATGGAAGATGTATGATGGATGACGTAAGAAGGACTATGGACCCTGCGGAGAGGCGCAGGGAACGGTGGCTGTCTCAACGGGCAAACCGTTGAGCACTGGCGGTATATAAGGGCATCCCCCGATTCGGCTCTTTGTGGGCTGGGTCGGGGGATGTTGCGTCTATGGTGGTCATGTCCTGATAGGGGACAGGTACCTGTCATGTTTTCAGTTTGGGGCCTATGTTCCATAGAAGTGATCTTCTTTTCGAAAAGAAGCAAAAGGTATGTTCATTTTCTCAAAACCGCCCTGCGTCAGGATTTTGGTAAAGACCACAGAGCCTGTGCCCTAACGGGTGGTCTTTGAGTTTTTCATGCTGCCGCGCTGAATGATCAATAACAAATTTTGGTTAAAGATTTGGAAGTTTGCAAAAATATATCTATCTTTGCACCGGCTAAAATAAAGAATAGTAACAACTAAATACAGTAATAATTATGAGTACCATCAAGAGGTCGGGCAACAACGTTAGTGTTGAGGTCTCTGTTTTTGTCTACAAAGATATGGACTATCCAAATGGGGATATGTATATAGCATATTGCCCAGAGCTAGACCTCGTGGGTTATGATACAACAAACAGGAAAGCAAGAAAGTCTTTTGAATTTGTGCTCAAGGATTATCTTGATTATACGATTGAAAATGGTACTCTAGAGGAGGATTTGATCGAGCATGGCTGGAGAAAGTTTAAAAATGGGAAGATTGTGGAGCCTACTTATAATGAGATGCTTAAACGTTCCCAACTGGAGTCTGTTCTCCGTCAGAGCAAAGTAACTAAGTATTCCTATCCTGTTTTGGTATGAATACTGTTAGGATGTCTAACATTTCCTTGGCTGATTTCAGACGTTTTCTGTTTGAAAAAGGCTGTTCACGAGTTAGTACGGGTACAAAAGGAAGAGGCGGACATGAAAAATGGACAAAGCCAGGATTAAAAAGACCTATTACGCTTCAAACACATATCGACCCGGTTCCAGAAAGAATCGTAAGAAGTAATCTTAATACTTTGGGCATTTCAAGAAAAGAATTTGAGAAATGGCTCCTAAATTCCTGACAGGGGACAGGTCCCTGTCAGATTTGGTACTGGGGCCAGTCCTAGGGATAAGTTTTTCACCTTCTCTACTGATGAAGTGGAGTTTGATTATACAATGGCAAATAGAGATTTGAAAGAACCGAGGGAGATGCGCAAGCAGATGCTTGCTCAGATGGAGCAGAAATTGCATGACTCGTGGTCATCGGAAGAGTATAGCTTGTTCTATTACCATTCGTCTGAGGATCGTGTAGTCTTGTCGCATGCGCTGTTCTAGGTGATGAGCCAGCCAAAGTGTCTGAAAGGCTGTATGATAGCAAGAGCTTTACGTTGGCAGAAATAGAAATGCGTACAGGTGTAAAACGTCCGACTCTATACCTGTATTTGAATAGGAGAAAAAATGGGGAACTATGATGTCGAACAAATGCTTTTTGGGCGGGAGTACCACCAAAAATATATTGATAGCACTACGGTAACCCATAAAAAAAGTGGGTTGCCGTAGTAAAATAACGCATTTTTTCTTTTAATTTCTAAAAATATATATTATCTTTGCACCAAAAATAAACATATTTGGTATGGAGAATAAGAATATAATGGTGGGCAGGCATCAAGAACTTGTACTCCTGCAGGAAATAATCAGTTCCCCCAAGGCAGAATTGGTTGCCGTATACGGACGTAGACGTATAGGTAAAACATTCCTTATTGATAAGACCTTTGATGCAAAATATGATTTCTATATTACCGGTATCTACGAAGGTACTCGTAAAGAACAACTGACTAACTTTTCAACTCAACTTGGCATCTATGCAAAGAAGAAGTACAAGGTTCCCAAGGATTGGATGGAGGCGTTCCTTATGCTTCGTGAGTATATGGAGACTTTGCTTGATAAGGAACGCATAGACATCTTCATTGACGAACTCCCATGGCTTGATACTCCCCGCTCACGTTTTCTTAAAGCTTTTGATTTGTTCTGGAATGGCTGGGCTTCGAAACATGACAATATCAAGCTTATTGTCTGTGGTTCAGCTACTACATGGATGACCAATAAGTTGCTTGGCGATAAGGGTGGGCTGCACAATCGGGTAACGAAACAAATCTATCTGCGACCATTTAATCTTAGTGAGACAGAGGAGTTCCTGAAGTTGCGCGGTTTCGATTTGTCGCGGCAGCATATCATAGAAACCTATATGGCAGTTGGTGGAACACCGTATTATCTTGATATGATGAGTCGAAGTTTAAGTGTGGCCCAAAATATTGATGCGTTGTTCTTCTCAGAGAATGCACCACTACAGAAAGAGTATAACTTCCTCTATAAGTCTCTTTTTAAAGAGTCGCGTCTCTATCGGCGAGTTGTTGAAGTGCTCTCAAAGCAGATGAAAGGTCTGACCCGGCAGGAGCTGATTAAGGAAATCGGAGTAGAAGACAGTGGATATTTCTCAGATGTCCTCGAAGATTTGTGCAACTGTGATTTCATCCGTAGTTACTATGCTTTTGGAAAGTCAGAGCGTGATGTGATGTATCAACTTACTGACCTCTATTCTTTATTCTACCTCCGTTTCGTTAAGAACTATCATGGAGGTGACGAACATTACTGGAGTCATATGGGACAGGATATTTCCAGCTGGGAGGGCTATGCTTTTGAACAGGTTTGCTTGCACCATATTCCCCAAATTAAGCATAAGTTGGGCATAAGCGGTATTTTGACAAATGTATGTTCATGGTCGTGTAAGTCATATATTGGTAAGGATGGTGAAGAACATAAAGGTGCTCAGATAGACCTGATTATTGACCGTGGTGATAAGACGATCAACCTTTGTGAGATGAAGTTCACAAACAAACCCTTTGCAATTTCTACAGAATATGCACAACGAATGTTGGAACGGCGTGATACATTTCGTGAGGTAACCGAAACCAATAAGTCTCTTCAGTTGACAATGGTAACTTCTGCTGGTTTAGTGCATAATGCAGGATGGCAAAGTATCAATAATGAAGTAGGTGTAGATGACCTTTTTCATGCACAGTAGCAAGTTCTGACAGGGGACAGGTACCTGTCAGATTTGGTACTGGCCTGGCCCCAGGACTAAGTTATAATGGCCAAGAATTGGGGTGGGGTTATCCAATTCTTGGCGATTGTGGTTAAATATTACAAAAAAGGTTGTAATAGTATAACCATTTTGAAATCTTTTTTGTATCTTTGTGGCGTATTCTGACAGGGGACAGGTACCTGTCAGATTTGGTACTGGCCTGGCCCCGGTCATAAAAAATGAGTAAAGAATGATGTTTTATCCGCTGTTATTTGAACCGAATCTGCATCCCGTGGTGTGGGGTGGGAGTCAGCTCAGGCCGTATAAGGGTCTGGAGCCTTCGGAGGAA
>JAEEGG010013400.1_pt1 | contig 17547 bp, 13 predicted proteins | sample 9134161 | NCBI WGS metagenome assembly JAEEGG01 (sample SAMN16246543, study PRJNA631951) | gut metagenome | biome: gut microbiome; feature: rumen; material: CR-attached | host: Bos | place: Iran: Karaj | collected 2018-10 | reverse complement strand
TACTCATCTTATGCGTTGATTGTCATCCGCTCATCCGCTAATCCGCCGATGGACCAGAACTCCCCTGAGGATATCTTCACACTGGGCGAATATCTCGGTCGCGAGCAGTACGGACAACGTCCGTTGTTCTACGGACAGGCATATACCTCACAGGTTGCCTTGGAGAAAGACGGTGAGTATTGCAAGCCCGTCATGAAGAAAGGTGCTCCTGTATGGCAACGTAAGGAGAAAGCATCTCCTGATGAGAAAGATGAATACTTCGTACTCCGTACTAAGGACGAGTACCAATATGCCCAGAACATGTTCTTCCCTCGTATGTACAGTTCCGCACACCGTGCAGCCTACGAGAGTTGGATGGGTGGCAGCGTGGACGGCACTGAGGTTCCCTATGACCGCTGTGGTGAGATGGTCAGCGTGAAGGTTCCCAGTCAACTGGAGAACATCCGTTTCTTCCTCTCCTACCAGTGTAACTTCATGTACTGGCGTTATTTCATGTGGAACTTCGCAGGACGTCAGAACGACATTCAGGGTAACGGCGAGCTGGAGCATGGCAACTGGCTCAGTGGTTTCGATTGGTTTGACAATATGCGTCTGGGAGACCAGAACACCTTACCTGACGAGCTGAAGAACAACAAAGGACACAACGTATTCTATTGTCTGCCCTTGTTGCTCGGACTGATTGGACTCTTCTGGCAGTCGTGGTACACCCGTAAGAACCGTGTCATCGTAGATGGTAAGGAACAGACTGAGATAGAGCCTGTAGGCATCCGCCAGTTCTGGGTGGTGTTCTTCCTGTTCTTCATGACAGGTCTCGCCATCGTCATCTACCTGAACCAGACACCGATGCAGCCTCGTGAACGAGACTATGCGTATGCCGGTTCGTTCTATGCTTTCGCCATCTGGTGCGGAATGGGTGTCGCTGCCCTCATCGACCTGATCCAGCGTAAGCTGAAGATGAACCCTATCGCTATAGGTACTATAGTTACTATCGCTACTATACTAATACCCATCCAAATGGCATCCCAGACATGGGACGACCACGACCGCAGCGGACGCTATACCTGTCGTGACTTCGGACAGAACTACCTGATGTCACTGCAGGACGAAGGAAACCCGATTATCTTCACCAATGGTGATAACGACACCTTCCCACTGTGGTATAACCAGGATGTGGAGGGCTTCCGTACCGACGCCCGTGTCTGCAACCTCTCTTATCTGCAGACTGACTGGTATATTGACCAGATGCGTCGTCCTGCCTATGACTCTCCGTCAGTACCTATCTCATGGGAGCGTATCGAATACTGTGCTGGCACGAATGAGTATGTAGCTATCGAACCTGACATGAAACAGGCTGTGCTCGACTTCTATGAGGAAGACCCGGAGACGGCGAAGAAACAGTTTGGCGAAGATCCCTTCGAGCTCAAGAACATCCTGAAGTACTGGGTTCGCTCCAAGAATGCTGAGCTCCATGTCATTCCCACCGACGTGATCTATATGACCATCGATAAAGAGGCTGTGCGCCAGAGTGGTATGATGATGGCTACTGACTCCATCCCAGATAAGATGACCATCTCACTGAAGGGTAAGACCGCCCTCTATAAAGGCGACCTGATGATTCTGGAGATGTTGTCTCAGTGTAACTGGAAACGTCCTATCTATGTCGCTGTCTCCGTTGGTGACGAGAACTATATCAACTTGGGTGACAATACCATTACCGAAGGACTTGCTTACCGTATCACTCCTTTCACCACCAACCAGGAAGGTGCTAAGAATTTTGACACGAAGCGTACCTATGATAATGTGATGCACCGCTTCAAGTTCGGAGGAGCAGACACGAAGGGTGTCTACCTTGACGAGACAGTGATGCGGATGTGCTATACGCACCGCCGTATCATGGCACGCCTTGCCCTGCAACTCATCAACGAGGGGAACGACAAGCAGGCTACTGAAGTGCTGAGATATACAGAAAAAGTGCTTCCCGCCTATAACATTCCACATAACTACAGCTCTGGTTCCCTTGACATGGCTCGTGCATGGGCTGCAATGGGAAACCAGCAGGAGGCGATGAAACTCATCAACCAGCTGTGGAAGAACTCCGCACAGTATGTGGCATGGTATTGCAACCTCAACGGTCAGCAGTTCAACTTGTCTGAAGACAGCTGCTATATGCACATCTATATCCTCAACCAGCTCTTGCAACTAGGTAGTAACATCGATGAGAAATGGGGTGAGAAGTGTGAGGCGACCTTGAGCAAGATTCTCGATGCCTTCCAGGCAAAGGGTGGTAGACTAGGTGCTGAGGACTAAACCAATGTAAAGTATGTTTATCGAGCAACCGGCAATATGGTTGCGCTGGCTTTACCCCAGGGCAACGTGGCGTATGGACCGTCATGAGAAGGCAGTTTACCTGACCTTCGACGACGGTCCCATCCCTGAGGCTACCCCGTTTATTCTTGATACTCTCAAGCATTACGGCATCAAGGCGACATTCTTTATGGTGGGTGATAATGTACGAAAATACCCTGAACTATACCAACGGGTAGTTGAGGAGGGACACCGCATAGGTAACCATACCCATAACCATATCAGCGGTTTCCGGCATAGCATTCGTGACTATAGCTATAACGTGGAGAAAGCCAATGCCTATCTGCATACCAACCTGGTACGTCCCCCTCATGGATGGATGCGTCTCAGCCAGTATGCATGGCTCGGCAGGAAATTCCGCATTGTGATGTGGGACCTCGTGACACGCGACTATTCCAAATGGCTCACCGCCGAGGATGTCTTAAACAATGTGAAGCGTTATGCCCGTAATGGCAGCATCATCACGTTCCACGACTCCCTGAAGTCCATTGACAAGTTACGCACAGCCCTGCCCCGAGCCATCGAGTGGCTGCAAGAGCAGGGCTATGCCTTTAAAATCTTTGAGTAAGATTATCTCAAAGTCCGTATCAGGAACGCACTGACCGTATCTGTCGTCCGATAGATATTCTGAGAGAAACCGTGGTCGAAATACTCCTGTAACACATACTCACTACCCTTCCACTGCTGGTGGAAGCGCTCCCCGTAGGTATAAGGCACCACACGGTCAGCATTACCATGAATAATCAGGGCAGGACCATGATAGTTTGCCGCTGTCTCGTAGATAGGCAGTGAGAAGGCTGCCTTGATATAGTTGGCACCTAACTTGTTACCACCCCACATCTCCACATACGCTGGCGGATCCAGCGGGTTAAACATCTTCCCCATAACAGACCCACGGATGGCATCGTCACGCAGCACGGCGGCAGGAGCCATCAGTGCCACAGCGGCGATATCACTCCCCAGTTCCCCTGCTGTCATAGAGACGACCACACCACCCTGCGAGTGTCCCACGAGGGCAATCTTAGAGACATAACGCAGATCACGCACATACTCAATAACTTTCTTAGCATCGTTGATCTCGTTAGGTACCGTCATATCCTCAAACTTACCCTCGCTCTCCCCATGACCGTTGAAGTCGAAACGGATGGAGGCGATACCGTGTTTCTGCAACGAGTCGGTAATCAACTCAAACAGGGGACCATCCTTGGAACCGCCGAAGCCGTGACAGAACACCACCATCGGACATTGCTCACCTTGTTGCAGTACGGGCTTCTGGATGACAGCTTGTAACTTCCCATGGTCACCATCTATCGTCACACGCTCCCTGGTCGGCTGATACCCCGTGGGACGCAACTCCTTCAGGTATTTGTCTACTTTATATGTCAATACGGTGGAGAGTGCCACCTTGCCGTCTTTGTCAACGACTACCATCGAGGGGATCCATTTTACCCCATACGCCTTGGATATATCCGTCTCCTTGAATTTCTTGAGTTCACTGACTTGCGTGTAGGTAATACCGAACTGCTCACAGGCTTTACGCCATGATGCCACGTCGGTATCCATAGACACACCGACGAACTCCACGCCCTGCGGAGCATACTCTTTCTGCATACGCACAACCTCCGGGGCATCCTTACGACAGTCCGGACACCATGATGCCCAATAGTCGAGCACCACCGTTTTCCCTTTTAACTGCGAGAGTTTGAATGTCTTGCCATCGATTGTCTTCATCTTGAAGTCGGGAGCTATCGTCCCTGTCTTCACCAGTTCCGTAGCATATTTAGCGTCGAAGTCAGGCTCTGGTCCAAACTGCGCTTTCACTGTTGTGACAGTCATCAACAGCACCATAAACATTATCTTCTTCATGTTATTATTAGTATTAGTGAATGCAAAAGTACAAAGAATCAGGAAAATAACAAAGAAATAGGTTAAATTTTAAGCGTAAGAATACAGAACAACCAGAGCTTTATCAAGATACCAAAAACGAAAAGGAGAAAGCATAAAGCCTTCTCCTTATTTTATGGTTATTCTTTCTTCATTAAAGCTCTGCGTCAGAGCACTGGAAAGTATTACCCTTGGAGATATCACCAGTCTCGAGTCCGAGTTTGAACCATTTCATGCGCTGTTTCGAGGTTCCGTGGTTGAACGACTCAGGAACGGCATAGCCACGTGCCTTCTTCTGCAAATAGTCATCACCGATGACCTGTGCGCAACGGATAGCCTCCTCGATATCACCATCCTCCAGAGAACCGAAACGTTTATTGTCATGATGTGCCCAAACTCCAGCATAGAAGTCTGCAAGCAATTCCAGACGCACACTGAGTTTGTTAGCCTCTGCCTCTGGGAGTCTTGCCATCTGCTCATGTACCTTGGCAAGCGTGCCGGTAAGATACTCCACATGATGTCCCACCTCATGGGCTATCACATAGGCATAGGCGAAGTCACCGTCTGCCCCCAGCTGTCGTTTCATCGTGGTGAAGAACGACAGGTCGATATACAATTTCTGGTCACCGGAGCAGTAGAACGGACCCATCTGGGCGGAACCTTGTCCGCATGCCGTAGAGACACCACCTGTATAAAGCACCATCTTAGGTACCTGATACTGTGCTCCATTCTGACGGAAGATCTCCGTCCATACATCCTCAGTACCGGCAAGGATCTGCGTGGAGAACTTGGCAAGAGCCTGTTCCTCTTCGGTAAACTCAGGTTGTCCCTCAGTAACCTCGGTATTACCTCCGAAATTATTCTGCTGAACCTCCTGCATGACAGCAGCCACCGGGTCACCGCCAGAGAGCCATGCAAAAAGGGCTACCATGATAATACCACCGATACCCAGACCGGCTTTCGCTCCGCCACTCATGCCACGGCGGTCTTCTACATTCGAGCTTTCTCGTCTTCCGTCTAATCTCATAATTGTTATCGTTTTTGTTTTAGATTTCTTTTTTTTTCGCCTCAAAGGTAATCATTTTTATTCAAACACCACCGAATAGACGTATTTTTTTTCTTTATTGACTATTGTTTCTATCTGTTCACTACCTGTCAGCACCGTTTTCATGTCATTGCGTATACCATCGCCAGAAAGTTTAAGAACGGCTTCCTTCATCGTCCAAAAACGGATAAAGGTTTCTGCTGGGTCAGGAGACTTTGTAATGAGAATGGTTTCCTCGTCGTTCATCGTATAGCGTACCAGACTATCTTTATATTCACGGATGCTCTCGATATCAACACCTACGGGACGGTCGCTGATGACACAGATAGCCGCTTCCCGACAATGACTGAGGTTGAAATGGATATCTGGGTATCCTAGGATAAAAGGCTTACCATGCTCACCATAGCCGAAGACCGGCTTCTCCGTGATGCCATATTCTCTACGGAGTCCTTCGCATAACAACAGATAAGCTGCCGCACAGGTCTTACGTCCCTGTTCATGTTTGAACTTCAACGCCTGTTCCCTCCGTTGGTCAGACAACAGGGGCAGTGCCGCCTCGAAATCGAAGCCGGCGATATCGTCATTTAAGTAAATCATTCTCTGCTTTGGGAATACGACGGTTAGGGTTCTCCTTGGCACCGAGGTCAACGAGTTCACGTCCTTTCTGTACCACACTCTGACGACCCGTGAACAATTTATTGCCTGCTGCCTCAAATGCCCTGTGTGCCTGATCTAGTTGCTCCCCGATTTTATTATAACGCTGAATGAAATCTCCCAAACGGTCCAACAAAGACTCTGCAATGCCAAACACCTTCTCCTGATTCTCCGCCTGTTGATTCTGCACCCAGGCAATATGGATCATGTGGAGGATACCTAACAGGTTTTGTTCCCCTGTGATAAAGACTTTCCGTTCAAAAGCCTCACGCCATAACGTGGGATCGTTGGCAAGGGCTAGTTGCAAGGAACTCTCGAAAGGTACGAACATAATGACAAAATCAACGGCTTCACGGGGTGCCTTGATATATTTGGAATAGTCCTTTCGTGCCAACTCCGTGACATGGGAGCGGATAGATTTGATATGATCCTGCAAGGCACGCTCTTTCTCCTCAGGATCCTCAGCATTGACGTACCGCTGGTAAGCGACGAGGGACACCTTCGAGTCGATGACGGCATCCTGTCCCTGCGGATAATGCAGGATGACATCAGGCTGCATTTCCTTACCCGTATCATCATTCTTCAGAGGTCTGCCCTGCTCATCACGCAAACGAGCCTGCACTTCGTAATGGATACCCTCTGTTAGTCCCTGTGAGGCAAGAAGGTCACCCAGGATAATCTCTCCCATATTGCCACTGACCTTATTGTCACGACGCAACACATTAGCTAGTGACTCCGCCTTCTCACCAATCTCACGATTCGACTCCATCATCATCCTCAACTGCTCCTTCAAGGATGCCGATTGTTCCGTATGGTCTTTCGTGTTTTCATTAATCGCCTTGCGCATCTCACTAATAGCGTCTTTCAGCGGCTGGGTGATAGTACCCATATTCTCCTTGTTCTCCTCCTTCAACCGCTGTGCTTGAGCGTCCATCAACTGCTGCGCCATCACACGTAATTGTTCCTTGGTAGTCTTTAGTTGCTCGTCAAATTGTTCACGAGCCGCCTTTAACTGCTCTGTGGACTGCTCCCGCTGGGCACGCAACTGGTCTGCCGCCATCTCTCGCTGACTGCGCATCTGCTCGGAGAAACGTTCCTCACTCTGCCGTAGTTCCTCTGTACGCTGCTGAGAGAGCATCTGCATCTCCGTTTCCTTCTTGGCGAGTTCAACATGCAGTCGTCCTACCTTCTGGTTCATCACCAGATAGAGGACGACTGCACCAACAACGATACCGATTACAATATATAATGCAATCATGCTAACGGCTAATGGTTACTCCCATTCTATCGTACCTGTGGGTTTCGGGGTCAGGTCATACAGAACTCTGTTGACTCCAGGAACCTCCGTAACAATACGCTGTGTGATATGATGCAGCAACGAATAAGGAATCTCCTCGATTGTAGCAGTCATGGCATCACGTGTATTCACAGCACGGATGATGACAGGCCAATCCCAACTGCGTTTGTTGTCTTTCACACCCGTCGACTTATAGTCTGGAACCACCGTGAAGTATTGCCATACCTTACCCTCAAGTCCGTTCTTGGCAAACTCATCACGCAGGATAGCATCACTCTCACGCAATGCCTCCAAACGGTCACGGGTGATGGCACCAGTGCAACGGACACCGAGACCAGGACCCGGGAATGGCTGACGATACACCATGTTGTCTGGAAGTCCAAGTTCCTTACCTACTACACGTACTTCATCTTTAAATAGTAACTTGATGGGCTCCACCAACTCAAACTGCATGTCCTCAGGAAGACCACCTACATTATGATGAGACTTCACAGGACCCGACTCTACGATATCGGGATAAATGGTACCCTGAGCCAAGAAACTGATACCCTCCAATTTGCGCGCTTCCTCTTCAAAAACACGGATAAACTCTGCACCGATGATCTTGCGCTTCTGCTCAGGATCTGCCACACCGGCAAGTTTATCTAAAAAGCGGTCTGTAGCATCCACATACACCAAGTTGGCATTCAACTCATCACGGAACACGCGAACCACCTGCTCTGGCTCACCCTTACGCAGCAGACCGTGATTCACATGAACAGACACCAGTTGTTTGCCGACAGCCTTGATCAACAATGCAGCCACCACCGATGAATCGACACCACCAGAGAGTGCCAGCAACACTTTCTTGTCACCAATCTGAGCCCTCAGCTCCTTAACTTGCTCCTCAATGTATTTCTGGGCTAAAGCGGGAGTCGTTATTCGCTCCATATCAGCCGGTCTCACATTACTTGTACTCATAGTCATCTATAATTTAAAAGTTAATACTCCTGCAAAGATACAAATAAGCGTGTAGAAAACAAAATAAACGCTTGGTTTTTAATATTAATTATCGAACGTGAGTGTCTTGGGCCAATTGACAAGGTACAGGTGCTCTGTAGCACGTGTGAAAGCTGTATAGAGCCAATGGATATAGTCGGTAGTTAGCATATCATCCGTCATATATCCCTGGTCGATATACACGTGTGTCCATTGTCCGCCCTGTGCCTTATGACAAGTGGCGGCATAAGCGAATTTCACTTGCAGGGCATTATAGTATTTGTCTTCTTTGAGTTTCTTCAGACGGTCACGCTTCAGGGGGATATCCGCATAATCCTCCATCACTTTGAGATAGAGTTGTTCCTGTTGGTCACGAGTCAGAGCTGGAGCTTCTGAGGTCAATGTGTCAAGAATAACCATTGCTGTTAGCTCATAGTCGTCATAGTCAGGAAAGGACATGATGACCTCTGCGAAATGGAAACCATATTGTTCATGGACATTACGTACTTTCCGTACCACCGCATGATCACCATTGGCAATAAAGGAAAGTTGAGGGTTGGGAGTTGAGGGTTGAGAGCAGGCTGTCGCCCAATAATAATTGTTCTTCACAATCATCAGCTGGTCACCAGTGGTTATCTCTTCCTCTCTGCCAAGTACCATGTTACGAATGCCCTGGTTATAGATGTTCGCCCGTTTGTTACTGCGGGTGACAACGATAGTCTCGTCAACCCCCACTTTTGAAAAGCTACTTGACAATGACTCTATCAGTTCATCACCTGGCACTACCGTGATATCCTCGAAACCAGTCAGGCGGATTTGAGGCAAGACCATACCCCCCTCCCTGATTCTGGTGGCATTGAAGAGGATTCCTGATTCCTGACTCTGACGTAGCACTTCATTGAGGTCACACTCATAGACATGTAGTCCGTAACCACACAGCACTTCAGACATCAGAGCGGGGCTCTCCTCCTCGCCTACAGGAGGCAACTGGGCACGGTCACCAATAAGCAACATACGACAGTTACGACCGTTATACACAAACTGTATGAGGTCATCCAGCAACTGACCGTTGGCAAACGGGGTCTCTCCATAGTTGGAAGCATTTGCGATCATCGAAGCCTCATCAATAATATATAAGGTGTCTTGAGCAGAGTTATAGTTCAAGTCGAAACCGCCCTCCAATGATTTCTGCCGATAGATACGCCGATGGATAGTATAAGCAGGATGTCCTGCATAGAGCGAGAATACTTTAGCAGCACGTCCAGTAGGTGCCATCAGTACCATTTTCTGTTTTAACGAGCCCATCGCCTTGACAACTGCCGCAGCCAGTGTCGTCTTTCCTGTACCTGCGGATCCTCTCAGGACCATCACCGTCTGTTCATGACGATCTGTCATAAACAGGGAGAATACATCGATGGCATGCTCCTGCTCTGCCGTCGGTATATGTTCAAATGCTGAGTGGATACGATATTTCAGTTCGTCGTTTATCATTATTTGCATGCAAAGTTACAAAAAACTCTAAACTCTAAACACTAAACTCTAAACTTTTTATTACCTTTGTAGCCGATATGAAGATTCCCAACCGCATCACCAACATGATACTTGCCATAGTAGCCGGCATACTTGCCATACTCTGTGTGCTGAGTATCGTGCAACACTAAATACAGGCAGATATGCAGAATACCAACATTCCCCATAGGCAGCGACTCGTTATCCGTATCAGTCGTAACAGCCTTTCCTTTGCCACCATTAGCAACGAGGTGAATGGACAAATCACTTTTAAACCTTATATCCTGAATACAGGAATCTCCATTGCTGCCAATCTGCGAGAGGCTTTCCGTACACAAGAATTATTACAGGACACATACTTCCGTGTACTGATTATGATTGACACCCCATCCCTCATGGTTCCTATCGAGCTGTTTCATGAGGAAGAACAGCGAAGCCTTTATCTGCATACCTTTCAAGGACATGAACAGGATGAGATTGTCAATACGGTACTACCAGATCTCAACTGTGTGGCGGTGTTCAGCGTAAACAGGGATTTGAAGCTCGTACTGGACGATCATTTCGCCTCCCCCACCTTCATTGCCGCCACCGCCCCTGTGTGGCGCTATCTCCACCAACGCAGTTATATGGGAGTAAGAGAGAAACTATATGCGTATTTCCATGACCGACGCATGGAGGTGTTCACCTTTGGGCAGAACCGTTTTAAGTTCTGTAACACCTTTGAGACTCATGATGGTCATGATGAGTTGTATTACCTTCTTTACACCTGGAAGCAGACAGGTTTGCAAGCCGACCGCGACGAGATGCACATCGTTGGTGACATCCCTGATTGTGAATGGTTGATGGAAGAGTTACAGAAATATATCAAGCGGGTTTATACCATCAATCCCGCAGGCGATTTTAACCGCTCTGCCGTCACACAGATTGAAGGAATGCCTTACGACCTTATGACCCTTTTCGTGAAAGGACGATGAGAATTATTACAGGAAAATACAAAGGACGTCATTTCGAGATACCCCGTTCCTTCAAGGCACGTCCTACCACAGACTTTGCCAAGGAGAATATCTTCAACGTGCTCAATGGTTATATCGACTTTGAGAATACCACAGCACTCGATCTGTTCTCGGGTACGGGCAGCATTACGCTGGAACTATTGTCAAGAGGATGCAGTCAAGTCATTAGTGTGGAACTGGACCGTGACCATCATCGCTTCATACAGGAATGCCTGAAAAAACTCTCAACAGTCAATTGTATTCCCATCCGCGGGGATGTGTTCCGCTTTGTAAAGTCATGTAAGCAACAGTTCGACTTTATCTTTGCAGACCCTCCTTATGCCTTAAAGGATTTGCCGGAGATTCCAGACCTTATCTTTGAAAGAAAACTATTGAAAGACAATGGCGTCTTCGTCTTTGAGCATGGCAAAGACCACGACTTCTCACAGCACCCTCATTTTGTGGAGCACCGCTCCTATGGTAGTGTGAATTTCACGTTATTCAGAGTAACGGAGACAACAGACGAATAAGACTTTCCCACAAACGCTTCTTGAATGACGGATGTATCCTTTGAGGCAAATCACTCAACAGGACAGCATTCTCCTGATCACGCAAGAACACATTACGCAACCTAATCGCCACTCCCTCATCGTAGATAAAAGCATTAGCCTCGAAGTTATTCTCGAAAGAGCGGGAATCGACATTCGTAGAACCACAGGTGACGACCGAATCGTCACAGACCATCATCTTGGAATGCAGGAAACCTGTTTGATAAAGATATACCTTTACCCTGGCTTCGAAAGCCTCACGGAGATATGACCGGGAAGCCCATTCAACAAAGCGGGCATCAGAGCGACGAGGACACAAAATGCGCACATCAACGCCAGCCTGCGCTGCGGTCTTGATGGCAAACAATACAGGCTCGTTGGGAAGAAAATAGGGCGTCTCGATATAGACATAGCGGTGTGCCGCCAGTATGATACGAACAAAACCCTGCATGATTTCCGGATAAGGGGTTGTGGGACCACTCGTCACAATCTGTGCAAGACAGTTATTAACGGAAAGCGGAGAACGGAAGGCAGAGAGTGGAGGATAATAGACACGGTTGGTAATCAGCGTACGATCCACAAAATACCAGTCGATGAGGAAGGCACGCTGGAGCCCGTAGACAGCTCCGCCTGTGATGCGCAACATCGTGTCACGCCAAGAGGAAGACACATAACGCAAGGCGATATTCATACCTCCGATATATCCCGTCTCACCATCTATAATGATAATTTTACGGTGGTTGCGATAGTTTACCTTACTCGTAAACGAAGGGAAGCGTACAGGCAGATAGGCAGCGACCTCAATACCCTCCTCCCGCATCTTTTCAAAGAATTGATGCCTGACATTCCAGCAGCCCACATCATCATAGATAACACGCACCTGCACCCCTTCTTTCACCTTGTCAATCAATGCATCAGCCACTAGATTTCCCAAGGCATCGTCTTCAAAGATATACATGTCTATATGGATATGATGCCTTGCCCTTGAGATATCTTTCAGTAATTCCGGGAAGAAGGCATAGCCGTCTGTCATGATATCTATCTGATTATCCTTAAAAGGCAGAGAAAACGATTGATTGACAAAGAGATCGACCAGTTGTTTGTGGTGCTCTGGTACTCTCAGATTTTGTTGTTCTACGAACCCCAACATCGAGCGTTTCGTCAACTGGTCGACAGACATTTGGCTGATCATCCGCTCTTTTCGGTGGTTCATGCCGAAAAAAATATAGAACACCAGTCCCACCACAGGAATGAAAATAATCACCAGAGCCCATGCCATCGTCTTGGCTGGCTGACGATTATCCATCACCACATGAACCACTGCCATGGCGACAACGATCCACATGAGGGTCATCCCTATGATATATAATAATGAATGCATCACATTTTCCTTAACGTCCTAACATTTTTCCAATCATCTGACATAGCTCTGACAGGGACTGATACTCACTCATGAGTTCCTTTACGCGAGCCATATCCTTCTCTGTCTTCATGTCACGCATGATCTCCTTTTGACGACTCGTCACGATATTATACCTAAAGTCGAGGTCCAGGTGCTCCACTAACTGACGCAGTTCTTTCGCTGTGGGCTCTTTCTGGAAGTTGCGTCCTAGTTGGTAATTATCCACGGCAAGACGATGAGCGACCTGACTGACCTCCACATCAGGATGCTGGGTGAAATAAGTCTCCGCTTTGAACCCTTCATCCTCAGAATGCTCCACCGCCTCCTGCAGAATACGGTTATAGAGGTCATTACCAAAAGAAAGGCCGTCGTTGCCAAGATCATAAGCGACAAACTGAGCAACATTCATTTTCAGATGTCCATCCTCCTGTGTGTCTTCGTCGATAATAACGATCTCACCATGTCTAATGACCTGCTGGATGAGCAGACGCTCCACTTCCGTCGACTGTTCCTGAGGAGTATGCAGACCTATCGGCTCCTGCGTTACCAGAGTAGTTTCCTGCTGCCATCCCTGACGTGCTGCCTCTTTCTGCTTCTCCTCCTTATCACCGGCGATATACTTGTTTGCCTGTGAGATCAATGTCTTCTCATCCATGTTCAGTCGCTGAGAAGTATCTTTGAGGAACAACTGACGCTCCACAGGATCTGGGATGACACTCACAGAGCGTACGATACTATTGATAGCCTCTGCGCGTTTGATAGGATCTTTGACACCATTTAGCAACAAATCGGTTTTAAATTGGATAAAATCTGTCTGATGCTCCTCAATATACGCTCTGAATTCTGCTGCTGTATGCTTACGGGAGAAGGAGTCGGGATCGTCACCGTCTGGCAACAGCAATACCATCACCTTCATACCCTCCTGCAATAACATATCTGTTCCACGCATAGCAGCATGGATACCAGCCTCATCACCATCGTAAAGCAACGTAATATTTTGGGTAAATCGACGCAGCAAGCGTATCTGATACACAGAAAGTGCCGTACCTGAATTCGCCACCACATTCTCCAGTCCACACTGGTGCATGGCAATCACATCAGTATAGCCTTCCACCATATAGACTCGCTCTTCTTTTACAATTGCCTTTTTTGCCTGATAGATACCATAGAGTTCACGCTCCTTGTGGTAGATTTCTGAGTCAGGGGAATTAACGTATTTCTGTTGTACACCCTTCGTGGCAGCATCGAGTTTACGACCTCCAAACGCAACCACCTTACCACTGACATTCAGCCATGGGAAGATGGCACGACCCGCAAAGCGGTCGTAAATGCCCCGTTCGTTCTCAATACACAAGCCTGTCTTAACCAGAAACTCATCCTGATACCCTTTCCGGTGTGCCTCGTTCACAAGGGCGTCACGCTTGGTGAGGGCAAAGCCCAACTGGAATTTCGTAATGATATCATCACGGATGCCACGACTACGGAAATATTGTTTACCGATTGCCTGTCCGTCCACGTCATTATTCAAGATATCGTGGAAATACTGACAAGCCCACTCGTTGACGATAAACATCGACTCACGATCGCTTTGCTCTTTCTTTTCCTCATCGGAAAGCTCACGTTCCTCTATCTCGATATTATATTTCTTCGCCAACCAGCGCAATGCCTCCGGATAGGTGATCTGTTCGTGCTTCATAAGGAAATTGACAGCATTACCGCCCTCACCACAAGCAAAACAATGACAGATCTGTTTTGATGGCGATACCATAAACGACGGTGTCTTATCATCATGGAAAGGACATAGTCCCTTATAGTTAACACCCGCTTTGCGAAGGTTAACAAATTCACCTACCACATCCACGATATTGGTAGCATCCATGATCTTTTCTATAGTCGCCCTGTCAATCATAAGTGCAAAGATAGTGCAAATTTTCGATTAAACGAAAAGAAAGCGCATTAATTCGTTTCCTTGAAACAGAAAAAGAAGCTTCAAGTCTTTGATGACTATCTGCTTCTTTCCTCTGTCGGGATTACTGGACTCGAACCAGCGACCTCGCGCCCCCCAGAAGCTACGCAACTGGCGCTAAATCCCGTTAAGGATCAATTATATAGGAGCACTCACCTATTTATGAGTGACGGATTTCGTGACGGTTTCACATCACGTTGGGTTAAACTTCAATATTTCAATCTCTCGCTTTGATTCTTTGGAATCGTTGCAAAGGTACAAATTAAATTCGACACTGAGTAGCCTTTTTGTGATTAATTGTAATGCAGCATATCACTCTTTTATATATTTCTGAATTGTAGAGAATGCCAATTATGTAGTATGTGACATTTTAACAAAAAGGACTATTATTTGTGTTTTCTCCTGAAAAAGTTGACCCACACAAAAAAGCAACCATCACGAAATCAATCATGGTGGTTGCGTCATATATATTGTTATGTCTGAAAGTCCTCACCATCTTAGTGGTGAAGATAATATTTTATGGTTGGCAATTTCTACATCAGTAAGAACTTCTGGATAAAATTCTCTAACAAGTTCGTACACGGATTTTTCATCAATGAAAAATAATTTTTTGTTGAGTAAATGGATGCCATCTTTATCTCTCTTGATGTAGCCAAGTTCTTCTGCTTCTTTTAAGTATCTCTGCACTGTAGATCTTTCATAGACAAATGTATCGGCAAGCTCTCTTATAGAGTATTGACATAAATTCGTAAAGTTGTAGCATCTTAATTTCAACTGAACCAGAAAGCCGATAAGTTCTCTTCTTATTGGCTCCTTAAGCAAGTCCATGCTAATCAATGAGTAGTTATCGGTATATAGGTAATAGTGATTAAACTTGAATGCTCCACTATCTCCTTTTCTGCATTCAGTTATCTTTTTGATGATCCTTTCCTTATCAAATTTAGTAATGTATATTGAGATTGTTTCTCTTCTCAGTCCAGTTAGTTCAGCTAAAGTATCTTCATTAACATTACTCTCTTCTGTTTCATAATCTGACTTAGAAGCTAATGCCAAGTAAACGTATGCTTCTATTGGTCTTAATTTATCAGCAACTGCTTGAGCTATTTTTCTATAATTCATCGAAGTATGCCACGTTTGAATCATTAATTATTCTGAAATTATCTTCTCTCCATAATTTATTAAAGAACTGTTTCCCAAAGTGCTATTTAGCCTCTTTTCGATTGGGGAACCTTTGAAGTGTAGGAACGTACTCTAACATCATTATTTTTATTCTTTAGTCAAAATCTCTCTTTTTTGACGGGAATCTGCAAGATTTCCGTTTAATAGGGATTAGTATATTAGGTATTAGTATGTTGTTAGTCTCATGGGACACCTCATGTTAGCCTCATGGGACACTTGAAATTATCTGCCTTATAATAGTCAAATCTTCATATTTTCCAGTAACAGTTAGATATATCGGAACAAAGAACGTATCACTACGGTCTTTGCTCCCAATATACCAAGATTCCTAAATTTAAAATGCCTAACAGCGATTTCCAACGGATTTTCTGGTTTGGTAAAAGCTCTATATATGAATAATAAATAAAAAAACATCAACATGGAAATCACTGGGTATCTTCTTTTCTAGTGTTTTTGTTTACCATACCATAATAAAGTAGCCATTAACTTGTGTAGATATTGCATTATCATAGTCATGTTTCAAGTGTATTTTGGTTGAACTCATTTTCACTTGACTAAACCGTTTTTCTGACACAGATAATTTTTCTCTCTTTTGTAGGGTAGGCTTGAAAAAAATAGTTCTTTACCACAAAAGAAACAAAAGAGGTTCCAGAGAAGACGAAATATAGAAACACACAATAAAAAATAGAAAAATAAAATTTTAATATCATGAAATAAACAGAATTAGAAATAGCAACGAAGAGTGTCTTCTCCTTCCCCTCAATTGTCTGTAATAAATGTATCTGTTGACCTCAAAATATCAAAGTAAAAAAATGTTAAATTCAAAAACAGTCGATTTGAACATTATTTTTGTGCAGGAACTTTTTTCTCTTTTTAGTAGGGTAGCTTTGAAAAAAAATGTTCCATCCTAGAAAAGAAACAAAGGAACCCCCGATTTGGAAAGTTCCCTTGTTGTTACAACTAAATCTTGATACAAATATATTGTCGCGTTGTCAAGATTCAAATTAAAAAATGTTAATTATCAATCAAGGTTCAATAAGTGACATTTTTGTATAACTGTATATAAAATGGATTTTTCTATATAAAAGTCACCCTCTACTACTTTTTAGTCCAAACAGTACCTCCACCTTCTGAGGTAGTCATCTTGTTACCACTAATTGAGAATGTAGTAGTCCAAGGAGTGCTTGAACCAGACCACCAAATGGAAAGTGTACTGCCTTCCACTTTGTACTTCCCACTCTCAGACTCCTTAATTGTTGTTTTGTCAGACTTGTAATCTCTCCAAGTACAGGTGTAGTCAGCATTATATGTTATTTCACTGTATGTTGGAGATCCTTTCTCAACACCTTCTGTGTACCAAGTTCCAACAAGAGGATTTGATGGAGAACCACCATTGTCATCATCACCACCACATGCAGTAAATAATGTTGCACTCACCAGTAAGCCTAACATCAGGCTCAGAATCGATAAATTCTTTTTCATGTCTTTATTTATTAGAAGCCAACCAATCCCAAGAAGTCAGCGGATTATTATTGTTTAAGAGTGTGGGACTATTGCCATTATCGCCATAAGGTTCTGGACTACCTGCTACAAATAATGAACAATAGCCCACACCTTAGAACGTATCATGCCTATATAGGTACAATAATCCTAACGATGTGAGCATATTGCCATTATCCTTGTAGCGTAGAATTGTCCAGATTCTATGACAGGATAAACGTCAATCGCT
>JAEEGG010013398.1_pt1 | contig 17549 bp, 16 predicted proteins | sample 9134161 | NCBI WGS metagenome assembly JAEEGG01 (sample SAMN16246543, study PRJNA631951) | gut metagenome | biome: gut microbiome; feature: rumen; material: CR-attached | host: Bos | place: Iran: Karaj | collected 2018-10 | reverse complement strand
GACACCATCGATCGTGATCGTACCTTCATTGATCGGCATGATACCCGTCAGACCATAGATCAGTTCACTTTGGCCATTGCCATCGATACCGGCAATCGCAACGATCTCCCCTTTTCGAACTGTGAAGGATACATCATTGACGACTTTCTTTTTGGTCTCATCATTGATCATGGTCAGGTGATCGACTTTCAGAACGACCTCTTTAGGTTCAGCCGGCTTCTTGTCGACGTGGAAGCTGACCTCTCGGCCAACCATCAGCTCACCCATCTGGGTCGTGGTTGTCGTTGCTGCATCAAGCGTCTTGATGAGCTTGCCGCGACGCAAGACCGTAACCCGATCGGATACTCTTTTTATTTCCTCGAGCTTATGGGAGATGAATAAGATCGTGTGGCCTTCAGCCGCCAGACCCTTCATGATCTCCATGAGTTCGTCGATTTCCTGTGGAGTTAAGACTGCCGTCGGTTCATCAAAGATCAGGATCTCAGCTTCTCTGTAAAGCATCTTCAGGATCTCGCAGCGCTGCTGCTGACCGACCGTGATGTTTTCGATCAAAGCATCCGGATCGACAGCCAGACCGTATTTCTCTGATAATTCAACGACCTTTTTACGGCAGCTGTCCATATCGAGGAAAGGACCCTTGAGTGTTTCAGAGCCCAGGACGATATTCTGCAGTACCGTATAATTCTGAACCAGTTTAAAGTGCTGGTGCACCATACCGATACCAAGTTCCGTAGCAACACGCGGATTGGTGATCTTGACTTCTTTGCCCCTTATTGAGATTGTACCTTCTTCAGGTGTATACATACCGAAGAGGACAGACATCAGTGTCGACTTGCCGGCACCGTTTTCTCCAAGCAGGGCATGGATCTCTCCCTTCCTGATATCCAGAGAGATGTCGTTGCAGGCGATGATGCCAGGGAACCTCTTCGTTATGTGACGGAACTCAATAATGTTTTCCGTGTTTTCCATATCATTATCCTTTCAAAAAATAAAGGCAGAGAGGCGTACTGAACGCACGCCTCCCGTAAAAAGTTGAATTAGATTTTTTACTGCTCGAAGTAAGTCAGATTGACATACTTGTAGATATCCAGCGGAGCACCGTTGACACCGTCAGCCTCTGTCGGCAGAGTGTCATGAACAGCGATGACCTGCTGCTTGACAGCATTGTATTCATCCTCTGTGAAGCTGTTCCAGTTCTCAGCTCTGTACGGAGCAAGGATAGCACCGTCTTCTTTAGCGCCTAATCTGATCAGACCTGCATCAGTGTATGCAGCCCAGTCAGCACCGCCTGCGTAAGCAGCCTTGACAGCTCTGTAGATCGTGATCTCCAGGTCCTTCATGGCAGACGTTACGAATAACGGCTCATTCTCTGCACCGTCAGCAGCTCTGGTGAAGTACTCATCGGTATCGACACCGACGATCTTTCTGTTTTCACCGTCTTTTGCAGCCTGGATGACAGAGTGAACGATAGAACCACCGCAGGAGAAGATGATCTCTGTGCCGTTGGTGTACCAGTCAGAAACACGGGTAACGATATCCGGAGAAGCATCGAATGAACCAGTGTAGAAGTACTTCATATCGATAGCGCCTTCTGCAAGACCCAGTTCTTCAGCAGCATCGTTAGCACCGGCAACGAAACCGTAACCGAATCTGACAACAGCCGGAACAGCCATACCGCCTAAGAAGGCAAGGTTTCTGTAACCGTCTTTGACAACAGCGTAACCAGCCATGTAACCGCAGTCCTGTTCAGCGAATGTGATCATAGCCAGATTGTCCTGATGATCCAGTGAATCATCAACACCGTCGTAGTCGTAGTCAATGTTGTAGAGGTCATCAGCATCGACGAAGATGACTTTTACATTCGGATAGTTCGGGATCTCCTGGCAGAGTGCAGCATCCCACAGGAAGCCGACAGCGACCAGGACATCAGCAGTCATCTGATTGACAGCCTGTTCGAAGATCGTAACTCTGGAAGCATCATCTGAGCCTGCAGGCTGTAAGTACGTGTACTTTAAGCCGTTCTCTTCACAGTAATCTCTGATACCGTAGAATGAGTGCTCGTTGAAGCCGCCATCATAGATGGAACCTAAGTCAGCGAGGAATACGACATCATAGTGCTCATCGCCGCTCGGCTGATCGCCACCCTCCTGCTTCTTTGCGCATCCGAATAAGCTGCATGCGAGAAGAAGAGCGAGGGCTAAAGTAAGAAATTTCTTCATTTTTTTCTCCTTCTTTCCTTAGAAAACAGATCTGCAACCATGTGAAAAAATCTGTGTATTAATTATCATTAATTCCGATCATTCCATGTGTGCATATCTGAAATCATTTTACCATTCTTTTAAAACCCTATACAAGAAACTTTGTTCAATTTGAAAGAAACAGTTCGCCCTGTCTGTCGACATATCTTTCCGACTTGTTCAGGACATAGGAAAGGATGTATCCGGTCGCAAAGACGCCCAAGATCGTACCGATGCCGATGACGCCTCCCATGAACAGACCGATCAGGAAAAACACGCCGTCCGATATCATCTGGGTATACTTGATATCGAGCTTCGTCACATCGGTGAGCCAGATCGGCACGAACTGGAAACAGCCGATGCCCATCTTGCAGGCAATGCACAAGGCATAGCCGATCCCTGTCGTCAGCAAGCCTGTCAGCAGGATCAGGATCTTTGTAAGCAGTGAGATCTCAGACAGGGGAAAGTTCGTGCGGATCAGTGTCTCAAACACGTCGATCAGGGGTCCTCCCAGGAAGACGCCGATGATCGTGCCGATGCCCAGATGCTTACGCTCCAGCAGGAAGATCAGGACTGTCAGGATGACATTGCATATCGTTGAGATCTGACCGTAGCTTAAGTGACAGACATTGTGCAGACCGTCCACAAATACCGAAATCGGATCCGTTCCCAGGCCGCAGCCGTAGTAACAGCCCACACCGAAGGATGACAGTATCGTTCCGATGATGCTGATCCCGCAGCGGATCCACAGAGCTCTCCAGTTGATCCTTTTGAATTTATCCATCATCACGGATATCTTTCAGATCCGGCAGCTTATCGATGATCTCGATCGCTCTCAACGTGATCCTGGTCATCAGATCCACCCTGTCCGCATAGCCTTCATCATTGCTGGTGGTCATCGAACCGTAGGTCTTGCCCAGATAATCACCGCACATCAGGATCGTTCCCGTGCGGATACCGCCAAGAAGCGATCCCACCGTAAACAAAGCGGAAGACTCGTTCTCCACCGCCAGCACGCCGGCATCCTGCCATACTTTGATCCGCTCCAGCGTTCCTTCCTGTCCGCCATGGGCACCCGGAGACTCCAGATAGAAAGAGTCATGGCTGCGGATGATGCCTAAACAGTATTTGGCACCGTATTCCTCGCAGGCCTGCCTCAAAGCACAGACCACATCCACATCGGCAACAGCCGGATACTCCAAAGGAATATATTCCTTGGAAGCACCCTCGCCTCTGACGGCTCCGGTCGCGATCACGAATGCATCCGAGGGCAGATTGGGTTGCCAGGAACCTGACGTTCCCATGCGGATCATCGTCCTGACACCAAGATGGTTGAGTTCTTCGACAGCTACAGACACCGCCATGGCACCCATGCCGGTACACATGACCGATACCGGTACATCATGATAGGTTCCCGTATAGGTCGGATTGCCTCTGGAAACAGCGGCCAGTCTTGACTCATCGAAATGCTTTGCGACCATCTCACATCTTGCCGGATCGGCCGGCAGGATGAAGTGCTTGCCGCAGTCATTCTCGTCCAGACCGATATGCCACATCTTGCCGCTGTTGCTGGTCAGTCTGACCGACTTATATTTCATACTCTTCTCCTTTGATCAGTTTGGACATCGCCAGTGTTGCAATACGGATGATGTCCATGATCCTCTTTTCATAATCCTTTTCATAGTCCATGGCCTCACCGGTCGCCAGATTGTCCGTTACGACATAGATACATCCGGCCTGTAACTGCAGTATCGAAGCGACGGTATATAATGTCGCACATTCGTTGTCCACGCAGGCAACGCCGACTTTCTGCCAGGGTGCGATCCTTTCTTCCACGCCGTCATGGGCAAACGGTGATTCCAGGAAGAGTCCGTCATGCGTCCTGGTGATGCCGGTCGTGACTTCCAGACCCAGTTCCTTGGCGCTCTGCAAGAGAGCGAAGAAACTGTCCAGATCGCAGACTGCCGGATACTGGATATTCACATATTCCAAAGTCGCACCTTCGCATCTGCAGGCACCGATCGGCACAAAGATCGTGCCCGGCTTGATGTTTGGATCGATCGCGTAGCAGGAACCGACCTTGATCATCTTCCGGCAGTCGATATGCCTTAATTCCTCGACTGCGATCTCTGTCGGCATGCAGCCGTTGCCGATGCTCATGCAGGACATGCGCACACCGTGGCACATACCGGTATAGGAGATATACTCGCGGTGGAAAGCCTGTCTTTCCGCAGTATCAAAAGTATCCTTGATCAGCTCCACTCTTTCCAGATTGCTGGTGAGGATGCAGCCCTCTCCGATCTGGCTCTTGTCGATGCCCAGATGGTGGACCTTGTTTCCCTTTTCCAGCTGAGGTAGTGAATCAAAACCGTTCTTGACCATGTTTTCCATTAGCGGATCACTCCTTTCTTTTCCATTTCATCAATGATCTCCGTTGCCCTTACGGCGATCTTTGAACAGACGAGGATGCGCTTGTCCATGAAATCATCTTCGAATGCTTCCGGATAAGCCTCTTCCGATTTCGGGCCGGTATAGTAGATCGTATCTTCGACCATCGATGTATGCGATACGCAGATCGAGCCGCATCTCAAGCCAAGCTGGGGACCTACGGTAAACAAAGTCGCCGATTCATTCTCGACCATCTTGACGCCCGCATCGACCCAGGGTTTCATCCTCTCATAGGTATCGATCATGGCTGTGGAAGTTTCACGGTAGTAAGAGTCATGTGCTCTGTAAAGACCCACGATCGGATCCTCACCGAATTCCTTTGCCGCCATGATCAGAGCCTTCGTCACATACGGATCGGCGATGGCCGGATATTCCGCCGGAACATACTCATAGGAGTTGCCGTCGCCTCTGACACAGCCCGTCGCGATGATGATCCTGCCCGGCTGGTAATCCGTCAGCAGCGCTGCCCCGGTACCGACACGGATCAGATTCTTCATGCCGATCTGCGAACACTCCTCGGCGACCGTTGAAACCGCCAGAGGGCCCATGCCCGAAGAAACGACCGAGATCGGAACATCATTGGGCGTCACACCGGTATAGGTGTAGTAAGTCCTCTGTCCGTTGACGAAATGTGCTTCCTTGAAACAGTCCGCAATGACCTTCGATCTGGCCAGATCGCCCGGCATCAGAACAGTCTCGGCGATATCGCCCTCCTTCAGACCGGTAAAATACAGTCTTCCCTTGGAATCGAGATATTTCTTTTCCCTGACTTTCATCTAGTCCTCCTTCACATAACCTGTACGTACATTTAGCTTATGGATCAGTTCATTGCACTTGTTCAGAATGAACTGTTCATCGAAATGCTGGATCTTCTTGTTTCTGACCTTCAGCTGACCGGCAACAAAGACCGTATCGACTGCATGACCGGTTCCCGCATACAGCAGGTTCCCGATCCTGTGATCCCTGTCAGTCAGAGAAAGATCGTCTTCCATATTCACCAGGATCAGATCGGCCTGGTAACCTTCCTTGATCTCTCCGAGATCATCATAGCCGAGCGCTTTCGCACCGTTGATTGTCATCATCTTAAATGTTGTGCCGGCATCCATGACCGTCGGATCCAGGGTGACGGCCTTCTGCAGATAAGAACCGGCCTTGCCTTCCCTGACCATATCCTTGGTTCCGCTGGAAGCCTCACCATCGCAGCCCATCGCTACCGGGATGCCTCTTTGTAACATCTGGGCGATCTTGGGGATGCCGTCCGAGATCTTCATATTGGTGTTGGGACAGTGCACCGGGATGGCACCTGTCCTGGCGATGATGTCCAGTTCATGATCGGAGAGCCAGATCGAATGGGCCAGCAGTGTCTTTTCATCCAGGATGCCCAGATACTCCAGGGCTTCTCCTTCGCCGCCCAGACCATACTCTTTCGCAACTCTTTCCGTCTCCATCTTGCCTTCACCCAGATGGGTATGATAGATCAGTCCTCTCTCATTCGCCCAGGCCTTCAGTGTCTTTGCCATTTCAGCGGAAACGGCCGGGAGTCCTGCCGGAGCGACGGAAGCTCTCATCAGGCCGTGGTTGCGGCCATGGACCTTGTCATAGACCTCTTCGCTTCTTCTGAGGGCCTCTTGTACGGAAATGATCGGCGTGACTTCATTCTCGGCGATATCGGTCGTCGAGATACCGAAGGTCACACGGACCCCCGCATCCTCGAAAGCCTGTAAAGTCGCGTCCAGATGTTCATAGCCGCCCATCTCATTGATGGTCGTCGTACCGAAACGCATTGCTGACAGACAGGAAAGCAGTGTCGCATAATAATAATCCTCATCCGTCATGTAATCCTCAAACGTAAACAGCCTCACCAGCCAGTCGGTGATCACCAGATCATCCAGAGGTCCCTTGATGAACGTCTGATAGACATGGGAATGACAATCGGTAAATCCCGGCAGTGCCAGCATATGATTTGCTTCGATCACCGTCGCTTCAGGACACTCTTTCAGATCGATATGATCGGCGATCTTTCTGAATCTGCCGCCCTCGATCAGAATGTCCTTGCTGGAAATGCTGAGATCGTCCAGATTGCCGACGTCAGCGTTTTTGATCAGAAAACTCATAAAACTATTCTCCTTTGCAGATATCCGTATAAGCAGCGGGATTCCTGTCCCGCAGAAAATCTCTCTCATCGATCAGATCCATATCGATATCGGCTTCACCGATCCCCTCATGATTCCTCAGCAACAACAGCTCTCTTCCGTGGGAATCATAGGCAAAGACCATCGGGATCGGATCGCAGTAATGGGTGCAGCCCACGACAAAACAGCGGTTCTCGATCGCCCTTGCCCTGGCAATGGTCGTCCACTCGTCAAACTGCTGTCTGTGCCACATGCCGGTACCGATCGTATTGAACAGAATCCTCGCACCCTGAAGACACTCGATCCTGGCCACCTCCGGGAAATGGATCTCATAACACAAGACGATGCCCATCTTCCCAAAAGGCGAATCAAAGGTCTTGATCTCCATGCCCAGTTTTGCTCTGTTGTCCCTATCACCCTGTGTAAGTGCACTCTTGCAGTGGGAATGAATCACACCGTTATCAGGATCGATCACATGGGTGTAGAGACTTTTCTCTTCCCCCTGATCCTCGCTTCCGGCAATGATCCACTTCTGATATTTCTTTGCCAGCAGACAGGCTTCATCCAGCCTCTGTGACTGCAGGTATCCTTCCGGAAAGACGACGATGTCACCGTTTGCCTGCTTCAGATAATGTTCCATCTGAACGATTTCATCTTCACAGCGCCGTTCGCTTTTTCCGAAACCCTCACGCGGAACAGGACAGCACAATGTCACTTTGAATTGATCTTTCATAGAGCTCCTCAGAGAAAATAAGCCGACTTATGAAAGCCGGCCAACTAACTTCGTTGATATGGAATGAATCCACTCTTGTACTTCTACAGAAGCAACTTTACAGTTTCATTTTATCACGATTCAAAGTCCCGTCAATAAAATCTGTTATACTGAATCTGAGGTAAGAATGATGAAGAAGAATAAAGTGATATTTGACTGCGATGTCGGCTGTGATGATGCCGTTGCCCTGATCGCTCTTTTATTGAATGAAGACATAGATGTGATCGCGATCACATGTGTCAAAGGCAATATCCCGGTCGAAGATGTCGTAACAAACGCTCTGAAAGTAAGTGCTTTATGCAGGAAAGACATCCCTGTATACCAGGGCTGCAGCAAACCGATGGTCAGGGATCTGCTGAAAGGCCGAGACTACAACACCCTGATGGAACGCATCCATATGGAGATCGACGGAAAAGAGATCCTGATCCATGAAAAAAACTTCGATCTGCCGCTTCCTGAAAGAAAGGCAGAAGAGAAACACGCCTGCGCCTATCTGATTGAAACACTGATGAAATCAGAGGAAAAGATCGACATCTGTGCTGTCGGACCGCTCACCAATATCGGTATGGCCCTGCGGCTGGAACCGAAGATCACCGATCATATCGGCACGATCTACATCATGGGCGGAGGTCTCTATATCGGCAACCGCACACCTCTGGCCGAGGCCAACTTCTATGATGACCCCGAAGCAGCGGAGATCGTCCTGACATCCGGTGCAGAATGCCTGATCTGTCCGATCGAACCCTGTGAAGAAGGTGCCACCTACGATCAGGAAGATCTCAGAGATATCAAGGCGTGCAATAACGAAGTGTCAGCATTCCTGGCCGAGGAACTGAAAGGCTATATCGACCGCTGCAATATCCTCTTCAATACCGATATCGATTCCTGCTGCATCTACGACTATGTCGCTGTCGCTCCGCTGATCGATGAAAGTGTCATCATTGAAAAACGCAAAGACATTGCCAGAGTCGACATCTCCGGAGGCATGGCTGACGGACAGCTCGTCATCGACCGCAGAGGCATGTTTGACAATGACTCCAAAACAGAAGTGATCTACCACGTCGATCCTGAAAAGATCCGGAAGATCCTGTTACATGAATTAAGAAACTTCCATTAATGAAAACGCATCAGCCCGAAAGCTGATGCGTTTTTTTATTTCTCCTTAATGTTTACTGTTTCTGACTGTCTTCCCTGATCAGGGTCCTGATCGCCTCACAGGCAACTTCCACCGATTTCTCCATCTCGGTAAAAGCCATGATGGCACCGGCTCTGCATCTTCTGATCGAAGAGATGACAAACAGGGCGGCACATTCCATTTCCGATGAGACGACATGGCCTCTTCTCCAGGCTTCCCAGCGCTCTTTCAGTCTCGCTTCCGCCGGCATCGTTTCCGGAGAATGCTGACCGTAGAAAGAATCCTTGGACTGGGTGATGCCTTCCAGGAAATTGTAGCCGAGCTTTTCAGCCGCATCCGCCAGCGCTTTTGTGACATGTCTGTCCGCAACCGCCGGATACTCGATCGGGATGTAGTGGATCGTAGTCCCTTCGTCTCTGACGGCCGCGTTGTTGATGACGCCGTCCAGGCTCTCGTCATAGGATTCATCACAGACTCTTCCGGCCGTACCGACACGGATGAAAGTATCCGCTCCGCACTTGATCAGCTCTTCCAGGGCGATGGCTGTGGAAGGACAGCCCATACCGGTGGAAGTGACGGAAACTTTCACGCCATCCAGATAGCCGGTCCAGGTCTTGTGTTCCCGGTTATGGGCGATCAGTTTCGCATCGTCGAAATAAGTAGCGATCAGATCCGTACGGAAAGGATCTCCCGGCAGCAGGACATATTTTCCCACATCACCGGGTCTGATCTGTGTATGATACTGAAGCTCCGCTTCCTTGTCGAATACATGTCTTGTCATATCAGTTCCCCTTGAAGCCGTAGCCGTCATTCTCTACGACGAAGTTACATTCCGGGATCATCTGTCTCAGTGTGAATACCTTGTATTCCGTTTCTGATTTACCGCAGATGACCTCAAACTCATCCGGACTGCAGAATTCAGACATCACCTGACGGCAGACGCCGCATGGTGTGCAGTAGCCCTTTGAACCCTCTTGCGCATCGCCGCCGACGATCGCGATCTTGTCGAAGTCATATTCTCCTTCTGATATCGCCTTAAAGAACGCACAGCGCTCGGCGCAGACAGTCGCCGTGAAACCGCTGTTTTCAATGTTGCAGCCCAGATAGACCTTTCCCTGCTTTGTCAGCAGGGCAGCACCGACCTTCCAGTTGGAATACGGTGCGTATGCTTTTTCCCTGGCTTCAAACGCCAGTCTTACCAGTTCCTCGTATGTCATAGCTCTATAACCACTTGAAGAATTCATCGACGATGTGCGTATAATCGCCTTCAATGATCAGATGGTGGTTGCCGATCGACTCTCTTAAGAAATAAGTCACCGGACGATCCATCTTCAGCTGAATCTGGGTACGGCACAGATTGAATTCGCATAAGTTGTTCAGCAGTTCAGCTCTGCTGACAAAATACTCGTTCATCAGACCGTCGCACTTGAAGACCGTGACCGGACCTTCCTTCAGCTTGCCGCGGAAAGCGACACCCAGCTGTGATTCAAAGTGTGTCATGATCTCAAAATTCTGAGGCATGTTGATCGGAAGAGTGCAGTGCGCAAAAATGATCTCGTTCCTGTCGGTATCGATACGGCTCGGATTAGCCATGAAGACCGGCTTGCCGCTGAGCTCTCCCAGTACCGCCATAGAGATCAGTGCCGGAACATCGCCCTCACAGGATGCATAGATGCCTTCCGCATTCAGGATGGCCAGAGCGGCACAGCCTGTGGAATGAACGGTATCCAGCAGATCGAAACATCTCACGGTCACACCGTCAAGTTCGTACCTGTTGACGATCCTTCTGAGTGCACCGTAGATGCACAAAGCCTCATTGATCTCTTTCTCGTCATAGCCCTTGGATTTGATCAGTTGTGTATACTGATTGTCTTCATAAGTCTTCTTGGCGATCTCATCGAAGAATTCTTCCATCGTGACATCGACGATCTCGATATTGTTGTAGTCCTTGGATTCTCTGGCATCGACATCGGAAGAGATCAGCCAGTCGGAAGGCTTGCCGACTCGGGCGATACGGAAACCGTCAAGTCTCTTCTTGGTCTTGAACACCTGGGCCAGATCTTTCAGCCTTTGCGCTACGAAGTCATCCGTTCCGTGAATGATCTCGCCGGGCAGTTCATGCTGGCGCAGATAGGAAAGGATCTCCATCGAAGCGGCCAGGGAGTTGTTGGCTCCGGTCGTCAGCAGGAAATAAGGCTGCGGAAGCTTGTCCATGTCTTTCAGGAATATGCCTTCCGTTCCGCCGCCGCCGATGAAATCAACGACCATGTCATAGTCATTGATATGTTCGACATCGGTCACTTCAAAATCAAAGCCTGTCAGTTCACTCAGCTTTTTCAGCCAGGGGAAATTGCCGTCATTGGCGATCGCCGCAGCTGCTGTCGCTGAAACAACATAGTAAACACCTATTTTCATATTATCAGTCTCCTGTTAATTTCATTTTAACATTTCCCTGACCGTACAAAACACAAAGGTCTTATATTAAAATAGAATCAAAGAGGAAAAATGATATGAAATTCAATTACGGACGCACACTGCTCGTCGGACTGGCATTTCTGTCCATCTGCGCATTCTGGCAGATGTATGACAACGTCATTCCGCTGATATTGACCAATACCTTCCATCTCAATGAGACCTATTCCGGTGCCATCATGGCAGCCGACAATGTGCTCGCCCTGTTCTTGCTTCCTTTATTCGGATCCCTTTCCGACAAATGTGAGACCAAGATCGGCAAGCGCATGCCCTTCATCCTTTTCGGAACGCTGGCAGCCCTGATCCTGATGAACATCCTGCCGATCCTGGACAATTCCTACTACAAGGCGGCAGGCAGCTTCAAGGTCATTGCCTTCGTCGTCGTACTGGGACTGCTGCTGATCTCCATGGGCACCTACCGTTCACCGGCCGTTGCCCTGATGCCGGATGTCACACCCAAACCTCTACGTTCCAAAGCCAACGCCATCATCAACCTGATGGGCGCTGTCGGCGGCATCATCTACCTTGGCGTAGCCGCTGTCCTTTATCCCAACTCCAAGATCAAGGGACTTGAACACGTCAACTACCAGATCCTGTTCATCGTCGTATCCACCATCATGTTTACAGCTGTCGCACTTCTTTATCTCTTTGTCAAAGAACCGAAGCTTACAGCCGCCAACAAAAAACTGGAAGAAGAACATCCTGAATGGAACCTGGCGGAAGATGACGGTTCCGGCAATGAGACACTGCCCAAAGAAGTCAAACGCTCTTTAGGCTTCCTGCTGGCATCCATCGCCTTATGGTTCATCGGCTACAACGCCGTCACGACCTGGTTTACGACCTACGTATCCGTGGTCATGGGACAGGGACTGGGCGGAGCGAGCACCTGTCTGCTGGTAGCGACAGCCGGAGCCATCGTATCCTACATCCCGATCGGCATCATTGCTTCCAAGATCGGACGCAAGAAGACGATCATGGCCGGCATCATTCTTTTGTCGGCAATGTTTGCGGCAGGCTTCGTCCTGACATCAGTATTCGATTCCATCAATACGATCATGTTCATCAGCTTCGCTCTGGTCGGTCTGGCCTGGGCAGCGATCAATGTCAACTCACTGCCGATGGTTGTCGAGATGTGCAAAGGATCTGATATCGGCAAGTTCACCGGCTATTACTACACCGCCTCCATGGCAGCCCAGATCGTCACCCCGATTTTAGCCGGCACTTTGATGAGAGTCATCTCCTACAAGATCCTGTTCATCTATGCCGCCTTCTTCGTCCTGTGTTCCTTCTTAACGATGACGCAGGTCAGACACGGTGATCAGAAGGTCGAAGCCAAGAAAGGTCTTGAAGCCTTCGAAGACATGGATGACTGATTCGAATTAAAACAAGCATCAAAAAAGCATTCCCTCAGGAATGCTTTTGTTTTACTTGTCTGCGATCCGCACCAGCTCATGATCGCCGGGAATGAAACGGATCTTCACTTTCGTACCTTCCGCATATTGCGTATACGCATCAAGAGACATCGGTGTTTCTCTCAGCTCATGATTCTCATCGCGGTACTCAACATAGGTCACATAAGAGGAAGAAGCGGTATCCGGATCGTAGATCTCCTCGATCCTGGATACGACTGCATCTGTCACGATCCCCTGCTCATCGATCTTCTTTGCCTTCTTCAATATCCTGAAAGCCTGAAAGGCAAACACAGAAACGGCGATGATACCAAGGATCAGTTCAAAGTGGTCCGACAGAAACGCCTTCATCTACTTGACCGTGATGATCTTCATGAAGTTGGCAGAACCCTCTCCTGTCGGATAACCGGCTGACAGGATGATCTGCGAACCCGGCTGGATGCCGTAGGACTTGACGACACTGGAAGCCAGTTCGTCGTCGTTGGTCATGTTGTTCTGCACATAGGAGAAGATCGGCTTGACGCCCCAGTAAAGTTCCAGCTTGCCCTGCGTCGACTTGGTGAAAGTGACCGCAAAGATAGGAACCGGCGGACGGTATTTGGAGATCCTTCTGGCTGTCGTGCCGCCCTGGGTGAATACGACGATCGCTGCGATATCCAGCGTCAGCGTCGCATCGGAGATCGCGATACCGATCGCATCCTGAATGGTCTTGTTGTTGGTCATCTTGGCATGTTCCAGACGCTCTCTGTAAGGAATGATCTTCTCGCTTGCTTCGGCGATCCTGGCCATCGTCTCGACGGCTTCCACCGGATATTCACCGGCAGCTGTCTCTGCCGAAAGCATGACCGCATCGGAACCGTCCAGTACGGCGTTGGAAACATCGGCCGCTTCGGCTCTGGTACATCTGGGATTGCTGGTCATCGAGTCCAGCATATGCGTTGCCGTGATGACGGCCTTGCCCTTCTTGTTGGCGACTTCGATGATCTTCTTCTGGTAGATCGGAACGAAAGCCGTATCGATCTCGACACCCAGATCGCCTCTGGCGACCATAACGCCGTCGGCCGCATCCAGGATCTCTTCCAGATTGTCGAAACCTTCCTGGTTTTCGATCTTGGCGATGATCTGGATCTTCGGCTTGCCCATCTCGGTGATGATCTTGCGGATCTTCATGACATCTTCCGCTCTTCTGACGAAAGAAGCGGCGATGAAATCGACATCGTTGTTGCATCCGAAACGGATATCCTCATCATCTTTCAGGGAAACGAAAGGCATCGACAGTTTGACGCCCGGGACATTGCAGCCCTTTCTGGAAGCCAGCGGACCGTTGACTTCCACTCTGGCCTTGATCTCGTTGCCGTCATTCTCTAAGATCGTCAGCTTCTGCTTGCCGTCGTTGACCAGGATGTAGTCATCCTTCTTGATGTCGTTGAACAGTTCCTTGCACTGGATCGTGAAACGATCATGCGTTCCTTCGATATCTTCCTTCTGAATGGTGACGATCTCACCCTTCTGGTAATTCTCGCTGTCGTTCTTGAATGTGCCCAGCCTGATCTCCGGACCCTTTGTGTCCAGCATGATGCCCAGGTTGACACCGTTTTCTTTTTCCACTTTTCTCACTGTATTGATCCTGGCCAGATGCTCCTCATGAGTGCCGTGAGAGAAATTCAGTCTCACGATATTCATGCCGGCATTCGCCATCTTCAGGATCGTCTCATATGAGTCCGAAGCCGGACCCAGTGTACAGATGATCTTTGTCTGTTTATCTATCATAATCTATCTCCTTTATTGTGTACTCTCTTTGTTCAGATAGGCATTCGCTGTCTGCACGCTGGCCTCCAGCTGCTCGAATGTCTCTTCTTTTGATCCGATCGAATCAAAAGCTGCATTAATCAGATCGAAAGTCTCCAGAAGCTGATTCTTTGCCTGCAAGATGCTGACGATCTTCTTGTCATGGGACTCCAGGGTGATGAAATTGGAAATGATCCCGTTGAGCATCGGCAGATAATGATCGTAGAGCCTTCTGAGCTTGTCGACATTGCCCTCGATCCTGGTCTCGCCTTCTCTGATCTTTTCGATCGTCGTATCGATCTTTGCCTTGACTTCCCTGTCGCTCACCTGTCTTCTCAGTGATTTCATGGAAGTGATCGCTTCATTTCCTTCGATCAGCAGATTTTCTTCCGCTGCATATGTGCGCATGCGGAACGAGAGATTGATCGCATCCTTGTCCTTGATCTTGTCTAAGAACGCACAGATCTGATCATACAGGACAGGATCCTCGTTGTTGAGCTTTCTCATGGAAAGCTCGGAACCGTCAGGCTTTGTGACGATCAGGGTATTGGCATTGGATTTGCCTTTTTTATCCTCTTTATGCATCCTGGTATCTTTGACCATGTAAAGCTCGGAATACTGACTCAGGAAATCATCAATCTTGCGGATATCGATCGTCTTCTTCCTCTTTTTGCCTTTTTCATCAGTCACATCATATTTCAGGGTATTGTCTTTGATCAGTGTGCTCCTGCTGCTGACCGGCGTATTCTTTCCCATGACCAGAGCTGCCGTGATCACACCCAGCGCCAGAACGCCGAGTATGACTAACGACATGATCAGGATCGTCGTCAGGAAAGACCTGATCTGACTGTCAAAGAGACTGATGCCGGTCTTGGCTGAAGTAAGCAGTGCCAGGATCAGAAGCAGTGTGATCATGAAAAACGCCGCTTTGATAAATAAGGATAATGTACCCGAACTCTTGTTTCTTTCTTCGTTCATACTGTTTCCTCTATCTTGACAGGTAAGACTTTATCGTCTCGATATATTCCTTTGCCTTGGTATAGCCGTGGTAGTAAGACATCAGCAGTTCATCCTCTTTGGACTCAAACCTGCTGATCTCCTGCATGGTGGGACGGATGATGAGAGCTTTGCCTTCCTCTTCCAGCTTTTCCGCAAGTGCGACCTGTTCCTTATAAAGATCGCTGCGCTGTTCCAGTGCTTTGACGAATTCGGGATAGGCGCTGTAGATCCTGCGGAAGATCGCCATTGCCGCATCGTTGATCTTTGAGTAATTGCCCTTCTTCCTGGTCAGGACGATGACCAGCCGGTCACAGCCCTTGTCCAAGGCTCTTTCCACCGGGATCGAATCGCAGATACCGCCGTCCAGATACAGATGTCCGTTGATATCGACCGGATCAGTGAAGCCGGGCATCGAACAGGATGCCTTGCCTAAGATCTGCGCTTCCTCGACCACATGCGTGGACATGTATTCCGGCTTGCCGGTCTCGATGTTGGAAACGACCATCTCCCACTCCATCGGGCTGGCAACAAACTGATTGTAGTCAAAACCGTACTGCTGCGTATACTCATAGAAGACCTTATCCAGATCGACGAACTTGTGGGACTCCACCATCTGCGGAACGCCCCAGAAGGCATTGAAGGGATCCTTCTGTATCATGCAGGAACGGACATAGCCTCTCTTGTTTCCGACATAGGAAAAAGCGTTGCAGGCACCCGCTGAAACTCCGATCACATAATCGAACACGATGTTTTTATCAAGGAAGCAGTCGACAGCGCCGGCAGTGAATACGCCGCGCAGTCCTCCCCCTTCCATGACCAGTCCTGTTTTCGCCATTCCAATCTCCCATCCTATATTATAGAACAAAACAAAAAGGATATGGTCAGGGTGAAGAGATTCGAACTCTTGGCCTCTTACACCCGAAGCAAGCGCTCTACCAAGCTGAGCTACACCCTGATAACATATCCTTTTGATTGCTTCTTTATTTTACAGCTTTTTTACGTAAAGTAAAGTATTTTTTAATCCAGCTCCGCTTTACCTGTGTAAAGCTGATAATAACGGCCCTTCTGGGCGATCAGATCATCATGGTTTCCTCTCTCGATGATCTCGCCGTGTTCCAGAACGATGATCGCATCCGCATTCCTGACCGTTGAAAGCCTGTGGGCGATGACGAAAGTCGTACGACCCCTCATCAGTTCATCCATGCCCTTCTCGATCATCTTCTCGGTATGGGTATCGATGGATGACGTCGCTTCGTCCAGCACCATGACCGGAGGATCGGCAACTGCACATCTGGCGATGTTCAAAAGCTGTCTCTGGCCCTGGGAAAGGTTGGAACCGTTGGAACTGAGTACCGTCTGGTATCCTTGCGGAAGTCTTTCGATGAAAGAATCCGCATTGGCGATCCTGGCGGCGGCGATGCAGTCTTCATCACTCGCATTCAGTCTGCCGTAACGGATATTGTCCATGATCGTTCCGGAGAACAGGTTCGTATCCTGCAAGACCACACCGACCGATCTTCTGAGATCATCCTTTCTGATCTCCTTGATCGGAATGCCGTCGAAGGTGATCATGCCTTCCTGATCCTCCACGTCATAGAAACGGTTGATCAGGTTGGTGATCGTTGTCTTGCCGGCACCGGTGGAACCGACGAAGGCGATCTTCTGACCCGGCTTGGCATACAGAGAGATATTCTTAAGGATATCCTTTCCTTCCTCATAGCGGAAGGTGACATTATTCAGACGGATATCGCCCTTGAGTTCGACATACTTGGGCGGTTCGACAGGAATCTTCCAGGCCCAGCGGTCGGTCTTCTCATCTGTCTCGATCAGCTCTTCGCTGTCCTTTCTGACATTGACCAGCTCGATGATGCCGTAATCCAGCTCGCTCTCCTTGTCCATGAGATCGAAGACTCTTTCCGCACCGGCCAGCGACATCATGATGCCGTTGAACTGCTGCGAGAGATTGGAGATCGGTCCGGCAAACTGCCTGACAAACAGCAGGAAGGAAGCCAGATCGCCGATCCGCATGGTGCCGTTGATGCACATCCTGCCGCCGATGACGGAAACGATCGCATAGGCGATGTATGCCAGGTTGGCATTGATCGGCATCAGAACCGATGCATAGGCATTGGTCTTGAGCGAATACTCATAAAGTTT
>JAEEGG010013393.1_pt1 | contig 17552 bp, 19 predicted proteins | sample 9134161 | NCBI WGS metagenome assembly JAEEGG01 (sample SAMN16246543, study PRJNA631951) | gut metagenome | biome: gut microbiome; feature: rumen; material: CR-attached | host: Bos | place: Iran: Karaj | collected 2018-10 | reverse complement strand
GTTGTAATTCTGATGTGCGTTTTTGCGATGAGTGCGGTTGTGTCATGCGACAGAGTTGTTTCTGCCGACAAGTTGCCCGCCCAGGCGAAACAGTTTGTCACCGCCCATTTCAATGGGATAGAAGTTCTTTCTGTGCGAAAGGACGGTTTCAAGTACGATGTGGTGCTGTTTGATGGCACGGAGATGGAATTCTCCCACGGTGGACAGTGGATTGAGGTGGACTGCGGCTTGAACCCGCTGCCCGACGGAGTCCTTCCTGCCAACACCGCCAAATACCTTACCGCCAAATTCCCCATGAATTTCGCCACTCACGTAAAATTTGAGCATAAGCGTTACGAGGTGGAGCTGGACAATGATCTTGACCTGCTTTTCGACAAAAACGGCAACTTCATGGGTGCTGATGACTAATATAATATCATTAATTTCATTTTTTACCAAAATTATTTTAAAGCAATGAAAAATTTTTTTTTGATTTTATTAAGCGTTGCGGCGATGACCGCATTTGTGTCTTGTGACGACAAGCCCGTTTCTGCTGACAAGTTGCCTGCAAAAGCAAAAACGTTTTTAAGCACCTATTTTCCGAATATTGATGTCATTTCTGTTGTCAAAGAGGAAGATGGCGATTATGATGTGCATTTGGCAGACTTTACCGAAGTCGAGTTCGAGTCCAATGGTGCATGGAAAAAAGTCGATTGCGAAGGAAAACCGGTTCCCACAGGATACTTTCCCCATATCATTGTCACGTATGTGGCTTCCAATTTTCCCAATGAATATATCGAAGACATCCAGTTTGAACATAATCGCTACGATGTCGGTTTGAGTTTTTCGGATTTCGACCTGTTATTTGATAAAAATGGTACTTACATCGGATTAGATGATTGATGGATGGATTTTGTCAAACAGGGATTTTTCCGCTAAAGAATAATAAAAACAATTAAATAAAAAAATGAAAAAAGTACTTGTAATATTATTGAGTGTGATGGCGTTTAATGTGTATGCGTTTGCGGACACACCTGTCACATTTGCGCAGTTGCCGCAGAAAGCACAGCAATTCATCAACAAACATTTCAGCAACGTGGGATTCCTTTCCGCGAAGCAAGACGATGGTGAATATGAGGTGATGCTGAAGGACGGCACCAAAATTGATTTCACCCTCCAAGGCGACTGGAAAGATGTGGATTGCCACGTGCGTGCGGTGCCTGCGGCTATCGTTCCTGCGTCCATCACCAATTATGTGAAAACCAATTTCTCAAGCAACATCATCACAAAAATCGAAAAAAATTACAATGGTTATGACATTGAACTTGAAACCGACTTGGAATTGAAATTCGATAAGAACGGAAAATTCATGTATGCCGACGATTGATTTTAAAGGTTATTGGTTATTGGTTATTGGTTATTGAAGCTGGATTCAGGTTTATTGTTTATTGGTCAATAGTCAATAGTCAATAATAGAATATCATGTGGAGGCGTGTCAAAAGAGAGGCACGCCTTTTTTGTTTCACGGTGACATCAAAAAACATGCTGGAGGCATTTGTTTTGTGCGTGTGACCAATGACAAGGGTATGGTGATAAAGAAATTCGTGAAGAAATAGTTTTCCTGAATCTTGAAGTCAAAAATCTGAAAGTATTATTCTTATTAGTCTAATTCGCATGATTCGCCAATTTATTGTATCTTTGCCGTCCTAAACTGAAGACTATGGCGAAGAGCAAAACGATGTACTATTGCAAGAACTGTGGGGCGCAGTCGGCGAAATGGCTGGGCCGCTGCCCCGAATGCAACGAATGGAACACCTTTGAAGAAGAGGTGATCCTGTCGGAATCTGCAACCGCCTCGAAAGGCCATTATTCGCCTGTTGTCACGCAGAGTGTCCCCAAGGTGATCGATGACATTGAGCTCACGAAGTTTCCGCGCACGGAAACAGGATTCGCTGAGTTCGACCGCGTGTTGGGCGGCGGTATCGTGCGTGGATCCATCGTGCTCTTGGGCGGTGAGCCGGGCATCGGCAAATCCACACTTCTGCTGCAAATGGCTCTGCACCTCCAAGGTCAAAAAGTACTCTATGTCTCAGGTGAGGAGAGCGAGGCTCAGCTCAAGATGCGCGCCGCAAGACTATCAAGCAACCCCGCCCCACATTGCTATGTTCTCACCGAAACCAGTACACAACAGATTTTCAAGCATATAGACGCATTACAACCCGACATTCTCATTGTGGATTCCATCCAAACGATGCAGAGCGATCTGATTGAGTCGGCGGCAGGTTCCATTTCTCAGCTGAAGGAGTGCGCGGCTGAGTTCCAGCATTTCGCCAAACGCACCGCCTGCCCCGTCTTCCTTATCGGCCATATCACGAAGGACGGATCCTTGGCCGGTCCGAAACTGCTGGAACACATCGTGGATACGGTGCTACAGTTCGAGGGCGACCAACACTACGGCTACCGCATGGTGCGCTGCATCAAGAACCGTTTCGGTTCTACTGCAGAATTAGGTATTTTCGAGATGCTGCAGGACGGTCTTCGCGAGGTGACAAATCCATCGGAAATACTTGTTTCACAGCACGATGAAGACTACAGCGGCAATGCTATCGCCTGCATTCTGGAAGGAAACCGCCCGATGATGATTGAGACGCAGGCATTGGTGAGCAGCGCGGTATATGGTACGCCGCAACGGTCCGCCACAGGCTACGACATCCGCCGCATGAACATGCTGCTGGCTGTCTTGGAGAAGCGTTGCCGGTTCAAATTGGGTGCCAAGGACGTCTTCCTGAACATCGCAGGCGGTTTGCGCGTGGAGGATCCCGCCATCAACGTGGCCATCGTGGCCGCCATCTTGTCGTCGGCAACAGACATCGCCCTCGACAACAAGACCTGCTTCGCGGGCGAGATGGGCCTGAGTGGAGAGGTGCGCCCCGTCACCCGCATCGCCCAGCGCATCGCCGAAGCCGACAAACTTGGCTTTACACGCATGTTCGTCTCCAAATACAATCTCAAGGGCATCCGCACCTCCGACTACAATCTGCAAATCGTACCAATCACGAAAGTGGAGGAGATGGCGCGATTACTGTTTCAATGAAAAACCCGTTTTGTAAACCCCAGAGTGTGCAAGGTTGGTCTTAACGATTAGTTAGAACCAAAATTCCATTTAAAGTGCAAACCTTATAAAACCACATTTCAACCCCAAAGTCTCCCATCTTGACAATAGCTGATATAAATATTGCAGGTTTATAGATACAAATGATAACGGCCTGGAATGCCGCTCGTGTCAAATCCTGCAAAATCGGTGTTTTTAAATTTACAAACAATAGTGAATTTTATTATAAGATATTAATTTTCAGCGAAATATTTTCCTGATTTTTGCCAAAAAGGTATGGAAAAAAAACGTACCTTTGCCCCCTGAAATCATTAAACCTAACAAGAATGGAAAAAGAAGAAATTAAAAGCAATGTGAATGCAGAGAAACTTAAAGTTCTCAATTCCACACTCGAAAAACTTGAAAAGACGTTTGGGAAAGGCTCCATCATGCGCATGGGCGAGACGCATATTGAGGAGATGGATGTCATCTCCACTGGCTCTATAGGTTTGGACACGGCATTAGGCGTTGGCGGTTTCCCGAAAGGCAGAATCGTAGAGATTTACGGTCCCGAATCCTCGGGTAAGACCACGTTGGCCATCCATGCCATCGCCGAGGCGCAAAAGCAGGGCGGAATCGCCGCCTTCATCGATGCTGAACACGCTTTCGACCGCTTCTATGCTGAGAAATTGGGCGTGAACACCGCCGAGCTGCTGATTTCCCAGCCTGACAACGGCGAACAGGCTCTTGAAATCGCTGACAACCTCATCCGTTCCGGTGCTATTGACATTATCGTTATCGACTCCGTGGCCGCCCTCACCCCGAAAAGCGAAATTGAAGGTGATATGGGTGACTCCAAAGTCGGCTTGCAGGCGCGCCTGATGTCGCAAGCCCTGCGTAAGCTGACGGCAACCATCAACAAGACAGGCTGTTGCTGCATCTTCATCAACCAGCTGCGTGAGAAAATCGGCATCATGTTCGGCAACCCAGAGACCACTACGGGCGGTAACGCATTGAAGTTCTATGCTTCCGTACGTCTCGATATCCGTCGCCAAACTCAAATCAAAGATGGTGATACGGCCATCGGTAACCATGTGAAAGTCAAGGTGGTGAAGAACAAAGTCGCGCCCCCGTTCCGCACGGCGGAGTTCGACATCATGTTCGGCGAAGGCATCTCCAAAGCGGGTGAAATTGTCGATCTCGGTGTCGAATACAATATTATAAAGAAGGCAGGCTCGTGGTTCTCCTACGGCGACTCCAAGCTCGCCCAAGGCCGCGACAGTGTGAAACAGCTCCTCAACGACAACCCCGAACTCTCCGATGAAATCGAGGCCAAGATTCGCGAAGCCATTAAAGAGAATATGAAGTAGTTACTGTTAGTATTTCCCAATTGTAGAGACGTTTCAGGAAACGTCTCTACAGCCAATTGCAAAAACAGACAGAATGAAAAAATTAATCACCTGCCTACTGGCACTGTTGTTAGTCCTCGGTTACGGCTGCAAGAACAAGAACCAGTATGCCGACCTGCCGCCGGAGCTGGCCGAATTATGCATTAACATCGACAAGCATCCGAAAAAGGCCGAAAACTATTACAAACGAGCCAACTACTATTACCTTCACGAAAATATTGACAAGGGTATTGCCGATATGCAGACGGCTAGCAAGTTACAGCCCGACAGCAGCAAATACTATGTGATGCTTTCAGACCTCTATTTCGCACAGCATGAAACCGACTTGACCGAGGAGATGCTGCTGAAGGCCATTTCCACGGATGAGAACAACAATGAAGCCCGATTGAAACTAGCTGAGTTGCAGTTCCATACGCGACAATACGAGGACTGCGGTAAAACCATTGACGAGGCGGTGCAACGGCAGCCCCATAACCCGAAAGCTTACCTCATCAAGGCTTTCATGCTGAAGGATATGCAGGACACGGTTGGATATCTGCGTATGTTGCAGTTAGTTATCGACCAAGATCCGAGAGAGACGAAAGCATTCCTCGAACTGGGCTATTTCTACCAGCAGAAAAACGACCCGATAGCGGTATCCTATTATCAAAACGGATTGAAGGCGGATCCCAATAACGTGGAGCTGCACTATAATCTGGGCAAGATGTTCCAGGATATGGACAAGCTGGAGGAGGCGGAGCAGGAGTACAAAACGGCCATCGCCATCGATTCCACGCACATTCCCTCTTTGAATAACTTGGGCTATATGTATTTGGATGACAATACGAAATACGAAGAGGCGGTGAAGCTATTCACGCAGGTGCTGCAGATTAACCCGCAATTCGTGTATGCTCTATGCAACCGCGGTGTGGCATACGAATATATGGGTAATTACGTGGCGGCTCGCAAGGATTACGAGGAGACACTGAAACTCTCCACCAATTTTGAGCCGGCCATCAAAGGACTCAACCGTTTGGACAAACTTCAACATTAAACGCGTATGAACGAGAATCTGGATCCCACCCAACAGCATCTGTCGGCCTCGGACAAGGAGTTCGAGCGGGCGATTCGTCCTGCGCAATTCACGGAATTCCAAGGACAGAAACAAGTCTTGGAGAATCTGATGGTTTTCGTACATGCTGCAAAAGGTCGCGGCGAGGCTTTGGATCATGTTCTGCTGCACGGGCCTCCGGGCTTGGGAAAGACCACTCTGTCGCATATCATCGGCAACGAGATGGGCGTGAATGTGCGCGTCACCTCTGGGCCGGTAATTGACAAACCCGGCGACCTGGCCGGATTGCTCACCAATCTGGAACCGAACGATGTCCTGTTCATTGATGAAATCCATCGTCTGTCGCCGGTGGTGGAGGAGTATCTCTACTCGGCGATGGAGGATTACAAGATTGACATCATGATTGACAGCGGACCGAGTGCGCGGAGCGTTCAGATTTCCATCAACCCGTTCACGTTAGTGGGTGCCACCACACGGTCGGGTCTGCTGACAGCACCGTTGCGATCGCGTTTCGGTATCAACCTGCGTTTGCAATACTATGATGCCCAAACACTTGGCAACATCATCAAACGATCAGCCTCTATTTTGAACATCCCCATAGACGAGGATGCTGCTTACGAGATTGCGAGCCGCAGTCGTGGCACGCCGCGTATCGCCAACCTGCTGTTGCGACGCGTGCGCGACTTTGCCCAGATCAAGGGCGACGGAACTATCACGCTGCCTATCACGCAAATAGCCCTCACCGCGTTGAACGTCGACCAGCACGGTTTGGACGAGATGGATAATCGTATTTTAAGCACTATCATTGAGAAATTCAAGGGTGGTCCGGTGGGTTTGAGCACCATTGCCACGGCGGTGGGCGAAGACCCCGGCACCATCGAGGAGGTCTATGAACCATTCCTTATCCAGGAAGGATATCTGATGCGAACCCCTCGCGGACGCGAAGCCACAGATTTGGCATTCAGCCATTTAGGAAAATCAAGATACGTGTCAGGGCAAGGAGAACTGTTTTAGCTGTTGGCTATCGTTTTGTTAGCTAACAGCTAATAGTTAAAGACCACTATCCAACGGTTAATAAATGTATGGGAAAATTTTATACCGCTTCAGCGAAGTGAATTCTTCGCCGAAGAACTGCGTGTAGCGGGCATAGACAGCTTTGGAGCGCGGCACGATGTTGGCAAGACTCCACAGCAAGAACACCGCACCCGGCACCGACCAGGTAAGGATGGCGAAACCGGCCCATTCCAGAATCTCTCCGAAATAGTTGGCGGAGCTGATCTTACGGAACATCCAACCGTGTGGGAGGTAATAGTTGTTGTCGGTAACATCGGTGCGCAGGTCGCGGATCACGCGGTCGGCATAGATGTTGACCACCATGCCGAACAGGAACAGTGCCGTGCCGAAGATAAACTGCGGCGACCAGAACCAGCTGATGGGATAAGCGTCCGCCGGCGAGAAGAAAAAGAGCCAACCGCCCTGCATGATGGCATTGAACGTGTTGAACGTCGCCCCTGTGATGATAATGGACAACGGCATTTTGCTCTGTCCCTTCATCAGCAGCGGAAATATGAACGACCGCTGGAAATAGTGGAACTCGAAAAAAATGAACATCACGCAAGTCACCACATTAAACGGTTTCACATTAAGTCCCAATGAGATGAAATACAACACCAACATGGTGAAAAAGACAGGGCATTCCATAATAAACCAACCCAAATTGCTGCGCACCGACATTCCCCAACGGTTGTTGAAGGTCATGCCGTATGCAGGTGTGACAAACTGAAGTGTGATGAACACCAACACCCCTAAAACTGTCATCACAGGCAGCAAATAATGATAAAATTGGGCGAAACATTCCATATTTCAGCGTTATTCGAAAGTTTTTCCGTTAAAAATTTTCTTTCTTTTCAGATAATGCAGTTTCACGACTGACTTAGGATAGCAGTCTTGGAAGGCTAATTTTGGTAACGTGTTGCGTTTGGCCAAGTATTTTTTGTACGTACGGGCGAACGTGAATATGGCCTTGTACACCGCCGCGAAATCCTTGACATGCCCTTGCGCAAGAAAAGAGAACGCAGCCACCTGGTCGAGGAAGAAGCGGAGGATGAGTGTTGGCCTCAACCGTTCGTCCGGCAGGTTTTTGGTCAGAAGATAAAGGCTGTTTCGGAAATTCAGGAACGTTTTCATGGGATTGTTCTTGGGCAAGGTGCCGCCACCGATGTGATAGACCACCGAGGCCGGGTTCACTTTGATCTTGTAGCCGAGATTCTTGATGCGCCAGCAGAAATCAATCTCCTCCATGTGGGCGAAAAAGTCGTCATCCAGTCCGCCCATGGTGCGATAGACATCGCTACGGACAAACATTGCCGCGCCCGTGGCCCAGAAAACATCCTGCACGGTGTCATACTGGCCATGGTCTTTCTCCACGTTGCCGAACACGCGCCCGCGGCAGAACGGATAGCCGTATTTATCTATGAATCCGCCACTTGCACCCGCATATTCGAACTCATCCCTACGATAATAGGAAAGCAGTTTGGGTTGCACCGCCGCAATTTTCTCGTTGGCATCCATCTGCTCAATCACCGGCTCTATCCAGCCATCCGTCACCTCTATGTCGGAATTGAGCAGACAATAGTATTGGGCTTCCACCCGCTCAAGGGCAAGGTTATAGCCTCTCGCGAACCCTTCATTCCATTCATTATGAAGCAATTGAACCTGCGGGAAATGTTCCTGCATGAACGCCACGGAATCGTCTGTGGAAGCGTTGTCACACACCACCGCCTCCGCATAATCAGGGAGGGTTTTCAGCAGGATGGGCAGAAATTGCTCCAAAAATTTCCTGCCGTTCCAATTCAATATGACAACCGCCAATTTCGACATATTTCCGTGATATTCATTCAAACGGCAAAAATATAAAAGTTTTTGAATAATACAAAAAGAAACTTCTTATGCAAACTGACAGCCTACTTCCAATAGCCGAAAAACAGTATCTTTCCTCTGAAATTGTAGAGACGTTTCGTGAAACGTTTCTACAACGTCAATTTCATCTGTCATATTCGTAATTTATGTACATTTGCCATCGCAAAAAATCAAGAGAAATGGAGCAAAAAAACAATGTTAAAGAGCAGATTATCGCATACTTGATGTTAATTGTCGGCAGCTTCCTTTTTGCAGTCGGCGACGTGATGTTTGTCAACCCATATCTATTGGCGCCTGGCGGTACCTACGGGCTCTCCAACGTGCTGAACACTGTTTGGCCATGGAAAATCAGTTACTACGCCATCTGCATGGACATCCCGCTGCTCCTCGTCGGCACCTGGATTCTCGGACCCAAATTCGGCTTCAAGACTGTGCTCTCCACCATCCTGATTTTCGCATTCACTTGGGTGATAGAAACTTTCTGGGGCTATAACCCCGTCATCCACGAAGGTATCGTGGAGGCCGCCAGTACACCTAATATGGTACAGATTCCGCACAGCGAACTGTTCTTCATGCCCGACTACTTCCTGAACACCGTCGTGGCAGGCATCATCTATGGTATTGCCATCGGTCTGATTTTCAAATCGGGAGCCACTTCCGGCGGCAGCGACATCATCTCCATGATCATCCACAAATACACCAAGATCTCCCTCGGCACGTTAGTGATGATTGTCGATTCCGTCATCACCCTCACCACTCTCATCGCCTTCAAGCAGATCCGTCTGCCCATCTATTCCATCATCCTGATTTACATCGAAGGTAAGATTATCGACATCATCGTGGAGGGCATGAAGACCTACAAGACCGTCTATATTGTCACTGACAACGTGGAGGCCATGCGGAACTACATCCTCAACGACCTCAAACGCGGCGGCACGCTATTCCTCGGACAAGGTCTCTACGCCGGCACCGAGCGCAGAATGATCTATGTCTCTCTCGAACGCGCCGACCTCGTCAAGCTGAAAAACAATCTGCACCACATCGACCCGACCGCTTTCGTGAACATCATTGACAGCGCGGAAATTATGGGTCAGGGCTTCAAGGCTTTGCCAACGGAGTAGAGACGTTTCCTGAAACGTCTCTACAGAAAGGAAAATATCATTTGGCTGCGTTTATTCGAAATTTATGTATCTTTGCGTTTCGTTTTTAGTCAAAATTAAGCCTATCATATTATGAATGAAGAAAAAACAAATTTAGTTATAGAGGAACTGAAGCAGTCCGAAGCACTTTTGGAAGGCCACTTTTTGTTGTCATCGGGTCGTCACAGCGACCGTTACTGTCAATGTGCCAAATTGTTGCAATATCCTGACAGAGCGGAACGTGTGATTGCGAAAATCACGGAGCAGGTGAAGGATCTGCATGTGGATATGGTGGTGGGTCCGGCCATGGGCGGAATCATTGTGGCTTACGAACTGGGCCGCCAGTTAGGCGTTCCGGCCATCTTCACCGAGCGTGTTGATAATGTGATGTGCCTGCGTCGCGGCTTCGAGGTGAAATCCGGCATGAAACTGCTCATCTCCGAGGATGTGGTCACCACCGGCAAATCCTCGCTGGAGACTATCGAAGTGCTCAAGGCTTTCGGCGCAGAAGTCATCGGCGTGTGCTGCATCGCCGACCGCAGCGACGGCTCCTTCCCCTACCCCATTTACAGTGCGACCAAGCTCAACATCCAGAACTGGGCCGTGGAGGATTGTCCGCTCTGCAAACAAGGTCTCCCGTTCGTGAAACCGGGGAGCCGGAAAATGTAATGGTTATGGGTTATTGGTTATTGAAGCTTTTTGTTTGTTGGTTATGGAGTTATAGGGTTGTAAGCTAAAAGCCAATAGCAAAAAAAATGTATATTTGCCGCCGCTTTAAAATCCATTGATGAAAAACCCGAAATTATCCAGTCGATACGCCAAGGCATTGTTCGACTTTGCCGGCGAAAAAAAACAAGTGAAAGAGGTTTACGATGATCTCCAACTGTTTGCTAAAACGATGCAAGAGAATCGTGAACTGCAGGTTCTGCTTCGAAATCCAGTCATTGAACCTCACCAAAAGCACCAGATCTTTGAGAGCATCTTCAACGGTACCCTCCGTGACACCACCTACCAATTTCTGGATGTGCTGCTGAAGAAAAAACGCGAACCTGCATTGGACACCATCTGCGAAGAATATTTCAAGCTATACAATGCCGCCCACAATATCAAACCGGTGACCATCACCACGGCGCAACCGTTGAGCGATGCGCTCAAGACCAAAATCGTGTCCTTGCTCAAAGAGCAGACGAAAGCTACTGTAGCCCTTGAAGAAATTGTGGATCCAGAACTCATCGGCGGCTTTGTCATTAAAATGGACGACTTTTATTTTGATTCCAGTATCTTGTCGAAAATCAACAAATTGCGACAGGAATTTTCCCAAAACAGTTTTCAAGTACAATTCTAAAAAAACATATAAATGGCAGAAATCAAACCCTCAGAAGTTACAACCATACTGCGTCAGCAATTGGAGAATTTCAACCAGAAATCCGAAATGGAAGAAGTTGGAACCGTGTTGCTCGTGGGTGACGGCATTGCCCGTGTTTACGGCCTGCACAACGTCCGCTCCGGCGAATTGGTGACGTTCAACACCAAAAACGGTGACGAAATCACGGGTATCGCCCTCAACCTTGAGGAGGACAATGTGGGTGTCGTGCTGCTCGGCGACTCCAAATCACTCAACGAGGGCGACATTTGCAAACGCACCGGCCGCATCGCCTCCATCAAAGTCGGTGAAGGCTTGTTAGGCCGTGTCATCAACACCTTGGGACAACCCATTGATGGCAAGGGTGCCATCGAAGGAAAACTCTTCGAGATGCCCATCGAGCGCAAAGCTCCCGGTGTCATCTACCGCCAGCCCGTGAAAGAACCGTTGCAGACTGGTATCAAGGCCATCGACGCCATGATTCCTATCGGTCGCGGACAACGTGAACTTATCATCGGCGACCGCCAAACGGGTAAAACGGCCATCGCCATCGACACCATCATCAACCAGAAGTCTTTCTACGAACAAGGTAACCCCGTATATTGCATCTATGTGGCTGTGGGACAGAAAGGTTCGTCCGTGGCCGCATTGGTGAAAACTCTTACGGAACGCGGTGCCATGCCCTACACCATCGTGGTGACCGCCACCGCTTCGGATGCCGCCGCCATGCAGTTCTACGCTCCGTTCGCGGGTGCCGCTATTGGCGAGTATTTCCGTGACACCGGCCGCAGCGCCCTCATCATCTACGATGACCTTTCGAAACAGGCTGTGGCTTACCGCGAAGTGTCGCTGCTGCTCCGCCGCCCGCCCGGACGTGAGGCCTACCCCGGCGATGTCTTCTACCTCCACTCCAGACTTCTGGAGCGTGCTGCCAAAATCATCGAATCCGATGAGATTGCCGCCAAGATGAACGACCTGCCGGAGACGCTGAAGCCCATCGTGAAAGGCGGTGGCTCCCTGACGGCTCTGCCCATCATCGAGACCCAAGCCGGCGACGTCTCCGCGTATATCCCGACCAACGTGATTTCCATCACCGACGGCCAGATCTTCCTGGAGACCTCCCTCTTCAACGCCGGTGTGAGACCCGCCATCAACGTGGGTATCTCCGTGTCGCGTGTGGGTGGTAACGCGCAGATCAAGTCCATGAAGAAAGTGGCTGGTACCCTGAAACTCGACCAGGCACAATACCGCGAGATGGAGTCGTTCGCAAAGTTCGGCTCCGATGTGGATGCCGCCACACAGTTCATCCTCGACAAGGGCGTGCGCAACGTGGAAATCCTGAAACAACCGCAATACACGCCTTACAAGGTGGAAGAGCAGATTGCCATCATCTTCTGTGGTTCCCGCGGTCTGTTGCAGCATATCCCCGTCACCAGCATCCGCAATTTCGAGACCGAATTTATCTCCTTCATGCACTCTAATCATCAGGATGTCCTTGACACGTTAGCTAAAGGTGTCATCAATGACGAAATCATGCAGCAGCTGACCGACGCCTGCGCTGAGGTGGCTAAAAAATACGAATAGTTATGGGCAACCTGAAGGAAATACGCACGCGCATCACCTCGATTGAATCGACGCAGAAGATCACCAGTTCCATGAAACTGGTGTCGGCTGCCAAGCTCCGCCGCGCCCAGACCGCCATCCAGCATCTCCGTCCTTACTCCCAGAAATTGAACGAGATACTGAACAATCTGGCCGGTTCCAACACGGGCACTGAGCCGTCGCCGCTCTTCGAGGCACGCGAAGCCGAAAAGGTGGTCATTGTGGTCATCACCTCGAACAAAGGACTTTGTGGCGCGTTCAATTCAAATATTGTCAAGACTGTCAACCATCTGGTGACAGAAAAATATGCCGAACAGCACCGCGCCGGCAACGTGCAACTGATTTGTTTCGGCAAAAAAGGCAAAGAACAGCTCAGCAAACAGTTCCCTGTATCGTTCTACAACGAAAAGCTGTTGGACAATCCTGACTTCACCGAAATTTCCGCATTGGCCGACGGCCTCGTGCAACGGTTTATCAATCACGAGATTGACAAAGTCGATATCGTCTATAACCAATTCCTGAACGCGGCCACTCAACGGGTTACTATTGAAGAATATCTGCCCGTGACCCCGCCCGAAAGTGACGAGGAAAAGAAAGTGAACAGCGACTATATCATCGAACCTTCTGCAGACAAACTACTGATGGAACTGATTCCCAAGATATTGCGTACGCAGTTGTACAAGACTTTATCCGACTCCATCGCATCGGAACATGGTGCGCGAATGATTTCCATGACCAAGGCCACGGACAATGCCACCGAGATTCTGCGCGACCTGCGTCTGAAGTACAACAACGCCCGTCAGTCGTCCATCACGAACGAATTGATTGAGATTGTGAGCGGCGCGAATGCATTGAACGGTTAATCACCATTCATCGCATCATCGTTTTTCATCGTTTCATCGTAATTCCTCAAATAAATAAAAGGCGACTCGCAAGAGCCGCCTTTTTCTTATGCTGATTTGCAAAGGATTATCCGAGGAAAGGATAGCCGTAGTCCGTGGCGGGAACGTAAGTTTCCTTGATACAGCGGGAGCTGATCCAACGGACGAGGTTGAGAATGCTGCCGGCTTTGTCGTTGGTGCCGGATGCACGGGCGCCGCCGAAGGGTTGGCAACCCACCACTGCGCCTGTCGGCTTGTCATTGATGTAGAAGTTGCCGGCGCAATGACGCAGGATGTTCTCGGCTTGCATGATGGCGTAACGGTCGCGGGCGATGATGGAGCCTGTGAGTGCGTACGGAGAAGTCTCGTCGCAGACGTGCAACATCTCTTCGTATTTGTCGTCCTCATAGACATACACCGTGATGACCGGTCCGAAGATCTCCTCGCGGATAGACTCGTAATCGGTGGTCTTTGCCAGGATGATGGTGGGTTCCACAAAGAAACCGACAGATTTGTCGTAGTTACCGCCGAGCACGATTTCAGCATCCTTGGAGGCTTTTGCACGGTCGATGTAACCAGCGATGTTGTCGAAGGACTTTTCATCGATAACAGCATTGATAAAGTTGGAGAAGTCGCGGACATCGCCCATCTTCACGGTCTTCATCATATCTTTAATATGTTGCAGCGTTTCATCCCAAATGGATTTAGGCACGTATGCGCGGGAAGCGGCAGAGCATTTCTGACCTTGATATTCGAAAGCGCCACGAAGGATGGCCACAGCCAGTTCGCGTGCGGGAGCGGTCTTGTGTGCGAAGATGAAATCCTTGCCACCAGTCTCACCCACAATCTTCGGGTAAGTATTGTAGATGTCGATGTTCTCACCGATGAGTTTCCAGAAGCTCTTGAAGGTGCCGGTGCTGCCAGTGAAGTGGATACCAGCGAGATGCGGTGACTTGAAAGCCACGTCGCTAATGACGGATCCGCTGCCCGGAAGGAAGTTGATAACACCGTCGGGAAGACCAGCCTCTTGGAGGAGGAGCATCAGATAATAGTTGGAAAGGATAGCTGTGGTAGAAGGTTTCCAGATAGTAACATTACCCATCAAAGCGGGAGCCACGTTGAGGTTCAATGCAATGGAAGTGAAGTTGAACGGGGTGATGGCATACACGAAGCCCTCCATGCCGCGATACTCGTTGCGGTTGAGTGTGGCGTGGTCGGAAATGGGTTGCTGACCGTAAAGTTGGGAAGCGAAGTAAGTGTTGAAACGCAGGAAGTCGATGGCCTCGCACGGGCAGTCGATTTCAGCCTGCATCGGGCTCTTGCCTTGACCCAGCATACAAGCAGCGTTCAGGATGTAGCGGTACTTGGTTGCGAGAAGTTCGGCAGCCTTCATCATGATGGAAGCGCGTTGGATCCAAGGAGTCTCTTCCCAGTCTTTCTTTGCGGCCATGGCTGCATCAATAGCCATCTGAACCTCTTTCTTACCCACTTTGTGGTATTTTGCCAACACATGGCTGTGTTCGGTAGGCATCACCACCTGACCCATGTCACCGGTTCTGACCTCTTTTCCGCCGATAATCAACGGAATCTCAATCTCTTGATTATATTGTCTTTCTAATTCTTTTTGCAATAATGCTCTTTCCGGCGTGCCGGGTGCATAAGAGTAAACCGGTTCGTTTTTCGGTTCTCTGAAAACAAAATTGGCGTTGTTCATAATGATTTTTTGTTCTTAAAAAATTTATGTTAGAATGTAAAAAACGGTGCAAAAATACAAAAAAAATGTTCAGTTCAATTTGCGGTCGGTAGAGACGCAAAATTTTGCGTCTCTACTAATACGCCCACTTTTGCATATCAGCCTTCAAAATCTGTATGGCCAATTCCACGACAGGTTTCTGGGATGTGACTGCCAAAACCGTCTCAGCAAACTCCCGGCTTTCGGCATTCTTGTCATAATCGGCGGCCACGGTATTGATGATGGCTTCAATGTCAGCCTTGGCATCGCAGACTTTCTCCCACACATGGTCGGAGATGTAAATCTGTTGCGAAAGGTTATGCTCAAACTCACTGCGGATGGCAGTCAGCAACAGGTTCTGTTCCTGCGAGACAGTCAGTCCGGCAGTGTGGATGCGCATGATCAGCTGGTTGGGGTCAATACGTTCCAAGAAAAGCGCCATACGCTCGTATGCCTGCAACCGCAATGGCAACACCACCGACTGATTCTTTTTGCTATTCTCCAATGCTGCGATCTTCGCCTTTGCTTCCATTATCATTTTGGTGACATAGACCGCACCGGCGACCATCACCACAATTCCTGCTAAAATGCAAATTCCTAATATATTCATGACTATAACTATAAACTATAACTATAACTATGACTTGAAACTAAAAAGCGCGGCAAAAGTACATAAAAATCACAAAACATTAGGTTAACGTGTCATTTAAAAAAAAAGTATCTTTGCAGATTATTTTTCAAAAACATTTATAGAAAAGAATTTAGAAATGACACTCGAAGAAATTAAAACGCTGGTTAATGGCGAGGTTATTTGTGGCGATGATTATTTGGATCATCAGATTGAAAGTGTGTTCGCCTCTGATTTGATGAGCGATGTACTTACCCTGAAAGACATCAACAACCTTCTGTTACTCACTGGTTTAAGTAATTTGCAATCCATTCGGACATGCGAAATGTCTGACATCAGCTATCTGCTGATTGTGCGCGGCAAAGAGGTGACGGAGGAGATGAAGGAGCTGGCCGAGGACAACGACATGGTGATTATCCGCACGGAATTCTCCATGTACAAGACCGCTGGCATCCTATACAACGCTGGATTGCCAGCTGTATATTAACCCATTATGAACCAAAATCTTACATTATGAATTTTGAATATCATGTTGAAGGCGGGGATTTCACCAACGCAGGATCCACATCCAGTCAGGTGAAGCGGATGCTCAAGAAAATCGGAGTGAGCCCCGAAATCGTCAAGAAGACTGTCGTGGCGTTGTATGAAGCGGAAGTCAACATTGTGGCGCACGCCTATCGTGGCGACATCTTCGTGGATCTGGAGGAAGACCATGTGAAAATCGTCCTGGCCGACGAAGGCCCTGGCATTCCGGACATCGACAAGGCCATGCAGAAGGGCTACTCCACCGCCTCCCAGAAAGTCAGGGAAATGGGCTTCGGTGCCGGCATGGGCCTCCCCAACATCAAAAACAACTCCGACTCCCTGAACATCACTTCCGAGGTCGGCAAAGGAACCACCATCGAATTAATCAACTATTTCCAGTAGAGACGCAAAAATGTTTGCGATATTTCGCAAATCAATGGACGCGAAAATTCGTGTCAATGCCTGAAATAGGTTGACCGTTTTAAAGACCAAAGTCATCAAATCAAAAACGGATCAACAATGGAAAAATTAACAAATGAGGAACGAAAAAGAAGAAGATTCAGCGAGAGCTTCAAGCGGAAGAAAGTTCAGGAAATAGAAAGCGGTCAGACCAAAATTTCCGAAATTTGCCGCGTTTATCAAATCAGACGCAACAGTGTGGACAACTGGCGTCACAAATACGGAAGCATGCAACAGAAAAAGGAACGACTTATCATAGAGACGGAGAGTGACACGCTGAAAGTCATAGAGTTACAGAAGCGGGTGGCTGAATTGGAGCGCATCATAGGACAAAAGCAGATAGAGATAGACTTCAAAGACAAGATGATAGATCTGGCCGAAGAGGTGTATAATGTAGATATCAAAAAAAAATTCTGCACCCGACCATCCAATGGTTCAGAGACCACAGAGACGAATACCCATATTCACTGAATATGTTGTATAAGACGTTGAATATCAGCAAGCAGGCGGTACACCAGCACAAATCCGCCACCGACCGCAAGATGGAGGAGCTGTGCTATGTTGCCATGATTGTGGCGCAAGTGCGTGCCGATCACCCCACCATGGGGGTTCGTGACATCTACTATATGATGCATCCGGAAGGCATCGGTCGGGACCGTTTCGAGCACTACTGCCGAAAACTGGGGCTTTCCTCTGTCCGTACGGTGAACCCGTGCCGCACCACCGACAGCTGTGGGGTGATAAGGTTCCCGAACCTGTTGGAAGGCTTCGCTA
>JAEEGG010013392.1_pt1 | contig 17552 bp, 9 predicted proteins | sample 9134161 | NCBI WGS metagenome assembly JAEEGG01 (sample SAMN16246543, study PRJNA631951) | gut metagenome | biome: gut microbiome; feature: rumen; material: CR-attached | host: Bos | place: Iran: Karaj | collected 2018-10 | reverse complement strand
ACCTGAAACTTGCGAGCGGGATTCCTCCGATCGACCGGCTGTTGCGCGCGGGCGCCAAGGTCGCTCTCGGTACGGACGGCGATTCCTCGAACAACAACCTCGACATGCACGAGGAGATGAAACTTGCCGCCCTGCTTGCGAAGGTGCTGGGCGGGGCCGAAACGCTGCCTGCACATGAAGCGCTCCAGATGGCGACGGTAAATTCAGCGCGCGCCTACGGGCTAATGGATGCCGGAGAAATCAGGGAAGGCTTCCTTGCGGATTGCCTGCTGGTCGATCTGAAGAACGATCGCATGGTGCCCGGCCACAACCTGGTGAGCAACTGGGTCTATTCCGCGGACAGTTCCTGCATCGATTCGGTTATCTGCAACGGAAAGTTCGTGATGCGGAACCGCCATGTCGATGGCGAGGAAGATATTATCCGTGAAGCACAATCTTGCGCAAAACGGTTAGCCCGATAAGGTTTGTCGCTTACTTGGTTGCCTTTTCCTTGACTTTGGAAACGGCGGAATCGGTTTTCGTCTCGACTTTCTTGACGAGGGAATCCTTCGCTTCGGTTGCGGCTTTCACCGCAGCGTCCTTGGCCTGTTCCGCAGCCTGGGCGGAGGTTTCCTTGACCTTTTCGACGGCCTTGTCCGTAATTTCCTTGCTGAGCTTGCTTGCGCGTTCTTCGGCCATTCCTACGAGGTCCACTTCTTCGGACGAGAATCCGAACAGTTCGATGTTCATCTTGTAGAGGCTGTAGGCGTTCGCATCGTTGCGCGAGTTGCGCAGGTCGCCGGAAACGGGCAGGATGTGGAGAATGGTCAGGAACACGAAGCAGATGAGCCAGCCCTTGCAAAGCCCGAGAATGCCGCCGAGGATGCGGTTCGCCTTGCCAAGCGGGGTGTCGCTGATAGATTTCTCGAAAAAATGCCCGATGATAAACAGGGCAAGGAAGGGAATGAGGAATCCGAGGCAGATGCAGATTATCCTGACGGCGAATCCGCCGACTTGCAGGTTGGATGCGATTGTGTTTCCCAGCAGGTCGTACGAGAAATAGGCGCCGGCGATGGCGGCGGCCCAGGCGAGCACGCGGAACAGTCCCTTCAGGAACCCGCGCCAGACCCCGATGACCGTCAGGACAAGGACACAGATAAGACAGACGATATCAATCCAATTCATAGAGCTCTCTTAAAAGTTAGATAAAAGCAGGCATGCCGCGGCTGTGACGGCGGCCGTCGAAACGAATGTTATGGCGGCTATCAGCTTGTTCTTGCTCCTGTAGGTCTCCGGTTCGATGACCGCTTTTTCGCCCTTCATGGTGGCGTTGACCCAGTCCGCGAGGTAGGGAGTGAGGTCACGCGGGTAGATGCGCATGAGGCGGCTGAGTTCCGCGGCGACATCGGCGGCGGACAGAGGCCTCTTGGAAGGCTTCTTTTCGAGGAGACGCGTCACGAGTTTTACGAGGCCCTTGGGTGTCTCGGGCGGGAACGCCTTCTTGCCGATGACCATCCTGCGGATGTTCTGGAAGGTCTCGTTCAGCGACTGGCCGCGGAATACGTTTTCGCCGAGGAGCATTTCGCTTGCGATGATGCCCATGCTGAAGAGGTCGGAGGCTGGAGTCGCGTCGCTACCCATGGTCTGCTCGGGGCTCATGTAGGCGCCGGTACCGATCTGCGAACCCGCCATGGTGAGGGTCGGGTCGTCTTCGTAGCGCTTGTCGACATGTGCGACACCGAAGTCGAGCAGGCGGATGCGGCCGTCGCGGTCGATCATCATGTTCGCGGGTTTCAGGTCGCGGTGGACGATGCCCGCGCGGTGCACGGCGCTCAGCGCGAGGAATATTTCGTGGAGAACGGCCATTACGACCCATACCGGCGGACGCTTGCACACGTCGAGGATTTCGCGGAGGTTCTTGCCCATCACGAATTCCATGGAGAGCGAGAGCTGTCCGTCGCTTTCTTTCCACAGGGCGTAGGGAACGACGATGGCGGGGTGGTTCAGGTGGGCGAGGATGGTCGCCTCCTGCTGGAAGCGGAGGATGAAGGAATCCTGGTCGAGGAGCTTCGGGACCATCTGCTTCACGATGACCATGCGGTCGAGCGATTCGTCGTGGCAGAGCCACACGTTGCCCATCGCACCGTGCCCGAGCATCTGCGTCGGCGTGTAGCCACCGATCTTTTTCGGCAATGCATCCTTTGTCTTTTTCGCCACAGCCATCTTGTTGAACCTACTTCTTGTCGCTCAGGTAAATCGTGTGGTGCTTCGTCTTGGGGTCGAGATTCGGGTAGTCGAGGATGTAGTGCAGCCCGCGCGATTCCTTGCGGTGGAGCGCTGCGGTCAAAATCATCTTCGAAACCTGGATGGCGTTGAGGAACTCGATGAAGTAGAAGTTCTCCGTCTCCTTGTTTCTGATGGCTTCGTCCACGTCTTTCTCGAGGCCTTCGATAATCTTGAGCCCTTGGTTGAGGCCGGCGACGGTGCGCACGATGCCGCAGTGCGTCCACATCGTGTCTTGCAGGATCTTCTTGCGCTTGTGCCAGTAGGCGGACTTGGTGAAGGAAACCTTTTCCTTCTTGTTGGACTTCTTCACGTCGAGTTTTGCCTTCAGGAGCCCGCTGTCGCAGATGTTGTCGACGGCGCGGATGGCGAACACGACGCTTTCGAGGAGCGAGTTCGAGGCGAGGCGGTTTGCCCCGTGGACGCCCGTGGCGGCGACTTCGCCGCAGGCGTACAGGCCCTTGATCTCGGTCCTGGACCAGGTATCGACCAGTACGCCTCCGCACATGTAATGTGCGGCGGGCACCACGGGGATCCATTCCTTCGTGATGTCGATACCGGCGTCGAGGCACTTCGCGTAGATGTTCGGGAAGTGGCTCTTGATGTCCTTGGGCGTGCGGCCCGAGAGGTCGATGAACATGTTCGGCTTGCCGAGGCGCTGCATCTCGCTGTGGATGGCGCGCGCCACGATGTCGCGGGGGGCGAGGGAATGCAGCGGGTGCACCTGGTTCATGAATTCTTCGCCCTTGTAGTTCTTGAGGATGCCGCCGAAGCCGCGGACCGCTTCCGAGATGAGGAACGGTTTTTTGAGGCTCGGGGCGTAGAGGCTCGTCGGGTGGAACTGCATGAACTCGATGTCCTGCAGTGCAGCGCCTGCGCGTGCGGCAATCGCCATGCCGTCGCCGCAGCTGTCGTGCGGGCACACGGTGTACTGCCAGATGCGGCCTGCACCGCCGGTAGAGAGGATGGATGCCTTCGCGTAGAGGTCTTCGACAATGCCGGTCTTCTGGTGGATAATCTTTGCACCCACGCAGCGCTTGTTCTTGCCTTCACCCTTGCAGATGAGGTCCTTGATGTAGCAGTTCTCGATGTAGTGGATGTTCTTGTGGTTGTGGAGCTCGGCGAGGAGCGCGCGCATGATTTCCTTGCCCGTGAGGTCCGCCGCGTGCAGGATGCGGTGGTGGCTGTGGCCGCCCTCGAGGTGGAGGTCGAACTGCGCCTTGTCCGTGGGCGAGGGGGTGAACTGCACTCCCCATTTCACGAGCTGGCGGATGGTCGCGGGACCGCTCTTGGTCAGGATGTTGACGGGTTCCTTCTTGCAGAGGCCCGCGCCCGCTTCGAGGGTGTCCGCGATATGGAATTCAAATTTGTCTGTCTTCTCGGTGACGGTTGCGATGCCGCCCTGCGCGTAGTTCGAAGACCCGTCCGGCTTTGCCCCCTTCGTGAGGATGACGACCGAAAGGCCTTTTTCTGCTGCATGGATGGCGGCGCTCAGGCCCGAAATGCCTGCGCCCAGGACTAGAATATCGTACATGACCAAACTCCGTTGGTAAGTTTTATGCCCCATAGATAGAAAAAAAGAGCCCTCCCGATTATACCTCACATTTATTTGTTATATTTTGCCCCGACAAAAATTTCTATGGAGTCTAATCTATGTTAACGTGGATTAATGAAAAAGCTAAATGGGTCATCGTCATTTTCGCGGCAGGTATCGCAGTCGGCCTTCTGGCCATGGACCGCGTCCCCAAGACGGCGCAGAGCTATCCGATTGTGGAAGTGAACGGCCACAAGGTATCTTCTGTCGAATTTGATTCCCGTGTCAAGATGGTTCAGCAGAGCCAGAACGGCGAACAGCACCTCGACGACGCTCAGTACGCGCAGCTTCGCAACGACGTCCTTCGTTCCTTCGTTCGCCAGATTCTGCAGGACGAGCAGATCGAGAAAGCCGGACTGGCAGCCTCGGTCGCCGAGCTGAAGTCTGAATTCAAGACCAACTCCAACGCGGTCCGCGGCCGCCTGGTGCAGGAAGCCCAGTACCGTCTCGCCGCCATCCAGCAGCAGGCGACTTCTCAGGAAGACTTTATGCAGCGCAGCCAAGCCTATATTGCGAGTCTTCCCAAGTTCTTGACCGACTCGACGGCCACCGCCGCCGATTACGAAGCTTGGCTCGAGACTCCGGAAGCCTTCAAGTGGGGCACGATGCTCCAGATCGAAGAAGAACTCAACTCCAAGAGCATTCCGCTGCGTCAACTTCAGGTGCTGGTCGGGGCGTCCATCCATCCGACTTCTCTTGAAGCCAAGTGGGCCGTTAACCGTCGCCTGACAGATTTCGATATCGATGTCGCCTTTGCTTCGAACAATGATTTCGCCGTCGCTGATGATGCTGTCGATTCCGCTATGGTGAAGGGCTACTTCAACGCCCACCTGGACAGCTTCTTTGTCGAGAACGACGCCGTGAAGTTCAACTATGCGTTCATCCCGGTCGAAGCTACCGCCGCCGACGAGGAACGTATCCGTGAATATGCGATGACGATTTACTTCCAGCTTGCCGACACTTCTTCTACGGCTAACTTCGAAGATATGGCCCGCATCTCTTCCGAGGACCCGGGCAGTGCCGAAAAGGGTGGCATGCTTGACCAGCCCGCTGGCAACGGCCTCTTTGTTCCTGAATTTGAACAGGCTGCCCTCGCTCTCGATTCCGGTGCCATTTCCGAACCGGTTCGTTCGCAGTTCGGCTACCACATCATCAAGAGCTACGGCAAGACGACCGATTCTACCGGCAAGGTTACGGCAAACGTCGGCCATATCCTCCTGGTCGTGAACGCTTCTTCCGAAACGATCGATAGCCTCGAACGCATCCTCACGGGTGTCAAGTCCGAAGTCGATGCCGGCAAGGATTTCGCCGCCGCCGCCAAGGAACGCGGACTCGAAGTCAAGGAATCCGAATGGATCGGCCGCAACGGAAGCATTGCTGCTCTCGGTTACCTGAGGGGCCTCGTCTCTTACGCATGGCCCAACGACAACCTCCCGGATGAAGGCGGAATCGCGTCCCCGGTGCTCAAGAACACCAAGTATGTCGCCCTGGCCGTCAAGTCGAAGGAACTCAAGGCTGGCGAACGTAACCTCGATATGTACTTCGGTGCCATCAAGGATAACCTGAAGGCCAAGAAGTCCGCCGCTGCCGCTGCCGCTTACCTCAATACGGTTGCTGCCCAGGTGAAGGATTGGAAGGGTGCTGAGGATTCTACCAAGATCGAGAAGGTTGCTATCCAGAACATGAAGTCTTCTGCCGAAGGCTATGTTCCCGGCTTCAGCTACGCAAGCGCAAACCTCTACAAGGTGCTCAATAGCCAGAAGGTTGGCGAATGGGGCCCGGCTATCGAAACCGAGCTTGGCGCCGTCATGGTCCGCGTGAACAACAAGGTCGAACCGGAAGCATCTGCCGTTGAGTCGGCTGCCAAGGAAGACATTGCCACGAACAATCGCTTCATTTCTATGACGACCTATAACGAGTTTATCAATAATCTCGAAAAGGGAACCCCTGTAGAAAGCAACCTGGACCTCTTCTACAAGGAATAAAAAAGTTGTGTCGGCGGGTTAAAACCTGTTGACGCAATCCTGGGATTTTTCTATACTTGTGCCGCTCAGGCACACTTGCCCCTATCGTCTAGTGGCCCAGGACTCGGGATTCTCATTCCCGCAACAGCGGTTCGAGTCCGCTTGGGGGTACGAAAATAAGGAACTCACCGGAAGGTGGGTTTCTTTTTTTGTGCACTTTTCGCTTTTTTAAGTTATTTTAATTGCATGAAGAAGGGAATCGTTCTCATTACGCTTTTGGTGTCGACTGCGCTCTGGGCGGTCGAGGAAATGCCGAACCTGGTGGACCCGCGCGACAAGCAGGTCTACAAGACGGTGCAGATCGGCGAACAGCGCTGGATGGCAGAAAACCTCCGGTTCAAGCTGAAGGGGACCGAGTGCTACAACAAGCAAGAGTCTAACTGCGAGGAATACGGTCGCCTTTACACGTGGGCGGCGGCGATGAAGCTTGTCGACTATTACAATTCTACCTCCGTTACCAAGTTGAAAAAGCGCGTCCATGACGTTTGCCCTGCGGGTTGGCATGTCCCGACCAACAAGGAATGGAAAAAGATGAAGTACTACGTGGGCAAGATGGGCAAGAGCGACGGCGTGGGCATCAGCCTCAAGTCCAAGGACGGCTGGGACCGTGAACTGCGTCTGCCTTTTGGCAGCGATGAGTTCGGCTTTAACGCGATACCTGCCGGCGAGAAGTATTTCATTGGCGAATTCATGGATAAGGGCGCGTCGGCCCAGTTCTGGGCGGCGACCGAGTACGATGCGGGTGGCGCGTATTTTTGGCGCCTGACATACGATTCCAAGTCGTTCGACAAGGTCCTGGAAACCAAGGAAAATGCGGTTTCGGTTCGCTGCGTCGAGGATAAGCTTTACAAGATCAAGGAACCGCCCCCGCCGCCGGTTGTCGTGAAGCCTGAAGTCATGAAGGTGCAGAACAAGGAAATCTACGCGGTGCATATCGGCGACCAGGTCTGGATGGCGAAGAACCTCGATGTCGACGTGCCGGGCAGCTTCTGCTATGGCGGTGATTCGACGAACTGCACGAAATACGGCAGGCTCTATACGTGGGCTGCGGCGATGAAGCTTCCGAACGATTTCTCCGAGAAAGTCGCGCGCGATTCCGTGAAGCGGGTGCATCGCGGCGTGTGCCCTGTCGGCTGGCATATCCCGAGCATCTATGATTTCGAGCGCCTGAACGCATTCATCCAGGATATCGACGACGCAGTAGCCGTGGGAACGAACCTCAAGGCTCGTGATGTGTGGCCCGAGACGGACAACTCGATGCCCGGCGAGAACGGGTTCGGCTTCAATGCGCTGCCTTCCGGATACTTGCCCGCGTTCTCCGCGTTCAGCAATCTCGATTCCGCGACGGGCTTCTGGAGTACGGCGGAAAAGGATTCCGCGACGGCTTTCTACTGGTCGCTACGCTACGACAGCGACGACATGGTGCGCGACAGTTCGGGCAAGATGGCGGCATTCCCCGTGCGCTGTATCATGGACCCGCCCAGCGACGACGAAATCTACGACAGCACGGCGATTTACGACTCGCGCGACGAGAACCGCTACAAGACGGTTTTGATCGGAAACAAGAGGTGGATGGCCGAGAACTTGCGCTTCGCGGCTCCCGGAAGCTTCTGCTACGAGGACAAGGATATACGCTGCCGCAGCTACGGCAGGCTCTATCCGTGGCATGTGGCGATGAGGCTTGCTCGCGACTTCCTCTCGAATCCGGTCGAGGGCGCCATCCTGGAAGAACACCAGGGAATTTGCCCTGCCGGCTGGCATGTGCCTTCACAGAAGGAATGGGGCGAGCTTGTCACCAGTATCGCACAGATGGGGAAGGGAAGTGTCGCTTCCGCGATGAAGACGCGCGAAGGCTGGGTCCGTGGCGGTGCGCCCATTACGGAGGCTTCCGGCTTTAACGCGATTCCTGCGGGAGCGCGCTACAGCGATGGCGAATTCATGGAACTTGGCTCCAGCGCCTACTTCTGGGAAGCGACCGGCGGTGGAGACGTGGGGGCGGCCTACTGGAACCTCATCAACAGCAAGGACGACCTGATGCGTGCGGAAGATTTCGAGAGCACGTCGTTCTCCCTGCGCTGCGTCCAGGATACGCCCAGGGAGGTCGTGAACGATTCCCTGCTGCAAATGATGTCGCAGGAACCGGCCAAGCCCTGACGTTTTTTAGAATAGGCTGAGTTGCCCGTTCGCATCTGCGGCGGGCTTTTTGCTGCCGTCATTTTCGGTAGTATCGGGACCGGCGCTCTCGCCGGAATCCTCGCCGCTGTCGCTGTTCGCGATTTGCTCGAGGAGCCAGGCTTCGTCGTGCACGGGGATGCCGAGCTCGTTCGCCTTTGTGAGCTTGGAACCTGCCGCTTCGCCTGCAAGCACCCAGCTTGTCTTCTTGCTTACGGAACCCGAAACCTTGCCGCCGTTCTCTTCGATGAGCTTGCGGGCTTCTTCGCGTTCCATGGTCGGGAGCGTTCCGGTGATGACCGCGGTTTGCCCCTGGAAAAGCGTCTTCACGACGCCCTTGAATTCGGTGGGGAGGCCGAGCGCGATGAGTTCTTCGACCTCGTTGCGGTAGAGTTCGGTGTGGAAGAAGTCGTAGACGGATTTCCCGATGCGTTCGCCGACGTCGTTCACGTTTTGCAGATCTTCTACGGTTGCGGCGCGGATCTTGTCGAGCGTGCGGAAGTGCTTCGCGAGGTTTCGGGCACTGGTGCGGCCAACGAAGCGGATGCCGAGACCGTGCAGCAGGTTTTCGAGGCTACGCTCCTTCGATGCGGCGATGGCGTCGTAGACGTTCTTCGCGCTCTTCTTGGCCATGCGCTCCTGCGATTCGAGGTCTTCGAGCGTGAGACGGTAAAGGTCGGGAATGCGCTTGATTTTGCCCGTGGCAATAAGACTTGCGATAAGGGCGGGGCCGAGGTTCTCGATATTCATGGCCTCGCGGCTCACGAAATGTTCGAACAGGCATTGTACCTGAGCCTTGCAGTGCAGGTTTTCGCAGCGGAGGATGACTTCGCCGTCCACGTGCGTCAGGGGCTCGCCGCATTCGGGGCATTTTTCGGGGGCCTTTACGGGTTCGGCTCCGACAGGGCGCAGTTCCTTCTTGACATCGGTAATCTTCGGGATGATTTCACCGCCCTTCTCGACGCCGACGGTGTCGCCGAAGTGGAGGTCCAGTCGGGCGACTTCGTCGAAGTTGTGGAGGGTGGCGCGCTTGACGGTGGTGCCCGCGAGGCGCACGGGTGCAAGGTTCGCTACGGGCGTGACCGCACCGGTGCGGCCCACCTGGAATTCGACGGAAAGGAGCGGCGTGTAGGCGCGTTCGGCCTTGAACTTGTAGGCGATGGCCCAGCGCGGGCTTTTGCTCGTAGTGCCGAGCGCTCTTTGCATGGCGAGGTCATTCAGCTTCACGACCATGCCGTCGATTTCGAAGGGGAGGCTGTCGCGGCTCGCACCGATCTGCTCCGAAATCTTCATGATTTCTTCGGTGTTTTCCGCGGTCCAGTAATCGTTCGTGTGGAACCCGAGCTTCTTGAGCTGTTGTAGGTTCTCTTCGTGCGTCTTGTTGTCGCTCTGCGGAATGTGGTAGGCAAAGAAACGCATCGGGCGCGTCTTGCATTCGGCCACGCTTTTGAGCTTGAGCGAACCCGAAACTGTATTGCGCGGGTTCTGGAAAATCTTCTTGCCTTCCAAGATGAACTGCTCGTTCAGGCGTTCGAAGGCTTCGCGTTCCATGTAGACTTCGCCGCGGACTTCGAATGTGCCCTGCGGAATTTCGCTCGGGTCGATTTTAAGCTTCTTTGCGTCAAGAGTTTCAGGAATATCCGCAATCGTGAGCGCGTTCAACGTCACATCGTCGCCCTGGGCTCCGTCGCCGCGGGTGGCCGCTTGCTTCAAGCGTCCGTTTTCGTACACAATCGAAAGCGAAACGCCATCGATTTTCCGCTCGCAAATCCACTTATGCGCGGAGGTCGTTCGCTTGTCGTCGCCGAGGCTTTCGATTCCTTCCTCGGCCGCCTTGACGAACTCCGCCATTTCTTCGGCGCTGTACACGTTCGCGATGCTGAGCATGGGCACCGCGTGTGCGACCTTCGCAAAGTCATTGGTTAAGTCACTGCCGACCCGTTGCGTGAGCGATGCATTGCCACGAAGTTCCGGATACTTCGCCTCGAGCGCTTCCATCTCCTTGAGGCCAAAGTCGAAATCCTGGTCGCTCATGGGGGAGACGCCTTCCTTGTAGTAAAGGCGGCTAGCTTCTTCCAGCTGCTTTTTCAGCTCGAAATACCGGGTGCGGTCAATGTCTTTCTGGTCCATCGTCTTGATCTCTTTTCAACCTAAATATAAAAAAGATGGCTGCACGGGTGTGTTTTTTATTATTTTTCTCTATACAAACTATGCGGAAGATTTGCCTGCTGATTGTGTTTTTCTGCGCTTTTGCCGCGTGGGCGGACGATTATGTCGTGCTGTCGCCCAGCTTTGTACCGCAAGCGCTTTTGGCAAGGCAGATTGCACCGGGAACGCAGCGCTTTTTCTCGTTTACGACAAATATCGGGGCCTGCGACGAGTGCAATATTTCGGGAAAAATCGTCAGTACCAGCGAAGATCCGCAGCGGCATTATTCGAATGACAAGATTGACGGTTCGGGCTACCGTTTTGACATGAAACTGTATGATTTCAGGTGGCCCAAAACGGAAAATACGTCAGGTGCGGAACATTGGGAGGGAAACCGTCTCGGTGGAGGCTTTTTCTTGAACGCCTCCTACTCCGCCTTTTTCAAAGTCGGGCTTTATCCCATGGTTGTCCAGTGGCTGGGACCGATATACCTGGCCGCAACGTACGACTTGACTTTCGGATGTTATCTGGGCAGGGACGAAGATGAAGCCACGACAATCGACATCCGCGAAAACCTGCTGACAGGGAGCCTGAATGTCGGGGGTGGAACCATGGTGTTCATGAATAACCACGGCCTTGGCTTCGGACTCCATGGCGGACTCCGGCAGATGCACATCATCAATCCCGGTTTCCGTGAGTATACCCGTACGGATTATAGAACGGGGAATCATATAGACCCGGCCCTCCGGGATGGCTACCACGTCGAGGACTGGATTTATTACTATGGCATCGATTTTGTGGGATATACGAACATACCCCTGTTAAAGGAATCCAATACCAGGAGTCATCAGGGGTATATGTTCTCGTTTGAAATGGGGACTCGTCCGGACGACAATCCGCTTATTTACTGGTCTTTTTCAATGAGCCTGCTATTATGATTTTCATGTTGAAAAATAAAGTGGGCTCCTTGTTGCTCTTGTTGGTTGCGGTCTGCCTCGCGGGGTGCAGCTCCGTGATGCGTCCGCCTCCGGCGGCAGCCTACATGGACAGCTACGCGAAGGACGGCGCAATCGGAAGTTTAGGCCTGTCGTATTATGCGGGCGACCTGGAAAACGGTAAACACGAGAACAAGTCCTATAGCCATTACAGCTATGCCGAGTGGTGGGGCGACGTGAACCTCGCCAGCTATATCAGCGGAGGGTATTTCACCTTCGGGATGGGCTACCAGACTTTTTCTCCCTTCATGCAGATGGGGTTTGTCTCTCCCTATTTTGGGCTTACGGCCTGGAGCGACATGAATGCGCTTGCCATTCCCGCGATAAAATCCAGTGAACGCGGCGCTCTGTGGCGTTATTCCGGTGGCGGCTTGGCGATTGAACAGATTCCGCTCAATGACAGCTGGAAAATTGGTTTTACGGAACACCTTTCCAGGAACGGCCGCGAAGTTTATTTTGTCGATGACGACTGCTATTCGATTGGTTGCGGTTTCCCGAGCCCGCGGCACCGTTTCTACACGGAAGTCGGCGGCGGATTCTATGTGACAAGGAAAATCGGGAACGAGAGCAAGGTGTCGCTGGAATTCCGCTATGGCCGCGACCTGGATGAAGACCGGAACCGTTTTGCCTTGACTGTGGATATCTGGACATCCACCGGGGGATCCCTCGGCGGAAACGACGTGATGCGTTCGATGGCGAAAAAGAATATCAGGAAAATGAGGGAAATTGATGCGGCTTATGCCGACAGCCTGCGGGATGAAAATGGGAAAATAGATTCGCTCCATACCATCAAGCGCCAGTGGTTCCGTATCCCGGACACCTCGAAAACCATGTCGCTCGCGGAACATCCGAGTGATTCCGTCACAGCGGTTACGTCCAAGGGAATCTGCTATGATGAAGGTTCCAGGAGTGTCTGGCTCCAGCAGGATTACGGGTTTACGGCCTTCAAGGTACCGGTCGATTCGTTCGATTATTGTCAACAGATGGAACGCAAGGTTCTTTTCTGGCCATCTTTGTTGGTCGGGACGTTGTCCTTCTTGCCTGGGGCTCAGGTGACCAATAGTGGTGTAGGGGGACTTATGATTGGCCTTGGAGTTTCTGTGGCTTATTGGGCCGTTTCGAATTTTGTGCTTGATCCCGAAGACCTTGTGCCGAAGGTCTATCCTGAACTGTGCTCCGAAAAGCATTCCAGGGAAGAAGTTCTTGCCTGGTTGGAACAGTACCCCTGCCGTGCCGACAAACAACCGAAGGATGCTGCGAAATGAGGATGGACGCGAAATACATTCTGATTGCCGCATGCGCCTTGCTGTTTGCGGCCTGCATCGACGAAGGCGTTGCGCCCAGGGATATCCGCGGGGATAAAAGGTACGATATTCCCGAATCCAGTTCCAGTGTCGCGTCTAGCTCCTCGGAAGTCTCGTCATCGAGTGCGGACGGATCCTTGTCGAGTACAGAAGAATCTTCGTCGAGTGTGGAAGAAGCCTCGTCGAGCTCTGTACAATATACCGTCGGATATATTGCCCGTAGTGACGATGCCAATTATAAGTTTACGTCTTTCATGGGACTCACGTGGATTGCAAAAAACGAATCCGTTGACTGCTATAATCTATGGACCCCGAATTGCAAGGATTCCCTGGGCGTTTGCTATGACAACGATGAGGAAAATTGTGAAAAGTACGGAAGGCTCTACACCTGGGCCGAGGCGATGCACCTGCCGGATTCATGCAATTACAAGCAGTGTGAGTATTCGGTGAAGCAAAAGAGCATGTGTAGCAGTGGCTACCATGTAGCGACATACGAGGATTGGCAGGATCTGGACTTTGTCTTGGAGGATTCCTGGGACTTTGAGAAGATGTCCTACTATCTAAAATCTTCCGAAGAGTGGAACGGCGAGAACCATTTCGAATTCAACGTGTTGCCTGGCGGCTACCTGCAAGAAGATGGGAAATTTGTGGGGCTAGGGGAGAAAACCCGGTTCTGGGCTCCGTATGATGGCTCGTTGTCGGGTTTTATATCGTTTGACAGTTCGGATGTCGCGACTTTCGTTACCGAAACTCCGCCGGGAAATGTCGGGGCCTATATCCGCTGCGTGCACGACTAGGGAAAAGAGGGGAAACTCCCCGTTTTACCGCTTATTACGAAAAATGTAATACACATCATTTCTTTTACAATTTCTGAAATTAAAAATTTAGTCGGATTTTGAGATTCGGCTTCTGTTTTACATTTTCTTTCCGCTTTTTCAATAATTGGCGGGTATTTTCAGAAATTGGCACGGATTTTGCAAATAAAGAGCGCAAAAAGCAAGAAAAGGACTTTTATGAACGCTCAAGCTCTTTACGACCCGATGAATGAACACGACGCCTGTGGTGTCGGCCTGGTCGCCAATATTAATAATGTAGCCTCGCACCAGATTGTGCTGCAGGGCATTACTGTTTTGAAGAGGCTCATGCACCGCGGTGCAGCAGGTGGAGACCCGGAAACCGGTGATGGTGCGGGTCTTTTGCTTTCTATGCCGCACAAGTTCTTCCGTAAGGTGAACCCGGAACTCCCGGCCCGCTATGGCGTGGCCATGTTCTTTGTAGAGAACACGCTTAAGGCCGATGCCTTTGACGCAAAGATCAAGGAGATTGCCGCTGCCGAGGGCATGCCGGTGCTGAACTTCCGCGAAGTGCCGGTGAATGCCGACAAGATTGGCCGCACGGCCCGCGAGACCTTGCCTCATATCCGCCAGGCGTTCTTCGACGGTTCCGCTTTTGAATCCGACAGCGCGTTCGATATCAAGCTCTATGTGGCACGCCGCCTGATGGAAAAGGCTTGCAAGGGCCTCTACATCTGTAGCTGCAGCCGCCGTAGCATCGTGTACAAGGGCCTGCTTTTGGCAAGCCAGATCGAGGGCTTCTACAAGGACCTGAACGATCTCGATTTCGAAAGCCCGATTGCGCTTGTTCATCAGCGCTACTCCACGAACACTTTCCCGACTTGGCCGCTCGCGCACCCGTTCCGCTACCTCGCTCACAACGGCGAAATCAATACGCTGCGCGGTAACCTCAACAGCCTTCGTGCCCGCGAGCCGCACCTGAAGAGCGATATCATCGGCGATGATTTGCAGAAGCTTTTCCCGCTCGTTCCGGCGGGCCAGAGCGACTCGGCAAGCCTTGACAACATGTTTGAGCTTCTCGTCGCAGCGGGTCGTAGCCTCCCGCATGCGATGATGATGCTTATGCCTCAGGCCTGGGGCAAAAAGCATTACCTCGGCCGCGACGTGCGTGGTTTCTTTGAATACGAATCCATGCTCATGGAACCGTGGGATGGCCCTGCCGCCGTCGCTTTCTCTGACGGTGTGAACGCCGGTGCAATTCTCGACCGCAACGGCCTTCGTCCGGCACGTTACACTTTATGTAAAGACGGCCTCTTCGTGATGGCTTCCGAAACGGGCGTTCTCGACCTCCGCGATGACGAAGTGGAAGAAAAGGGCCGCCTGAAACCCGGTGAGATTATCTACCTCGACCTTGAAAACCACCGTATCTTGAAAAATGCGGAAATGAAGGCCCAGGTGGCGCGTGCCAAGCCTTACCGCCGCTGGGTTGCCGAGAACAAGATGAGCGTTCGCGGGCTCTTCAGCGAGATCAACCCCTCCGACGTTCCCGAAGATATTCTGGTGCAGCAGAAGCGCTTTGGTTATTCTGCCGAAGACCTCTCCATCATCTTGCAGCCCATGGCCAAGAATGGTGCTGAGCCGATCGGCTCCATGGGTAACGATGCCGCGCTTGCCGTGCTTTCGGACAAGCCCCAGCCGCTGTTTAACTACTTCAAGCAGCTGTTCGCCCAGGTGACGAACCCGCCTATCGACCCGATCCGTGAAGAACTGGTGATGAGCCTTACGACATACATCGGAAACCACGGCAACATTCTGGAAGAGACTCCGGAGCAGGCGCACCTCATCAAGATTCCGCGCCCGATCGTGACCGAAGATGAAATCCGTCGCTTCGAGAACATTGGCGACAAGGCTTTCAAGGCGAAGGTGCTCAAGATGCAGTTCCCGCTGGGCGGTGACGGCTCCGTGCTGGAAGCTGCCCTGCAGAATATCGCGGGCGATGCTGTGCGTGCGGTGAACGAAGGTTTCGACATTATCGTGCTTTCGGACAAGAACATTGAATGGGGCTACGTGCCTATTCCGTCTCTCCTTGCGACGGCTTGCGTGAATCGCGCCCTTGTGGAAGCGGGCGTGCGCCCCGAAATCGGTCTGATTGTTCAGTCCGGTGAAGTGCGCGAAGTGATGCACTTTGCGCTGCTGCTCGGTTACGGCGCGACGGTCATTAACCCGTATCTCGCATTCGAGAGCCTCACCAACATGTGCCACAACGGCGACCTGGATGTGGACCCGGTGACGGCTGCCGCGAACTACGTGAAGGCCGTGGACAAGGGCCTTTTGAAGATTATGTCGAAGATGGGTATTTCCACGCTTCGCAGCTACCGCAGTGCTCAGATTTTCGAAGCCGTGGGCCTGAACCACGAACTCATCGAGAAGTTCCTGCCGGGTACGGCAAGCCGTATCGAAGGGATCGGCCTCGAAGAGATTGCCCGCGAAGTGGGCGAGCGCCAGAAGATTGCATTTGCCGATGCAAGCAAGGTGTTGCAGTCGGGCGGCCAGTATGCGTTCCGCAAGGAAGGCGAAAAGCACCTGTGGACTCCGCAGTCGCTTGCCGCATTCCGCCAGGCGGTGCAGGGTGGCGACTACGAGAAGTTCAAGGTCTACAGCAAGCTCATCAATGACCAGTCCGAACGTCAGGCGACTTTGCGCGGGCTCTTCAAGTTCAAGAAGGCGACTCCGATCGATATTAGCGAGGTGGAATCCCGCGAATCCATTATCCATCACTTTGTGGCGGGCGCTATGAGCCTTGGCTCCTTGAGCCCGGAAGCCCACGAGACGATTGCCATTGCGATGAACCGCATCGGTGCCATGAGCAACTGCGGTGAAGGTGGTGAAGACCCTGACCGCGATACTCCGGCTCCGAACGGCGATATCCGCAGTTCTGCCATCCGTCAGGTTGCCTCGGGCCGCTTTGGCGTGACGATTGACTACCTGCGCCATGCGAAGGATTTGCAGATCAAGATGGCCCAGGGCGCAAAGCCCGGTGAAGGTGGCCAGCTGCCGGCTCACAAGGTGAACGAGTTCGTGGCACGTATCCGTCACTCCATCCCGAACGTGTCGCTGATTTCTCCGCCGCCGCACCATGATATTTACTCCATCGAGGACTTGGCGCAGTTGATTTACGACTTGCGCAACGCCAACCCGAAGGCCCGTGTTTCTGTGAAGCTCGTGTCCGAAGTGGGTGTGGGTACGATTGCTGCGGGTGTCGCGAAGGCTCATGCCGACGTGGTGCTGATTTCTGGTCACGATGGCGGTACGGGCGCATCTCCGCTCACCTCCATCAAGCATGCCGGCCTCCCGTGGGAACTCGGTATTGCCGAAGCGGAACAGACGCTGGTGCTGAACGATTTGCGCGGACGCATCAAGCTCCAGGTCGATGGCCAGCTCAAGACGGGCCGTGACGTGGTGGTTGCCGCCCTCCTCGGTGCTGAAGAATTCGGCTTTGCCACTAACCTTCTCGTAAGCCTTGGCTGCGTGATGGATCGCAAGTGCCATACGAACAAGTGCCCGATGGGTATCGCCACGCAGGATCCGGACTACCGCAAGCGCTTTGCGGGCAAGCCTGAATACGTGGAAAACTTCCTCTTCTTTATCGCCGACGAAGTCCGCGAGATCCTCGCAAGCCTTGGCCTCAAGAGCCTCTCCGAAGCCTGCGGCCGCAGCGACCTCCTGGAACGCGACGAGGCGATTGCCTTCTACAAGGCTCACAACCTCGACTTCTCCAAGATTTTCGAGACCGTCAATGGCGGCATCAAGTCCTTCGACAAGAACTTTGTGAAGGAACCGCTTGAAAACTTCGACCGTCGTGAACTCCTGCCGTTCGTGGCTGACACGCTCAAGAGCGGCAAGGCCGTGGAACTCTGCACGGTGGTGCACAATGTTGACCGTACGGTGGGTACGGAACTTTCCGGCGAAGTGGACGAACACTTTGGCGTGAAGGGCCTCCCCGAAGATACCATCAAGGTTCACCTTCAGGGTGTCGCGGGTCAGAGCTTCGGTGCATTCCTCGCTCCGGGTATCACGCTTGACCTCGAAGGCGAAGCGAACGACTTTATGGGCAAGGGCCTTTCGGGCGGTAAGATTATCGTGCGCCCGCCTAGCAACGCAAGCTTCAAGGCCGAAGACAACGTGATTGCGGGTAACGTCATCGGTTACGGTGGAACCTCGGGCAAGATCTTCATCAACGGTCTCGCTGGCGAACGCTT
>JAEEGG010013391.1_pt1 | contig 17553 bp, 19 predicted proteins | sample 9134161 | NCBI WGS metagenome assembly JAEEGG01 (sample SAMN16246543, study PRJNA631951) | gut metagenome | biome: gut microbiome; feature: rumen; material: CR-attached | host: Bos | place: Iran: Karaj | collected 2018-10 | reverse complement strand
GACACTGGTACACAAGCAAGGGGAAGCGCTCGACGGCACTCCGCTTATGGGTAAGCCGTTGATTCTTGAGCCGTTCCAGGTATTCATTGTCGTGAACCTGCTGGGATGGTATTACACAGGAACGAACAACCGGCGATTCAAGGAAGCGTTCATCATGCTGGCCAGAAAGAATGGCAAGACCACGCTGATCGCAGGTTTGGCATGGGCTGTGAGCATCATCCAGCGCCGGTCCGGATCTGTTGTGTATATCGTGGCGAATGCACTGAAACAGGCTATGCAGGCATTCCAGTTCATTAAGTTTTCCCTGGAATACAAGAACATCGCCGGAATGTTTCAGATAAAAGACAACAGCTTCGAGCATTCCATCAAGTATCAGTTCCATGATGACAACGGGCAGCCGGATGGCTCTATAGAGATTCAGGCTATGCCAGCAAATCCGGAAAGTCAGGACTCATTCAACAGTAATTTCAGCATCGCAGATGAGGTGGCTGCCTATAAGAAGCCTGCGCAGTATAACCGGTTCAAGGAAGCTGGCAAGGCATACACGAACAAGCTGATCGTCGGCATCACTACAGCCGGCGACAACATGAACTCATTCGGATATGAGCGCATGGAGTACGCAGTGAAAGTAGCACAGGGAATAGTTGAGGACGATTCCCTTTTTTCATTTGTGGCCAGAGCTGACCAGGACGAAAAAGGTAACGTTGATTACATGGACCCGATTCAGCATCAGAAAGCGAATCCGGCCTATGGGATCACGATCAGGCCGGAAGACATGATGCACGATGCATATCAGGCACAGAACGATCCTCAACAGAGAAAAGACTTCCTGTCTCGGTCTCTGAATGTCTATACGGCAGCGATGAAGGCATGGTTTGACATTGAAGAGTTCCGGGCATCGGATAAGAAGTATAACTGGACGCTGACAGAACTCGCAAAGCTGCCTATAGCATGGTATGGAGGAGCTGATCTGTCCAGAATGTATGACCTCACAGCTGCAGCGTTGTTTGGCCAATATAACGGAATTGACATAGTTATTACACACGCATTCTTTCCGATTACACAGGCAGCGTCAAAAGCGGAAGAAGACGGGATTCCGATCTTCGGATGGCAGGATGAAGGATGGTTGACCATCTGCAACGGTGCGACGGTGAATCATGATGATGTGGTTGGGTGGTTTGTAAAAATGAGGTCTTTAGGCTTCAAAATCGCGCAGGTAGGCCATGATCGGAAGTTTGCTGGTGATGAATATATTCCGGCCATGAAGAAAGCTGGTTTCAATATCGTTGACCAGCCACAGCTGTTCTATCAGAAGAGCAGAGGCTTCAGACGGATTGAAAAATCAGCAAAAGACGGAACACTGTATTATCTGCATTCAAGTGCCTACGAATATTGTGTTTCTAACGTTAAAGCAATAGAAAAGACAGACGATGCTGTCCAGTACGAAAAGGTCAGCGGCAAGCAAAGAATAGATCTGTTTGATGCTTCTGTCTTTGCATGTATCAGATGTTTAGAAGACGGAGACAAGCAAGCTAAGATAGGAGGCTGGTTCGGTTAGTGAATTATGAGAAAGAAAAGAAGACAAAAACGGAATGGCTTTAATGACGTGCCAGTTCCTCAGCCAAAAACAAACAAGACGATCGGGTATGTGCTTGGATCGGCATTCGATGATTTGTGCAGCACTGACTATGTATCACTGGACAAGTGTCCTGAAATTATCGCCGGTGTGCAGCGGATCGCAGAGCTGATCGGGTCGATGACCATTCATTTGATGCAGAACACGGATGACGGAGATGTACGCATCAGGAACAGACTGAGTGACACGATTGACATCAGACCGATGCCAAACATGACACGATCTAACTGGATGACGTTCATCATCATGAATCTGCTTCTGTACGGCAAAGGGAACTCTATAGTGCTTCCTCATACGTGGGAAGGATATCTGCAGTCACTGGAACCGATAGCAAATGACAGGGTCATCTTGATGGCACGAGGGACGTCGCGCAGGCTTTATGACGTGTATATCGATGGCATCAAACGTGATCCAGCGAATCTGATTCATTTGGTGTATAACCCGGACAAGTTCTATCCGTGGAAGGGGACTGGGATTGAAGCACCATTGAAAGATGTGGCAAACACATTAAAGCAGGCAAGAAAAACAGAGAAGGCATTCATGCAATCCAAGTGGAAGCCGTCACTGATAGTCAAAGTCGATGCAAACATCCAACAGTTCAACACACCAGAAGGAAGACAGAAGATCCTTGATGACTATGTCAAAGGCGCGGAAGCAGGAGAGCCATGGCTGATTCCTGGCGAACAGTTCCAAGTCGAACAGGTTAAGCCGCTCACACTTTCAGATCTGGCTATCAATGAGACGGTCGACTTAGATAAGAAACTGGTAGCTTCAATACTGGGTGTACCGCCGTATTTGGTAGGTGCTGGAGAGTTTAACCGGCAGGAATGGAATGCGTTCATTCAGTCCAAAATCGGGCCACTGGCAAAGAACGTGATGCAGGAGTTCACGAACAAGCTCATCATCAACGAAAGATGGTATCTGAAGTTTAATACGCTGAGTTTGATGAACTATGACATCCAGTCCATTTACACAGTATTCGGCGGCCTGCGTACACAGGGAGTCGTTACAGGAAACGAAGTCAGAGATCAGTTAGGTCTCAGTCCGAAAGATGGATTGAATGAGCTTGTTATGCTGGAAAACTACATCCCGGCAGATAGGCTTGGAGATCAGGAAAAGCTGAACGGAGGAAACAGCAATGAATAAGAATAATCAATTCAATATCGGCAGTCGGCAGATGCGGACTGTTGGAACAGAATTTACTACACGGGAAGACGGTGAAGACCTTAAGATCGAAGGCTACTTCGCCGTTTTTAATAGCAACTATGAAATGGCACCTGGAATCAGCGAGAGTATCGCTCCGGGTGCTTTTCAGAACTCGCTTGCTAACGATGTCAGAGCTTTGACCAACCATGACACGACACTAGTTCTCGGACGGACAAAGGCCAACACGCTGGAATTGCGCGAAGACTCACGAGGCTTATTCGGAAGCATCAAGATCAATCCGAACGATCAGGATGCCATGAATCTGTACGAACGGGTCAAGCGTGGTGATGTTGACCAGTGCTCGTTCGGGTTCGACATCGTCTCCGAGGACACCGAGTACCGCGAAGACGGGTCCGTGCATTGGACGATCACAGATCTGATTCTCTATGAAGTAAGCTGCTGCACATTCCCGGCATATGAGGAGACAAGCATCTCCGCTCGAAGTGCTCAGGCTGACGAGATCAAAAAGCGTCACAGCCAGGCATGGAAGGAAAAAATGCTGAACAAATTGAAAGGAGAACAGACAGATGCTTAAAGCATTACTGCTTCGTTCCAAGCTCGACAAAAAGAACAAGGAACTGAAGACACTGCTCGCACAGGGCGAAGATCTGCAGAAACGAGAAGCTGAGCTGGAACAGGCTATTGCTGAATCTGCAGAAGCAACTGAAGAAGAGCAGAAGGTTGTTGAGGAAGAAGTCGATAAGTTCAACGGTGAAAAGGATGCGTATGACGCAGCCAAAAAGAAACTGGAAGACGAGATTGCTGGTCTTGAAAACGATCTGAAAGAAACAGAAGCCGAGCAGGAGGCTGAACCGGAAGAACCGGAGAAACCTGCAGAAGAAGCTCCGAAACAGGAGAGAAAGGTAGAACACACTATGAACAAGCGTTTTTTCAATATGTCTAACCAGGAACGCGATGCATTCTTCGCGCGTGAAGATGTAAAGAACTACATCAGCGAAGTTCGCTCCGCAATCCGCGAGAAGCGTGCAATCAACAATGCTTCTCTGACAATCCCGGAAGTATTCCTCGGAATCATCCGTGAAAACATTACAGAATATTCTAAGCTGTACAAGCATGTCCGTGTCCGTCCGGTAGGCGGAATTGCTCGTCAGGTCATTCAGGGCACAATCCCGGAAGCAGTATGGGAAGAATGCTGCGCGAATCTGAATGAGCTGGATCTCGGTTTTTACGATGCAGAGATGGACTGCTACAAGGTCGGCGGTTTCTTTGACATCTGCAACGCAACACTCGAAGATTCCGATGAAGACCTCGCTGCAATTCTGCTCGCAGCAATCGGACAGGCAATCGGCCTTGCACTCGACAAAGCGATTCTCTATGGTCGCAACACTGATGCAAACAGCAAGATGCCGCTCGGTGTCGTATCTCGTCTGGCTCAGACTTCTCAGCCTGCAGGTTATCCGGCGACCGCTCGTCCGTGGGTAGATCTCCACACCACAAACATTCTGACCATTGCTGACACTGTCACAGGTGTAGATCTGTTCAAGACAATCCTCACCGACTCTGCAGTAATCAAGGGCAAATACTCCAGAGGTGAGAAAGTATGGGTTATGAATGAGACCACATACACATTCCTGAAAGCTCAGGCTCTCAGCATCAATGCTGCCGGTGCAATCGTATCCGGTGTTGAGGGCACAATGCCTGTTGTCGGCGGCATCGTTGAAGTTCTCGACTTCCTGCCGAACTACGTAATCATCGGCGGTTTCTTCGATCTGTATACTCTGGCTGAACGTGCAGGCGCTAAGTTTGCTTCTTCTGAGCATGTGAAGTTCCTGCAGGATCGCACAGTCTTCAAGGGCACAGCTCGCTATGACGGCCAGCCGATCATTGCTGAAGGCTTCGCAGTCATCGGTGTTAATGGTGTGACTCCGAATGCAACAATGACTTTCGCGGCTGACAATGCCAACACTGTGAACGGCATCCTGCTCGACAAGAGCGCTGCAACAGTTAAGGCAACAAAGACAGTCGCTCTGAAGGCAACCCTGTTCCCGGCAAACGTTGACGGTGAAATCACTTGGGCTTCCAGCGACACAACGAAGGCAACCGTCTCTGGCGGTGTCGTTACCGGTGTAGCTGCAGGCTCCGCAGTCATCACAGCAACATGCGGTGATGCAGTAGCAGTCTGCAACGTGACCGTTACCAACTAAGCGAGGTTTGAAGAATGAACGCAGCTGAACTTCTGACCGCGCTGAAATGGAATCTCAAGATGGAAGACGAGTTCCTGGATGCGCAGGCAATCGCCGCAAGGGACGCACAGCTTCAGCTGTATATTGATTCAGCCATTGAGTACATCACACGAGAGGGAGCCGACGTGTCTGGTTCAGACGGTCAGCTCCTGATCGTTTTGTATGCAGCGTGGTTATACGAGCATCCGAATGCTGAGAAGATGCCACGAGCGCTTAGATGGAATCTGAACAATCTCATCTACGATCAGCATCTGGAGGATTCGGAACTGTGAACGGAATAAAAGACGACGGGATCGTTTTTCTATGCACACTGACGGATGATTCGAATCCTGGTGAAATGGCTCATGAAGTTCTCACGAAAGTGGCGCGTCATTGGTTTGAAGAAAGAATTGTTTCTTTCAGAAGACAATACGCAGCCAAAGGCGCGAACGAACAGATTGACATGGTCATCCGGATTCACTATGACAAGCGCGCGCGGATCGGAATGTATGCGGTTCTCGGAAACGGTGACCAGTACAGAATCGATACAGTCACGCCTATCACGGATGGAGAAACCCGTCAGAAGGACACAGAGCTGACGCTCAGCAGATTGGAGAACTTCTATGACCTGGCTGAATCTGAATAAGACCTTGCGATATTTCAAAAACGTGATTCTCGGTGCTTGCGATCGGACTTGGCATTACGAGCGTCCGGCAAACGAGAGCTTTCCTTTTTGTGTCTGGCAGGAGTATACAGAAGAAAATTCGCTTCATGCGAACAATCTGAAGAAAGCTCAACCGGTCACGATCATGCTGGACTACTACACGCAGATGGAATTTGATGAAACGATTGATGCAATTCAGGACGCGCTGAATGCAGCTCCGGGAGTTTCCTTTGAGCTGACGGATATTCAGTTCGAAGAGGAGACGCACGTCATTCATTATTCCTGGACCGTGGAGGTGTTATATGGCGAAGGTAACTGCTGTCGGGTTTGATGAGCTTGCAAAAGAACTCGGCACGATAGCGGATCACGCTGGAGCCATCGCTTCTGCGGCACTGTATGAAGGCAGTGGTTACATGGCCGATCAGATACGTCATTCAGTCGAACGGCTGGAGACAGACGAGCGCAAGCATGTAACAAATCACGTTCTCGATTACGAGAAAGAGGCTCTGGAACGGGGCCTTACGATCGAAAAATTCACAAAAGACAAAGCTCGCGGAGTGACACAAACGGCCATCACGTTTCACGGCTATACGGATCACAAAACGAGCGCTTATCCTACTGGCATTCCTACAATCCTGCTGGCTAGATCCATCAACAAAGGAACGTCTTTCAGACGTGCCAATCGGTTCTTTCCGAACACTGTAAACAGGGCAAGGAAAGAGACAGAAGACAGGATGGTCAAAAAAGCAGAAGAAGAAATGCGGAAGGATATCAAATAACGAAGGGAGAAAAACCATATGGCTATTACAGGACTGGTCGGTGTACGCGCTGCAGAGATCGGCGAGAACGGGTTCCAGAATCCGTTTCACGTCGGCGATGCAATGACAGCGAACATCACTATTACGATGGCTGAGGGTTCCCTGTATGCGAACAATCGCAGAAAGGAACATAAGCAGAAATTCGACTCTGGAAGCATTGAGCTTGGTGTTGATGATCTGCTCGATTCAGTTCAGGCTAAGATGTATGGTCACAGTACCAAGAGCATCACGGTCGGAACTGGGACAGTGACAGTCAATGTCTCAAACGAAGCTGACAGATGTCCAAGTCTCGGACTTGGTTTCTATCAGACGGTCACGCGGAACGATGTCGACATGTACAGAGTCATTATCCTGCTCCGGACTCAATTCGCTGAGCCGACAGATAACGCTCAGACAGCCGACAACAACATCACCATGAGCGGCCGGACCACAACTGGAACGATCATGTCTGATGACAACGGTGACTGGAAGTATGATGTGACCGTTGCAACAGCTGAAGAAGCCGAAGCGCTGCTGGATGCTGTGCTCGGTGAAATTTAAGCTATAAAAGTCAAAAAGGAGAATGAGGAAGATGGAAATACTGAAGGAAAAAGGCACACCTGTGACTATATTTGGAAACAAATATAGTTTGACGATCTCACTGAAGACAATGGCAAAGATTGAAGAAGTGCTCGGAGATCTTACTAAGCTCATGCTGAACTATAAAACTATCCCAACTATCGTTAGCTTCATGGTAGATGATTATTGTGACCATCATCCTGAAGCAAAGCGAATCAGCGTGGATGAAATCGTTGATGGGTTTGACGTTTCTGATGTTACGTATTTCCAGAAGCTCATTCTCAATATCCTAAACCCGGAGGATGAACCATTAAAAAACGGGTGAAGCCAGCCTGGTACGAGTATCAAGGCTGGTTTTTAGTCGGAACATTAGTTCTAAAACAGCCGGAAGACCGTGTTGAATCATGGTCTCCGGCTTTTATTTCTAAATTGCTGGAATATCAGCTCGCTTTTCAATTTCTCGGGGAGAAAACGATAAAGGCGGAGGATTTGTCAGCAAACAACAAACAACGCGAGAAACGGCCGAAAACGGTTGAAGAAGGCATGGTGTCGATTGATGACATCATACCGTTATAAACGAAGGGAGACTCCGGATGGCTACAGATGTTAAGGCAGTATTAAAAGTCGAAGGAGAGCAGTCATTTGCCAGTGCATTCAAAAACGCGACTAGCTCAGTCAAGGCGCTTGACACTGCGGTCAAAGCTAACCAAGCAGCTTTCGAAAACACTGGGGACAAGATGCAGTCGTTACAGGAGAAGTCTTCTCTTCTCCGACAGGAAATCGGTGCTCAGGAAAATGTAATTAAACTGGCAAACGAAGAGCTGAAACGACTGAAAGATGAATATGGCGAAGGCTCTACACAGGTCAATAACTACCAGGCTAAGGTCAACACTGCGACAGCAAAGCTGGAACAGATGAAGACGGCTCTAGCAGACACCGACAAGGAGATGAACAATCTCGGAAAGAGATTTGAAGAGACAGGTAAGAAGCTGACTACTGTAGGCGATAAAGTATCTGCGCTCGGTTCAAAGATGAAGTGGCTGTCTGCAGGTGCGGCGACAGCGTTCACAGGAATGTTCAAAGCAGCGTCTGATCTGAACGAGAATCTGAACAAGACAGAAGTCGTTTTTGGAGATCTCTCGGACGAAGTGACAGCCTGGTCAAAAACCACTCTGGATTCTTTCGGTATCGCTCAGAGTTCCGCACTGGAAATGTCTTCATACTTTGGAGACATGGCAACGAGCATGGGCCTAACGACTGAACAGGCTGCAGCGATGGGAAAAGAACTCGTCGGCAGAGCTGGAGACCTGGCATCATTCAAAAATGTTTCTCTGGATGTCGCGCGGACTGGTCTTGGTGCCATCTTCACTGGTGAAACAGAAAGCCTGAAACGGTTCGGTGTCGTTATGACAGAAGCAAACCTGCAGGCTTATGCATTGGCTGAAGGATTCGCTAAAGAATACAAAGAGATGGATCAGGCCGAGAAAGTCATGCTGCGTTATCAGTACGTAATGGACGCGACAAAGAGTTCTGCAGGTGACTTTGCCAATACTTCAGACGGAGCAGCGAACAGCGTCCGAGTTGCGAGAGAATCATTGAAAGAAGCAGCGGCCACTCTTGGAGAGGAAATCATTCCGCTTGTGGTACCGCTGATCCAGAACGTGACAGATCTAATCAAGGGTGTAAACGCGCTTGATGATGGAACTAAGAACCTGATTGTTTCCACGGTAGGAGTTGTGGCAATAGCAGCTCCGGTTTTGAAAATAGGAGGCTCTATCATCAAAGGCATTGGATGGATCGCCGGAACTGGCCTGCCAGCTCTCGCAGGTGCAGCAGGAACAGCCGGAACAGCAGGTGCTGCAGCAGGCACCGCGATTGCCGGTGGAATGAGTGCGGCAGCAGTCGCTACAGGTGGGTTGATCGCATTGATGGGAGCGCTCGCCATTGCTGCAGGTGCTGCCATTGCAAAGCTCAAGGAAGAAGAACAGATTGCGCAGAATATCAGAAACAAACACAATGCAACACAGGGCAGAAGTTTGATAGATGCTAGCCAGGTGCAGTATTACAATCCGAGTGATTATATTGCATACGGTTATGGTGATTCTACGGAATACTGGCTCCGAAACGGTGCTCAGATGACAACGCAGGGCAGACGAGACTGGTTGGATAATCAGCGCGAGCTGGACAGTGTTGGAGGTACTACGAACAACTACAACTTCGATGTGAATGTCAGCCAGGTCAGTGACCTGCAGGATCTGTTGAACATGGCAGATACGGCACAGCTCTATAACAGAATGGGGGTGGCTAACTGATGGCATCTTATACTCTGATACCTGAGAAGGTTGTTCGATTCGATAAGAACACGGGATATATTGATGGAGTTTATACTTCGCAGTCTCAAACTATGCAGGCGAATGTCAGATCCAATTATTTGCTTGCGGTTTTTGATATGTCACAACTTCCAACATACGGAGAAGCTGTGATTAATATGTCGACTCCAGCTGTACCTGCATCGATGGCCAGAATACCTTCATGCGATTTCTGGAACGCAGATGCGTACTTCTATCAAAGTATCACATCCGATTTGTCTCTTGGTTCAATCATAAATTTGGACGAGGTTGATTATAGAAAATCGTCATGCTTTGCTGGTTACAGAAGCGAGTATAATCACTGGACTCATGGCTTCAACGATCATCTTGTTTCTGGCCTTGAAAACAAACAGTTTGTACGTTTATCGTATAACGCATTTGTTAATACATCATCAACCACAGCAGAATCTACAGAAGATCAGAACTTCACGATTTCCAATTTAAGGCTGACGGTTGAAACTGGTTCGGATATTGCTTTTACAGCATCATCCAATTATCAAGGTGGATACCAAGATCCAACGAAACCGTTATCCGTTAAAGTATCTTCTAATTTTAACAACAGAGGAGTAAGACAGTATGAAGTCGCGAATGGTACCTTATATTACAAGAAGAATACAGATTCTTCTTACAATAGTATTTCATTTATAGGAACGGAAGTGACCATTCCTTCTGGTACATTTGAAAATGGATCTGATTACGACTTATACATTGTCGCAACTGCTGACAATGGAAGTACGTTCACGATTCCGTCTGTAACTTTAACCACAGTAGACGGAACTCCTTCAACAGTTGGAATCGCGCCGAAGAATGAGATCACATACGGAAACATAACGTTCCAGTGGAGCTATTCAGTACCAACAGATGCGAGCCAATATGCTTATGATGTTCAAATATCATCGGATAATGGATCGACATGGGAAACGGTACTGAATCACATTGTCAGCTCGGACACGACAGCGACATATACACAGAGCGCAGTCGGAGCTACTTTATGGCGCGTCAGAGGTTACAACCAGAATGATGTGGCCGGAGCATGGTCAGAGCCGCTCTACTATCTGAACAACATTCCGCCAGAGGCTCCGGTGATAACATCGGTCCGTGGAAACGGTAGGCAGACAGTGGCATGGTCCGCAGACCAACAGATCGCTTATGAGGTCAAGGTCTTCAATTCAAACGGGCAGGAAGTATTCAGCACTGGCGAAGTCTATTCAACAGAGAAGACGGCACTGGTGAATGAGTATCTGGAAAACAATAACTACACGTTCATGGTCCGCATTGCTGCCGGATTCGGGAAGTGGTCAGACTGGGCGACAATTCAGACAAGCGTATCAGCATCACTTCCAGCGCCACAAGTGACAGCGACAACGACAGCAGAAGGCGTGACCTTGTCAATCGTGGAGGATGCAGCGTTCGATTATTTCTACATTTTGAAAAATGGCGTGCCGGTCGGAAAAACAACAGGCACTTATACAGATCTGTTTGTAAACGGAACGGTAACTTATAGAGTGATCGGAGTCGCAAGCGACGACCAATACGGTTATTCATACACAACGGTCACGTTCAAACCGGCGTTCGATTATTTTACAACGAGAACAGGGACAGTGGTCAGATGCGATCTGAGGTGGGATCGGAGAGTTTTCACTCAGAAGACAACAGCTCCGAGGCTCCAAACATACGACATGCTCGGAGAACGTTATCCGACGCACTTTATCAATGCAAGAGCGAGAGGCCAGTCTTACACCATCGCAGCATATGACGAGAACAACACGTTCGATTCATTGATCGGCGACGTCGTATACTTTAGCACGAAGGACAACGGCGGAGCATGGTGCGTTGTGACAGGTCTCAGCAGATCTGAAGAGTTATTCGGGAACGATACAACTCTGGACATCGAAGCGGATAGTTACAGTGAGGCAATCGAGTATGATCTATGATTTCAGGATCGACATTCTCCGGAACAACATCAAGATCGGAGAGGCGCTGTGCGATGCCGGTCTCGTAAGGTTTGACAAAAGAGCTGACGTCTCTCTGGGGCTTCAGCTCTCAATGTCTGCGGACCGCATCCGGATGCAGAAAGCAGTATCAGGAAGCGGACCGGCTCAGACGTACACATTCGACATGTTCTCCGATCGGCTGCGTCCGGTTCTAATCAAAAACGGAATTGAATATCCGCTCGGGACATACATGGTCATGGCGTCACCGGAAAAATTAAGCGACACAGGCTCGACTTACAGCGTGGAAGCATACGACGAAACCATGATCCTGAAGCAGGCAGCGTTCACAGAAAGAACAAACTACACAGCCGGAACAAGGTATCTGACCGTTATCAACTCAATGCTGACAGCCTGTGGATTCTCACGGGTTATTGAAAATACGACAGAGGCGGTTCTGGCAACAGATGTTGAAATAGCTCCGGGAAGAACGTATCTGGAGGTCATCAATGAATTTCTTGATGGAATCAACTATGAACACGTTCATGCAGACGGAAATGGCAATATATATATCCAAGCGATACAGGATAAACAAACGGCAGACCATATATATTCAGACAAGAAAAACATGTCAATCATTCCTCCTATTACGCGAACGACTGACATCTATAGCTTGCCAAATGTGATAACAGGTATGGTATCTCTTCCAGAGATGGACGAGCCTTTAGTTTATACCAGGGAAAACGTGAACCCGGATTCCAAGATCAGCATTCCGAGCAGAGGTTACAAGGTCGTCAAAGTTTACAATCTGAGCAACAGTGCAGATGAAAACACACTGAAGGATTATGTGGATCAGAAATATTATGAATTTTCGCAAATCACTGAAAAAGTTGAAATTGTGACGGAAGTAGAAGGAAATCATCTATTTGGAGACACGGCACAGTTAGATACCAATCTGATTGCAGGACTGTATGACGAAACAGAGTGGGAAATTCGATTTGATTCAGATGGAACGATGAGGCATGCTCTGGAAAGGAAAATATTCGTATGATACTGGGAACTGTGACTGAAATATCATTGGCAGAGGCAAGAGTGCTTATAGATGGTGAAAGCACACCGACTACCAAATATTACAAATGCTCATGTAAAATGCCGTCTGTTGGAGACCGAGTCACTATTGAGGAAAAGAACGGATCATACGTCGTCACAGGCATATTGGATAATTCACTGCGATGGTCCATACCATCAGGTACAAGCACATTGACTGTGACACTAAAGCCAGAGACAGTGTACTTTGCGATATACAGTGAATTTGCAAATGATAACAACGTTACTGCTTCCAGGATGGCTATGGTTACGACAGCCCCAAGCACGTATCCGTCAAATACTACGATGGTGACTGAATTTGCAACAACAGGAACATCTAAACCAATTACGGGTTTGACCAACTTTCAGATCCGGATAAATAAAATCACTGTTGCGCGGAACGGTTATCTGACATTGATAAAAATGTGAGAGGGAAACTATATGATTCAAAAATACAAACTGAACATGCTTCCACATGCGGAGAGAACATACCGTGGATATATTCCTCCGAAAGTGAACGTTTCACAGTATGACAAGGGTCTCAGGACTCTTGTTTTTGATTTGTACGATGGAGACCAGGCTTACACGCTGCCAGAGAACGCGACAGCGAAGATCTACGGAAAGAAGCCGGATCAGAATGTCTTTGAGTACGATATGACCATCGATGCATCCGGTGAAGTGCCGACAGTGTCTATTGCCCTGCAGGAACAGATGGCAGTTATAGCTGGAATGGTTGAATGCGAGGTTCGCATTTTTTCCGGATCTCAGACGGCCGGAACGGGGAACTTCCTGATCTGTGTTGAACCTGCGCCGGTAGGAGCAGAAGAGGCTTATTCTGAATCCGAGATCCCGGAGATCGACAATCTGCTCTATGGTGGGACAGCAGGTCAGGTATTTACCAAGACACCGACAGGAGCGCATTGGGCAGATCTCGGAACATCCAGTAACTTCATGTTGAAGTCAGAATACGATCCAAATGATGACGGATCAGTCCTGAAGGCTGACCACGCAGACGATGCGGACACAGTCGACGGATTCACAGTCGCTCGGAATGTACTGGCAGACGAATATACCAACAGCCAGATTGATACGGCCGTTCAGGCGGTTTCTGACGCTGTTTCTCAGTTGGATGGAGAAGTTGTCAAGAAAGTGAACAACATTGCTCCAGTGGACGGAAATGTGGCTCTGGCGAAGGCTGACATCGGTCTCGGGAATGTAGACAACACATCGGACGCGAACAAACCGATCAGCACGGCAACACAGGCAGCGCTGGATCTGAAAGTCGATAAAGAAGCTGGAAAAGGTCTCAGCACCAATGACTTCACGACTGCCGAAAAAGAAAAACTGGCAGGCATCGCTGCCGGTGCAGAAGTGAATGTCCAGGCAAACTGGAACGAGACGGATCAGACAGCTGATTCATTCATCCAGAACAAGCCGAGCATTCCGTCAAAAACTTCTGATCTGACAAACGACAGCGGATTCGTGACTGATGCAGCAATGCAGTCTGCACTGGATCAGAAGGTTGATAAGGTGGCCGGTAAGGGACTCAGCACAGAGGACTTCACGACTCTGGAGAAGACGAAGCTGGATGCTCTTCCAACAGCTGCAGATCTTGAGACAAGTCTGAACGGTAAAGTGGACAAGGAAGCCGGAAAAGGTTTGTCTTCGAATGATTTCACAACAGCTGAAAAGACGAAGCTGGAAGGCATCGAGGATGGCGCTCAGGTGAATACCATCACTGGAGTGAAAGGCGATGCAGAAGCGACATACAGGACTGGAAATGTGAACATCACAAAAACCAATATCGGTTTAGGAAATGTTGATAATACTTCTGACCTGGACAAGCCGATCAGCACAGCTACACAAACAGCACTGGACGGAAAACAGGCAACATTGACCTTCGACAGCACGCCAACGGCAGGTTCAACAAACCCGGTAACAAGCGGTGGAATCGCTACAGAGATTTCTGCAATAAATAACAATTTAAGCTCGAAGGTTTCTAGTGTGAACAGTGTTCTGCCGGATAGCAACGGTAACGTTGAAATATCAGCGTCTGACATTCCTGCGAATGGCATGGGAACAAAAGAAACAAGCGGAAATCCGATTGAGATTGAAGACGGTGTTGCTGAAAATGCACAGGATTTGTCTATTGAACTCGAACCTATTCAAGACCTGCACGGATATAACCATCCGTGGGTAGGGGGAGCAGGTAAGAATTTGCTTGATTCAAGTGGAGCTGCCGAAACAACAGATGACGGCATCACTTCATCAATATTGCGCGACGCAGGCGGAAATATTATTGGTATTAAATTTACAGGAACCTGTACTGCCGCCGAATATTATTACAGGGTGATAAAATCGAACATGGTATTTCCAGCAGGCTCATATATTTTGAGCGGTTGTCCTGCTAATGGCTCTACGGAAACGTATAGACTCCAGATAACAGGGCAAAGTGCAAATGATTACGGTAGTGGGAAACTTGTTACTTTTTCGGAAGAAACAACAGCAAATGTTCACGTTCGAATTACCGCAGGATTTACTTGCCCTTCTGAAGGCCTGATCTTCAAGCCCATGATTCGCCTGTCCTCAGTCTCAGATGCAACGTTTGAACCCTACTCCAACATCTGCCCTATCACCGGAAGAACTGCGGTGGATGTAAACAGGACGGGGAAGAATCTAATCAATATTCCTGACACGGTGTTATCCTCAGCCTCCTACCTGTTTAATGGCGATATAAGCCTTCCATCTGGTTCTTATGTGTTCTCCATTACAAAAGACGATGGAGCAGCAAGCGCTTCCGCCATTAGTGTTGCGGTGGTCATGAGCAATGGAAACAACGCAACCATAACACGAGCGACATCGTATGAAAACCGTATCATGGTATTCATCACCGCATCTGAAAGTATTGTTTCAATGCGAATTTATGCGACGGCAGGAACGTATAGCAAGGCACTGATGGAATCTGGCTCAATCGCCACAGCCTACGAACCCTATCAAGGCCAATTCGTCACTGTTCAGCTAGGTCAAACCGTATACGGTGGAACGGTGAACGTAACGACTGGCGAACTGGTAGTTAGAACTGCAAATATTGCATCATACAACGGAGAGATAATAGGTGAACCGTGGTGGTCTAGCATGGATGAATATGTTGCTGGAACTACGCCTACAACGGGAGCGCAAGTGGTTTATACATTGGCAAATCCTGTTACAGCAACGCTCACACCCGCCCAACTTCAACTTCTGGAAGGCTACAATCTTCTGACCACAGACGGAGACACGATCCATCTTCGATACATCGGAACAGAAGCATCGAACGTACAGGCTGAGATTGACGAGTTTGAAACGGTCACGAATAAACTGATTTCAAGCATCGCATTTGCTGAGCAATCAACCGCAATCGCAAATCATGCGGTCGGTGATTACATAATGTTGAACGGGCAGTTCTGCGTGGTTACGGTAGCGATTGCGACGGGTGAATCTATCATCATCAACACGAATGCATCAATCACAACAATCGGTGTTGAATTGCTGAAAATCATCGCAAGATTAAACGCTATAAATGCGTAAGAAGGGAGAATGAAAAAACATGAAATACGCAATCATTAAATGCATCAACGGGGCTTTTACAGTGGATTCTGAGTATGGAAATCTGACACAGGCAAAAGTTCAGTTTCATGGAATCTGCCAAACACTTTGGAACGCTTCTGATGTGGTCAAGGCAAAAGTCATGATCGTTGACGAACAGCTGAACTGCGTTGATGGTTACGCTGAATATATCCGTCACGAACAGGCAGAAGAACCAATCGCTGAATAATCACATAGCCATCCTTCTTGGGTGGCTTTTCCTTCTCTTGTAATGTACGCACAAATATTTTATAATGTACGCATGAAAGACAAGCGAATATTCATAAGAGTTTCGGAAGAATTTTTGGAGAAACTTGAGTATCTGATGAGGATAAACGGGTTCAAGAACTTGTCCGAAACCATACGCAAGATTATCGAAAAAGAGTACAGGAAGGAGAAGGAAAATGGATGACTTAATCAGTAGACAGGAAGCGATTGATGTAGTTGAGAAAAGCAGACGGTTGAACCATCATCAAGATGGCAAAGTGGCTAGCAACCATGAATATGAACACAGGCATTTTTTGAAAATCTTAAGAGACTTACCGCCTGCATATCCAAAGAAGGGGAAGTGGAAAATACTCAAAATTTGGGAATATGAACTTGCAAATGGTGGGAAAATGTATGTGCCAGAATATCAATGCGAGTGTTGTTTGCATTGTTATGAAAGTTATGTTAGGGGTGACAAGCCAATCATGCCTGAAGATGCAGATTTTCCTAATTTTTGCGAAAACTGTGGAGCAGATATGAGGGAATCAGAATGAGCGTATTGATTAAGAATATGGAAATGCCTAGCGTGTGTGCTGAATGTTGGTTATTTCATAAAGGATATTGCAGTGCAACAATAGGCGAACCTAAATGCGATGTAGATACACAAAACGCCAAAACTGATTGGTGCCCGCTTGTGGAAGTACCTTCACATCGTGGAGATATGATTGATTCAGACTTATCGAAGTACATACACCTCACGGAAGGATGATTGATTAGATGCCAGATTGGATTGGATGGGTGTGTATGATAGCATTTGTGATAGGTGTTTTTATAAACGCTATTTTTCATCCAAGAGACTAACTAAAAAATGTTGGTTTAAGTCAGAAAAAAAAGAGGATGATCCAAACGGAGGTAGAAATGGTCATCCCCTTTTCATTTGTCAATCCAAGAAGTCTTCTTTGATTGACTGGAGCCGTAAGTCTTCAAGAACTTTTTCAGCCATCCGACTTGCCACTACTTTAATGGCAATCAATGTCTCATAAAGTTCCTCAGATGCTTCTGCATCCTTCAATTCTTTGCTGAGTTCATCAAGCATATTTTTTCTCCCTTCTACCTTCTTAAGTAAGGTTCCGGTTAGTTTTTCCGGTTCCTACACTATAAAAGGGACAAAAAGATGCGGTTTGAGCAAAAAAAAGAATGCTATATTGTTAATGAATCACGGTGATGGAAAAGGTAGACATATATCTGATTGGGTGTCGTGCAGATCAGAG
>JAEEGG010013387.1_pt1 | contig 17557 bp, 21 predicted proteins | sample 9134161 | NCBI WGS metagenome assembly JAEEGG01 (sample SAMN16246543, study PRJNA631951) | gut metagenome | biome: gut microbiome; feature: rumen; material: CR-attached | host: Bos | place: Iran: Karaj | collected 2018-10 | reverse complement strand
AGATTCATTGGCCAGAATACGTCAGAGGCTAATGGCCCTGGAATCTCGAAAATCGTAATCGTTTACGAGTGAAATTCTTCCCCTTCCCAGGCTACGGCTACTGTAGTTACGGAAGGTACCGAAAGTGTTAACTCAGCAGGGGCAACCCTGCTGGGTTCCTTCTCGGGAGCAACCGGAAGAATTTACGAGACAGGCTTCTATTTCGGCACAAGCGAGAGTAACTTGGCCGAAAGGGAAGATCTGGTTGGAGATCCCTCGACGGCATCATCCGGCACATTCCGTGCTTATGCCGGCAGCCTTTCTCCGAACACGACCTATTACTATAGGGCGTATGTTCGGGAATGGAATGCTGTGACGAATGATTGGGAATTTCGTTGGGGTGCGATTAAGAGTTTCAAAACCCTTCCTCAAGGACAGATTCCGGACGAAAAGCCGGGGTATCTTTCCTGTGGGGAGATTCCGACTGTGAATCTATCTGGATCTACGGACCATGGTCATGAAGCTTTCCCTGCTGAAACTGAATTCAGCACGGATGTCGAATACGAGGCAAATGTTACCGATTGGTATCGTTATGGCGTATCCGGCAATTCGGGACAGATGGTGGTAACGCATACGTTCCTTAGAAACAACAAACAGTACCGCAACTATTCGATGCTCTATGACAAGAGCAAGAAGGCTGCGCTCTGGGTTGCTTTCGCGATGAACAATGACGCTTATCCTTGGTTGGTGGATCGTAGCGACAGTTGGGTGTATGATCCGGCATTGGTGTTTGGGAATGACTATTCTTGGCAACCCAACCTGACCACCGCCTATCAAGAGAGTGGCACCTATTCCCGTGGGCATCAGGTTGCGTCCAACGACCGTCGCACGACAATCCATCAGACTAAGCAGACGACCTATTTCTCGAACATGACACCGCAGTTGAGTGGGTTCAATAGTGGAGTCTGGTCTACACTGGAAAAGGATATCCAGAACATAGGTGGCGCTACGAGTGGAAGTGATACACTATATGTCGTTACAGGCCCTGTTTTCGGAAGCAATTATGGTACGACGAAGGATAAGTCTGGAACCGTTTGCGCGGTCCCTACTCAGTACTTCAAATGTATTATGAAAGTACACTTCTCCGGAGGAAAGGCTGTCTCGGCAGTAGGTGCGGCTTACCTGCTTAATCACGAAAGTGGTGCTGAGCGGCAGAATGTGAAAATCAGTTACATTGAGCAGCTGACCGGATTCACGTTCTTCAGCAACATTCCGGAGAGTATCCGAACAGCGGCGAAGAACGAAGTTCATCCAACCTCGTATTTCTCGCAAAAACGGGTAGCAACCCGATAAACACATTTCAGGGGCTTCGACAACGAAGCCCCTTTCTTTTATTTACACGCCACGCGTACGTGCGCACGAGGACCGTGTTGCTCCGCATCCATCGACACAACTCCCTGACTAATTGTTGAAAAACATGTTGAAAACTGCTGCTACTATTTGGAAATCAGCGGTTTTCTTCGTACCTTTGCGGTCCGCAAAAAGAGCGGAGTATCGTTTTTACGATGCTAAATTGTTAAAAATTAATTAATTACAAAACACCAATGCCTGGTTTAATTGGAAAGAAAGTCGGAATGATTTCCGTCTTCGGTGCTGATGGAAAGAATATTCCATGCACCGTCGTTGAAGCTGGTCCTTGTGTTGTCACGCAGGTTCGCACGGTCGAAACCGATGGTTACGCCGCTGTTCAGCTTGCCTATGACGAGAAAAAAGAGAAGCAGACCAGCAAGGCTCTGAAGGGCCATTTCGAAAAGGCAGGGACCACCCCCAAGAAGAAGGTCGTCGAGTTCGAGGCCGACTTCGCCGGTGAGCCCAAGCTCGGTGACGTTCTCACCGTCGCCGACGTCTTCACTGAGGACATCAAGTTTGTCGATGTCGTCGGTACCTCCAAGGGTAAGGGTTTCCAGGGCGTCGTGAAGCGCCACGGATTCGCCGGTGTCGGTGGGCAGACCCATGGTCAGCACAACCGTCTCCGTCACCCCGGTTCCATGGGTGCATCCTCCTGGCCGTCCCGCGTCTTCCCCGGAATGCGCATGGCCGGTCACATGGGCAACGAGCGCGTGAAGGTTTTCAACCTCGAGGTCCTGAAGGTCATCCCTGAGAACAATCTCATCGTCGTCAAGGGTTCCGTGCCCGGAGCCAAGGGTTCTTATTTAATTGTGGAGGCGTAATTATGGAATTGTCTGTTTATAAAATCGACGGAACCGAGTCCGGAAAGAAGGTCGTCCTTGACGAGAAGGTTTTCGGCATCGAGCCCAATGATCACGTCATCTATCTGGACGTGCTCCAGTATCTGCGCAACCAGCGCCAGGGTACCTCCAAGACCAAGGACCGCAGCGAGGTGGCTTACTCCACCAAGAAGCTTGGTCGCCAGAAAGGCGGCGGCGGTGCCCGTCATGGTTCCCTGAAGGCCAATATCTTCGTCGGCGGTGGCCGCGTCTTCGGTCCGAAGCCGCGCGACTACGAAAGCAAGCTGAACAAGAAGGTCAAGAGCCTCGCCCGTTGCTCCGCCCTGTCCTACAAGGCCGCCGAAGGCAAGATCACCATGGTCGAGCCCTTCGCCATGGAGGCCCCCAAGACCAAGGAGCTGCTCTCCATCCTCTCCAACATCAAGGCCGGCGACCGCAAGGTCCTGTTCGTCCTTCCGGAGAACTCCAACAACATCTATCTTTCATCCCGCAACCTTCCTAACGTGAAGGTGATCACCGTTGACGAGATCAACACCTACGCTATCATGGACGCTCACTCCCTCGTGCTCGTCGACGGCGTTCAGGATATCCTCGCAGCAAGAGTAAAGTAAAGGAGAAAACGAAATGGGTATCTTAATTAAGCCAATCGTAACCGAAAAGATGACGGCTCAGGGCGAAAAGCTGAACCGTTACGGTTTCATCGTCGACCGCAAGGCGAACAAGCTTCAGATCAAGGCCGCCGTCGAGCAGATGTACAATGTCACCGTCGCTGACGTGAACACCATCAACTATCACGGCAAGCGCAAGCAGCGCTACACCAAGGCCGGCCTGCTGAAGGGCCGCACGAATCACTTCAAGAAGGCTTATGTCACGCTTGCAGGTGAGGACAAGATCGATTTCTACGCTAACATCTAAGAGGAGGAAGTATCATGGCAATCAAGAAATACAAACCGGTGACCCCTGGCCAGCGCAACAAGGCCATCAGCTCCTTTGAGGAGATCACTGCGAAGAAGCCGTACAAGAAGCTCCTCGAACCTCTCAAGTCCTCCGGCGGCCGCAACAATACCGGCCAGATGACCGTGCGTTACCGCGGCGGCGGACACAAGAGAATGTACCGCATCATCGACTTCGTCCGCAACCGCGACGAATTCAAGGCTACCGTGCTCACCATCGAGTACGATCCGAACCGCTCCGCCCGCATCGCCCTCATCCAGTATGAGGACGGCCTGAAGAGCTACATCCTCGCCCCGAACGGCCTGCAGGTCGGTCAGACGGTCGAGTCCGGCGAAAAAGCCGCTCCTGAACTCGGCAACTGCCTCCCTCTCTCCGCCATTCCGGTGGGTACCCTGGTGCACGCCATCGAACTCCGTCCCGGACAGGGCGCCGCGATGGCCCGCTCCGCCGGCACCTTCGCCCAGCTCGCCGCCCGTGAAGGAAAATATGCGATCCTCCGCCTCCCTTCGGGCGAGACCCGCATGGTTCCTGCCACCTGCCGCGCTACCGTCGGTACCGTTTCCAACCCCGACCATAATCTGGAATCCTTCGGCAAGGCCGGCCGCAACCGCTGGCTCGGACGCCGTCCGCACAACAGAGGTGTCGTGATGAACCCGCACGACCACCCGATGGGTGGTGGTGAAGGCCGCGCCTCCGGTGGTCACCCGCGTTCCCGCAAGGGTCTGCCCGCCAAGGGCTTCAAGACCCGTAACCCGAAGGCCACTTCCAACAAGTTCATCATCGAAAGACGTAAGAAATAACGGAATAAACTAACAGATTATGAGTCGTTCACTTAAAAAAGGACCGTACATCCAGGAAGCCCTGGAAAACAGAATTCTTGCCATGAACGAAGGCGGCAAGAAGAAAGAGGTTGTCAAGACTTGGTCCCGTGCCAGCATGATTTCCCCTGACTTTGTCGGCCACACGATCGCCGTCCACAACGGCAACAAGTTCATTCCGGTTTACGTTACGGAGAACATGGTGGGTCACAAACTCGGCGAATTCGCTCCCACGAGAACTTTCAGAGGCCACGCAGGCAACAATAAGAAGTAATGTTTAAAGGATTGACATTATGGGAAAGAGAAAAAGACTGATGGCCGAGCGCCTGAAAGAAGCCAAGAAGCAGACCGCTATCGCCGTATTGAAAGATGCACCCACTTCCCCGCGGAAGATGCGCCTTGTCGCTGACACCGTCCGTGGCGTCGAAGTCAACCATGCCCTGGACCTCCTCCACTTCTCCAAGAAGGAGGCATCCGTCCGCCTCGAGACGCTGCTCCGCAGCGCCATCGCCAACTGGGAAGCCAAGAACCCGGAGCAGGCGAAGGAGCTCGAGAACGGAAACGTCATCGTCAAGACCATCATGGTCGACGAAGGCCGCACGCTGAAGCGTATCCGCCCGTGCCCGCAGGGCCGTGCCGGACGCATCCGCAAGCGTTCCAACCACGTTACCATCATCCTTGACGTCAAAAAAGCAGTGGAGGAATAAACTATGGGACAGAAAACCAATCCTATCAGCAACCGTATCGGTATCACCCGTGGTTGGGACTCCAACTGGGTCGGCGGCAACTACGCCGAGAAGATCGCCGAGGATTATGAGATCCGCAAGTACCTGGGAAGCCGCCTCGCGAAGGCCAGCCTCTCCCGCATCATCATCGAGCGCACCCTGAAGCTCATCACCGTCACCATCCACGCTGCCCGTCCGGGTGTCATCATCGGCAAGGGCGGCCAGGAGGTCGACAAACTGAAGGAAGAGCTGAAGAAGGTCACCAAGAAGGATGTCCAGATCAACATCTTCGAGGTGAAGCGCCCCGAGGTCGACGCCACCATCGTCGCCGACAGCATCGCCCGTCAGATCGAGGGCCGCGTGAGCTACCGCCGCGCCATCAAGATGGCCATCGCCACCGCCATGCGCGTGGGTGCCGAGGGCATCAAGGTCCAGATCAGCGGTCGCGTGGGCGGCGCCGAAATCGCCCGCTCCGAGATGTTCAAGGAAGGCCGCACCCCGCTGCACACCTTCCGTGCCGACATCGACTACGCTTTGGCCGTGGCTCACACCCAGATGGGTACCATGGGTATCAAGGTGTGGATCTGCAACGGTGAGAAGTACGGCAAGCAGGACCTCTCTCCGAACGCCGGCTTCGCCGCGAACGCCCAGGCTCCGGCCGGCGGACGTCGTGAAGGTGGCCGTGGCGACCGCCGCGGAGGCCGTGGTGACCGTCGTGGAGGCCGTGGCGAGCGTCGCGATGACCGCGATCGCCGCTAATCCGGCAACTTGTGCTAATGAAAGCACTCCTCTTTGCGGGGAGTGCTTTTTTGTTTGATGGAATATGCTTCCATGCGCTGTCACTCAATAGATTGAGGCATATTTTTCGCAGTGTTTTTCATATAAACAGACTCTCCATGCATTACATTCGCAAAACACTCATCGCCATCGTCTCCCTTTTAGTCCTCTCCGCCACCGTGTCTGCCCAAACCCATCCGCAAGGAAACCTGGACGTGCTGAAACAGCAGCAGGAGGACAGGCCCCTGGTCGGCATGAAATTCCGGAATCTGCGGATGGCCGACCCGCAGGGAAAAGAACAGCGGCTCAGCGACTATGTCGGCAAGGGACAATGGGTTCTGGTCGATTTCTGGGCGTCCTGGTGCGGCCCCTGCAAGCGGGAGATGCCGAATGTGACCGCCGCTTACAAGAAGTATCATGCCAGGGGATTCGAGATCGTCGGCCTGTCCTTCGATGCGGAAATGTCCGACTGGAAGGAGGCCATCGAAACCTGGGACATGCCCTGGGTCCATCTGTCCGACCTGAAATACTGGCAGAGCAAGGCCGCCCTGGTCTATGGTGTCCATGCCATCCCGGACAACATCCTCATCGACCCGGAAGGCATCATCGTCGCCCGGGGGCTCCGGGGCGGCGAGTTGGATAACTGGCTTTCCGAGATCTACAAATAGCAGCGCCTGCCGGTTTTCATACCCGGGCTGCTCGTCCAAAGTCTTTGTATCGGGAGCGGTAGGGATGGGGGGATTTGTGAAATAATCGTTATCTTTGCGGGGATTAATGCAAATGACGATGAAACGAGTGATATTGAGCCTGGTGGCGGTATTCTTCGTGGCGCTTGCAGGCGCCCAGGTGCGGCCGCAGAACAATCATACGGTCTCCACGACCCTCGGGTTGGGGCTGGAGTACGGGTTTGAATGGGCGTTCGCCGGACAGGCGTCGGTCATCGGCCGGATCGGATACGCTTCCAAGGACTTCACGCTGCGGAGCGCCCTGGACAATTTCCACTGGAGCACGACTTTGGCGCCGGCCGTGACACTGGAGCCGCGGTACTATTTCCTGATGAACTGGCGGGATGCCCACGGGAAGTACACAGCGGGCAATTCGGCCGAGTTCTTCGGCGTGCCCGTGACCGCCACCCTACGCAAGGACGGAAAGGGGTTGGGCGAACTGGCCGTTTCGCCGGTGATTGGCGTGCGCAGGGCCTTCGCCCGGCACTGGTTCCATGAATTCACCGCCGGGGTGGACCTCCTGTGCCTTCCCAAGTTCATCGCAACGCCGCATGTCGGCTACCGGATCGGATTTTTATTCTAATCAGCAACGTATATGAAATCGAACCTGACGTACCTGGCCGCGGCCCTGCTGCTCGCCGCCTGCGCGCCGAAGGCCGGCAATACCACCAAGGTGACGGGCCATTTCGGCGAGGATGCTCCCGAGATCGTGGAAATCGTGATGGGTGATATCCTGGACACCACCGTCGTGGTCACGGACGGCCGTTTCTCGGTCGAGATCCCGAAGAACCTCACGACGATGGCGATTTTCCAACCCGGTGCTAACCCGGTGTCTTTCCTTTCCGACGGCACCGCCATCACCATCGATCCGGAGGCCGGTACCGCCGTTTCCTCGTACAAGAAGGGCCCCCAGGCCCGCTATGCGGCCTACAACGACTGGATGGAGAAATTCATGGCCGACTACCGCACCAAGATCGCCGAGTTCGGTGAGGACGAGGACGCGGCCGAAGCGTATTTCGAGGATGTCATCAAGCAGTTCGACGCTTATCAGAAGGAGACGGCGAAAGCCAATTCCGACAGTTTCGTGGGCCTGATGGCCATCGCCCAGATCATGGATGGCGACCCGGACGAGATGCTCGCCCTTCTCAACGGTCTTTCCGACGAGATGAAGGCCACTCCGCAGGCCGCCCGGATGATCGCGTCCTTGGAGACACAGGCCAAGACCGGCGAAGGCAACCGTTTCGTGGACTTCACCGTCGTCCAGGATCCGGAGCATCCGGAGACATCGACGGTCAAACTCTCCGACTATGTCGGCAACGGCAAGTTCGTCCTGGTCGATTTCTGGGCGTCCTGGTGCGGCCCCTGCCGGGAAGAGATGCCCAATCTCGCCAAGGTATATGAAACGTACGCCGGCGAGAACTTCGACATGTTGAGCATCGCGGTGGCGGACAAGCTGGAGGATACGCTTGAAGCGGCTCCCGCCCTGGGCATTGTCTGGAACCAGATCGTCAACGCCCAGCAGATTCCGCTCGACCTGTACGGCATCGACGCCATCCCGCACGTGATCCTCTTCGGTCCTGACGGAACGATCCTCAAGCGGAACCTCCGCGGCGAGGCGATCGGCGAGGCCGTGAAGGAGGCTTTGGGACTTTAGATTCTTCGCCCGAAGGGCTCAGAATGACAGTACGGGAAAAGATAGCCCTGTTTCCGCATTCCCCCGGCGTCTATCGGTATTATGACGCCGAGGGGAATGTGATTTATGTGGGGAAGGCGAAGGACTTGCACAAGCGGGTCGCGCAGTATTTCGTGCCGCCGGAACGGTTGACGACGAAGACGCGCATCCTTGTGTCGAAGATCGCCGATGCCCAATATTCCGTGGTGGACACCGAAGCGGATGCCCTCCTGCTGGAGAACAACCTCATCAAGCAGTACAAGCCGCGGTACAACATCCTCCTGAAGGATTCCAAGACCTATCCGTGGATTTGCGTGACGGGGGACGAGTTCCCGCGAGTGTTCATCACCCGGCGCATCGACAAGTCCCATGGGAACCGGTATTTCGGCCCTTACAGCAGTGTAATGCACGCGCGGAACCTGGTGGACTTTTTCCGGGAGACCTATCCCCTGCGTTCCTGCAACCTGAACATCACTTCCGAGGCGATCCTGAAAGGGAAATTCCGGCCTTGCCTGGATTTCCACATCGGCCGTTGCAAGGCTCCCTGCGTGGGCAAGATCTCGAAAAAGGAGTATGGCGACAATATCGAGGAAATCGTCCGCATCCTGACCGGTCGGGGCGGGGAAGTCATCCGCCATTACAAGGCTTTGATGGCCGAAGCGGCGGAACGGCTGGACTTCGAGGAAGCCCAGGTGTTCAAGGAGAAAGCCCAGTCGCTGGAGAAGCATTATGCCAAGTCCATCATCATTTCCGCGGGTGATACCAGTGCCGACGTGTTTTCCCTCGTCTTGGACGCCAACGAAGCTTTCGGCAACTTCCTTCGCATCCGTGGCGGTGCGATCATCCAGTCCCTGAACCTGGGTTTCCGCTGCGCCATCGAGGAGGAACCCGGTTCTATCCTGTCCACCTTCATCGCGGAGATTGAATCCAAGTTCGGCGACCTGTCCAAAGAGGTCATCGTGCCTTTCCTGCCGGACGTGGAGATTGACGGCGTGGAGTTCCGGATTCCAGTCCGGGGCGACAAACTTGCCCTGCTGGAGCTGAGTGCGAAGAACGCCAAGGAATTCCATTTCAACAGTATCAAGCAGCGCGAGCACACGGACCCCGACCAGTTCCGGCTGAGCGTGATGGAAGACCTCCGGAAGGCCCTGGAGATGAAGGAACTGCCGCACCACATGGAGTGCTTCGACAACTCCAACATTCAGGGGACGAACCCCGTGGCCTCCTGCGTCGTGTTCCGCAACGCGGAGCCCTCCAAGAAAGACTACCGCCGCTTCAAGATCAAGACAGTCATCGGCGCCAACGACTTTGCGTCCATGAAGGAAGTGGTGAACCGCCGCTATTCCCGGATGCTGACCGAAGCGCCCGACGACCTGCCGCAGCTGATTGTCATTGACGGCGGCAAGGGCCAGCTGGATGCGGCCTATCAGGCGCTGGCCGAGCTGGGCCTGACCGAGCAGCTGACGGTCGTGGGCCTGGCGAAACGGCTGGAAGAGGTCATCCGGGTCGGCGACCCGTATCCTTTGTTCATTGACCGGAACTCCCAGGCGTTGAAGGTGCTGCAGCGCATCCGTGACGAAGCGCACCGCTTCGGCATTACATTCCACCGGAATCTCCGTTCCAAGGCCGCCATCCAGAGCGCACTGCGCGAGATCAAAGGCGTGGGCGAAAGGACTGAGCAGCGCCTGTTGCTGCATTACGGATCCGTCGCCAAGATCGCCCAGGCGCCGCTGGAGGACCTGTCGGCCCTGGTGGGGGCGGAGCTGGCGGTAAAGATCCATGATTATCTGAACGAATGAACGACAAGACTTTCAACAAATGGTTCAACACGTTCATCCTCGTAGGGATGGCCGTGGTGACGGTGGTGGTGACGGCCATCAAGTTCCGTGATGCGGACAGCGGCCGGGCCATGCTGGTGATTTCGGCGTTCGGGTCCCTGATGGGGGTCCTGTGCACTGTTTGCGCAGCCAACGGACGCATTCTGACCTTCCTGTTCGGGCTCATCGACGTATCCATCTATGGGGTGATGTGCCTGATTGGCACCCGGTACGGCAATGCCGCCCTGCACCTGCTGTATTTCCTGCCGATGCAGTTCGTGGGCTATTTCCAATGGCGGAAGCGCGGGGCGGAGGAGGAGAGGAAAGTGCAGGCCCGCCGGCTGGACGGGAAACAGTGGCTGCTGTACGGAGCCATTTTCCTCGCCGGTCTGGTGGCCGCCTATTTCATCCTGGCGGCCCTGGACAAGACGGAAGCCGCGGGCGTGGTGAAATGGCTGGTGGTGATGGACGCCTTCTCGATGATGTGCAATATCCTGGGGCAGTATCTCCTGTCCACGGCCTACATGGAACAGTGGTATTTCTGGATTGGCGTGAACGTTTCTACGATCATCATGTGGGTCCTGACCCTGCGCCAGGATCCGGATTCGGCCTTTGCGCACATCTATATCGTGAAGTATAGTTTCTACCTGCTGAATGCGCTTAACGGACTCAGGATCTGGTATAACCTCAGTCGGACGGAGGCCGCCGGATAGCGGTTTTCGGGGGGATTGCTTTCTTTTTCCAAAAAAAATTACTTACTTTGCACAGTTATTGCGAAAACGGTAATAAAACTATAAACTAAAATCTGACTGTTATGACAAACGAAGAAATCGTAAAGCAGGTCAAGGACATCATCGTCGACAAGCTCGGCGTTGAGGAATCCGAGGTCACCGAGACCGCCAGCTTCACCAACGACCTGGGTGCCGATTCCCTCGACACGGTCGAACTCCTGATGGAATTCGAGAAGGTCTTTGGCATCAAGATTCCCGATGAGGAAACCAGCGGTATCGCCACGGTTGGCGACGCCATCGCAAAAGTGACCGAGAAGCTCGCCTAATACGGCTCCGGTTCAAAAACAGAAAATCCGACTCGAAAGAGCCGGATTTTTTAGTGTCTGAAGGTGAGGATCAACCTTTCGGGACGGAGAAGGTCACGCGGAAGGTCGGAACCCGCTTGGCGTCCGGCAGAAGGATCGGGCAGGCGGCAGGATTCTTTGCCGTAGCGGCAGGACCGTTGAGGATGGCACGATAGAAGCGGTCCTTGTCCAGTTCCTGCGTGGTGCTGTAGGTGGTCTGGTTCATGGAGCCGAGTATGTTGGCCATCATCATCATGTTGTAGTAATTGGAGTAGCCGCCGTAGCCGCCGTAACCGCCGTAACCGTAGCCGTAGCCACCGTATCCATAGCCGCCGTAACCGCCGTAACCACCGCCGTACAGGTTGTTGTAGTACATCGCGTACATCATCTGCTGGTAGTAGGCCTCCTGTTCGGCGTTGCCGTTGGCGTTGGCCACGGTTTCGCTATGGACGGTCAGGAACCAGATGTCGGCATCGTCCTTGGTGTCCAGGTCCTTGCGCTGGAGCAGCTGCTGCATGTGGTAGGTGATGTCGGGGGTGTAGGCCAGGTTCGCGCGGTCCAGGTCGCCCTGGTTCTCCGAGGTGGCGCTGGCATCGGTCAGGCCGGCGTAGGAGATGGTGCCGCTGGAATTGGTCTTCCGGATGGTCGGGCTGATGATGGACGGGAACAGGTCCACCAGGGTCTCGTCCTCCGGCATTTCGAACGGGAGGATGATGCTGGCCTTGTTGATGACGGTCTTGGCGGGGTCGCCGCCGCGCTCCGAGATGGCCTGCACGACCATCTCCCGCAGCGGGGCCGCCGGGATGACGGGTTTCAAACCACCGCCGCCCTCGATGCGGATGTCGTCCACGGCCACTCCTTCAGGAGCCTCGTGACCGGTCCGGTTGAAGGCGTACTGGTAGAACTTCTGGTTGTTCTCCATGTATTCGGCCTCGTTGTAGAAAGCCGGTTCGCCGGGAACGAACAGGAAGGTGGTGTCCTTGCGGACGCCGTCGTAGATAGCGCTCACCGTCAGCCTGGCGGAGTTGTTGTTCCGGACGTAATAGTTGTTGCTGACCGAGAGGATGGAAAGTTCGAACAGGTTGATGCGGCCGCCGATCCCTTCCGGAATGTCGGTCTCGATGTAGATGCCCGGGACTTCCTTCACATATTCGGCGTACTTGTTGATGGTGGAGCCTTCGGTGCGGTCCACGAGGACGGGACCGAGGCGTTTCAGGACGTCGATGTATTTCTGGCCGTAGGCGGCGTTGAGTTCGATGCTCAGGGAATCCTGCCCGTCATAGACGGGAACGCCGCGGGAGACAATCTCGGTACCGTGCGGGATGACCTGGTTCGTGCCGCTCTTTTTGGTGCTGAGCGTGTCGGTCAGGGAATAGACGAACAGGTTCTGCATGATGTGTTCCTGTCCGGGGGTGGCAACGGAGATGGTGTCTGCCGCGAACTGGACCGTGAACTTCACGAACCGGGGGTCGGTGCCGATGTCCAGCGTATCAACGGCCGGAATCAGGGAGAAGGCCGTGGCACGGGTGGTCAGGCCGAAGGTTTCGTCCCGGATGGCGCCAATGGCGAGACGGGTGTCGGAGAAACCCGACAGGTCGTCGGCCCGGCGGAGGCGGATGTCCTCGATCGGGAATTCGACGGTATAGGTGTCGTACAGGAGGCTTTTGTCGATGAGGTCCTTTCCGATTTCGGAACTGGTCTTCACGCAGGCGGCCAGCGCGAAGGGGAGGGCGAGGAGAAGAAGTGCTTTCCTACAAGCGGATTTCATTGCAATAAACTGTCGTAAAAGGCGTTGTACTGGTCCATGTAGCTGCCGTCGGCGAGGGATGCCGCGTCGAAGGGGAGGATGGGCTTGCCCAACGTCCCGATGTACGCCTGAAGGGCCGGGTCCACGCCCGCCGATCCCAGGATGATGCCGTCGGAATACTGCGCGGCAAGTTGAGCAAGTTCCATGCCACCCGCCTTCTCGGGCAGGGGGACGTCCTTGGGCTTGATGCCGCCGAACAGGATGGTCTGGGCGAGGCCGTCGGCGAAGGTTTCCGCAGGTGTATCGTCATACAGGGACAGTACGACCTTGGCGCCGGAGAAGACGGGGTCGTCCTTGTAAGCTTTCTTCAGGTAGAGGGGCAGGACATGGGAGATCCAGCCATGGCAATGGATGATGTCCGGGGCCCAGCGGAGCTTCTTCACGGTCTCCAGGACGCCGCGGGCATAGAAGATGGCCCGCTCGCCGTTGTCGGCGAAGAAGCGGCCCTCGTCGTCGCGGAAAATCTGTTTCCGGCGGAAGTAGTCCTCGTTGTCGATGAAGTAAACCTGGATGCGGGCGGAGGAGATGGAGGCCACCTTGATGACCAGGGGACGGTCCACGTCGCTGATGATGATGTTCATCCCCGACAGGCGGATGACTTCGTGCAACTGGTTCTTGCGCTCGTTGATGCAGCCGTACTTGGGCATGAAGGCGCGGATTTCCTTCTTGCGCTCCTGGATGCCCTGCGGAAGCTGCCGGCAGAGGGTGCCGACGGGGCTCTCCGGAAGGTAGGGAACCATCTCGGAGTTGACGAAAAGGACTTTCTTGACGGAATCAGCCATGACTTATTATTTTAACATACAAAGTTAAGAATTTTTTTTGAGATTCGTTGCGATTGACTAACTTTGGGCGAAATTAGGGGTGCTATGCAGAACGCGAACAACAGACTCATCCGCCGCCGGCTTTTCGGAGCCTGGGTGTCCACGGTGATCAGCATCAGCCTGGTGCTGCTCCTCGTGGGAGTCGCGTCCATCCTGCTGCTCAACGCCCGCAGCGTGTCGGATTACTTCAAGGAGAACCTGCAGGTTTCGGTCCTGATGAAGCAGGATGTGTCGGAAGAACAGGCGCTCGCGTACCAGTCTTCCCTTTCCGGCATCCCGGGCGTGAAGGCCACGACGTTCATCTCCCGGGAGCAGGGCATCGAGGAAATGGCCAAGATGCTGGGCCGGGATTTCCTGGACGTCTTTTCGACGGCTCCGGTCCCGGTTTCCATCGACGTGAACCTCGAGGCAGCCTATGTGTCCACGGACAGCCTGGAGGTGGTCAAGGAAGCCTTGTCGGCTTCGCCGCTCGTCGAAGAAGTCGTGTATCAGACGTCTCTCGTGGAGGCCTTGAATGCGAATCTGGAAAAGATCGGACTGGTGCTGGGCGTGCTCATCGTCCTGCTGCTGTTCATCTCCTTCGTGCTCATCGGCAACATGGTGCGGCTGAACGTGTTTTCGCGCCGCTTCACCATCCACACGATGCAGCTGGTCGGTGCTACGCGCGGTTTCATCCGCGCCCCGTTCATCGGGCAGTCGGCCCTACAGGGGCTCTTCGCGGCCCTGGTGGCCATCGCGCTGCTGGTGGGCGGCCTGTTCATCCTGCGGAAGGAATTCGTACAGCTGTTCGAGATCTTCCGCCTGGACACCCTTCTGATCACGATGGGCATCGTCGTGGTGAGCGGCGTGCTGATCTGCATGGCCAGCACCTGGATCGTGGTCGGCCGGCTGGTCCGGTTCGACCGGGACCAGCTCTATGCAATTTAGACTTATGGGAAAGAAAGATATCAAGGCATCCCCGGCGGCCGGGGGAAAGAACGAGAGCAAGATGGCCGTGACGGCCGGCGGACTCAAGCTGATGATCGCCGGCCTGCTTGTGATGGCGGCGGGGTTCATCCTCCTAGCCGGCGGCGGGTCCGACGACCCGCAGGTGTTCAACTATGCGATGTTCAACTTCCGGCGGCTGGTGGCCGCTCCGATTGTCATCGTCGCGGGAATCGTCGTCGTGGTGGTCGCCATCATGCGCCGTCCCAAGGAAAAGAAAGAGGAGTAGGCGATGGATTGGTGGCAGGCGATTCTCCTGGGCATCGTCCAGGGCTTGACGGAATTTCTCCCGGTGTCCAGCTCGGGGCACTTGATGATTTTCAAGGAACTGCTCGGCGTGGATGCCGAGGGCTTCCTCGATTTCACGGTGACGGTCCATTTCGCCACGGTCCTCGCGACCATCGTGGTGTTCTGGGGCGCCATCTGGCAGCTTTTGAAGGGCTTTTTCAAGTTCAAGTACAATGACGAGACGGATTATGTCTGCAAGATCCTCGTCTCGCTCATTCCCGTGATGATCGTGGGCTTCTTCTTCAAGGACCAGGTCGATGCCCTGTTCAGCGGCTCGCTGAAGCAGGTCGCCGTGGGCCTGTGCGTCACGGCCGCCCTCCTGCTGCTCTCCGACCAGATTGGCCGCCGGATCAAGGCGCCGAAGGCGAAGGATACCCGGAACGGCATCTCCTACGGCCAGGCCGCCCTGGTGGGCGTGGCGCAGGCGTTCGCCGTGGTCCCGGGCGTGTCCCGGAGCGGCAGCACCATCGCCACCGGCCTCCTTTCCGGCGTCAAGCGGGAGGTGATGGCGCAGTTCTCCTTCTTGATGGTCCTGATTCCCATCATTGGCGAACAGAGCCTGGACCTGCTGAAAGTGGCCCTGGGCAGGGAGACTTTCGGCGGCAGCGTCGGACCGCTGGCCCTCGTGCTCGGCTTCATCGCCGCCTTCCTGGCCGGTTTCTTCGCCTGCAAGGTGATGATCGCCATCGTCCGCAAGGCCAAGCTCACCTGGTTCGCGGTCTATTGCCTCCTCGTGGCCGTCCTGATCTTCGTGTTGGCGTAATCCATCCGTTATTTCGAGCACCCACCTTGTCATTTCGGGCTTGTCGAGAAATCTCTCATATTTCGTCTCCGACGTCCACCTCGGTCTCCAAGTGGCCGATCCCTCCGGGCGCGAAGCGCGTTTCGTCTCTTTCCTGAAAGGCATTCCGGCTGCGGAGACGGAGGCGCTGTACCTGCTCGGCGACATCTGGGATTTCTGGTATGAGTACCGGGACGTGGTGCCGAAAGGATATGTTCGCGTTTTCGGCGCGTTGGCGGACCTGATGGACGCCGGTGTGAAGGTGTTCTTTTTCAGCGGGAACCACGACATCTGGACCTACCGTTATTTCGAGGAACTGGGGATGAAGCGCCTGGAGCAGCCTTTCGTGACGGAAATCGGTGGCAAAACCTTCTGCCTCGGGCACGGGGACGGTCTCGGTCCCGTCGACCGGGGCTACAAATTCCTTAGGGGGATCTTCCATAACCGCTTCCTCCAGGTTTGTTTCAGCAGTCTCCATCCCTGGTTTGCCTTCCGGCTTGGCAACGGCTGGTCCCGGCGTTCCCGGCTGGGCAAAAGCATCGGCTATGACTTCAAGGGGGAGGAGGAACCGCTTTACAAGTTCTGTGTCTCCTTCAATGACGAGCGCACCGCACAGGGGCTTGCGCCGGTGGACATCTTCCTGTTCGGTCACTACCACTGCGCCGTGGACCTGCCGGTCGGTCCCGCCCGCCTGCTTCTGCTCCGGGATTGGATCGGCGTGTCGAACTGGATGGTCTTCGATGCCGCGACGGGAGAGATTACGAGAGTCTCCAAATAGTTGAAAGTCAGCGTCTTAAGTGTTGGTCTATGTCCTAAAACGGACATAGACTAGGCAGCAAAACATTGAGGGACAGTCTTTTAGATGGAATCGCAATTTAGTCGGTATCGGTTTGGCGAAATTTTTGCAAAGCAGTATCTTTGCGCCCTGAAATGAAGCGGATCCTGGTCATATCGCTTTTGCTTGCGACGGTTTTCCCCGCCGCCGGGCAGCATGTGCAGGCGGCGATGCGGAGGGCGAAGGAGCGCGAGGAAGCGATGGCCCGCCGGATCCTCATGGACGATGGCGGTTCGGGCCTGAGCGGTTACCTTTCGTATCGCGTGATGGACGGGGACACGGTCTATTTCGACACCATCGACCCTGTGTGGATCTTCTCCCGCAAGCAGCAGAAGGACTGGAAGAAGTATTATAAGCTCGTCTATAATTTCGCCCGTGTGTATCCCTATGCGCAGGCTTCCGGCCGGCTGCAGGAAATCGTGGACAGCACGATCACGGTGAACAACTACGGCCGGATGAAGAAAGACCGGTATATGAACGAAGTCCAGAACATGCTGTTCAAGGACTTCGAAGGCGCGCTCCGCAAGATGACCATTTCCCAGGGCGCCGTTCTCCTGAAGCTCATCGACCGGGAGACGGGACAGTCCTCCTACTCCATCATCCACGACTACAAGAACGGCATCGCCGCCGGCTTCTGGCAGGGCATCGCCAAGTTGTTCGACAACGACCTCAAGTCCGAGTACGACCCCGAGGGGGCCGACCGCGACCTAGAGGGCCTTGTCCAGGCCTGGAACAACGGAACCTTCCCGGCGCTGTACCGTTCCATCTTCTGGGAAGACCCTCCGGTCGTGAAGGTCCCGGACTTCTACAAGAAAGCGCCCGGTTCCTGATACGGCCTGTCAGGACAAGGTCTGCAAACATTTTGGGCATGGTCTGGTTTCAGCATACAGACCATGCCCTCTTTTTCTTTGCCTGGAAAGTGGCGTAGAATCATGATGCGGCTGGATACCGAAATGCTCCGGTCGAAAATCGCGTGAACTTTTTTTCAACAAAATACGTAACTGCCGATAAAATGAGATAGTTAGGTTTCAAAAACCGCGGTAGAAAAGTTTGAAAAAAAGTGTAAAAAAACTTGCGGATTCAAAACTTTTTCGTAACTTTGCAATCCCTAAATCGGCACGAAATGCACCCAACCAGCTGAGTATCAACGAGTTAGGGACGATAAAGGAAAATTTTAAAACATTACAGCAATGTTACAGCCTAAAAGAACTAAATTCAGAAGGGAACAGAAAAACCGCATGAAGGGCAAT
>JAEEGG010013380.1_pt1 | contig 17561 bp, 16 predicted proteins | sample 9134161 | NCBI WGS metagenome assembly JAEEGG01 (sample SAMN16246543, study PRJNA631951) | gut metagenome | biome: gut microbiome; feature: rumen; material: CR-attached | host: Bos | place: Iran: Karaj | collected 2018-10 | reverse complement strand
CCGAATTCAGTGACTTCGATAGAACACGGTACTTTCCAAGACTGCTGGGGCTTCAACGGTAGCCTAGTCATCCCGAATTCCGTGACCTCGATAGGCGAGGCTGCTTTCGCTTACTGTAGCGGCTTCACTGCATTAATCACAGAAAGCCTCGCTGTTCCAACAGCAGTAGAATATTATGGAACTTATCCTTTTTATGCTTTCGACCACATGAACTACGACATTCCCGTTTATGTGCCAGCCGGAAAAGTTTCAGAATACCAGAATGCAGCAGGTTGGAATGTATTCACCAACTACAAGAGCCAGATCAATTTTGAGCAGGACAGCAATGACCAATGGTCAGACGATTTCAACTGGAGCAGTTGGGAAGTGCCTGGCCCCGAAGATGTGGTTTGCATCACCGAAAACTGCCAGTTGGATACGGATGCCAATGTGCTGTATGTGTATATCGCCGATAATGAAAAGGTGCTCACCGTCAACAGCGGCCAAACGCTCAACACCACCTACGGTGTACACATTGAGAACGCCTCGCAGTTGGTGGTGGAGGATGGCGCCCAAGTGAAGAGCGACATCCCCTTCAGCGGCACGGTGCAGAAGCACATCGATGCCTACACCAGTAGCAACGACGGCTGGAACTTCATCGCCTCGCCCGTTGCGGAAGAGCTGGTCACGGCAGAGGTGCCTGGGCTTGTCCCCACGGGCGGAACCGTCTATGACCTCTACTATCTCGACGAGGAAAGCACCACTTGGATGAACTACAAGAACCACACCTTTACCACCAACCCCAACCAAGGCTACCTCTATGCCAACCAGGCTGGCACCACCATCAACTTCAGCGGCACCATGCAGCCCTATGTCGCGGAAGGCGTTTCCATCCCCCTCACCAAGGAAGGCCAAGGATGGAACCTTGTGGGCAACCCCTTCACCTTCAATGCCTACGCCAACAAACCTTACTATGTCATCAACGGTCGTAGCGTTGAGGCTGCGGCAAGCGGCACCATCGCGCCCTGCACAGGCATCATCGTGAAAGCCATTGGCACGGAAAACGAAGCGGTGACGTTCACCAAGGACGCTCCGGCGGCGTCATCCGCCCCAAGCAACGGCAGCCTGCAAGTCGTCCTCGCCGAGGCCAACAACACGCGCGGCGCTATCCAGATTGACAACGCCATTGTGAGCTTCAACGAAGGCGAGACGTTGCCCAAGTTCCGTTTCGGCGACAACGCCCAAATCTACCTCCCGCAAGGCAACGAAGACTACGCCATCGCCTGCGCCGAAAAGACGGGCGAGCTGCCGCTCAACTTCAAGGCCGCGAAGAACGGGGAATACACCCTCACGGTGAATCCCGAGGACGTGGAGATGGAGTATCTGCACCTTATTGATAACATGACCGGCGCGGATGTCGACCTTTTGGCTACTCCGACTTACACCTTCAATGCCAAGACCACGGACTACGCATCGCGTTTCCGCTTGGTGTTCAGCGCCAATTCCGTCAGCGAGAACGCTGACAGCGACAATGAGGCCTTTGCCTTCGTCAGCAACGGCGAGATTGTCTTCACCAACGCTGAGGCCGGTGCCACGTTGCAGATTGTTGACATGATGGGCCGCATCGTTGTTAGTTCAGACGTTGCGCGCAACGTCTCTACAAGCGACATTCCAGCTGGCGTTTACGTGCTGCGCCTCATCAACGGCGATAACGTGAGGACACAAAAGATGATGATTGAATAATACGGGTCTGTAGGGCTGTCGTATTACGGCAGCAGCCGCAATGAACAACAACGCGGCTACCCTGATAGGACAGCCCTACAAAGCCAGACAAAATTTGTAAAATTCGTGTAATTCGTAGTTAAAAACAGATACAAATGAAAAAACTGACAGTAACCTTGACCCTCATCTTCGGCATGACGATGGTCACCTTTGCCCAAAACGGCGGATTGTTCCAACGCGGTTTTACCTCCGAAGAGGCAACTTTTCAAGGCAACCGTGACAATTTCGGCCTCATGCTGCCCACCGAACATGGACAAACCGGCGACCAAGACGCTCCCTTGGGCAGCGGCATCGCCATCCTGACCGCCCTCGGCGCAGTATATATGATGGCCAAGAAACGCCGCGAGGAATAAAACGTAGCCGCTACGTCTCTACAAACCCATCAAACCAGCGCATCTGAATTTTCGGGTGCGCTGGTTTTTTGTTGTCATGTCCTTGTTTTTCAGAAAAAATGTGTATTTTTGCATTCTGTTTTACAAACATAATGTTTATTGAGCATAATAAATAAGAGTATGAAATTCGTTGACAGAGAGAAAGAAACCGCACGTCTTCAACAGTTATTGAGGTCTGATTCGCCATCGTTTGTCATCATCCGTGGACGACGCAGGATTGGCAAATCAACGCTGATTGGAAAAGTGCTTACAGAGAAAGACATCTACTATGAGGCCGACAGAACAGACCCAGTAAACCAAATGGCTGGACTTTCCAGTATGGTGGCCCATGTCTTCCCTGGCTTTGACGATGCCGTGTACAAGGACTGGCGTGCCCTTCTCGTGGCCATCAATCACCGCGTGACAGAAAAGATAACCCTCTGCTTGGACGAGTTCCCCTACCTCGCAGAAGGCACGCCCTCGCTTCCTTCTGTCATCCAAGGCTTGCTTGATTCGAAAACAGACAAGCTGAAGTACAACTTGATTCTGTGCGGCTCATCACAACAAATGATGTATAACCTCACCCACGACGAAAGCTCGCCACTATACGGAAGGACGGATGCCGACTTTGGCATGAAGGCAATCGCTGTCAACTATCTGCAAGAAGCCTTGGGGGTGGATGCTCAGGCGTGCATTGAGCACTATTCCGTATGGGGAGGAGTGCCGCGCTACTGGAAGCTGGCTGAGTCATCCGCCACGCTTAGGGAGGCCGTCTGGACACATGTCCTTTCGGATATGGGAGCCTTGTATGAGGAGCCCCAACGCCTTTTCCGTGACGACATGAAAGATATCGTCAAAACATCAACCATCATGTCGGTCGTGGGAAGTGGAGTCAATCGTCTTTCCGAGATAGCCTCACGGCTGGGAGAACCTGCAACGAATCTTTCCAGACCTTTGGCAAAACTGATAGATCTGGGCTACCTCGAAAAAGAGGTTCCCTTTGGCGAATCAGCAAAGTCGTCAAAGAAAAGTCTTTACAGAATTGCCGATCCTTTCCTGCACTTTTACAACAAGTTTGTGGTGCCTAACAAGTCGTTTATCGAGCTGAGACGTGATGTGCCTGTGGCTGCGGCTTTCGAGAGGGATTTTCCTGGCCACGTGGGTTATTGGTGGGAGCATATCTGTCGTAATGCCGTCAGTGGGAACGAGATAGATGGCGTTGCCTACGGGATGTGCCGCCGCTGGTGGGGAAAGATTACTGTAATGAATGATGAAGGCAAGTCTGAGAGCAAAGACATTGAGCTGGATATGGTAGCCGAATCACTCGACCACTCCACAATCCTTATTGGGGAGTGCAAATGGACGACGGGCGAGAATGGCCGACTTCTGACAAACAGCATAAGTAAGATGGTGCCCTTCCTGCCGTTTGTAGAGGGAAAGAAAGTCGTAGTCAAACTGTTTACCAAAGTACGTCCTGATAAAGACCAAGGCAATTCCCTTTTGCCAGAGGATGTCCTGCAGTTACTTTCGTAATACCAGCTAAAGTTTGGTGGGCTTTCGTCTGGCATTGTGGCTCGGCTGAAAAAAAAATAAAGTTGCAGTGTAAACCGCTTTTCCCTTATCTTTGCCCCCACTATGAACAACCCCATCGACAACAACCTGACAACCTACATCGGGCAGGAAATCCTGCCCCGCTACGACCATTTCGACGCCGCCCACCAGCGCAACCATGCAGAGGAGGTCATCACACGCAGCTTGGCCTTGGCCGAGCATTACGAGGTCGACAAAAACATGGTATATGCCATCGCCGCCTACCACGACACGGGCCTCAGCGAAGGCCGCGACACGCACCATCTCGTGTCGGGCCGCATCATCCGCGAAGACAAGCGTTTGCGCGAATGGTTCGACGAAGCCCAAATCGAGACCATGGCGCAGGCCGCCGAAGACCACCGTGCCTCGTCGGGACATGAGCCGCGCTCCATCTACGGCAAAATCGTGGCCGAAGCCGACCGCCTCATTACGCCCGAGAAAGTCATCCGACGCACCATCCAGTTCGGCCTCGACCATTACTCCGAACTCGACAAGGAAGGACAATTCCGCCGTTTCCGCGAACATCTGTTGGAGAAATACTCCGACTCGGGCTATCTTCGCCTTTGGCTCCCCGAATCGGAGAACGCGCCACGACTGGAGGAACTGAGGCGAATCATCCGCGACGAAAAGGCTTTAAGAGTTGCCTTCGAGGATGCCTTTCTATCATTGCGCCCATAAACAACCAGCTCATAGCTCACACGCGCTAGCACAGCATCCTTCGTTCTCAAAGGGCTACGTCCACAATGCAAAAATCGCTGCCCATCGCCTTTTGAAAACATTTTTGCGCTAATTATCCGATATTTGGCCAATTTTTTGCATATTTGCAGCCCAAATCAATCGCAATGGACATGAAGAGACTGACTATCCTTACCATAATACTCTGCATTGGCAGCTTGGCCATAGCTCAGGTCAGCCACGAAACAGAGTTTAAAATCACTGTAGGCGACACCATCGAGTGGAAGCCGTTTGGTAATTGCGACAGGTTTGAATACAACATCTCAGACCGTTTAGTCATCAGTTCCAAGCCCATCAAGTATGGCGATCGTTTCCAAATCATTGCCAAACAAGCCGGCAATAGCCGAATTATGGTTACTTGCATTGATGACAATACCACCGTCTTGGCCAATATTATTGTGAGCAACCCCAACGAGGCACCAGTGACCTCAAAAACAATTGAAAAACCCGACACGCAAACCTTCACGGACACGTACCAATTCGCACCACCCGCCGATCACTTCTTCATCTCCGTCTCCAATCCTAGAAACAACTGCCAAGAGACCTTCGTCAAAGTGGGCGACAACGAGGCTTTTAACGATGGCCTGGGCACCGACCGCTTATGGAACATCAAGACCGGAAAAAACTGGTTCTACCGCCCCGACGCCCAAGGTTGGACCATTGACGTAGATTGGGATTTTGAGCCTTTTGGTGCCAGCTTCTTCCCTCTCAACACCTTTGTCAAAGAGGTAAGCCTGGACAACCTATCGCAATATTATGTGGGCATGGAAAAGGTGCTTGACGTTAACTGCTGGAAATTTTTTGTCGAGCAGTCTGACGGCTCCGTCATCCAATATTGGGTCGACCCCACAAACGGTTGCACATTAAAGCGTCAGGTGAACGACGATGAGCCTCGCATGGTGCTTGTTTACAACCTCAAATACACAAAACTCAATTTTGGCCCAAGTTTCAAGAAATCAATGCACGACACAACAAGATAGCACATAAACTCATCAACGATAAACAATTAAACTTTTAACAAATGGAAAACATCGAATTGAAAAAGACCCCTTACAACCAGATCCATCACGATTTAGGTGCCAAGATGGCTGAATTTGCTGGCTACGACATGCCGATCCAATACACCGGCCTCGTCGAAGAACACAACAACGTCCGCAACAACGTCGGCGTGTTCGACGTGAGCCACATGGGCGAGTTCCGCGCCAAAGGCCCAATGGCCAAGCAGTTCATGCAATATTGCACCGTCAACGACGTGGCCGCTTTGAGCGACGGCAAGGTGCAATACACCTGCCTACCGAATGGCAAGGGCGGCATCGTGGACGACATGCTCGTCTACCGCATCGCCGATGACCATTACTTCATGGTGCCCAACGCCGCCAACATCGACAAGGACTGGGCTTGGATGAGCCAGATTGCCGAGAAATTCGGCATGACCCTCGGCGAGGACTTCAAGAACGAGAGCGAAGAATGGGCACAGCTGGCTGTGCAAGGCCCCAACGCCCTGAAAGCCATGCAGAAACTCACCAAGGCCAACGTGGTGGATATGGAGTATTACACTTTCCAAATCATCAATTTCGCTGGTGTCGACAACATCATCTTCTCGACCACGGGTTACACTGGCTCGGGCGGTTGTGAGATTTATATCCCCGTCGCCTATGCCAAGCAGGTTTGGGACGCTGTGTTTGAGGCTGGCAAGGAGTTCGGCATCATGCCCGCTGGTTTGGGCTGCCGCGACACCCTCCGTCTCGAGAAGGGCTTCTGCCTCTACGGCCATGAAATCGACGACACCATCAGTCCCATCGAGGCTGGCTTGGGTTGGATCACCAAGTTTGTGGATGGCAACGACTTCCTCAACCGCGAAATCTTCGCCGCACAAAAGGCCAATGGCGTGAGCCAGAAAATCGTCGGCTTCGAGATGATTGACCGTGGCATTCCGCGCAACGGCTATGAGGTGTGCGATGCCGAAGGCAACGTCATCGGCATGGTGCGCTCGGGCAGTCCGTCGCCCTCGACCGGCAAGAATATCGGCACTGCTTTGGTGAAGAAAGCTTTCAGCAAGAAGGACACCGAAATCTTCATCAAGATCCGTAACAAGCTTATCAAAGCTGTGGTGGTGAAAATGCCATTCTTAGCGTAAGAAACATTTTGTTTTTCATAGTTGCAGCCGTCTCCTGATTTTTAGGGGACGGCTGTTTTTTTCATCAACAATTAAACTTTCCCTGCCAAAATTTCCGACCTTTGCAGCGGAACGATTCTTGATAACAGCCCTGCCCGTATGGAGAACCAACAGGAAAAAAAGAAGTTTTTCGGAAGCCTCGTCATTCCGGCGTGCATCGTGGCGGTGATGTGGGCCGTGATGATTATTGAAGTCGCATTGGACCTTGATTTGGGTCGTTTTGGCTTGATGCCACAATCGGTTCTAGGGCTTACCGGCATATTTACCCTGCCCTTCCTGCATGGCAGCTGGGAGCATCTGATGGCCAACAGCGTACCCATCCTCGTGCTTGGCACGGCCTTGTACTACTGCTATCCTTCCCTCGCCAACCGCGTCATGCTCATCACTTGGCTAGCCAGCGGATTGCTCACTTGGTGTATCGGCAGTCCTGGCTCCATCCACGTCGGGGCGAGCGCGCTCATCTACGGACTGAACCTTTTCCTCATCGTAAGCGGCTTCATCCGGGGCAACCGGCAATTGATTGTCATTTCCCTCATCATGGTTTTCCTATACGGCAGCTTCATCTGGGGCATGATTCCCGACTTGGCCATCCTGCAAAACATCTCATGGGAAGGCCATCTCAGTGGTGCCATTGTCGGCATTGTGCTCGCCTTGTTGTTCAGGAAGGAAGGTCCGCAAAAGGAAATACACCATTGGGAAGAGGAAGACGATGACGAAAGCGATTCAGAGGCTGTCACTTCGGCAGACGCTGAAGCTGAGGAAAAACCCTACTGGGATGTACCCACGCCTTCCAACGACGAGTTGACCGTACGCTATCGGTTCAGACATTGAAATCCGCCGCAATCGACTCAATTACCCGACGCGCAATGCTTTCCTGCCCCACGGCATTAGGATGCCATTGGGTCTTCCGAATACCATACAAATCAATGCATTTCACTTGATAATGGTCGGCAATGCGATGCATCGACTCAATGAAAGCCTGCCTAGTTTCATCATCGATAGTAACATCATTGATACACAGTTCCATGTCGACCAGACAATAGATCTCAGCAAAGGGATACTGCCGTTGCAGTCCGTCGAAAAGGTATGCCATTGCGGGACGGAAAGTGCAAAGCTGTTCCTCAGTCCAACCACCGTAGACATAATCGCCCAAAGGTGCCCGTTGGTAAATATCGTTGGTACCGCCAAAAACAAAAATCACATCAGGGTTGCCGAGATCGCCCATACGACGAAGATAGGAATTGGGGGCATAGTAGCTCCCACTGCTAAAATCGTAGAAATTGCAAACTAAAGCACCTGAAAATGAGTTGTTTCGTTCCATGGCCCAACTCGTTGAATCGGCCACCATTGACCACCACATCTGCTCCGGTCCCGTCAAGCCTATCTCATCGTATGGGTAAACATCATTGGAATCGGGATCCACAAAACCTTCATAAGCCGAAAAACTGTCTCCCAAAACAGAGAAATGGATGTCCTTGTGTTCCTTAACGCAGGCCGTCAAAGCGGAAAAAGCCACCATTATTGCAATTATTTGTTTGATTTTCATTGTTTTATGATTTATTGGTTATTCATATTGTCTCTGATAATCATCTCTGTCCGACGGTTCAAGGCTCGATTTTCCTCACTATCGTTGGGCACCAAAGGCTTGGTCGAACCATAGCCTTTCGCCGTCAATCGGATTTCATTTATTCCATTGTCAATCAACGCTTTACGCACCACTTCAGCGCGGTCGGCGGAGAGTTTTTGGTTGTATTGCGCATTGCCCACGTCATCAGTGTGACCTGCCAACTCCACTTTCAGTTCAGGATTACGTTTTAGAAAGTCGGTCAGCATGGCAATCCCCGATTCGGAATCCGCTGTCAACTCCGAGCTATTGAACTCAAAATGGATATCTTGCAAAACTAGCGCATCGCCTGGAGTCAACTCTACCACATCAACCGTAGAAAGATAATTGGCCGAGTCGGAGCGCAGTTCTTCAGGCAACTCAAAAGTGTAAATGTCATAACCGCCGTTTCCACCTTCGCGCACAGAAGAAATGAAAGCTTTCTTACCGTCGGCAGCCACGAAAAAGTTGATTTCGTCGCCATTAGTATTAATCGGAAAACCCAGATTGACAGGCGTTTGCCATTGCCTATCCGCTCCGCGACGGCTCATGAACAAGTCGAAGCCGCCCATGCCAACGTGCTTGTCGGAAGAGAAATACAAGGTGTGTCCATCGGAATGGATGAAAGGAGCCATCTCCGTGCCTTTGGTATTGATGGGTGCGCCCACATTTTGCGGTTCACCCCAAGTGCCGTCGGCATTGCGTTGACAGCAATAAATGTCGGCATTGCCCGAACGCCGCGACACGAAATAAAGCTCACGTCCATCGCTGCTTACACAGGGCTGCGACTCCCAACTGCTCGTATTGATACCACCTTTAAGCAATTGTGGTTCAGACCATTGGATCCCGTTCCATTCAGAAACATAGAGGTCGCAACTGCTGTTGCGCTGCCAGCCACAACCTGTCATGTAGAGTTTGCGTCCATCCGCAGAGATGAAAGCCGCCGCCAAATCAACATCATCGGGGAAAGCGGCAAAGGCAAGCTGTCTGGCTTTGCCCCAAGACTCGCCATCCCAATCGGAGACAAACAGAAACTCCTTCTGATAGCCTTCGTCTAACGTCATCTTACGCGTGAAAAGCAGCTGAGAACCATCGAATTGCAGCATATTCACGTATTCGTCATCCGAAGTGTTCAAATGATTTCCAAGCGTTTCAAGTGTAAAGCTCACAGGATGGCTCACCGCAGCATCACGAAACGAGGCCAAATCCAGCATCTCCGCAACGGTGGCATCATTAGTTGCATTGCCTTTGGCTGCACTCTGATACCAACGCAACAAAGCCGTTTCACGCTTGTAAGACCCTCGTCGATCGTAAAGTCGCGCCAAAGTGATGGCTGCCGGAGGGAACAACATCGAGTCGACGCGCAAAGCGTTCTCATATCCCAATACAGCCAAGTCAAAGTCCTCTGTTTCCATGCCGATTTCGCCTTCCAGAAGCCACGCCTCGGCATAGTTGGGGTCTTCAATCACCGCTTTGAGCAGCTCCTGATGCGCCTTCTTATAATCATAATTTTGGTATGCCTTTTCCGCTGCCTCGTATGCTTTAACCGCCTTCTTGGGATGTTGAGCAAAAGCTATTGACGACAAAGCCAGTAAAATCAATATGAAAGGAAACCTATTCATTAGTTTGATTATCAGTTGTTTATCGTATCAACTTGTAACTTTTTCCGATTCTTCTCAATCCATTTCCGAAAATCAACCTCAAACACCCTTGAAGTAATGGTCGGTGAAGTCTCGGCCGAAACATAACATCTGCCTTCATCGAAGAAACAAATGCCTTCCGTCTGAGCGCCCGTCCATTGAGGCATCTCAAAACGACGGTTGGAGAGCTTTACTCCATCCTCCTCAAAATCGAAGATGAGGTACATAAACGGTTTCCAGATGGATTTCACATAGCCCACCACCACGAGAATGCGGTTTTCTCGGTCGTAATCAGCACCCGTAATCAAGCCTTGGGAGTCGAAACCGTTCACTACCTCAGCCACCTGATTTCCAGGTGTTTTTTGGAGTCGGTACATTCGTGTCGTACCCGTCTCCCAGCCTTTGCTGAACAAATAAAGATAGTCGTCGGTAGCAAATATGGCTTCACAGTCGAAGTCATGTTCGTGTTTCCTTTTCTCGAAATTGGTCTGGTCGCCAAAACGAAACAAAATCGAATCGACCTCAACGATAGCACCCCCTTCGCTAGGAATAGCCGACAAAGGAAACATAAAGATTCTCAAGTTCTTGCGATTGCCTTTGTTGTTGCCGAAATCGCCCACGAAGACAGTTTCGCCATCGGTACAAATGTCTTCCCAGTCCTTGTTTTTCGCATTTTTGAGGGTCAGTCTCTGCACAATCTCAAAGGTTGTCGTATCAAGCGCATAAAGAATCGGTTTGCCACCGCTGTCGTTGTGCGTCCAAAGGCGACCATTGTAGAAAAAGAGGCCTGAGGTTTCGTCCACTTCTTTCGGCAATTCTGACCTCAAGTCAGGATTGAATAATGGTGAATAACCACCCTCCTGCTGTGCCTGGGCAAAAGGCAAGAAGGACAAAAGGAAAGCAATTAACTGAACAACCCGTTTCATCATTTCCGGTAGACCTCGCCCTTGGCGGCTTTCAGCGTGTTTTGCAGCAGCGAAACGATGGTCATGGGGCCAACGCCACCCGGCACGGGTGTGATTTTCGAGGCCACTTTGAAGACCTCGTCGTAGTCTACGTCACCCATGATTTTGTATCCTTTCGGGTTGGTTGCATCTTCGATGCGGTGGATACCCACGTCGATAATCACGGCACCAGGTTTCACCATGTCGGCGGTCACGAAACCTTGTTTTCCAATGGCGGCCACCAGGATGTCGGCATTGCGACAAATTTCGGGCAGGTTCTTGGTACGGCTGTGACACAAAGTCACGGTCGAGTCAATGCCCTTGCGCGACATCAAAATGGCCATCGGTGTGCCCACAATATTGGAGCGCCCCAACACTACCACATTCTTGCCAACCGTCTCAATTCCAGAGCGTTTGATAAGTTCCATAATGCCGTTGGGCGTGGCGGGAATGTAGCAAGGCAGACCCAACATCATACGACCCGCATTGATACTGGTAAAACCATCCACATCCTTCTCGGGCTTGATGGCAGCAATAACCTTATTCTCATCAATGTGTTTCGGCAAGGGCAGTTGGATGATGTAACCGTTGATTTCGGGGTCGTTGTTGAGGAATTCGACCATGTCAAGCATTTCCTTTTCCGTCGTCGTAACAGGCAAACGATACACCGACGAGGTCATGCCCACCGAGTGGCAGGCCTTCTCCTTTGAGGCCACGTAGGTCTTGCTCGCACCATCGTCGCCCACGATGACCGCCGCCAAATGCGGTGCAGCCATACCCTTGTCAATCATACCCGCGACCTCAGCCGCGATTTCTTTCTTGATTTGTTCGGAAATAAGCTTTCCGTCGATAATTTTGTTTTCCATATAAATACGGTTTGTTTACTATAGTTGACGGGCACATTCGATGTGTCCATACAAATTAACGGCGTCTCATCGCATTAGCCATACGCATCATCTTCTTTCCACCGCCCGTAGTCATCATGCGCATCATTTTAGAAGTTTCCTCAAACTGCTTCACAAGGCGGTTCACTTCAACAATGCTTGTGCCGCTGCCGTCAGCAATGCGTTTGCGACGGGTGCCGTTCAGCAGTTTCGGGTTCTCTCGCTCAGCAGGCGTCATCGAATAGATGATGGCCTCAATACTCTTGAAAGCATCGTCGTCAAGTTCCTCTCCTTTCATGGCCTTGTCCATGCCTGGAATCATGCTAGCAAGGTCTTTCAAGTTGCCCATCTTCTTGATTTGCTGAATCTGCTTCAAGAAGTCATTGTAGTTGAACTCATCCTTTGCGAGTTTCTTCTGCAACTTGCGGGCTTCCTCTTCGTCGAACTGCTCTTGGGCGCGTTCCACGAGACTGACGATGTCGCCCATGCCGAGGATACGGTCGGCCATGCGCTTGGGGTGGAACACATCAAGGGCGTCCATCTTTTCGCCGATACCGACGAACTTGATGGGTTTCTCCACTACCGTGCGAATGGTGAGGGCTGCACCGCCACGAGTGTCGCCGTCGAGTTTAGTCAGCACCACACCATCAAAGTCGAGGCGATCGTTGAAGGCCTTCGCCGTGTTCACGGCATCCTGACCTGTCATGGCATCCACCACAAACAATGTCTCATGCGGCTTCACGGCTTCCTTGATGTTGGCAATCTCATTCATCATCTCCTCATCGACGGCCAAACGACCGGCGGTATCAATGATGACTACGTTCTTGCCTTGGCTCCGAGCATGGTTGATGGCATTCTGTGCAATCTGCACGGGATTCTTGTTACCCTCCTCGCTATACACCTCAACCTCAACCTGTTGGCCCAACACCTTCAACTGCTCGATGGCGGCAGGACGATACACGTCGCCAGCCACCAACAAGACCTGCTTGCTGCGCTTGCGTTTCAGATAGGAAGCTAATTTGGCAGAGAAAGTGGTCTTACCGGAGCCTTGCAGACCTGCAATCAAGATGATGCTAGGCTGGCCTTTCAGGTTAATGTCCTCGGCCTCGCCGCCCATCAAGTCAGCCAGTTCATCGTGGACAATCTTGACCATCATCTCGCTTGGCTTCACAGAAGTAAGTATCTGCTGGCCAAGGGCTTTCTCCTTGATATTGTTAGTAACATCCTTGGCAATCTTATAGCTGACATCAGCATCCAAGAGGGCGCGACGGATTTCCTTCATCGTGTCGGCCACGTTCACCTCGGTGATATACGCTTGTCCCTTCAGGACCTTGAACGAACGTTCTAATTTTTCGCTTAAACCTTCAAACATAATTCTCAAAATTTGGGTGCAAAGATAGGAATTATTGTTGAATTGTTGAATTGTTGAATTGTTTAATCGTTGAATTGATAGGATTCACTATTTTTGCACCATCAAATCATTAGACCATGATCAAGGAAAACTTGGAAAAAATCAGGGCGACGGTGCCCGACGGTGTGACTTTGGTGGCGGTCAGCAAGACCAAGCCCGTCAGCGACTTGCAGGAAGCCTACAATGCTGGCCAGCGCGTCTTCGGCGAAAACCACGCCCTTGAGATGCGCGACAAGCATGAAGTCCTGCCGCAAGACATTCAATGGCACTTCATCGGCCACTTGCAGACCAACAAAATCAAATACATCATCCCCTACGTCACGCTCATCCACAGCATCGACACGGACAATCTGCTTGAGGCCGTCAACAAGGAAGCCATGAAGCACAACCGCGTTGTCGATTGCCTGCTGCAATTCCACATCGCGCAGGAAGAAACCAAATTCGGTCTCGACCTCGATGAAGCCCGACAACTGCTTGATTCAGAAGCTTTCAAGGCAATGGAAAACGTGCGCATTTGCGGCGTGATGGGTATGGCCACGTTCACTGACGACGAAACCGAAATCCGCAAGGAATTCAAGCACCTGAAGTCCATTTTCGACACGTTGAAACACGATTATTTTGCTGACCAACCGCAGTTCAAGGAGATTTCGATGGGCATGTCGGACGACTACCTGATTGCCATCGAAGAAGGCGCGACCATGGTTCGCGTCGGTAGCAAGATTTTCGGGGCGAGAAACTATAATTAATGCGGAATTATGGATGCGGAATATCGCAAAGCGACGCAAATAGCTTTGGGCTTCGCGCTATTCCGAATTCCGTATTCCTAATTCCAAATTAAAAAGATATGACCTCACTAATACCAATATTACTCCTCGCTGTCGGTTTCGTCGCCCTGATTTTGGGCGCGAATTGGCTCGTCAATGGGGCCACCAGTGTGGGCATACGCGCCAAGTTGTCGCCGCTCATCATCGGCTTGACCATCGTGGCCTTCGGCACCTCTTTACCTGAGATGATTGTCAACGTGTTCTCCTGCGCCAAGGGCAGTCCAGGCCTCGCCATTGGCAACATTATCGGGAGCAATACGATGAACATCCTGCTCATCCTCGGCGTGAGTTCGCTCATCTGGCCCATCGACGTGAGCCGTGTCTCCATCCGCCGCGACATCCCCGTCGGCTTTGTCGCCACCCTCGCCATCACACTCATGGCGAATTACTTTTTCACGGGACGAGCGCGCACCATCAACTGGATTGAGGGTCTCGTCCTCCTGCTGATGGGCCTTGCCTACCTGCTGCTGACCATGCTGAGAAACAACCCTCAGGAAGAGACCGAAAACGTCCAAACGGCTATGCCTTGGGGCAAAACCATCCTCGCACTCATTACAGGAATCATTGGGCTGTATGTCGGCGGCGAACTGGTTTCGCGCAATGCGCAAATTCTGGCCAAAAACTGGGGCATGAGCGAGAGCACCATCGGCCTGACCGTGGTCGCAACAGCCACTTCCCTACCCGAACTCATCACCTCCATTGTGGCGGCAGTGAAGAAAAACTCTGGCATCGCCATCGGCAATGTATTGGGTTCCAATATTTTGAACATCTTCATGGTATTGGGCATCAGTGCACTCATCACGCCGTTGCCCTTCGAGCCGATAATGAACAAACAACTGATGATTCTTTTTGCCGCCAACATCCTCATGCTGTTGTTCGTCTTCACAGGCAAAGGCCATAAGCTGTCGCGCTTCGAGGGGGCTTTGCTTACCTTGGGGTATATTGGGTTTATGTGGTTCTCGTTAGTCGTAAAATAAATGTAGAGACATAGCACGCTACGTCTCTACACGATTCATTTTCACATTCTATTGTCAGTCAGCCAATTGGAAGGCAACTTTCACAGCTTCATAGTTGCTGTAGTCGACATCACTGCGGTCGTTGTAAACCGTTGCTTCAATGGCCACAATCTTGAAGTCGTGGGTGTCGGGGCGCATCCCGTCATAAAAATCGCTCTCAGTCCAGAACAGGCGCACGCCACCATCACTCAAGGTCGCCACCTCAATGGAGGCCTCGCAGTTGATAACTTCTTGAGTGCCATCTTCATAAGTGATGCAATCCTGATAGTAATACGTTAGTGGCACTTGCGACCATGCGCCGTTCACATCCATGTAGACGAGCACCGCGCCATGATTGTACACATTGTTATTGATGGCCGGATAATCAATAGTCACCATCCATTGGCCATATTCCTCCAACCACACCCAATCATAATTGTGAACGGTCAATGTCGATGAGGCCACATTCGCGTTGCCATCATGACCAGCAGGGCCTTGCGGGCCACGGCATGAAGCCATCGCGAAAACGGCCAACAGCGTCATGCAGATAATACTTAACTTTTTCATTTTTGGAAAGATTTTAGATTAAACTTATTCGATTTAACACGGTGCAAAGCTACAAAAATCTTGCCGAAATGTTCCATTTCCTGAAAACAATCTCAAAAAAACGTACTTTTGCGGCATGAAAAACAAAAGTTATATCGTTCACCTCGCTGGTATCGTCGCCATGATTTTCTGGGGCATGTCGTTCGTTTGGTCCACACAGGTCTACCAAAACCTCAACCCTACGGCGACCATCTTCCTGCGCCTTGTGGTGGCTACCATTTTTTTCACGGCGATACTTTTCACGTTCCATCTGAACGAGAAAGTCAAGAAGGAACACCTGAAACTCTTTGCGTTGGCGGCCATGTTCGAGCCTTTCCTCTACTTCATCTTCGAGGGCTACGGACTGAAAAACACCTCCCCTATCATCGGCTCGGGCATCATCGCCATGATTCCTTTGGTGACACCCATCGCAGCGCGCATCTTCCTCAAAGAGCGACTGACCCCCATGAACATTGTGGGATTTATCATCTCCTTTGTCGGAGTCATCGTTTTGCTACTCAACAAAAACCTTGAATTTGCCGCCTCTCCCAAAGGCATCCTGTTCCTTTGTGGCGCCGTTTTGGTGGCCGTGGGTTATTCCATCGCACTCATCCGATTGACGAAACTATACAAGCCATTGACAATCACATGGATGCAAAACATCGTCGGAATGATTTACTTCATCCCTTTGACGATTATCATGGAGCGATTTGAACCGTCCAACTTTGCCAACGTCGGCGGTTACATTATTCCGTTGGTCTGCCTTGGCGTATTTTGCAGTGCGTTGGCCTACGCACTTTGGGCCTTCGCCTTCAGTAAATTAGGTGCTTCGCGAGCCAATGTATATTCCAACCTGATTCCAGTCTTCACGGCCATTTTCAGCTATCTCCTCGCCATCGAAGCCCTGACGGTGAACAAGATTATTGGTATCATCGTGGTGGTCGCAGGATTGATTCTGTCGCAAATAAAACCCAAAAACAGTACGGCTGCTAATATGTGACAGCCCTACAACTGACAACTGACAACTGATAACTGACAACTTCCAACTAATCAAATGATTACCAGCAAAACCAACCCCAAGATAAAGAACCTCGTCAAACTGCAAAAGTCCTCGGAAAGGCGCGAGCAAAACCGCATTCTCATTGAAGGTCAACGAGAGATTGAACGCGCCCAATCCTGTGGATTCGAGATTGAGCAATTGTATATGTGTGAGGCTTTGTTGCGCGAGCCAGTCAAGATTAAGGCTACGTTTACTGAAACTGTCACGGAAGAGGTATTCGACAAGATTGCCTACCGCGAGGGCAGCGACGGTCTGTTGGCCGTGGTCAAACCTAAGTACAAGAGTCTCAGCGAGTTCAAGCCCAAGAAAGACGCGCTAATCATCGTATTGGAGACCGTAGAAAAGCCGGGCAACTTAGGAGCCGTAATGCGCACCGCTGATGCAGCGGGTGTGGATGCCGTCATCGTTGCCGACCCAGCCACTGACCTTTTCAATCCTAACGCCATCAGAGCGAGTATCGGATGCATTTTCAGTGTGCCCGTCTATACTTGCTCCACTGAGGAATGCATCAAATGGCTGAAACAGAACGAAATAACCATTTATTGCACTTATCTCAAGGCCTCCATCGACTACCTCGACGCCGACTTCCGCAAAGCCTCCGCCCTCGTGATGGGCACTGAAGCCACTGGCATTTCTGACGCTTGGGTTGAAGCCGCCGACCAAAACATCATCATCCCCATGAACGGCATTGCCGATTCGCTCAATGTGTCGGTCACCACCGCCATTGTCACCTTTGAGGCCATTCGCCATAGGAGAAAACCATGAAAAAGGACTATCTACTGCTACATCTTTCCGTCTTCATTGCGGGCTTCACTGGCGTATTGGGGCGGCTCATCACCTTGGATTCGGCCATTTTGGTATGGTGGCGCATGGCCGCTGCGGCGGTGTTGATGTTCCTGTATTTACGGTTTACAGAGACGCACGGTCGTGCGTCTCTACAACGGTACAAATTCAGGGACATATTGCAGCTGGGTGGCGTAGG
>JAEEGG010013379.1_pt1 | contig 17564 bp, 12 predicted proteins | sample 9134161 | NCBI WGS metagenome assembly JAEEGG01 (sample SAMN16246543, study PRJNA631951) | gut metagenome | biome: gut microbiome; feature: rumen; material: CR-attached | host: Bos | place: Iran: Karaj | collected 2018-10 | reverse complement strand
CCTTTTATCTGCTCTTCGGGCGATGACTCGGGTGTGATGCCGTAACGCGCTGCCGTGGCGGGCATCAGCTGCATCAGGCCGAAACTGCCGCCCATACCCACCAGGTTGCTTTGGAATTTCGACTCCTGATAGATGATGGAGGCCACTAACCGCCAGTCGATACGGTAAGGCTTGGCATATTTCTTCAGCTCGCGGTCGTAGGGCGAGATGCGCTTTGATCGCGTTTGCGGCGAGGTGTAATTCAGCACTTTAGAGTGTGGAGAGAAGTATTTCTTGCACAATTTTTCGTACTCTTTCGACTGCTTGTACTCGGCCAGCCAGCTGTTGATGCGCTGGTTGAGTTCGTCGTTGTAGTCGTTCAGCACCCAACTGCGGTCGAAATCCTCGCCAATTTGGCGGCTCATCTGCAGGTCGGAGTAGAATGGGAGCAGCGTGATGGCGGTCTGGTAGTCGGAAACGATGTAGTCCATCTTCTTCTTTTGCAGCAGGTCGAACATCTCTTCGGTGGTCAGCTCGCTGCTGTAGGCGGTCACCCACGACGACGGGTCGGGTAGCGAGTCGGTGCTGATTTGGGTGGAGAATTGGGCTGGCACATATAGGATGCGATGGAAAACCGAGTCGCCATCATCGGGCACGCGTTCAATGAGCACGGGGTGCGATTGCGAGTGGGGCAGCGACAGTGTGAGCAGCTGGGCCACGAAGTGGTTCTTCTTAAAGTCCATAGCCACAATATCGTAGCGGTTGCTAAAGGCTTGCGAATAGACTTCGTCGGGGTTGCCGTTGAGCGTCAGATCGAGCTTCATGTCAAGCCCTTTGGCCAGGGCGTTCAGCAGTTCGTACTGGAAGCCGATGGGCGTGCTACGGAACATAAAGTAGTCGGACGAGTGGGCATATAAAAGCACTCGCAAGGTGTCGTCGCTTTGCGTGTAATTTTGCGAAAGTAAAGAGCCAGTAAGGGGCTGGGGTGCTTGTTTTGGACGCAAGAAGATTATTACCAATAAGATAATGGTAAAGACAGCGATAAAAATATAGCTAATTCTCGACCTGCTCAAAACCAATGGTTTTCGTTACACATCAGGCTGTTACAGGAGCAACAGCCCATGAAGCATGCCTATCGGGGCATGATAAGCAGCGGCTGCTCAACGGTTTCGCCGGGCTTGAGGGCAATCTGGGTTGAACCGTAGTACATGCGGCCATCGGGTTTGGTGATGGAAGCGATGACGGGCAGCACGGCCTCGTAGTCGAAAGTGTGTTCAAAAACACCGTTGTTGTCGGTGGTGCCGGTAGCTTGGGCAAACTGGGCAAAGTTAGAGTTAGTGCCGATTTCCACTTGCACGTTGGCGGCCACTTGACCCGTATCGATGCCGGTTTCAGAATAATATACTTTGATGACGGCTTTGCACTTGGTGTCTTTTGTGCATTGGGCGAAGGCTATCGTAAGCACGATGGCTGCCAGCAAGGGGAGTATGAATCTGATTTTTTTCATAATCGTGATGTATTTCTTTGTTTATTAATATCTTAAGTTGAGATTGGAATAATGCAAATATAATTCGAGAAGGCAAAAATAATGAAAAATGCCAAACCATAGGCCTTTTTCTATAAAAAAATGAAAAAAGAGGTTCTTTTTATAAGTAAGAACCTCTTTAATGTTGAGTAGTTTATATGACTTTAATACTGAAAGTTAGTTGTGGTATAAATGCCATTTTGAGAAACTGTTATTTGTTGTCACTTGTCCTTAATTTTTTTACAATCATATTGGTATGTAATCGATGCACCACTAGGGGAAACATGCAATTCTCTAAAAATAAGTTTGTTTTTCTCAAAATTTCCTTCTAGTCCTCCTATTGCTTTTTCATCTTTTTCACGTTGAAAATTATAAACGGTTCCATCTGGTTCCACAGTACAAATTCTATATTGTGATTGATTATTCTCCTTCCAATAGATAGCAATTTTGTTAACTTCGAGTTCAACAATACGCACATATAAATCTCCCTCCTGACGAAATTCATCCCGCAATGTTTGAACAAAATGGTATTTTCCCATCCATTGTTTGCGGTAATCATGAGAGTCTTCGCAACCGACTAAACAGATACAAAGAACAATTATCAATACAATACTGGTTCGTGTTTTCATAGTTTTTAAAAATTTAAAATCAAAATACAAGCAAAACCGCTTTCTATCTTGTTTGTGCAATAGTGAGTAAAGAGTAATGTTTAGTTGAATTTGATTTTGCAAAGTTAGAATATTATTAGTGTAATCCATATTTTTTTTGTTAAAAAAAGTTAAAAACCACATTGTTGTTTCGCATAGGTGAATTGTCAAGGCTTCATTTTATATCTCAATAATATTTTCATATTTTTGCTATTCAAAAAAATGATAGGATGAAAAATCAGGATAACCCTTTGTTGCAAGCGTGGTCCACGCCTTATCAGACGCCGCCATTCGATAAGATTAAAATTGAGCATTATCTGCCCGCATTTAAAGAGGCCATTGAAGTGGCGCGTAAGGAAATAGAAGATATTAAAAGTAACCTCGACGATCCTACGTTCGAGAACACCATTGCCGCCCTCGATCGCTCGGGCGAATGTCTGAACCGCATCAGCAACATCTTTTTTAATCTGCTGGAAGCCGATTCAACGCCCGAAATGCAGCAGATAGCCCAGGATGTAAGTCCCTTGTTGACAGAATTTTCCAATGATATCAAACTGGATGGTCTTCTTTTTGAAAGGGTTTATCAGGTGCACGAGCATGCCGAAGGGCTGACCACCGAGCAGCAGATGCTTCTGGACGACACTTACCGCTCGTTTGTGAATAGTGGTGCGGCTCTGTCGCAATACGACAAGGCACAGTACCGCAAGATGAGTTCCCGTCTGTCGCTGTTGGCGCTCACGTACGGCGAGAATGTGCTTAATGCCACCAATGCTTTCTCCAAGCATGTGACCGACAAGGCGTTGTTGGCGGGCATTCCCGAAAGTCGTTTGGCGGTGGCGCGTGCCAAAGCTGAGGCCAAAGGGTTGGAGGGCTGGCTGTTCGACCTGTCGCAACCCAGCGTGACGGCCGTGCTGTCGTATGCCGACAATCGCGAATTGCGGAAAGAGATTTTTATGGCATACAATACAAAAGCCTATAAGGATAAGTTTGATAATCAAGAGATTGTAAAAGAGACGCTCAAGCTCAGACACAAGGTGGCGCGGCTGCTGGGCTATGCCAACTTTGCCGAGTATGTGCTGAAAGAGCGCATGGCAGCCAATGTAGAGAATGTGATGCACTTGGAAAATGAGTTGCTGAAATACTCTATGCCCGTGGCGCAGCGCGAGCTGGCAGAGGTGACCGAATATGCTCATTCATTGGGTTTTGAAGGTGAGTTGTGCCGTTGGGATTTCGCCTATTACTCCGAAAAATTGAAAACGCACCGTTTCCAGTTCAACGATGAGATGCTGAAGCCCTTTTTTAAGCTGGAAAAGGTGATAGAGGGTGTGTTTGGCCTGGCTACCGACCTGTTTGGCCTATCGTTTCAGCCGACGCAGCAAGTGCCTGTCTATCATCCTGATGTGAAGGTGTTTGAGGTCTATCGTGCCGAGCGGTTGATGGCGTTGCTCTATCTGGATTTCCATCCACGCGACTCGAAGCGGGGTGGGGCTTGGATGACCGAGTTCCGCGAACAGCATGTGGATGCCGACGGCCGCGATGTGCGCCCGCTGGTATCGCTGGTGATGAACTTCACGCCTTCCACGCCAGGCCATCCGTCGTTGCTCACCTTCGGCGAGCTGACCACCTTCATGCACGAGTTTGGTCATGCGCTGCACGGCATGTTGTCGGAGGTGCACTACTCGAGCATCAGCGGTACCAGCGTGCCCCGCGATTTTGTGGAGCTGCCGTCGCAACTGCTTGAAAATTGGGCTGTTGAAAAAGAGTTTCTGAGCAAGTTCGCCTACCATTATCAGACGGGCGAGTTGATTCCCGACGAGTTGGTGCAGAAGATGAAGGATTTCCGCAATTTCAATGCGGGCTATGCTTCGTGCCGCCAGCTGTCGTTTGGCCTGTTGGACATGATGTGGCACACCACAGATCCCTCTAAAATCAAAGATGTGCGGGAAACGGAGCGCAGCGCCATGGCGCCGGCTGAGTTGCTGCCGCTGGTTGATGGAACTTGCATGAGCACCGCCTTCTCGCACATTTTCGCTGGCGGCTATGCGGCTGGCTATTACGGCTACAAGTGGGCCGAAGTGCTTGATGCTGATGCCTTTTCGCTCTTCAAAGAAAAAGGCGTATATAACAAGGAGGTGGCCGATTCGTATGTCGAGAACATCCTGTCGAAAGGCGGCTCCGACAAGCCTATGAACCTCTATGTCAAGTTCCGCGGCCGCGAACCCAAAGTGGATGCGCTGCTAGAGCGGGAAGGGCTGAAATAAATGGAGAGATGAGAATGGAGAACGGAGAGATGTTGATATAATTATCAATTATACATTGTTAATTATACATTATTCCTAGTATCCCAAAATCTTCAGCATCGACTTGTAACTTTGCTCTTTGGCAAATAGCTTGGTGCAGAGTTCGCCTTCTTCGTCGCGGTAGATGATGATGTGCTTGGGGGCGGGGGTGAGGCAGTGCTGTATGCCGCCGTAGCCACCCACAGCCTCCTGATAAGCGCCCGTGTTGAAAAGGCCGATGTACTGCGGCTCGTGGTCGGGACTGTTGTAAACAGTGTCTTCAGCGCCATCCTCGTGAATCTTGGGGAGGAAGACGGCGTTCAAGTGCGCCTCCGAGTTGTAATAGTCGTGGCTGTCGCAGGTGAGGCCGCCGAGGAAAACACGCTCGTATTCTTTGTCCCAGTTGTTGACCGCCAGGATGATAAACTGCTGGTTGATGGCCCACGTGTCGGGCAAAGTGGTCATGAAAGAGCTGTCAATCATGTCCCACAACTCGCGGTCGTTCTGGCGCTTCTGCTGTACAATGGAGAAGAGTACTGCACTGGCTTCTCCTACAGTGTAAGAACCGAACTCGGTGAAGATGTCGGGTTCCTTAACTCCTTCACGGTCACATATCTGCTTGATTTGTGAAACGATTTCTTCGGCCATATATTCGTAATCGTACTCAAACGAAAGGGCATTCTTGATGGGAAATCCGCCACCTATGTTGAGCGAGTCGAGCTCAGGGCAGCGCTTCTTGAGGTCGCAATAAAGGTTGACGCACTTCGTCAATTCGTTCCAGTAATACGCCGTGTCGTGAATGCCGGTGTTGATGAAAAAGTGCAACATCTTTAACTCAAACTTGGGATTTTTCTTGATTTTTTCCTCGTAAAACGGAATGATATCATTGTATCGGATGCCCAAACGTGAGGTGTAGAATTCAAATCGGGGTTCTTCTTCTGCTGCGATACGGATGCCTACTTTGCATTTCGAATTGATATTCTGGTTCAGCAATTCAAATTCGTATTTGCTATCCATTACAGGAATAAGGTTGACATAACCTTTATCCAAGAGCATCGAAATGTTTTCAATATATTGTTGTTTTTTGAAGCCGTTGCAGATGATGAAGTTCTCTTTTTCAAACATTCCATTCTCGTGCAAAGTCTCTATCAAGTTCAAATCGAAAGCGGATGACGTCTCTATATGTACATCATTTTTAAGTACTTCTGATAAGACAAATTCAAAGTGCGAACTCTTGGTGCAGTAGCAGTAGTGGTAGTCGCTCTGATAGTCGGCCTTGGCGATAGCCACATTGAACCATCTGCGGGCACGCTGGATGTTCTGCGAGATCTTGGGCAGATAGGTGATCTTCAATGGCGTTCCGTATTGTTTGATGATGTCCATCAAGGGTACATCATTGAAATAGAGTTCGTTGTCTTCTACTTTAAACTCTTCTTGCGGAAACTCGTAAGTTTGGCTGATTAAATCAATGTACTTTGTTCTCATCTTTTTGTGCTTCTTAATTGAAATAAAGACGCAAAAGTAGGAAAAAAGTTACTCGGATTCTAATTTTTTTACGGATGTAAATAAGTCGGATTGGAAATTTTTTTCCAATCCGACTTATTTGGTTTTGTTTTCGATTGTTGTATTTGTGTCTTATTTGGTGAGAAGTCCTCTCTTTTTCAGCAGCGGTTCAATGGATGGTTCTTGGCCGCGATAATTGATATAGAGTTTCATAGACTCTTCAGTATTACCTTTTGAGAGGATGTTGTTTCTGAAGGAAGTGGCTACCTCTTTGTTGAAGACACCGTTCTTTCTAAATGGCTCGAAAGCGTCGCTGTCGAGCACGGCGGCCCAGGTGTAGCTGTAGTAGCCAGCACTGTATCCGCCAGAGAAGATGTGCTGGAAGTAGGTGCTCTTGTAACGCGAGATGATCTCAGGAATGAGGCCGATGGCATTCATGGCTTTGTCTTCAAAGTCGGGCAGGGTGATGTCGGTTTTCTCGGTAAGAACGTGGAAATCCATATCCAGGAACGAGGCGGCGAGCAATTCTACGTTGATAAATCCTTGTCCGTAGGTGGCGGCAGCTTCAATCTTTTCAATTAGCGCTTCAGGAATCACTTCACCAGTTTGGTAGTGGTGGGCGTAGAGGCGCATCACCTCGGGATGGCAGGCCCAGTTCTCGAAAATCTGCGACGGCATCTCTACAAAGTCGCGACTAACATTGGTGCCCGACAGCGACTCGTAGTGACAACGCGAGAATATGCTGTGCAGACCATGTCCAAACTCGTGGAAGAAGGTTTGTGTCTCGTCGAAATTGAGCAGCGAGGGCTTGTTGGCGGTGGGCTTGGTGAAGTTGAATACCAGTGACACTACGGGAATGACATCCTTTCCGTCGCGGTCGATGCTCTGTTCGCGGAAATTGGTCATCCAGGCGCCGCTGCGTTTGCTTTCACGCGGGAAGAAGTCCATATAGACGATGGCGATGACTGAGTCGTTCTCTAACACCTCGTAGGCAACCACATCTTCTTGATAAACAGGTATATCTTTGTTTTCTCTGAAGGAGATGCCGTAGAGTTTGTCGCAGCAGGTGAAGATGCCGTTACGCACATTGTCGAGCGAGAAGTAGGGGCGGAGGCTGTCGTCATCCAAGTCGTATTTGGCTTTGCGGAGACGTTCGCTGTAGTATCTCCAATCCCACGGTTCCAGTTGGAAATCGCCGCCTTCGGCTTTGATCATCTTCTGATACTCAGCAGCTTCTTCTTGGGCTTTCTTTAAGGCGGGCTTCCATACTTTCATCAACAGGTCGTTGACGGCTTCGGGTGTCTTGGCCATGCAGTCGTCCAGCACGTAGGCGGCGTGACTGTCGTAGCCGAGCATGTGGGCCTGCTCGATGCGCAGGTTGACAATATCATTGATGATGGCGCGGTTGTCGGTGGCGCCGGAAGTGCAGCGTGTCGAGTAGGCAGTCCATAGCTCTTTGCGCAGTTCGCGGTCCTTGCAGTTCATCAGGAACGGCTCCATGCTGGGAATGTGGATGGTGAACACGTATTTTCCTTTGGTGCTCTTATCGGCATTGCCAGCCTCCAGGGCGGCGTCGAGTTGGCTCTGCGGCATGCCTTCCAGTTTGGCAACATCATCTACAACCAGTTTGTAGTCGTTGGTGGCTTTCAGCACATTATTGCCGAACTTCATTGTCAGCAACGACAGTTTTTCGTTGATCTCGCGGAAGCGCGGCTGTTGCTCTTCTGGAATGTTGGCGCCGTTGCGCACGAAGTTCTTGTAGGTGATTTCCAGCAGCCTCATCTGCTCGTCGGTGAGGTCGAGCGAGTCTTTCTGGTCGTAAACGGTTTTGATACGAGCGAACAGCTTGGCGTTGAGGCTAATATCATCGCTGTGTTGGGTGACTTTCGGCAGGATCTCCTCGGTCAGTTTCTCCATTTCTTCGCTGTTGCAGCATTCTACAATGTTGAAGAAAACATTGCTCACCTTGTCGAGCAGCTCACCGCTATATTCCAGGGCTTCAATGGTGTTGGCGAAAGTGGGAGCTTCGGGGTTGTTGGCAATTGAGTCCACTTCGGCCTTGTGCTGTTTCATGCCCTCTTCGAAGGCGGGCAGGTAATGCTCTATTTTAATTTTGTCGAACGGCGGAACGCCATACGGCGTGTTCCATTCCTGAAAAAATGGATTGGTTTCGGCAATTTCTGTTCCTTTCTTGTGGCATCCTGCAACGAGGATGGAGGAAAGAATGATGATAGTCATGGCTTTTTTCATGTTAATTATAGTTAAGTGATTATTTGATTCTGCATCGTAGGCGGCGCGTGCCGTTCAGGTAGCCTTCCAGAAAATCGTTGATTTTCGCGGGTCCTGCGCCTGCGGGCGTGCCAGTGAAGATGAGGTCGCCCATCTTGAGGGTGACATATTGGGATACGTAGGAGATGATTTGGTCGAAGTTAAAAATCATCTCGCTGCTGTTGCCGTCTTGTACGCATTCGCCGTTTTTCATCAGCTGGAAGTGTAAGTTGTTGAGGTCGCCCAATTCCTCTTTCTTGATGAATTCGCCGATGGGTGCTGAGTAGTCGAAGGATTTGGCGGTATCCCACGGCAACCCCTGCTCTTTGCATTGGCGCAGCACATCCATGGCGGTGAAGTCGAGCCCCAGCGCGATGGCGTCGTAGTAGGTGTGGGCGAAGCGCGGCTGGATGCATTTGCCCACCTTATTGATGTGGAGCACTAATTCGATTTCGTAGTATAGTTCCTTAGAAAAGTCTGGAACGAAGAATGGCCGGTTGCGTACCACCATCGAGGTTTCGGGTTTCATGAAGAACAAAGGCTTCTCAGGGACAGTGGTGTTGTCTGTCCTGTAGTTTTGACCTATGCAGATGATTTTCATTTGTTTAGAAATTGAGGCCGACGATAAATTCCACACTGTTCAATTTGGCCACTTCCTTTTCGCCACTGATGCCGTTCCAGCATTTTTGGCCGTTGAAGAAGTTGGTGAAAGTGTGCGAGAAGTTAGCATAGAAGAAAGCGCGGAAGTCGCCACGGATGATGTATTCCAAGCCTAAGCCCGCGTAAATCGCCTCTCGGATTTTCAGTGGCCTGGTTTCAGCATGGCCGATGCGCTCGGGCGAAATCTCCACCATCTCGCCTGCTGCTTCGATGGTCACTTTGTCTTTGATAGAGGATGACAGTAGAAAACTGTGATACATACCGAAGTTGGCGGCAATGACGAAATTGTTGAAGTCGGGGGTTTTGAGTTTGATACCCGTGGGGATAGTGAGATAATAAGCTTTGTATCGGCGACTTATATCGGCGGCTTGGGGAATGGAGTCGATTCTGGTGAAATCGCGGAATGCTAGTCTGCCACCATCATAGTGGAAAAACAATCCTGTCGAGAAGTAATAGTAGGTGGCTTGCGTGAAGTTGACGTCGAAGAGGACACCTGCACGGAAGTTGAAGACTGTCTTTTCGCGGGTGTAGTCAACAGTCTTGGGCTGCAGCCAGTCGATACCCGGACCGAAGGCTACACCTACAGTGAAGCGCCGTCCCATACCGTTGTTGTTGTGCTTGGCTTTGGCGGTAAGTTCGTAGTCCTGGTCCTGATTCTGTGCCGACAGCGCAACGAACGTCAGCATAATCCCTGCAAAGATGATGATGTGTTTCAAAAAGCGTAAACTATTATTCATGGCAGGAGCTTTTACAGTAGGTTATTAAAATAGTCGAGGCTGTTCGGAGAATCGTGTGAGTCCCAGATGCTCGTAGGCGGTCTCGGTTACTTCGCGGCCACGAGGTGTGCGCATAAGGTAACCCTCTTGGATGAGGAAGGGCTCGTAAACCTCTTCGATGGTGCCCGCATCTTCACCCACGGCGGTGGCAATGGTGTTAAGTCCCACAGGGCCGCCTTTGAACTTGTTGATGATGGTGCTGAGAATGCGGTTGTCCATCTCGTCAAGGCCGTGTTTGTCGATATTGAGCGCTGTAAGCGCCACTTGGGTGATGTCATAGTCGATGGTGCCGTTGCCTTTTACCTGGGCAAAGTCGCGGATACGGCGCAGCAGCAGGTTGGCAATACGGGGGGTGCCACGACTGCGGCGGGCAATCTCGTAAGCGGCATCGTCGTTAATCTCTATTTTAAGGATGGAAGCCGAGCGTTTAAGAATCTTGGCTAAGGTCTTGGCATCGTAGTATTGCAGTTGCAACTTGATGCCGAAACGCGAGCGCAAGGGGGCGGTAAGCAGTCCCGAACGGGTGGTGGCGCCCACCAGCGTGAACGGGTTGAGCGAAATCTGCACGCTGCGTGCGTTAGGCCCCGAGTCGATCATGATGTCGATTTTGTAGTCCTCCATGGCCGAGTAGAGGTATTCCTCCACCACGGGCGACAGACGGTGTATTTCATCGATGAAGAGTACATCGTTGGGCTCGAGGTTGGTGAGCAGGCCGGCCAGCTCGCCGGGCTTGTCGATGACAGGGCCAGAGGTGACTTTCACGTTGACACCCATTTCATTGGCAATGATGTGCGACAAGGTGGTTTTGCCCAAGCCTGGAGGACCGTGCAGCAGCACGTGGTCCAGCGCTTCACCGCGGGCTTTGGCGGCTCTGACAAAGACAATAATATTATCGATGACCTGCTCCTGTCCAAAGAAATTGCTGAAATCAGATGGCCGTATGGCGCGTTCGAATTCCTTTTCTGTGGCAGTCAATCGTTCTTGTGAAGGGTCTAAGTTGCTGTTCATGCTTCTTCAAAGAGAATTAACTTGCAAAGTTAATAATAAAAATGTTTTATTGGAAAACTTTTTCGTTGAGGAGTTATGCCAGCGTGTAAATCTTTCCCGGCTTGCAGCGGATGACCCCTTTCAGTTCCAACTGCAGCAATATTCCGGCCGTTTGCGAGACGGTGAAGTTCGTCATTTGTCCGTTGATATCGTCAATGTGCAGCTCTCCCTTCTCTTGTAGCAGATGGGTGATCTGTTGTTCTGGTTCGCTTAGCTCAAGGAAGAGGGTGCGCTGGACGGTCTTCGGTGTTTCGTGGTCCCAGCCCATCATCTCAACCAGATGTTTCCCATTGCAAATAAGGGCCGCCATGTTTCTTCTGATAAGCTCATTACAACCTTCAGAGGTGTCGCTGTTGATGGCTCCTGGCACGGCGAACACGTCACGGTTGTATGAACTCGCAATATGAGCGGTGATGACGCTGCCGCCACGCATTCCCGTTTCAACCACGATGGTGGCGTCAGCCATGCCAGCAATGATGCGGTTCCGTTTGGGAAAGTTCTGTCGGTCGGGCTGCGTGTGGTAGAAGTATTCTGAAATCACGGCCCCATCGTGTTCAATGATGCGCTGTGCCAGTGTGCGATTGCCCGCAGGATAGATGTGGCCGAAACCGGAGCCCATCACTGCGACGGTGGGCAGACGGTGCTCCAGTGCCTCTTCGTGTGCTGCCGTGTCAATGCCATGCGCCAGTCCGCTGACTATACACGGGTCGTAGCCGGCACAATCGCCCACCACTCTTCTGACTGCCTCACGCCCGTAGGATGTCGCCATCCGCGTGCCCACCAGGGCGATGGCTTTGCCAGTGTTAAATGCGTTGGCTTTGCCCTTGTAGAAAAAGAAGGCGGGCGCATCCACACAATGCCGCAACCGCTGGGGATAATGTTCGTCGGTGTATAGGCTGCAGTTGATGTTGTGCTGCTTCATCAGCAGCATCTCGTTATTCACGGCAGCGGCAATCTCTTTGGTAATGATTGGTCTTTGCCGCGGAAGCCGTTCAACCGACGGCCGATGTCCCCGTTGCGCGGCCCATTCGAAAAATGCTTTGGCACTGCCATAGTGGTCCATTATCTTCTTAATCAGCATTGCGCCGTAGTTTTTTTGTAGCGACAATGCCAAGGTGTAAAAAATAGCTTCTTCCATCTAATAAATTAAAATGCAAAGATAATATATTTTGTTAATATTTAAATAAAATTCTTATATTTGCAAAAGAATGATAGTTGGATAAGAAATGGGTAAAGATTTTAAAATAAATGCATTAGCAAAAGGTTTAAATAATGGCGGAGAAATTATATTGTATAATCCTGATGACACAATTCGTTTAGAGGTACGGCTGCAAGAAGAGATGGTATGGCTTAATCGTAATCAAATGGCTGTATTGTTTGGTCGCGATGTGAAAACGATAGGTAAGCACATCAAAAATGCACTGAAAGAGGAGTTGGAAGATCTTTTAGTTGTCGCAAATTTTGCGACAACTGCATCAGACGGAAAGATATACCAGGTTGAATATTATAATCTCGATATGGTAATATCTGTTGGTTATCGTGTAAAATCTCAACAAGGCATTATATTTCGTCAATGGGCCAATCGTGTTTTGAAAGAATATTTGCTAAAAGGATATTCTGTAAATCAGAGATTTGAACGCTTGGAGCAACGGGTAGCCAAAACAGAAGAAAAGATCGATTTCTTTGTCCGTACTGCCCTACCACCTGTTGAGGGCATTTTCTTTGATGGACAAATATTCGATGCTTACGAATTTATATGCCGTCTAATAAAGAAAGCAAAGAATTGTGTCGTTTTGATTGACAATTATATTGATGAAACCGTGTTGGCAATGCTTGATAAAAGGGGAAAAGGCGTCCAGGCAATCGTTTACACACGACAGATAAATACTCAGTTGCGACTTGATATTGAGCGACATAACCTTCAGTATCCCTCGATAGAAGTGCGAATTCTTAGTCGATCTCACGATCGTTTTCTGCTCGTTGATGATGAGGTTTATCACATTGGAGCTTCTCTTAAGGATTTAGGAAAGAAATGGGTTGCAGTGATGAAAATGAATAATGTTTGTGCTGTTGATTTGTTGGAAAAGACTGTGAGTTCGTAGGATATAAAAAACGTAGAGACGGTGCGTGCACCGTCTCTACAGGGGAAAATGGAAAAGTGTTTTCGTATTATTGTACTACAACGCGTTTGGTAACAACATGACCGTCGCCAGTAACGCGGACGAAGTAGATGCCCTTGGTTAGCGACGAGGTGTTGAGCGTTATCGCATAGTCGTTGGCATTCTCTTTTTGGAGGACTACACGCCCTTGTGCGTCAAACATCGTTACATTGTCAATCAGGATCTGGTTGTTATCAATATGTATAACATTGTGAGCCGGGTTGGGGTAGATGTTTAAGTTCTTGATGAGGTAATCGTCCATCTCTACGGTTGTCAACTGTTTAACAATCAAATATTTGCTTGTTCCTTTACGGTCGGTGATGTTGATGCTGCAGGTACGCTCGGTATTGGTGGTAGCCGAAGCCCTTACTTCTAAGGCAAAGTCGCCCGCTCCGTAAGTCTTATTGAGGGAAGTCCATGCGCACATGCCCAGGCAGTACCAGCGAGTGTTGGCCGTGATGTTCAGTTTGGCAGTGGAGCCGACGCGGTTTTCAACAAGAACGGTGTCTTTTGAAATGTTGATGAAACTGGGCTGCTGCGTAATCAGGATAGGAATCCATTTCTTTCTTGTATAATCTGAAATGTGGCGTACGAATAGTGTGTCAGACAAGGTGATGTCACCGTAGTTGAAGGTGCTGATGCTGATGACCAAGGTGGTGTCATCCTGGATGTTGGTTTTATACCATGATGCTTGACCAGAGGTGTTCCATTGGTCATTAGCTTTGACGGTCACTCTGAACGAGCTGCCGCTGATGTTGCCGATTTCTACATGGTCTGTTGAGACAGAGGCTATGAATTCGGTGCCGTCTTGATAAATGGTCAGCATGAACTCGTGTTCTTCTTCACCTATAATTCTGAAAGTCGCTTTGCGTTCCGTAACCAAATTGTTTGAGTCTAAAACGTTGAGTGTAAGTTCTGTGTTTCCATTGCCCATAGTGTCGCTAATGCTTATCCAAGGGTCTATTGTGTCTTTGCCTATGATGAATGGCATTGGAGCAATTCTCCACGACATGTTCGCGTGCAGTGTGGCCTGGGTGCTGGCGATTTTATTGGCCACTCTTAAGGCTTTTTCTCCTTCTGGATAATCCACATACAGAATAGGTTCAATACCTTTTTGGGCAACGGTGAGGGTGGGAATTCGTTCCAATCCGTTTTTAAGGTTGAAAGAGAGGGAACGTGCAAACTTGGATCTCTTATCGGCTGTAAAAGTAACCGTATCTGTGCCAATGCCCTCCATCTTGTCTATAGTCAGCCATTTAACCCTGTCTATGAGAGAAATAGACCAGTCCACATTGCCTTTGATGTACAGTTTGGCAGTGAGATTGTCATCGTCAATCCAGATGGTGTCGGAGGATACCTCAAAGTAAGGTTCTTCTCCTTTTTGTGTAATAATCAGTGGTTGAGGGTATTCAATGCTGTCGTTATATACCATCAGAGTGCATACACGATCCTTGACGGTTTCGTTGACCGAGAGCGTGGTGATGGTAATGATAGTGTCACCAGAACCTTTTATAGGATCTATGGAAACCCAGGCTCTATTCTCTTCCGTTTTTTGGATTTCCCAAGAGGTGTTGCTGACAAGATGAATTTGTTGAGTGGCTATTCCTTTCTCGAAAACGACCTCATTGGGGGTACATTGGGCGTAATATTTGCCAATGGTAAATACCAGACTGTCGCCCGGTTCGCTAATGTATGAAATGTTGAAAAGGCTGTCGATGGTGCCATCAACGAAATAGGGAACGGGGTTGGTGGTCAGGTCGATATGGTCACGGCCTTGCGAGGCATCGAAATGGGCGGTGGAAAGGTCGCCATTGCGGGTGGGCGAGCCACCTGGACGGTAAAGATAAACTTCGTCGAACACGGTCTTGCCGTTATAGTTAGCGTTGCCCGACGCACCTTGCCAAATGCGATATACCAACAGTCCAGAGCCGTAGATGGTGCTGTCGTTGGGGGGCGACTGGCGGCGATACTCGAATGCGTAATATTCATTGTCGCGTCCAGGACAAGGCATCAAGTAGCACATCTTGTCCTTGCGGTCGCTGTTGCCCGGATATAAGGTGTAGGTGCCATTGGTAGTGATGGTGGGTATCTCTTCAATCCAGTTGCCGTATTTGTATTTCATGTAGGCGGCAGTCTGTTGAGGAGGATTGGTGTTGTTGGACATCAAGTCCCAACGCCCAACGGGTGAGAGCGCTGAAAAGGCATCTTCGTAATGATACAAGTCGGGAGCACTCAGCGTGTGGAACATCTCATGGCAAAATACCGAGGTGTTGTAATAGGCGGGCGTGCCGTCCAATTGGAAGTTGTATGTGCTGACACGCTTGCCGTGAAGGAAGCATTCGCGCGAATAGAGGTTCCATTTGTGAGGCCACAGCAAAGAACTCCAATCTCCAACTTCGCCTCTGACAATAAAACATACATTATCCACTTTATCATCACCATCGCAGTCCAAATCCAGGCTCTCGGGAATCATGGACTCTATATAGGCCAATGCCCGTTCAATGAGTGCGTGCTCGCGATCGGTGCGCTCTGCTTCATTTTGGTAGCCAATGTAGTTGGTGACAGGCGAGTACTCGGCAAAATAGTTGCGTGGGTGAGAGTCAGTGTACGACATCACCTGGTCGCCTTGAGGGGCAGGGAAGAAATGGGAGGGGATGAATAACTGGTTAAACGACATCTGTTTGAAGAAGTTATACATGGATATCGCATTGTCCGACGAGTCGTTGAACATACGGTTAACCTCTGCAAAAGATTGCTCAAAACCGCCATCATCGGCAAAATTGATAAAGATGATGATGTTGTTGAGAACGCCGTGGTTCTTTTCGCCTTTAGTGGCCACGGATGACATGTCCATCTTGCGGGCGGGCGCCTCCATCTGCTCGCGCTTTTGCATCCATAAGGAGGCCGAAATGTTTTGATAAGGAGCTAAGCCAACGCTGGCGGGATTTACCTTACCTGCAATGTATGAAGTGGGAGCAAGTGTTTCTCCTTCGCGGATGGCATAAACATAATAGCCAGTCTGTTTGTCTTGGATGATGGTGTAGCCGTCCTTGTCGTGCAACCAGTGATGAAATTCGTCGCCCGAGATGAAGCAATGCAGCGTGTCGCCATTGGGTTGTACCACGGTTCGAGGCACATTGGTAAGGTAGGCGGCCTGGGCCATCATAGTTAGAAATAACAAGGGAAGGAGAAATAAAAATGCCTTTTTCATAGTTCGTTTTTTTGAGGGCGCAAAATTAATACTTTTTGGCTAAATTTGCGGCTAATAATTGTTTATGAAGATGAAGAGATACTTATTGTTGACTATTTGTTTGGTTATTAGTTTAATAACATTCTCTCAAGAAACTGTTACTGAAAAGGTTGATCTTGTTTGCGGCCCCTATATTCAAAATCCGACTACAATGGGCTTTACGGTTGTTTGGGAGTCGGATATGGACGCCGTTGGTTGGGTAGAACTCGCTCCCGATGATGGTACCCATTTCTACAATACCGATCGTCCGAAGTATTACGACCTGCGCGGTTTCGGCAATCAGGTGATGAGCACTATCCACCATGTGCGTGTGGAAGGCCTGGAGCCTGGCACAACCTACCGCTATCGCATTATGATGAAAGGTGTGAAAAGCTTTAAAGGCTACGGTACAGTGGAATACACCCAGCCATGGGGTAGTGATGTTTTTAAAAAGGAAGCCTATCGTTTTACAACATTGAAAACAGATTACGACAAAGTTCGGTTCGATGTCTATAATGATATCCATCAGAAAGATTCGATATTGAATAAACTGATGGGAGACTCCAGAATGAATGAGCTTGATTTTGTGGTGTTTAATGGCGATATGGTGAGTTCTTTAAGTGAGAAGGAAAAAATCAGGGAAATGTATCTGCGCACCGCCGCCACCCGACTGGAAGGGCGTGTGCCGTTGTATAACTTGCGTGGTAATCACGAGTTTCGTGGTAAGGATACGCAAGCGTGGTTCAACTATGTGGATATGCCTAATGGAAAGCCTTATTATACTGCTTCATACGGCAAGTTCTTTTTTATTTTCTTGGATACGGGGGAAGATAAACCCGATAGCGACATTGAGTATGGCGGCAGTATGCTCTCAGAGCCGTATCTGCGTGAAGAAGCGCGCTGGTTGGAGGACGTGGTGAAGTCGGATGCATGTAAAAAGGCGGCTGTTCGTATCGTTTTCGCTCATATTCCACCCGAAAAAGAGGGCTGGCAAGGCAACAAAAATGTGGAGCAACTTTTTGTGCCTATTCTCAATAAAGCAAAGGTTAGTTTGATGTTTGCAGGTCATCTGCACCAGTGGCGTGTGGATGCGCCGCATACCATGTCGAGTGCCAATTTTCCTGTGGTTGTCAATGCCAACTGCGAACGTATGGAGGTGACCGCCAGCCAAACATCAGTTTCGCTGAACACATTCAATTCCAATGTGGTGTGCACGCAGAGTTATAGCTGTCGGGTCAAATAGTGCGATTTGCAGTCTTATAACATAAAAAAATGTTGTACTTTTGCAGTTTGCATTCTTAAAATGCAATAAATCCTTTTTGTTATAAATAAAGCATAGAAATAATAGTATAGTGATGAAGAATTTTGTTGAAGAATTGCGTTGGCGCGGGATGATTCACGATATGATGCCCGGCACGGAAGAACAACTCAAAAAAGAGATGACGACGGCATATGTGGGCATCGACCCGACAGCCGACTCACTACATATCGG
>JAEEGG010013377.1_pt1 | contig 17566 bp, 3 predicted proteins | sample 9134161 | NCBI WGS metagenome assembly JAEEGG01 (sample SAMN16246543, study PRJNA631951) | gut metagenome | biome: gut microbiome; feature: rumen; material: CR-attached | host: Bos | place: Iran: Karaj | collected 2018-10 | reverse complement strand
GTTCCAAAAGAATATATCTTTTTTATCAATTTAGCTTCATATTTTTCTTCTTCAGCATAAAGAGAAGATGAATAAAGGAATAAGAACAGAAAAACAAATACATATTTAGAAAATTTTATCATTATTTCTGCTCCTTATCTTCATCATCAGAAACGCTTACTCTGTTGCCTATTTTCCTGCTTATACCCAACAACACATCACTCTTAGCAAGAAGTGATCTATAATCATATTTTTCATCATAATACTGACAAATACCAGCACTAAGAGTAATATGGAATTCCATTTTATCTCTCTTGATAAGATGTTCTGAAGCAATTTTTAAGAATCTGTCCGCAAATAATTTAGCTTGTTCAGAAGTTGTATGAGCAAGAATTGTACAAAATTTATTAGTATCATATTCTGCCGGAATATCAGTAGCTCTGACTGTTTTCTTTAAAAGGCGCCCCAAATCAAATAGAGCAGCTTCACAAGCATTACTTCCATATTTACCATTTAACTCAGCAAAGTCATCAATAGCAAACATAACAACTGTTAATGGGAAGCCAAATCGTCTAGAACGTTTGATTTCATCATCTAGTCTAATATCAAGGAATCTTCTTACATACAGATCAGTCAATTCGTTAATTACTGTTAAATCATGCAGTCTGGCATTATCAATAGACATAGCCATCTGTTTTGCAATAGCCTGAAGCAAATCAAGATCACTGTCAGTAAAAGGTAAACTATTTGAACGATCAGAAAGATTAACAACACCAATAATCTTATTATGAACACTTAAAGGAACAGAAACCAGAGTCTTAGGAGATTTTGAACGGTCTCCAGAATAATCTTTAAAACGATCGTCTGTTTGGCAATCCATACAAAGTATAGACTCACCAGTTGCGGCTACCTTGCCGGCAATACCTTCTCCTAGCTTTAGTTCAAAATGTACAGGTCCTGAATCCTTGTCTTCATCATCATAAGACAAATTATAAATTTGTTCTTCTTCTTTTTTGCCATTCAGATTTTCTTCTGAAGAATCTTTTGTATCAGGAGAAGCTAATTTGAAGCTTTCTACGACCAACGCTGTTCTTTCATTATTTAAAAGCATAATAGAACCACGTTTTGCCTTAAATATTTTAATGATATGTTCCAAACAAAGATCTAATGCCTTCCTACTAGTTGTAGAAGAACTAATATAATTAGTAACTTTATAGAGAGCGCTAATTTCTGTAATCTTGCGAATAATCTTTTGGCTCATGCTATTAAAACACTTAGCAAGAAATCCAAGTTCGTCGTCTCTTTCAAATTCTACCCTAACTTCATTTTCACCTTCACTAAGCTGAATAGCTTTTTCAGCAACAACAGCAACAGGTTCAGTTATAGTCCAGCTAAAATAAGTTGCGAGAATAAATGAAGCAATGCCAAGAAGAAAAACAAAATTAAGTATTCTATTCCCAAGACTTCTAGCAACAGCATAAACTTCGCCGGCATCCTGGAAAATAAAAATTTTCAAACCATAGTTTAAAATAGGTAAAGATATAACTATTTTGGGAGAGCCTTTATTTGATTCAGGCAACAAATCATATGCTCCACAAGGCCTATCCATTATATCTGCAATTTCATTACGTGGGAAATCATTCTGATCAAGGATATTTTCACCACTTTCAGTCACTAAATAATATTTGTAATTAGAACCAAAAGTTAAACCTTCAATCGTTTTTCGTAGTTTTATAAAAGAGATTGCAGAAATAATAGAATCAGAATCTGGAGAATCAGTTATTTTGGCTTTAATATAAAAACAGCCTGGAGAATAAGAAAATGTCTGTTTATTAGATCTAGCCAAAGCTTCTTCTACAGAATTCAATTTTATATAAGGATTGGAATCTGGCTTAGAATGAGCTTTTATAGTTCCTTTAGCATCAACCCAAACGACATGTTCAATTCCTTCATAAGATTGATCAATTTGTCTTAAAGCTTTTACAGCATTTTCTTGCATATCAGGTTTAACAAAGCAATCATTATTTGCCAAAAAATGTGTCAATTCATCAAATTTTGAAATAAACTCACTTACTTCTAATTTAACTTGCTGAAAAGCTTGAATATTTCCTTTTACAAGAATATCTCTTGAAACGTTTCCCAACAAATCAAAAGCATACAAACCAAATAAAACCAAAGGCAAAATCGTTAAAATGAAGATTCCAAGCCATGCCTTAAACTTTATGCTTTTAAAGAAATTAATTCTCTTAGCACTTGTAGTCATTTATTCATTCCATTCTATAGTTTTTATCAGTTTATCACAATTTTTATAGATATAAAAGCTATTAGTTAGTATAAAAAATAGAGCCCAAATCTAAATAATCCTAAAAACTTTCAGAGGCAAACTTTTGCCTTTTAAAGCAACTTCACCATATTCTTCTGCTCTAATATTGTCTTGAATTAATTCTTTTATGTTTTCGGAAACAACGACTCTGTTTCCGTTCAATTTTTCAGCGAAAACAGCGATACGGGCAGCAACATTAACAGGGTCACCAATAATAGTAAAGTCTCGTTTATCCCCTACCCCAAGGAAACCTGAAATAACTTGCCCATAATTTACTCCAACAGAGACTTTAAAACTAATTTTATCAGAAGTTTCAATCATATGAGCAACTTTACAGGCTAAAGTGGCCACTTCTTCAAGATTCTTTTCACCAATATGAAAAGCAATCAACATTTTTTCACCCATAATCTTATCGATATCTCCATCGTTATTGATAACAGTTTCTGCTATTGCCGCCACTTGTTTTCTAAGCGAAGAGAATAGTTCATGAACTGGTGTATTCCTCATTATTAAATCAAAACCTGGCACGGTAATATAAAGCAAAACAACATTGATTTTTCTGCTATCTACATCTGCAACATTGGCGCTTACTTTCAGAGCAGTTTTAGAAACCATTCTATTCATTAACTGTTTTTCTTCTAAGCCCTTCATCATTTTATCAAAAGACTCGCATAAAGCACCAAGTTCATCACCTCGTTTAAAATCTGTTCTAAATGTATATATTTCTCTTGCTGCAGACTTTGCCCCGTCCATTAGCATTTTTACAGGAGCAAGCAAATCAGATATAGTACTTTGTGCAATAAAAACAATCATTATAGCAGAGAATAAAACTACGGATAATAACACATAAAACATCTCATCTGCTTCTCTCCTTAATGGTATTTCTGAAGCAAGAGCGATAAAATCATTATCCTTGATAACGCTTCCCTGACGAGCCTCAAGGTAATGGTTTCCATGTAAATCTATTGTCCTTGAAACAGGAACAAAGCTTGAATTAATCCAAAACGAAGCTAGACCTAATTCTTTTACAGTCTGGAGATCTTCTTTTTCATTAATAATATTTCCATCATCATAAAAGTAATATTCCCCAACATTAATATTGGGAGAATAGAAACAGAATAGCTTTTTGTCTTTCGAACCAGTCTTAAAATGCTTTTTCAAAGATGTTTTTTCATTATTTTTAAGTTCACAAGCACGAGGAAGAAGTTCGTTATTAAAGAAAACCCAGGAAATCACAACGTAATCAGGATCATAATTCGAAGGGACAGGAACCATATAAATAGCAACAGTTGTAAAAGAAGAGGTTGTAAAAATTAAACTATTGGGGAAATTAATAATTCTATTAGTTAGTTCTCCTCCAAAAACAGATTGCAAAGTTTCGAGCAATTTTTCGACAAACATAGCTTTTTTAACTGCTTGAGCAGAAGATTCATCACGTTTTAGGTATGCAATTTTACCAATTTCAGCAATAATTTTCCCTAGATCTGATAATTTATCACTATTTTCATGCCAATTATTTTCACATCTAGAAATTAGCCAATCACCACGACCAACAATAATAGTTTCTATTATTCTGTAATAAGGGTCTATTTTAAATTTTTTGTTGTGATTTCCGCAAATATATTTATCTAAGTATTCTTTAATTTTAATTATATTTTCCTTTTTCTCTTTTTCATTAACAGAAGAATTATATTTTTTAATTAAACCTCTTATGTGATCTGATTTTGAAGCTTTTTCTAAATAAGAAGCGCAGAAAGGATGATAATAATAATCTTTACTTTCAAGTTCATCTAATAAAGAATTCATTTTCAATCTAGTGTCGGTTTTATTAACAAAATAATCTTCATTGACATAAAGATAAGAAACAAAACAAACAATAATTAGAGGAAGAATAGTAGAAATGATAATATTTATACTTAGCTTAGAAATAAGAGAATCATCTTTGTAAAGAAAAAGTTTTTTAATTAATAATGCAAATATTAAAAAGGAAAAAACAGAAAAAACAAAAATGGTTATATTAAACATTAAGTTAGGTTGCATAAAAGAAATTAATTCTTTCTTAACAGCGTATATATTCCAATTTTTATTACCGATTTTTAAAGAATCTAACAAATAGCCATTTTCAGACAAAAGATTCTTATTTTTATGATTTTGAATAAGATAAGATTTTTCTTTTTCGGAAAAAGCATTTGAAAAATGCCATTCATTATTATTATTAAAAGCTAACAAAGTTTGTTTATCAGCTAATTCTTTATAATAATTAACCAAATTATCATTTTTTATATCAGTAGGGATAGCACAAAATATGAAAGCAAGTATTTTTTTCTTATTTTTATCATATATAAAATTAGTATTTAAATAAGTATCTTGATTTTCTATCGTAGCTAGTGCAGAACGTCTGAAGTATAGGCTTCTCATTGAATATAACTCAGTTTTTTCACCAATTATATATTTCAATATTTCTTTTCTTGCCTCTTTATTTCTTTTTTCATTAACAGAAACTAACGAATATTTTTTTATCAAATCAGAGGTTTTTGAAGAAAAACCTTTATAAACCACATCTTTCAAACCATATGGCGTTTTATTATCAAACAGGCAGCAGCAATACATAGGAATTGGTCTGCCCATTTTTTCATATTTATTAAAAACTTCTTCTATTAATTCTATATCACTCTTGACCTTATTTTTTGAACATAAGGTCTGATTCAAATCTTCATATAGTTCAGCACATAAAGTTTCAAAAGAAGATTTAAATACTTCATTACTATTTAATTGAACTATTAATCTAGATACTTCTTTATTTGACTCTGTTTTAAGACTGTCATAATCTGCTGAATAAATTAAATTCATGCATACAGTAATAAAAAAAGAAACAAATAATAAAACAAAAGAAATTAAAATATTGTTTTTTCTTTTAATTATGTTATTAGACAAAGATTGCAAAGAAAATTCCACCATATTTTCGGGTTGTTTAGAATTATTAAAAACTATTTCCTGCCGTTTTTTTATTTCCTCAGGAACAATTCCAAGCTTGATTAATGCTTCTTTATTACTTGCCAAATCAATTGAATAAACATTAAAGTTACGGTCTTTAGATTCTATTGTTTTAAAAACAATTCCATAACAAGCTATTTTTTCAGCAATTTCATTACAAACTACCAATGGGAACGAAGGATTATTTATAGTTAAAGCTTCAAATTTAGCAGCCTTCTTTAAAGGTTCACCAAGAATTGAATAATCTAATCTTGTATCAAAGCTACCCACGGTTCCAGAAAACATTGTTCCATAACAAAGCCCAACCCCAATTCGATAAGTGAATAAGCTTTTATTTATTCGTTTCTTATTTATTAAATCAAGTTTTAAAATCATTTGACAGCCAGCTTTAAAAGCACGTTCAGAAGCATTATTATCATATTCTTCTTTTTCAGGGAAAACCGCTTCTATAGCATCACCAATAAACTTATATATGAGACCACCATTATCAGATATTATTTTTGCCATTTCTGCAAAATGCTCATTAAGCAGTTCTGTAATAATTACCGGGTCATATTGTTCACTCATACCAGTGAAATTACGGATATCGGAAACCAATGCAACTCCATAAAATGTTTCTGTATCATCGAGAAGAGCATTGCTGTTTTTTTGAAGAGCAAGAACAGCCTGATCTGATATCAATCTAGAAAGGCGTTCTTTTTCCCTTAACCCACTAATCATATTAGTGTATTCTTCTGACAATTGTCCTAATTCATCGTTAGGAATATTGTTAAAACTTACATTCAAATTTCCCTTAGTGACTTCATCTAAACCTTTTTTTAAAGAAGTAACAGGCTTTAAGAAAACAGAAGCAGACCTGAAACTGCAAATTAAAAGTACTATTATTGAAACAATGCCCAAAAATAATAAAATTATTTTTCTATACCTAACATTTAGATTAATATTTGTTTTATCTATCCAGCCGACAAAGACAATATTCTCAAAGTTTAAAGCAGGCATTGCCAATAAAATATTGTTTTCTTCTGTAAATACATTAGATTTGTTACCTAGAGAAACAAGTTTTGCTATTTCTTTTATTCTAGACAAAAACTTTTTTGAACCATGACGTGTAGCGCCTACAGGTTCAATGTTATGTCCTTTAATTTTAAAACCGGCAAAACGATGACTTAAATATTTATATCCATAATCATTAAATGACTTTTTTACAATATCATCATCAAGAGTTTTATCATCCCATATAACAAAAAGCATGTATTTAGCTTTTCCATTAATCCTTATAAAATCAAAAATCTGTAAAGAATTAAAATTGCTGGTTTTTCTAAAAATAGGTATAGACAAGTGTCTGTTCAAACTCTCAGATAATTGATGACCTGTTATCGTTTCATAGGCTTTATTAGCTAATTCTTCATTATTATCTTTAGCCTCATAAGGCTTCATATCACCTTTAGCATCAGGGTCTTCCTCTATCATCTTACTTCTTAAAATATCAACTTGCCCTGAAAGAAATGACTTAAACAAAACTTCAACATTTATTTCACTATTAGCACTGCCCCTAATAAATGCTCCATTTCCAGATTCATCAAGAATTTTAATTCCTAAAACCGGAAGATAATTATTAGAATTACCTTCAAAAATATTTAAAACATATTTGGCAACATCAATATCTTCTATGCCATTTTTATTTATAAGTTCAATAAATTTTTCATCATTTATTGCCTTAGAAAAGGCAGCAACATATTCTTTGATTATAACAGACTTTTTGTCATCTATTGCTTTTAAAAGCATTTGTAAATCAAAGACGGCTTTAGTAATAGAGGTATTTTCATATCGAAGCATATATCCATAAGAAGCAACCGACAAAAGACTTACAGGCAGAATTGAAGCAAGAATATAGGATAATATAAATCTTGTTGTTAAACTAATCTGAGGCCAATAACCAAAACCCAATCCATAAAAAAGAATCAAACAAAGAATTAGAATCAATAAAGTATTGATAAAAATTAACAACTTAGGCCAGGTTATTTTTTTAATAGATTTTACCAATACCACAGCAATATGAGAAGCACTTCTCTTCAAATGGCAAAACACAGAATAATCACCCAAGGTTAGTCCTTTTGGCATACTTTCTTTTAACCATTTTTCAAGATCTTTATCTTCTTGAATAGTTATACCTTTAGCCCAAGTCCTAAATATATCTAATTTTTCCAAAGGATGTTGAATTACAGCTTTGCCATAATCCTTATAAACTGGTAAAAATGCACCAAGAGCCTGACCTCTAGACCTTAAACTTTTTAAAGCAAGTAATCGTCCACAATCGGAATAATTCTCCAGTTCATCGCAGAATAAAAAACATCCCCACAGGTTATTATCTACAGTTTTAAAATAATCCCAAATAAAGAAAGAAAAAGTTTTTCCATCATTAGTATTAGTTGTTTGTCCCTTTAATTCCTTTACCAAAGTTTCTAAATTTGTAAATTTGCCAAATAATTTTCTAGCAAAAGATTCATTTTTATCTTTTTTTACTTTTTTGATATATTTATTAGAATTAAAATCAACTAAATAATCAAAAGCAAAACATAATCCCTTTGCTCCGCCTTTTATTTCACCCTTAGAATAAAAGAGTTCGGAAGAAGAATTTGAAGATTTTTTAAAAACATAAAGGCTATATTTGGGAAATGGAAACGCAAAAATCTTATTAGCATTTTGTTCCAAATTATCAATGAAATGACCTTTTCCTTTAAAATTGATATTCGTATCATTTTTAACTATTTCAAAAAAATCTTTGAATAATTTAGAAAACTGATAAGAGAAATCGGCTTCAGAAGAGAGAATTTCTGCTTCATGCAAAGCATTTTTTTCTTGTTCCTTCACTTTTAATTCATAATTAATAGAAGCATGCCAATAAAAACTAATATTAATAGCTAATAAAGGAATAACAAATAATAAGATAATGAGTATTATATTATTTTTTTCTTTATACTGGCTATTCTGCATAACTTAAGATAACTGATAAACCTTCATCGGCTGAGATTTACCTTTTAATTCAACTTCTCCATAGAGATTTGCTTCAATATGTTTACTAATATAATAATAAATCGTTTCAGAAATCAAACAATTATCTTTTTCTAATTTTTCGCCCAAAACAGCTATACGAGCAGAAACATTAACCGGGTCACCAATAATAGTAAAATCACGTTTTTCTCCTACTCCCAAGAACCCTGAAATAACCTGTCCATAATTTACACCTACAGAAACCTTGTAACTTAGTTTTTCGCTACCTTCAATCATATGGGCTACTTTACAAGCTAAGACTGCAACATCTTCAGGATTCTTGTCTCCAATATGGAAAGCAATCAGCATTTTTTCACCCATAATTTTATCTATATCGCCACCATTATTTATTACTATCTCGGAAATAACAGCAATCTGTTTTCTAAGAGTAGAAAAGAGTTCATATATAGGTGTATTTTTCATTATTTTATCAAAAGAAGGAACTGAGACATAAAGTAAAACAGCATTGATTTTTTTACTGTCTACGTCTGCAACATTAGCACTAACTTTAAGCGCAGTTTTAGAAACCATTCTGTTCATAAGTTGTTTTTCTTCCAAACCCTTCATCATCTTGTCAAAAGAATCGCATAAAGCACCTAATTCATCTCCTCTTTTAAATTGAGTCCTAAACTTATAAATACCCTTAGAAGCAGATACAGCTCCTTCAATCAATCGCTTTACCGGTGCAATCAAATCATTTATTACGCTTTGGGTAATGAAATAAATCAATAACAATATAAAAAGAATACCTAAACCTAAATATTTAAAATTATCTTCAGCATTTTTTATTAAAGGTTTTTCAGAAGCAACAGCAATAAAGACATTATCTTTAACATAATTCCCCTGCCTTGCTTCAAGAAAATGATTACCATGTATATCTGCAATTCTAGAAATAGGCACAAAGCTTGTATTTATCCAAGAGGCAGCTAATCCTAGTTCTTTAACAGTTTTCAAATCTTCTCTTTTATTAATTAAACCGCCTTTATCATTCAAAAAGAAACTTTCTCCAACTCTAATATTAGCAGAATAAAAACAATATTTTTCTGTTCCAGCAGAACCAGAAGCAATATACTGTTTATAAGGAACAATATCATTTCTCATATTGCAAATATCTGATAAATAATTTGCATCAAAAAGAACCAAAGATATAATTAAATACTCAGGATTATATATATTGGGATAAGCAGAAGCATAAAAACCGACTATAGAATAAGAAACACCTACTGTAACAAAATTATTTGGGAAACTGACAATTTTACTAGCATAATCGCTTCCAAAAACTGATTCTAATGTCCTAATAAGAGAATTAGTCATTAATTCAGCTTCAAGTTCCTGTTTATCTATTTTTTCCGTTTCTTTTTTATTTTTGTTCAAATATATAGTCTTACCAACTTTTGAAAGTAAAAGACCAAAATCTGACAATCCTCTTTTGTCGTCCTTTTGTTTTTTTTCTACGGTAGCCGACGAAAGCCAACCATCTTTTCCAATAAAAATTATTTCCTTAATTGAATAAAAAGGTTTTTTCTTATTTAGGTTTGTATGTACAGTAGATCTATATTCTGCCACATTTTTATCAAGATAATTGGAGAAATCATTTATTGTTTTTTCCCGATCAATATTATTTTTATTATTTAGATCAGTAATATATTTGCTAATATCATAAGAGTTAGGAAGATTTTTAAAATAGTTTTCGCATAAAGGGTTGCAATATAATTCTTTCCGTTCTGTATCATCAATTAAATTATTTAAATCTAAAATAGTTTCAAATTTTTGAACATTTAAGTCTTCATTAATATAAAGATAAGTAAGACAACAAACAGTTAATAAAGGTAATAAAGCAGAAATACCAATATCTATCCTCAATTTACTGGCTATATATGGGCTAAAAATGAATATTCTTCTTCTTATTATCCCCATTATTATAATTCCAAAAATTAATGAAACCACAAAAACAATATTATTTACTAAAGATACAGAATAATTATTAACAGACAATTCTTTAGTAATTGCAAAAAAATCATAGTGTTCATTATTAGTTTCAAAATTTCCAATATAATATCCTTTGCCTTCTATAGCATTTTTATCCAATGTATTTTGGAAAAATAATTTCTCTTTTTCTGGAAAGGACTTGGAAAAAAACCACTGGTTTTTGCATTTTATAGCCAACAATAAATTATTTCCTGCCAATAAAGTATAATAATTAATCAATTTATATTCATCAATATTTAAAGGCATTGCACAAAAGATATATGCCAATATTTTTTTCTGATCTTTACTGACGATTCTCTCTGTGTTGATCAACATGTTTTCTTTATCTAACGTTCCTAATGCAGAGCGTCTATAATAAACAGAATTCATATGGAAACTATCTACCGTATTTCCTAATAATGATTTGAGTTTTTCCTTTTTACCTTCGTCTGTAATAAATGATAAAGTGTAATCATTAAGATTTTTGATGGTTTCATCGGAAAAATTTTTTACCGTTACTTCTTTAATTTTACAGTTTTTTATATTGTTATACTCGTATAAACAACAATAGTATTTTGGAATTGGAATATTTAATTTTTCGTATTTGTCAGCTACCTTTTTTATTTTTTGCCTGAAATCTAAAGAATTGTCTTCCGAGTTTAAAATCTTATAAATATCTTCATAGAAATCAAAACAAAGAGTATCAAATGCAGATCTTAATAATTCATCACATTTTAACTGATTTTCTAATCTGGAGCACTCCTTATCAGAGTGAGTTTTTAAATCTTTATATTTAGTAAAATATATTGTATTTACTCCCATAGTTATAAAAAGAGAAATAGATACAATAATAAATGAGTTTAATAATAACTCTTTAATTCTTTCTTTTAAAAGGATTTGATTTGAAATAGAGAATAATTTTACATCTTCGATTTTATTTTCAGATTTATTTATTTCAATAGAATTAGTAGAAGCATCATCTTTTATATTGTTGTTTATATCTTTTAAAACATAAACATTAAAATCATTTCCTTTACTGTCAATCTTTAAAAAATTAATACCATTTGCTGCTATTTTTTCAGCTATTTCTTCTCCTAACACTAGTGGGAATTGAGGACTTTGAATAGAAAGAGCCTCATATTTTGCAGCTTTTTTTAAAGGGTCGCCAAGAATAGAATAATCAAGTCTAGTTTCTAAGCTTCCAACTGTACCTGAAAACATTGTTCCATAACAAAGTCCAACTCCGATTTTATAGGAAAATAGTTTTCTTTTTCTACGGCGAGAATTAATTACTGTCAACTTAGAAATCATCATACAGCCGGCTTTAAATGCTCGTTCAGAAGCAGAACTATCATATTCTTCCTTTTCCGGGAAAACAGCTTCAATAGCATCTCCAATAAACTTATATATAAGTCCGCCATTTTCAGATATTATTTTTGCCATTTCAGCAAAATGTTCGTTAAGCAATTCTGTTATCATTGCAGGATCATACTGCTCACTCATGCCCGTGAAATTACGAATATCTGATACTAGGGCGACCCCGTCAAATGTTTCTGTATCATTCAGTAATTCATTACTTTTTTTCTGAAGTGCCTGAACAGCTTGATCAGAAATAAGCTTAGAAAGACGTTCTTTTTCTTTAAGCTCAGATATCATATTCGAAAATTCATTGGAAAGCTGACCTAATTCGTCTTTTGTACTGTCTTTAAACTCAACATTTAAATTTCCGTTCGAAACTTCATTTAAAGCTTCTTTTAAAGAAGAAATAGGTTTAAGAAAAACCGATGAGGACCTTATACTACAAATAAAAAGAATAATTAAAGAGAATAAAATCAATCTCAAAAAGACAAATCGCCTATTATTGATATCTTCAGTAATAGCAAATTTATCTATCCAACCAACAAAAACAGTTTGGCTGAAATTCAATGAGGGCATAACTGCAATTATGCGTTCTTCATCTTCAAAAGTAGTTGTTTTTTTACTATCGGAGATTTCTCTAGCCCGCTTAGGAGCATCTTTTTCTAAGAATTTTTCAGGAGCATGTCTTGTTTTTTTACCGATAAATTTAACATTTTGTCCTTTTACACGGTATGCCAAGAAATTCTGATTAATATTATTAAGGCTATTATCTTGAAATTTTCTATTGATTACCTTATCATCTAAGGCTTTATCATCCCAAACTACAAATAGCATATATTTAATATTTCCATCTATTTTTATCAAATCAAAGATAAAGTAAGAACAGAAATCACCGTTTTTTCTATAAATAGGAAAACCAAAAAGCTTATTTAAATCTTTATCAAAAGAAGTTCCTGTAATTGAAGAATAAGCTTTATTTGCCAAATCTTGTTCAGTGTCTTTAAAATCTAATTCATTTAGGATAATACCTGGATAAGCAACTTTTAATTCTTCTCTCAACAAATTAATCATTGTTGGAACAAAAGCCGTCATAATTGCTTTAATATTTATATTACTACTATTATTTTCCTTTTCAAAGAAAGCACCTTTACCATCTTTATCTAAAATCTGAACTCCTAAAATTGGCAAAGTATTGTCTGAATCGGAAGACTCAAAAATATCAACTATTTTTTTAACAACAGACTTATCTTCTATTCCATTTTTATTTATTAAGTCTATAAATTCTAGATCTTCTTTTGCTTTTGAAAAAGTTGCTCTATATTGCTTAACTAATTCGAGTTTTGCAGTATCTAAAGATTTAAGAGATATCAGCAGTTCACTAGATTCCTGATTAATACGATTATTTTGATATTGATTCAAATAAGCATAGGCAGTAACACAAAGCATACTAATGGGAATAACTGAAGCCAAGAAATAGGCAAGTGCAAATCTTAGTGATAAATTAATCTGAGGCCATTTTCCAAAGACATTTCCACAATATAGAATAATAGACAACAAAAACCCAAACAATAAATTAACAAAAATCAACCATTTAGGATAAGGAAAAGCTTTTAAGGTTTTAATTAAAACAACAGCAATGTGTGAAGCCCCTCTATCCAAAAAGCAGAAAGCGGAATAATTGCCTAATTCTACTCCTTGAGGCAGTGGTTCTTTTATATATTTAAAATAATCTTTTTCATCTTTTATTGTTAGTTTATCTGCAAACAGCTTAAAGGTATCAGACTTATCAAGAGGTGGCAAAATATTAGCCTTACCAAAATCCTTATAAACAGGGATAAAAGCCCCTGATGCAGCAAAACCTCGTTTTTTTAATTTTTCAAGAGCAAGTAATCGGCCTTTTTCTGCATAATTATTTATTTCATCACATAATAAAATACAGCCATAAACATTTTTATTATCATCAAAAAAATAATCCCATATAAACCATGAACAATTATGAATACCATTAGTATGAGTTGTTATTCCTAACATTTCTTTGGCAACAACTTCAATACCTGTATACTTTCCAATTAATCTTTGAACAAACTTGTTGTTTTTTTCTTTTTCCGCATCAACAATACCAACATTAACGGCATAAAGAGCTTCAAAAGCTTTACATAAAGCTTTTTTGCCACTTTTCAAACTACCTTTATAGAAAACGAGTTCTGATTCCAAAGCGCCTGCTGATAGTTTAAAAAAATACAGATTGTAATCAGGAAACGGACTTCTAAAAATACTATTTGCATTCTTTTCTAAGCAATCATTAAAATCAGATAAACTAGTCTTGTTCTTAGACTTATCATTAACAAAATCTTTAGCCGAATTAAAGAAATCTCGGTAAAGCATAGCGAATTCTTTACTAAAATCACTTTCTGATGCCAAAGTTTCTGCTTCGTTATTCGCTTTTTTTATCTGTTCTTTTACCAGCTTTTTATAATTTAAAACTGATAGGCTATAATAGCTTAAATCTAAAGATATTATGGGCATAACAAAAAATAAAATAATCAGAATTACATAATATCTTTCGAAAGAAGATTTGATGTTCATTTTTATACTAGCTGATAAACCTTCATCGCCTGAGATTTACCTTTTAATTCGACTTCACCATAGAGATCTGCTTTTATATAACTATTAATATAATAATAAATTGATTCAGAAATCAAACATTTATCTTTATCAAGTTTTTCACCAAAAACAGCAATTCTTGCAGCAACATTTACAGGGTCACCTATGATAGTGAAATCTCTTTTTTCGCCAACACCTAAAAATCCAGATATGACCTGTCCATAGTTAACACCTACAGAAACTTTAAAGCTAAGTTTTTCGCTGCTTTCAATCATATGAGCAACTTTACAAGCCTGAACAGCAATATCCTCAGTATTCTTATCGTTTATATGAAAAGCAATCAACATTTTTTCACCCATTATCTTATCTATATCGCCACCATTATTGATTACTATCTCAGAAATATCCGCAACTTGCTTTCTTAGAGCAGTAAACAATTCTAAAATTGGTGTAGTTTTCATGATTTTATCAAAACCAGGAACAGAAACATATAGAAGAACAACATTGATCTTTTTACTTTCTACATCTGCCACATTAGCACTTACTTTAAGAGCAGTTTTAGAAACCATTCTATTCATAAGTTGTTTTTCTTCTAACCCCTTCATCATTTTATCAAAAGACTCGCACAATATTCCAAGTTCATCTTTTCTAATAAAATTGGCTCTAAAGGAATAATCTTCTCTAGCTGCTGATTTAGCACCCTCCATTAGTTTTGTTATTGGTGCAAGCAAATCTAAAATAATATTTTGAGCTATACAATAAATCATAATTAAAGAAACGATGATAATAAATCCAAATCCTATCAGAGATAAATATGCTTTTTCTCTGATAGGAACTTCAGAAGAAATAGCAGCATAAACATTATCCGCAATAATGTTGCCTTTACGAGCTTCAAGGAAATGGGGTCCAAAGAGGTTTACAGTTCTTGATACCGGAACAAAGCTTGAATTTATCCAAGATGAAGCCAAACCTAATTCTTTTACTGTATGAAGTTCTTCTTTGGGATTAGGGTAATAACTATCATTATAGAAAAAATATTCACCCACACAAATATTAGGCGAATAAAAGCAAAATAGCTTTCCGTCTTTAGAACCTGTCTTATAATGCTTCACTAAAGAGATTTTATCATTATTTTTTAATTCGCAGATATGGGGTTTGAATTCATTTTTGAAAAATAAAAACGCCTGCAAAATATAATCAACTTTATTTGAAAAAGGCATTGGTGAAGTGTAAAAACCGATAGTTGCAAATGAAGCGCTAAATAATACCAGTTCCTTAGGAGAATTTGTAAATTTGATTGCAAATTCAGCACCAAAAAGTGATGCTAAAGTATCTACCAGATTTTCACTCATTTCATTACCAACAGCTGCTTTTAATGACTCATTATTTAAATACAATGTTTTCCCAATAGTTGAAATGAATTTTCCGGTTTCACTTAAACTGGTGTCATTACTTGTTTCATCGGCCCATTCTGGTTTTCTTATAGAAGAAGTCCAATCATTTTTACCAGAAACAATAACTTCGCTAATGAAAAAGAATGGATCTACTTCAAAAGTATTCTTTCCAGCACCTACAACATTTTTTTCTAAATAATTATTAAACTCAGCAACCAATAACTGCTTTTCTTCATCGTTTTTACAAGCATTAATTATATTTGCCCTCTTTACGATACCATCTGATTTAGAAACCTTATCCAGATAATGTAAATATAAAGGCTGATAATATAATTCTTTGTTTTCAATTTCATCCATTAGTTTATTAAGTTTTAATCTAATTTCAGATTTATTTACATTATAATCTTCACTTACATAAAGGTATGAAACGAAACCAACAACAATCAAAGGAAGAATGGTAAAAGTAATAATATAGACTTTTAACTTGCCGGCAACAGAATCAGTTGAATGAATAAATATTTTCTTTACTATTACTGCAGTAATAATTAATAAAAAAATTGATGAAAGAAAGACAATAATACTTAGCCAAAACTTTGAGCGGTAATATAAAGCTAAATCTTTTTTAATAATATATACATCCCAAGTTTTATCTCCGATATCTATTGTTTTTCTCAAATAGCCTTTTTCTTTTTCTAAAGTATTAATATTTTTATAATTTTCTTTAAGAAATCTTTTTTCTTTTTCAGTATAACTTTCAGAAAAGACCCATTTTTGATCTTTATTTAAAGCCAAGAGAATAGACTTTCCAGCAAGAACCTTATAATAATCTGCAAGATAGTCACTCTGCATATCTTTAGGCATACCACAAAAAATAAAAGATTTTAATTTTCCAGATTGGTCATTTTTATTACCAGAACCATCTTCTGAAGGAATTACATCATAGATACATTCTGTATCAAGATATATATCCTGCCCATCAATGGTTGCTAAGGCCGAACGCCTATTGTAAATTGATCTCATAGAAAAGTTAGTAATATCTTCACCCAACATTTGCTTTAAACATTTCTCTTGGTTATAACCATCATCATTAATTCTATACCAAGTATAAGACGCCATAGCCTTGGCTGTTTCTGGCTCAAACCCTTTATTTAAAACTTCAGGCATTCTTGATTTATCATCTGTATTTGATAATAAACAACAAAACATTGGAATGGGCTTTTTCAAATCTTTATACTTTTTAGCAATATTTTCTATTAATTCTATTTTATTCTTATTGCTATTTTGAGAATTTATAACATTATACAGATCTTCATAAAAATCAAAACAGAGGGCTTCGAAGGATGATTTAAGCACTTCATTGGAATTAAGCTGTTCTAATAATCTAAGACATTCTTTATCTGATTCTAATTTCAAATTTTCAAAAGAAGTCAAGTATATAAAGTTAGCACCCAAAGTAATCAATATAGATATAATAAAAACGACAAAACAGGTTAACCACAAAATATTGTTTTTCTTAGAATTTCCTGACCCAGACTGTAAAGAAAATACCTTTTCATCTTTTGACAAATCAGAAGATTCAGAATTATTCTCTTTTTTATCGTTATCTGCCTTAAAAAAACCATGCTTATTCAATAAACTATCATTTTTTCCAGCATCTAATGAATATACAATAAAATCTTGCCCTTTACTGTCTATTTTATTGAAGCCTAGACCATATTTTGCTAAGTTTTCAGCAATATCAACTCCAACTACCAATGGGAAAGATGGATTCTGTATTGTAAGAGCCTCATACTTTGCAGCCTTTTTCAAAGGTTCTCCCAGAATCGAATAATCCAATCTCGTTTCAAGACTGCCGACAGAACCAGAAAACATACTTCCATAGCAAAGTCCAACC
>JAEEGG010013375.1_pt1 | contig 17567 bp, 8 predicted proteins | sample 9134161 | NCBI WGS metagenome assembly JAEEGG01 (sample SAMN16246543, study PRJNA631951) | gut metagenome | biome: gut microbiome; feature: rumen; material: CR-attached | host: Bos | place: Iran: Karaj | collected 2018-10 | reverse complement strand
CAAATTGTAACGAAATACATTCCACCATTATAATCATGCCAACCTGCACGCACAGACGATACGCGATATTGGTTTTGAAATAATTCTTCAGACATATTGCACTTTATTTGAATATTAAAATGCAAATATATTGTTAATTTTTGAAATTCGGGATTGTTTCTTGTAGAGACGTTTCATGAAACGTCTCTACGTACACCATCAATATTCGTTTTTTGAAAACCTATATGCGCAACCGACCATTTTCTGCCTTATCTTTGCAAAAAAAACAAACTATGATAGTCATCACGGGTGCTGCCGGCTTCATCGGCAGCTGTATGGTTCAGAAACTCAACAGCCAAGGACGGGAAGACCTGATTCTGGTGGACGACTTCACCAAGGAACAGAAACGCCCCAACTGGGAAAACAAACACTATGTGGACAAGATTCAGCGCGACCGGTTTTTCAAATGGGCCGAGCAGAACGCCCACCATATCGACTTTATCATCCACCTCGGCGCCCGCACCGACACCACCGAATTCGACTACTCGGTGTTTGAGGAGCTGAATGTGAACTACACCCGCCGGATGTGGAGCTTTGCCGCCATGCACGGCATACCTCTCATCTACGCCTCGTCGGCGGCCACTTACGGCGACGGCAAATTCGGCTATGCCGACAATGTTGAGACCATCCAGAAAATTGTGCCCTTGAACCCCTACGGCAAGTCGAAAAACGAAATCGACAAGTGGATTCTCAAGCAATCCTCCACACCTCCCTTCTGGGCTGGCTTTAAGTTTTTTAATGTCTATGGGCCCAACGAATACCACAAAGGCCGTATGGCATCCGTCATCTTCCACGCCTTCCACCAGATTCAGGAAACGGGCCAGATGAAACTGTTCCGCTCGCACATACCCGAATACAAGGATGGCGAACAGTTGCGCGACTTTGTCTATGTAAAAGATGTTGTTTCAGCACTTTACTGGTTTATGAACCATCCGCGCCAGAGCGGCATCTACAATTTGGGCACCGGCTTCGCACGCCCCTTCATCGCCCTCGTCAATGCCACCTTCAAGGCCATGAAAATCGAACCCAATATCGAATTTATTGATATTCCGGAAGATATTCGCGACAAGTACCAATATTACACGCAGGCCGAAATGCACAAAATGCGCGCCGCCGGCTACCGCAAGCCGTTCCACTCGTTGGAAGACGGTGTAAAGAACTATGTGTCAAAATATTTAATGAAAGGGCAAGGCTGGTAATCTAATATGTCAAAGTGAGCCGCCCCCTGAAACTGCGCCCCTGCATGGGATAGTAGCGGATAATTTCGTAATGCTTGTTCGCCAAGTTCAACATCTCGAACTTCAAGCCTATTTTAACTTTTTTTAAGTCGAACTCGTGCGCCAGCAGCAGACTATGGTCGGTGTAGCCGGGCATAAAATTCGCCTCCGTGTTTTGCGGCAGACTGTAACGCGCACCCGACACAACCAGCGTATAGGCCACATCTATCCATTTTGTGCGCACCGTAAAGACACCCGAACCCGAATGCCGCGGCGTGTAAGGGATCTGGTGATTGTAAATCTTGTTATTCTTATCCGTCTTATCTACAGCATGTTGGAAAGAATAATTGGCTGTCAACTCAATCGCCACGGGTTCAATAATCTGGTAGGAGTACGACAACTGCGCATCCACACCGCCAATCTCCACTTCGCCAAAGTTATACATCGACCAAAAGAAGAGATTGCGAACGGGAATGGCTATAATCTTGTTATCCACACGGTTATAATAGCCATCAGCCGAAACGAAAGTCTTCATCTTTTTTGCGAAGAACGCTTTGCGGTACTCCATTCCCAAATCCACCTGATGTGTATTTTCGGGCTTCAAGTTCACGCTACCCACATCTCTGTAATAGAGATCGTTAAAGGTTGGCAAGCGGAAGATATTCTTGTAAAACATCCTGACATAGAAATGCTCGCTGAGCCACGGCCGCACGACCACACTGGCCGACGGCGAGAAGCGGTTCACATTGGGTGCCGCCTCGCCCCGCTTCACGTGATTATACACAAAAGTGTGCAACAAGCCCGCCCGCACATCCACATGGCGACTGTCGAACAGCAGCGACAACGAGGTGAGCGAGGTGAAACGCCCCGGCACCACAAAATCGGGCAAATTGGCCTGCATAGCATTGTAAGACAAATCATTAGCCAACGCCAAGCTAACCGTCCGATGCGGCTTGTACATGAAAACATTGGAGAGATAATACTCCTGCTGGCGGTACTCATTGTCCAACTTGCCCGCCTCATTCAAGTAATGCGGGTCCAAATAGCGCTGCCAGGCATCATTGAACTTGGCATTCACCTGATAGGCAAATTTAGCATTGAAAAAGTTGAAATAACTAACTTGGACAAAGCCGTTTCTATCCCATAAACGATTGTCACTCTGCGTGGTATAAAAGATTATTGGTCCGGGTAGCCCACGATTGGAATAGTAGAAATAGCCCTTCAACTGCAACTCAGAGTGGGTGTTGAAATGGACATAGAGGTTGGCCTCGGCATTCACCGCCCTAACGTCCGAGTTGGTGCGCCGCTCCGTCGAGGTGCTATCATCAGCACCACCATAATAGATGGTGAACGGATAATTGCCTTTGGAATAGAGATAATTAGCATAAACAGAAGAGGTTACCAACGGCTCTCCATCCGATTTCCGTTTGGCAATTCGGTTCTCAAGAAGCAACGATGGGGAGATGTAACCAAACGAGCCACCCGCCAATTCGGCTTTAAGGTTGACAGGCTTATTTTCTTTAAAAATAGGTCTTATTGTTCTGATATTCAACACCGAAGACGAGGCAAAAAGACGAGCTGGCAAGAAGATATAGTCGTCGGAACCGCTGTTTAGTGACACGCTCTCAGTATTGCCCAACATAAAACGCGACAGGTCGATTTGGCCCGTCTGACAGTCGCTGGCCGCCACACCATCGTACGCCACGGCTGTATGCTGTGCCCCAAAACCGCGAACAGCCACGGTTTTCAGACCACCCACACCGCCATAGTCCTTCACCACCACGCCCGACATAAACTTCAAAGCATCAGACAGTTGTACTGCCGGAAGCGTTTGCAATTTCTCGTAAGGCAACATCTGAACGGGCACCGATTGGCCCTTGTCGGAATTCTTCTCAACGACCACGCCCACTTCTTTCAAATGATGCACCTTTGTTACCGTGTCCTCCTGCGAGTACAAACTGCCCGCAAAACAACAGAGCAAAAAGGTTATCAGAAAGAGGCAGCGCTTCATCTCTATCTATTTCTCATCCAATTATTTAACAAACACCATCGTCCCAGGGTTACGCCCCACTTCGAAAGTGTACTGGCAACGACCAGCGTTGTTGAAACAATAGACATTGCCATCGTACAAACTCATAAAGGCATCCCCAATAAAGACATCACCATTCTCTGGATTGACTGCGATGCCATAAGGTGTTTCAATGAAGGTTCCGTCAACAATGAAATTATTGCTGATAATCTGTTCTGTGGCAACATTCAACACGTGGAAAGTACTCTTTTGTGTTGAGTAATCAAACGAATAGAGGTATGCATTTTGGTCGTGAATGAAGAAATTGGTCACAGGCACATCAAAAGTCTGCACCATTTTATCAGTCTTTGTATCAATACGTTGAAGTCGTGGAGGCACATCCCCGTAATTGCCTATCGAGTTCACATAGACATCGCCCTGATAGTCGCTTTGCAGACCACACGGGTTGAGCCCCACTTCAATGTCGGTGAGCTTGGTGAAAGTGCCCAAATCGAATACCGACACGCTATGACCGTAGTTCGGAAAGTTCAATCCGCCCGAGTTGGCCACATACAACTTATTGTTAGCTATGCAGATACCTTCGGGGTTCGCACCAGCCGTAGCTGTTGCTTCGATTTCCAAGGTGGTGGTGTCAATCTTCAACACACTGCCATCAAAGCAGGAAACATAGATTTTTCCCGCATGGCTGATGGCGTGGCGCGGCTGACGGCCAGGAGTTGAAATGGACTTAATTGACTTGCAATCAGCCACATTGATCACCTCCACCAAATTGGACACATTGACCACAGCATACATCTTCGAGCCATAGAGAAGCAAATCATTGCCCGTATCGCCGAGACCGCGGCGGTTCACATCCTTGAACATATCCATCGTCACCTCACCAGTGGCGAAATCGAAATAGCTGATTGTGCTATTGTTTGAATTCATCAAACCCTGATTGAGGATATACATGCCACGATAGCTGCCGCCGTCCACAGGCGTCGGTGTCGGCTTGGGCGTCGGTTCCGGCTCATGACACGAAACCATCAAACCAGCCAACACCCACAAAAAAGCTCCTCTTAACACTTTCATACTAAACAAATTGTACATTATCAATTATAAATTGTAAATTATCTCTTGATAATCTTGGCGCTTTGGCCAGCACAACGTACAAAGTAGATGCCTGACGGCAGATTGCCCATCGAAATAGTCATGCGGCTGTCGTTAGCCGTTTGACGCAGCAACTCAGCACCTTGCAGGTTGTAGAGCACCACTTCCTCGCCAGCTTCTGCTTCAACAACAACGTACGACTGGCACGGGTTGGGATAAATAGCCAAGGCAGGACGAGCATACTGTGCGATGGAAGTTTGTCCGGGGGTCCAGCCGTCGAGCACGCAAACGCCCGAGAGGTCGAAGCCTGCAGAGTAGCTGTCGGTGGGGAAAGGATCGTTGACAATGTGGCCACGGCTGTCGAAAGTGGCATATTTGGTGTCGATAGAACCTACCACATCTACCAGACGGATATGTGTGATATTATTGACATCCACCAATTTATTATCAGCCAGTTCTTCCAAATCGAAGGGGGTGCCGTAGCCCACGCGATATTTGCCAGCCAGGTTATGCAGCTTGGTAGCATCGATAGGCGTCCTGTCGGTGGCCTGAGTGTCAGCCTGTGTATTCGACACGGCGGGGAAACGAACGAAGTTCTCGCCATCGGAGCTTACTTCCACGAAAGCCAGTTCGAGGAAAGTGTCGCTGAACGAGTTTTCAAACACGGCAAAGTCGTAGCCAGGCTTGTTCTGAATGGGTTTCTCGAAGGTGAGCACTGCCGAACCGCCGTCGCCCAAGCTGACCACATGCTCTGTAGTGGAAGTGGTGGCAGCACCAACGCCATCGGCATCCGTACCGTAAGTCACAAGTGCACCGCCATTGAGCATATTCTGGTAGCCGCGCTCAACGGTGCAGCCCGTAGCCCAACCCACGATGGCGGGGTCCTGACAGAAGATGGCCTGGCAGCCTTCCGTGCCAACAATGCCATCATACACGGTCTGATCGTACTCGAAAGGTACCGTCACCGGCTCAACGGGTGTGGTCCATGTGCAAACCCACATAGTATCTTTATCGGCACAACTATACCCACCGAATTTTACATAATCACCATTGGCAAAATATTGTGAATCAACACCATCCGAGTATCCTCCATTATAATTTACCATAACATATTCTTCTGGCGCAACATACCGTGATTCTATCACCAAAGTGTCGCGACCTTGAACAAAACGTATTTCGTTAACAAAGCCCTCACCATCGTAACTCAGACGGCTGTCGGCCGCACAAATGTCGTGCAACATCGTAGACAGATGCAGCTTCTCAGCATTAAAGCGGTAGCCCCAAGCCAAGGCCTTGGCGGGTTCGCACCAGCTGATGATCATCACGGCCTGGTTGCTGCCTTCGCCCACCCAGAATTTGATTTTGTCGGGAGAAATGGTGGCATCTTCGTTTTGTGCCTGCACCCCACTAATAAGAGCGCAAATAATTACTGCAAAAAATAAAAGTTTTTTCATACTGTTGATTTTTAATGATTTAACAATTATATGATTTCATAAATTTCATAATAAACTCCTCTCCGATTCTTCTTCGGGATAAAGCAAACAAAACGTGATGAAACCTATCCGTTTGTCAAAACCTATCTCCCGAAGTTTTGTACAATCAACTTGCTAACGGCAGGTTTTCTGACTTGTTTCTCCTCGGGCGTCTTCCCATTGACTTATCAACAGTGACATAAACGGATGCCCGAAGAACGGATGAAACTTACAGCAGCGGGTACTGTACAGGACTTTCACCTGTTTCCCTCTCAAGAATTTCCATACGGAAATCTTTCACCATTATAACACGGCAAAGATATAATAATATTTAATACCTAAAGAAAAAAAATGCGTTTAAATATGTCGTAGGGGCGTAGCGCGCTACGCCCCTACGGGTTTTAACAGGATTTGGGATTATCGACGGCCCCTTCTTCCTTCCCCACATACTGCATGATGCTGGGCACTATAGGCTCGGTGTATTTGTAAATCAGCGACTTCTCCTTAACTTCGGGCTTCAGCAGCATCTCCTTAAAATCGACGATAGTGACAAAATAGAGCAGTACGCTGACCACCAATAGTGCCTTGGCGGCACCGAAAAGGAGTCCGAAGATATTGTTGAGCCATGCCGGGATGACCAGTTTGACCACCTTCTCGACCAGGATACCCGCAAAATGGACGGCCACCAGCACCGCAAAGAAGGTCAGCACGAAGGCCACCGCCTTGATAGCCATTGTGTTACCCAACTTGGTAGCCACATAGTCGGAAAAACGGAGGGTGGCCCACACACCAAGCACAAGGGCCGCAATGGAGGCCAGTTCTCTGATGAGTCCGTTTTTCAATCCCTTGAAGCCAAACCACGCCACAGGGATTAATATAATGATATCCAGAATGTTCATCGCTACGCTTCTTTCTCTTCAGTCACTTGCTTGGGTTCCTCTGGCGGCGTTTCTTGAGCCACGGGCGTTTCCTCCTTTGGCTTTTCCGTACCATAATATTCTCCAAACAACTCCTTGATGAGGATACGCAGCAGCGTGTAGGCCGGCACTGCCAAAATCATACCCAGCACACCGCCTATTTGAGCACCTATCAGGATGACAATGAAGATTTCCAGCGGGTGAGCCTTCACACTGTGGCCATAAATGAGCGGTTGCAGTACAAAGTTGTCAATCAGATTGCAACCCACAAACACCAGCACCACTTTCAAGGCCGTAATCCAAATAACGGGGCCCATCAAACCAGCCACCAGCAGGTTAATGACAGCGATGATAACACCAATGGCGCCTCCAATCAGCGGACCCACATAAGGGATGACATTGAGCAAGCCGCCCAAGAAACCGATAATCAGCGCATTGGGCACACCGCATATATAACAGAAGAGACCTTCCAGGATGCCGATGATAATCATCTCCATCACCACACCCATAAAATAGCGGGAAATCTGTTCGATAGAGGTATTCAGAATTCGATCATAGCTATCGCGATAGGAAATGGGAATCACTTTGCGCACCAGCTTGAAGAATATCCGATTATCCTTGAGCGAGAAGAATGTCATAAAGAGCACTGCCAAGGTGCCAATGGCGATAGCCGTCACCACCGACACGGCATTGCCGAAAAGATTGGCGAAACTAAAGTTCTTCAACAAACTAACCAAATACGAGGTGATATAAACAGATAAACTGTCGTCGCGCTGCAAGATACCCTTTTGCTTGAGCCAGATCTCTGTCTCCTTTAGCCAGCCGCCAATAGAGGCCGACAAACTCTCAGGGTCAAACGACACCAAATCGCGGAATCCGTTGATGAGCGAGGGAACGAGAAACAATACCAACAGAAAAGCGGCGCCCACCATGATGATGAGAGTGAGGGCTGCCGAAATGGCGTCGGGGAAATGCCATTTGCCGATTCTGATTTTGGAAAACAGGTGTGTGAGCGGACGGAAAAGGACCGTAAGCACCAGTGCCAGAAAAACATAAATCAGCACATCAGAGAAAAACCACGCCATAAAGCCCAGGAATACCAAGAATAAAATGATTGCTAAGATGGGTTTATTGTTCATCTTCTGTTATTTTTTTAGATTCTTTTTTCTTCTTCTTTTTGTTTTTATCTTTCTTTTTCACCTTGAAAGATTCGGCAATGTCCTTGCCCGTATTGAAATCCTGCTTGTAAATCAACGCTACGCCTTGCGCGTATGGAGTGGTGGAAGTCAACTGATTATACTGGTTGGTGACATTGAAGACCTTCACCCGCCATGTGCCCGCCTCGTTCAACTTCTGCTCAATGCTGAAGTCGCCGATGAAAGTGGACGAGTTGCCCGAGTTGTACTTATCATCGGCGTAGCCCACATTACCCTCAATCAGCGTTCGATTGTTAAATAGCGAGGTGGAGGCGGCTACGCTATATTCGGCCGCATGGTCCAAGTCGGCATTCTGGTAATTAAGACTGATATTCAGATTCTTGAATTGCTTCGACAAGAAGTTGCTGACGGTAGATGTGAGGATGCCGATGCCACTTTGTCCCAAATCGGGAGTGGTGGTCGTGGTGGCCGAAGCCAACTCCTTGCTGGCCTGGAACTTGCCCAACACAAGCAGAGAGAAAAACTGCTCAATCATATTCTGCGTGTTCGTGGTGTCGATGGCGCTGTAGAAGAGCGACGACAACTCGGTAGTGGTGTTGGGCAACTCAAACGAGAAGCCGATGCCCGGGTTCTCCATAAATTTGCCCGACAGGTTGAGATAGGCCTTGACAGGCAGACGGCGGAGACTGGCATTGGTCATCTCTGCAGAAATCAAGTCGCTGAGCGAGGCCGTAGTGGAATATACCGCACTGGCATTCAACACCATATTGTCTAGCGGTCCATTGAAGATGACCGTACCTCCAGGATTCAACGAGAATCTCTTGTTTATCAAGTCTTTGATGGTCATCAAGAAGGTGCCTGATGAGAGGACGGCATGGCCAAACAGATTCAAGCCATTGCGCGCGTTGTAGGTCAGCTGCAGTGGGCCAGCGGCATTGGCTCGCAAGGTGCCCGTAAAGGCCGACAGGTCGAGGTCCAACTCAACAACAGCCGACGGGGTGATGTCGAACGAGAAGTCGAAATCCATCTCGGTGGAAGACTTAGGTGCCTCTTCCTTCTCCTCCACCACGATGCGGTTAGGATCCACCTTGAACGAAATCACATCCGACTCGGAAGTGCGGTCGGCAAACGAAACAGGCAAGTGAACCACCGTACCTTTCTCTGTTTGAAGGTTTTGCCCCTTGAAATAGAGTGTTTTCGTATCACCTGTAATAGAGACTTCGCCCGACACGAAGCCGTCGCCGTAGAACGGAGCGTCGGAACTCTTGGGCGTATTCAAAACCAGCAGGTTAGGCGTCTGTATATCCAAATCGATCTTAAAGTCCTTGAATTTATGATGCAGCACATGTCCTTTCAGCGTGCCGCGATTGTTGAACTTGTCGGTGAAGACCACATTATTGAAATTTATGCCCTCACGGTCGAAGAGGATTTCTTGGTTAACTAAGTGATAATCAGTATTAAGGAACGCGATTTTCATATATGCGTCCTGTACATTCACCTTGCCGTCGAAGTAGAACGTGTCGGGGCGGGCAATAAACGACAGGTCGCCCGAAGCGTGTCCGCGTATTGAATTACTGAACGACGCGAGGAACGGACTCAGGAAGCCGATGTGCAGCGTGTCGATCTTGGCAAACACCTTAAACACCTTCTCCTCAGGATTATAGTAACCGTTGATCTTCGCCGACTTGTTGCTCTCGTTCTGGAAAGCGGCATAGTCGTAACTTTCTACCACCGCCGAGTTGACCGTTGTGTCAGACTTCGAGATGCCGCCCGTGAAGAAGACATCGCCCTGGCTGGGCAGGTATGCCAACAGGAAGACATTGCCGAAATACTCATCGTTGAAGACAAAGTCGCTGATCATCACCCTGCCCGTGTAGGCCTTGCTCTTGCCCATAACCACCAATCGCAGTTTGCTGGAAACATCACCACCGAAGGACATGCCGCTCTGTTGCAGATACGAGTTGAGGATGGAGATATCGAGATTCTTGATGTCGATGGTGAGCGAATCGTTGATATCGTCAGAGTAAGTGCCATCCACGCCGATATGGCTGCGGTTGGTGGCCAGACTCATATTGTCGAAACGGATTTTCTTGTTGAGGATATGAAGAGCATTGTTCTTCTCAAAATGCCAAGCCTCATCGCGGATGTACAACTCCGACGGGTCAAAGCGCACCACAATGTGGTCGCGACTGCTGAAGTCCACCTCACCGGCTAACCGCGAGGCGTAGTCGGAAATCACCTCCGGATTCTGCCAATGTGCGCTATACTCTAAATGGTTGTTAATCAAATCGGTTTGAAGTCCAATATTCTTGAAATCCATCCTGTTTTTCTTGCCCGCCAGGCTAAAGGTGTCGCAGTTGGCATGCAGCACAAACGACTGGTCGGCACGCTCGTGGCCCGACACTTCCACCTCCCTGAAAAAGAGTTTCCGGTTGATGATGATGCGGCGGCTCGATACCAGCAGGCTGTCTTGGTGCTTTTGCGGATTGACTTGGAAGAACACTTTGGAGTTCGGAGCGACAAAGCTGTTGGGCAGGAACATCGACATCACATTCCACAGATGATAAGTTTCGGCATTGAAGGTGAGATAATGCTCCTCAATGTTGTTGGTCCGTTCAAACTGCTTCAGCTTTTCGCTCTTTTCGGGCAGCAGTTGCGAGAAATAGCGGTAAGCCACACTCTTCAAAACATCAGCCATCGAGCGCAGCGAGTAGTCGGTCTTCAACGAAGCGTTCAGCACGTTGGAAGTCAATATAAGCTGATGATCGGCACGCTCATTATTGATGGCAACCAATCGAAGTCGTTGAATGTCAAAGCGTTTGTTGTCCACACGGCACTTCAGCGTGTCGGCTTGTGCAAAGCCGTTGAAATTATCGATGTCGGTGCCGTGCATCTTCAATCCTAATGAATTGATTTTCAGGTTAAAGGAAGGATTATTCTGGGCATAAAGAATGAGCTTCTTGAACCCTTTAGCCGTGGCGCTGTCCACTTTGGGATAACGTTGCACGATCTGTCCCGGGGCGAAGTTGTCGATTTTGAGGTTAGCCTGGAAGTTCGGCGACGGCCGCTGCCAATCGGCCATACCATCAAAAGCAAAGAGGCAGTTGGTGTCGGCCGAGGTAACTGTGCCTTCGGCTTTCTTGTGAGCATACTTGGCGTTCAGTTTCACGTTTCTCAGCGGATAGTGAACCAAATCGGCGCGTGCAATATGGCCCGTCAGTGTGGCCGTAGCCGACGAGAGAAAGTCGGAGGTCTGCTCCTTAGGCAGAGCTGTGCCTTTGATTTTGGCATTCATCACCACCGAACCCAGCAAATCCTCCTTCTTCAAAAAGCTACCCAGATTAAATCCGTCGGTGCGCACATCACCCTCGTAAGTATAAGTGCCGTCAGGCTTACGCAAGGTAAAGCCGGCGTCCACCTGACCGAGAGCGGTACCCAGCAACACCTGTGTGTCGAAATCGGACATGGTGCCCTGATAGACCACATCGGTCTTGACATTGCCCAACGAAGTCACTATGTCGGGCAGCGGAATCTTTTTCCCCTTAGGCAGCAAAAACGAATGCAACTCCCTCATATTGAGATTGGAACTGCGGATATCGGCATCAAAGCGCAACGAGTCGTGGCGAGTAATGTCGTCAATGGCCAAATCGCCTTTCACCACGGTCTTCTCTTTGTAGTGGGCGTTAATGTCCGACAGCTTGAGGGCATTCACGGGACCGTCCACCTGTACCGAAGAAATCTTGACGATATTGTTCATCCCCTTGATTGACGGCACAAAGCAGGCTACATCGCCCAGTTGCAGCACCGAAGGACGCACCTTAGCTTTGAAAATGACACTATCGACAAACGAACTGTAGGTTTTCCATGTATCATAATAGAAGCCAAAGTCCATAAAGATACGGCTCTCGGGCGTTACTAGCGCAAGACTGTCGAAGGTCAGCCCTTTGCTGTTGATGCGGAAATTGCCCGCCGCATTCAGCAGTTTGAAGCCCGTATATTGGTTAAAGGCCAACTTGCTGATATTGGCGGAAACATCATCCCTGTCAACCAAGAAGTTGCGACTCGAGAAATCGATGTCTGCCAACTCGAAAAAGGCGTAGTCCATCACCGAATCCTGCGGCTGATGCACACGGATGTTCTCGTTCTCATACACAAAATACGAATGTGTCAGTTTCAGCTTATCCGACTGGAACACAAAGCCTTTGCCTGGCGTATCCTTCTTAAACTTCTGCGCCCACTCGGAGATGTTCACGGAATCGTGACCGCGGTATTTCTTGATAACCACCCTCGCCCCATCAGCTTCAATAACATAGAATTTCAACCTGAAGGGCGAAAAAGCCAGCGACTTGAGCCGTCCCGACACATCGTCCACCACAATCATGCCGTTGTGCTCCATATCCATAATCTCCACCTTGTCGGCCTTCACCTTCAAAGTAGGCGTGATGTAGATATGGCCGATGGAAATCTCACTTTGCCAAGCTTTCGATATCTTGCTCGTAACAAAGTCAACCACAGCATTTTGCACCGCCGGCACAAACAGCAGACCCACCACCACCAAATCCAGCACCAGCAAGCTGCCGATAATCCACAGCAGCACCTTGCCTATTTTTTTCGTGATGGTTTTCGTCTTTCCCATGCTCTTTTGGTGGTCTAATGTATTGATACTTTGACTCAATGTTGCAAAAATATAGAAAAAGCAAACTTTAAAGCCCCTGCCTAATCGTAAATTTATTGACTATGGATTGTTTACATTATGATTAAAAATAAAGACTTTTTATTTTAGAAAATGATAAATTTGCATTGCGTTCTTTTTGCAGAATGTTTTTTGTTCAAATATTTATTTATCAATAACTTAAATCTAAATTAGAAAAGGCATTGAAAAAAATAATCATCATATTGCTACTGGTTATACTCTACACATTCGGTTTTTCCTTGCTCACACAATTGGAAGGGAATAATCTGGACAGAGTGCTGCGCGACAATGTGTCGATGTTGTTAACGGAAGAGGCGTGGGCCGAAAACCGTCTGAAGAACATGTCGTTGGAAGAGAAGATTGCCCAGCTGATGATGATTCGTATCCATTCCAACTTCAGCAAGGAGTACCAGAACAATATGGTGGAGGAGATTGAGAAGTACCAGCCTGGCGGCGTTTGCTTTTTCCAAGGCGGCCCCATACGCGAAATAACCCTCACCAACCGCATCCAGGCAGTCAGCAAAATACCGCTACTGGTGGGTATTGACGGCGAGTGGGGACCGGCCATGCGCTTGGACAGCTGCCATATCTTCCCACGTCAGATGACGATGGGCGCGATGGACCCGCAAGACGACTCGCTCATTTACCAGATGGGCTGCGAAGTGGCCAAGCAGTGCAAGGCTATGGGCATCCATATCAACTTTGCCCCCTGTGTCGATGTGAACAACAACCGCAACAACCCCGTCATCAATAGCCGCTCGTTTGGCGAGAACCGCGACTTTGTGGCCCAAAAGGCCATCGCCTACATGCAGGGTATGCAGGACAACGGCGTGAGCGCCTGCGCCAAGCACTTCCCCGGCCATGGCGACACGGGCACCGACTCACACTCAAGCCTGCCAACCATCAAGAAGACAAGACAGGAACTGGACTCTATGGAGCTATTTCCCTTCCGTAAGATTATCAATGCCGGCGTGGATATGGTGATGGTTTCGCACCTCAACGTGCCCGCCCTTGACCCCGCCCGCAACTCCATCGCCACGCTCTCCTATCCCATCATCACCGAGCTGCTGCAGAAAGATATGGCTTTCGACGGCATCATCGTCACCGATGCGATGGATATGAACGGCCTGCGCAGCCACTACCCGCGTGTGGGCGACGGCGAAATCAAAGCCCTGTTGGCTGGCGTGGACGTGCTGCTGCTGCCCGGCGCACTGAGCACCGTCATCCCTGCTATCAAGAATGCTGTGGAGAATGGCACCATCCCCGAAGAACTGATTGACGAGAAGTGCCTGAAGGTGCTCAAGTTCAAGTATGGCAAAGGCTTGAAGCATGTTAAGCCGCTGAGTACCAAAGACATTTACGACAAGACCAACTCCGCTTCGGCACGCAAAATCTCCGCCGAAATAGAAGCCAAGAGCCTCACACTGCTGAAAAACGAAGACGGCATACTGCCCCTCTCCACCAAAGAAGCCGGCAAAGTGGCACTGCTCTGCATTGGCGGCATCCGCGACTCGGCACAATACCACCAGCTGTGCAACCAGTACGGCATCGGCTATGTGCACACCGACCGCTCCATCAAGAAAGCCAAGTATCCTGTGCTGCTTAACCAACTGGCACCCTATTCCAAAGTGATTATAGCCATGCTGAGCACCAACCAGCTGCCCAACTATCACTACGGCATCTACCAGGAATCGGTATCGTTCATTCAGGAAGTGCTGAAGAGCAAAGACGTCATCCTGTCGGTGGGCGCCAACCCATACTCGCTTACCCGTTTTGGCTCCTTTGCGAAATACAAAGCGCTCATTGTCAGCTACCAAGCCACCCCCACAACCGTGGCAGGAGTGCTGGCTGCTGTTTTTGGCAAAGCCTCCTTCTCGGGGCGACTGCCCGTGGCCACCCCGGCGTTCAAACTGCAAGAGGGCATCCAGCTCCACTCTCTCAACGACCCCAACGGCTTCAGCACACTGACCGCCGCCGCCGACCGCAAAATCGACTCGCTGATGAACAACGGCATCAAGAACACCATCTTCCCAGGTGCGCAAGTCATCGCCATCCACAAAGGCAAAGTGGTGTACCATAAGAACTTCGGCCACAACACCTACGAGCCCACCTACCCCGTTACCGACGGCACCATCTACGACATCGCCTCCATGACCAAGTCGGCAGCCACCACCCTCGCGGTGATGAAACTCTACGAGGAGGGCAAAATCAAGCTTACCGACAAGATAGGCACCTACCTCCCCTTCCTGAAGGGCTCTAACAAAGAGAATCTTACTCTAGCTGAATTACTTACCCACACTTCGGGACTGCCCGCCTTCATCCCTTTCTACAAGAAAATGCTTACCAACAACAACTGGGACCCCGCTTGGCTAAGACCCGAAAAAGGAGGCCAGTTCACCATCGAAATAGCCAAGGATGTCTATATGCACCAAGGCTTTCCTGCCGCCGTCAAGAAAGAGATTGCCAACTGTAAATTGGGGGCCAAAACATACGTTTACAGCGACTTAGGCTTTGTTCTGCTCAAAGAGATGGTGGAATCGCTGACAGGCACCACCATGGACAAGTACCTTGAGCAACATTTCTACCGCCCGCTGAAGATGAACCACACCTGCTTCAACCCTTATCGCACCGTCAATATCAACACCATAGCGCCCACCGAAAACGACCGCACCTTCCGCAAACAGGTGGTGCAGGGCTATGTCCACGACCAGACAGCAGCTGTCTTCGGCGGCGTCTGCGGCAATGCGGGCCTATTTTCCAATGTCAGCGACCTGGCCATTCTCTTCCAAATGCTGATGAATGGCGGCACTTACAACGGCATCACCTTCTTCAAGAAGGAGACCGTCCAACTGTTCACTTCCACTTATGTGCTGCACGGCTGCCAGCGTCGCGGCTTGGGCTTTGACACGCCGAGTCACGAGAAAAAAAGCTCTATCCTGCCAGCCGCCGCTAGCAAGAAAACATTTGGACATCAAGGATTTACGGGCACTGTCTTCTGGTGCGACCCCGACAATGACCTCATCTACATCTTCCTCTCCAACCGCGTTTATCCCGATGCGGAGCCTAACAAACTCTCTAAGAGCGGCATACGCCTGCATGTGCACCGCGCCGTGTACGAAGGTTTGGGAATCAAATAAGAGAGAAGCACTTTTGTGACAACATAAAAAAGGGCGCGGCATGAATGCCGCGCCCTTGCAGTATCATTCATTCAGACTTACGGGATCTTCACTTCTACCTGTTCGCTATAAGACACATTTGTCATATTCTTGCCAAAGGCTCGGAAATAATAGGTGGAACCTGAATCCAGGTAAGTGGCGTCCACTTGAAAATGGTACTCCGGTTCTGAGGAACCGCCTTTCCAATAAGTACGATCTATATCCATCTGGGGATTCGTAGTCTTGCCCCAAACAACACCCACTCTTGTATAATCACCGCCGGTATTCTTCAGTGTACCATAAACAGTCACTGATCTGGTGCTCGGATTCACAGCTGACACGCTGTCAATGACCACTTCTGGATCTGTTGTCTTACTGCCCTCTCCCAACACACAACGCACTGAGTAGCAGGAATAGCTTGAAGCAGAGTAAAGCGCTTCCCTATAGCTATTTGCATAATTAAGCTTAAAAGCAGAGGCGTCGGCTGTCCACAAATAGCCACAACGATTTAACTCCCTGGCGCTTGTAGATGGAGCAGCGTAACCTGCTGGCACCCATGAGAAACCAGTGGCATTATTATTCAATGTGTCATTACCCACTGCGCATCCATTGGAGCTATATTCCCAACCCCATTGTGACGCCAATGCTTGTACATAATTGTAAGAGTTGCACAAATATTTGTCTTGAGTGCTAACATAGTCCATCATGTCATACAATTCGGCTTCAGAAGGAACATGCCAGCCGTCAGGGCAAATGCCTTGAACAGTATCACCATAAAAAACATTGTTTCTTGCTGATACGGCATACCAGCTGTAAAGTAAACCATATTTAGCCTTTTTGGTACTGTCATTAACGGGATAATAATAGTAGGGCATGGCTATGTTGGAGTAGCATCCATACTGGATTTCGGTACCGTCGGCATAATGCTTGGTGCGCAGATTTTCCTTGGTCCAGCAAACACCGCCAATCTCCACTGTATTATAAACATTGCCCTCGTAGTCGGTTACCGTCTCGTGGCCTTTGCAGGGCTTTCCATCAATATATTCCTTTGTGGTAAACTCAACCACCTTGCCGTATGCCACACCACCATCTAAGGCTACGAATGGTCTTACATAGTATTTGCAATTGGCTTTGAGTTTCTCAAGGTTGGCTACCATCTTGCCATCCACAATCTCTACCTGCACTCTTGTACTGTTAATGTTGGGAGTAATGTAATACTCGCTGTAGCAAAAGCCTGTTGCCAGTATCTCTTTTCCAGCGGTATCGGCTACCGTAGCCGAAATAGTGGCTGTCCTGTAATCAACATCTGTCACCTCTCCGGTAGTAACCATAGGCATGGGAATGGTGTAACCATCACCCATGACACAACGGATGGCCATACCTAAATCACGCCAATACGCATTAATGCTAGGACGCGTGCCAGTAGAACTCATTAACATACCAATTACCCTATTCTGTGACCTGTCGAATGTTGAGGACCACCAGGAGCCTGCTTCCAAAAATGGATAAGTGCTTGTAAACAATACACCTGCGGGACGGGCGTTAAAACCAGCCGCATTGTTGCCAGCACGTTCATAACCTATTGTACAGTTATCCTCACTTTCCTTCCAACCTATCGTGTCGGCCATGGCTTTGGCTATTTGGTATTCCAAACCATCGCATCTGAATCGTTCAAAACCATTCAGATAATTAAGCATTTGCGTCCATTCCTTTTCACTCGGCACATGCCAGCCATCCGGACATGGACCTTGCAGACCTAACGCGGTGTCAAGAGGATTTACCTTAAGATAATCGATATT
>JAEEGG010013374.1_pt1 | contig 17568 bp, 14 predicted proteins | sample 9134161 | NCBI WGS metagenome assembly JAEEGG01 (sample SAMN16246543, study PRJNA631951) | gut metagenome | biome: gut microbiome; feature: rumen; material: CR-attached | host: Bos | place: Iran: Karaj | collected 2018-10 | reverse complement strand
CGCAACTTCCTCGTCATCGAGACCAAGGACCACGTTCAGACCACCTATATGCTCGCCGAGAAGCCTGAGGTGCGCTTCGAGGGCTCCAACCTCCGCGTCGTCTCGGCCAAGGCCGACGTCACCTATCAGCTGACCGACATCCTGCGCTTTACCTACGAGAAGCGCAGCGTGACGGGCGTCAGCGAGCTGCAGTCAGCCCCCGCCACCGTCGACTATGAGGACGGCGAGCTCGTCATCAGCGGCATCAAGGCCGGCGCTGCCGTCGGCGTCTACTCACTCGACGGCAAGCTTGTTCGCCAGCTCACGGCGCAGCATGCCGGCACCTACCGTCTGTCCCTCTCCGCGCTGCCCCGTGGCGTGTATGTCGTGAAGGCCGACAACGTAACCTATAAAGTCATGAAGCGATGAGAAACTATGTTTATAGGCTGTTGGCTTTTGGGTGTTTGGTGTTGGGAGGTGGCATCCTGCCCGCCAGCGCGCAGCAGGCCCAGGACGCACTCTACATCTTCCGAAACGACGGACGCTTCAATGCCTTCTTCTTCGACGACATTGAACGCTTCGAGTATTCGAAGATTGACACGCTGGGCATAGAGCACGAAGACTACGTCGTGCAGGAAGTCTACGCCCTCGACACCATCTTCCGCATTCCCATCTCGGCCATCGACAGCGTGGCCTTCGTCACCCCTGAGACCGTCTACAAGAAAGACGTCATCAAGGCCAACCCGCTCATCAGCGACTATGTCGTGGCTTCCGACTCGGCCAGCTGGATACGCCTGTCGGCCAGTGTCCCGACCAGTATGCTTCCCAAGAAAGGCGACAAGTGGCTCATCGAGGAAAACAAAAGCCCGCTGCTGCCAGGAGGCTTCGGCGGCCGCGTCACGTCGGTCGATAGCAGCGGTGGCGGCTACACTATCACCACCGAACCCCTGCAGCCTGAGGAAGCCTTTGAGCGGGCTATGCTCAAGATGGCCGTTGGCACGCAGAACCAGGCCAATGCCCGTCGTGGCACCAGGTCGCTGTTATGGGGCTCCGAGGAGCCCATCGAACTTGAACCGATGGGGGCTGAAGTTGGTCTGACTGGTTCGAAAGACCTCATCAACGATTTCGACATCTACTCCATGTCTGCCACCCCGTTGGGCTCCATAAAATACTACATCGAGCCCACGCTGCATGCCCGTTCCTTCCTGAGTGTCGACCCGCTGGCAGGCGTACATATCGATGGTTACATCGGCGCCGACGCATATATTGAGTACGGTGGCAAGATATCGGGTACCCTGGCTTCGCGTCTCGACCTGCCCTTCCCCCACAAACTGACATGGTTTAGGAAGTCTATCGGCGAAGGCACACCTATCTACGCTAAGGCGCTGTGGAAGGTCGGCATCTTCGTCGAGGGCTCTGGCAATCTCGAGATGGAGTCCATTTACACCGGTACTTACCACGCGATGGCCGAGGCGGGCTACCACAAGCCTGTGGGTTTCAACATCGGTGAGTGGTCAGGCGATACCGACATGTCCGTCGACCCCAAGACGTATGAGTTGAAAAAGCTTACGGTGGGAGGCGCCTTCACCGGCGGTGTGATGCTCGAGGCTGGACTTGAGTGCTTCAATCCCCTCATCAGTGGTATATCGGGCGTTGGCCTTCGTTTGGAGGCGGGCCGCATTCTCGAGTTCAAGATTCCCGTGACCGACATCTCCGAGGACCTGCCGTTGACCTATTACACCGACCATACCTACGACGTGCTCGACATCGACGACATCGTCAGCTATGGCCCGTTCGTCTTTGGCAATCCCTATATCAGCATGTACGGATGGCAGAGTAACAAGTTCCAGCGCCGGAAGTTCCTCACCATAGAAGCCGGCGTCGTGCCCCAGATTTCCGAAATGAAGATAAAAGGTTCAGGCAGAAATGACTATATGTACGGAGAGACCACTTGCTCCTACGACATGAGCCGCAACCTGCTGCTCCCCGTGAAAGTGGGCTTCACCGTGCTCGACTGGAAGGACGATGTCTACGCCACCTATTGGCGCCCCGACACCTACTGGAACTTCTTCAGCGGCAAGGAGGTGGAGTTTAGTTTCTTCCCCGACCCCCTGGCCGACGTGGAGACCTCCTACACCGTCCACCCGACGGTTCAGATTCCCGGCTCCCCCCCCATTCTCTGCGATGAGTTTGAGATGAAAGTGGAGCCAGCCTACTTCGACATTTACGACTACAAAGAGATAGAATTGCCCGAAGAGGAGGGAACACTGAACTGGAACGAGCTCTGGGTAGGCACCAACATGCCCAAGGTCGAGATGTCCACCGGCGTCGACTGGGCCACAGCCAGCTGGATGCCGATCAACCGGGTCTTCGTGATGCACTATAAGGCATTGCCCCCGGGCGTCGAGGGCCGCGACTTCAAACTCCACATCGTCGGCAAGAACTCCAAGGGCGAAGTCCTTCTCGTGAAGGATGTTCCCGTGCGCCAGGGACGTATTGTCGTCCAATTCTCGCCCGAGGTCATCGAGGCCGAGGCTGCCGGCGGCACCTATACTGCCAAGATTGTCAAGTCGCCGCTGACAGGTCACCAGGTGAAGCCCGGCGACTCCTTCCTCACGCCCACCATTAGCGGCGACGTCATCACCGTCGAGGTCGATCCCAATCCCGACCCCGAGGAGCGCGAGGGCACAGTCATCGTGTCGGGCGTCACCGTTGGCGGCAAGTATGGCGAGGGCACCCTCAAGGTCCATCAGAAAGCTTCCGAGCAGCCGTTCACCCTCAACCCCGAGAGTCTCGAGGTGGCAGGCTACGACGGCAGCTTCCAGGGCGGCGAACTCAAGCGGCAGATTACCGTCACCTACCCCGTCTCGGCCAAGTCGCTCACCATGAAGAGCAGCGACGAGTCGTGGCTCACGGTCGATGACGGCGGCGGCATCGGCACAGGCACCAACACCTGCACCGTCACCGTCAAGCCCAACACCAGCCTGAAGAACGGCCGCGAGGCCAAGATTACCGCCGAGCTGACCAAGGCCGACGGCACCACCGAGACCAAGACCCTCACCGTCAAGCAGTCGGCCATGAAGCTCGACGTACAGTTAGTGCCCGATGAGGTGACGCTGATGGCCGAGGCCAGCGAGGGTTCCGAGTATAGTGACAAGAAGACCGTCCTGGTCAAGATTACACCGTGGGACGACATCGTCGCCGCCACCATCAAGAGCCAGCAAGTCAAGCCCGCCATCGAGTGGATAAAGGCGTCGATTGAAGGCAACATCATCACCGTCTACGGTGAGGCCAACCCCGTCAACGAAGAGCGCACCAACTACGTCACCTACACGCTGACACCCGTCTCGGGCGACCCGATTGTGCTCACGCTGACCGTGACGCAGTCGACACCTGTCCCGACGGTGGAGTTCTGCGACGACTACGCGCCGAAGCCCATCTTCCTCGCCGCCGAGGCAGGATCGCAGGCAAGCGTCACGTTCAACTGCCCCAATGTAGACCACATTTCGAACATCCACTGTCTGAACGACTCGTGGCTTGGAGGCAGTGCCTCGGGAATGGTTGTCTTGCTGACAGCTACCAAGGACAACACGACCGGAGCGGCAAGGACAGGACAGTTTGAACTGACATTCCTGATGAAGGACGGCACAACTGTGAAGCGCATCTACAGCGTCACCCAGGACGTCGACTCGTCGGTGCCCCACGTCATGCCAACGGCCCTCACCTACCCCGCCAAGGGCGGTACGCAGACCGTCCAGGCGTATGTGGGCAGCAAGTTCAACCGCACGGGCTTCGCCATCAGCAGCGACGGCGAGGACTGGGTCAGCGCCGTGAACTACAGCGACTACCACCTCGAAATCACCGTCAAGCCCAACACCACCGGTGCCGAGCGCACGTGTACCGTCACCGTCTACATGGCCAAATTCGAGGGCGACAACCCCGCCCCGGGCACGAAGACCGAGCCCTTCCCTATCACCATCACACAGGCGGCCGGCGGCATCTCGGTCAATGCCTGCACGCTCTCGGCCACGGCCATGATGCAGGAGCAGACCACCGGTGCCACCAGCACGAACACCTACGGCGAGAGCTTCGCGTCGCCCAACATCAGCGTCACTCTCAAGGGAACGTCGCTGCACGTCGTGGCTACTAATAACTACAAGAAGGATTACGACGTCTACCAGAACGTGCTGGAGTTCGACATCACCAGCGTCGGCGGCAACTTCGCCAACTGCAAGGTCGAGAACCTCGAGTTCCGTCACATCTATAACGACACCTACGTCGACTGGACCTCGCCGGGCGTCTATGGCAAGGGCGACGACGTGACCCTCCAGCTCACCAACCTCCGCTGGCAGGAGTCGAAGAGCAACTACACGCCGGGGGCCAAGTCAACCTTCGTCTTCAGCGGCACGGTTGCCGACGGCGTGAAGTTCGGCAAGCTCACCCAGACAAAGGTGAACTACTCTGAGGACAAGCCCAAGCAGGTGTTCAACTATGTCGAGAACCAGGGTAACAGCGCCACGCTCACCGTCGAGCTGACCATCGACCCCTCGGCACTTAATTATTAACTAAGGAACGCGCAATTATGAAGAAAACAGCGAAAATAATCATCGGCCTGCTGCTGGCGGCAATCGGACTGCCCGCCAGTGCGCAGCGGGCGCAGGATGCGCTTTACATCTTCCGCAACGACGGACAGTTCAACGCCTTCTTCTGGGGCGACATCCAGCGCTTCGCCTACTCGAAGGTCGACACCCTTGGCGTCGAGCACGACGACTACGTGGTTCAGGAGGTCTACGCCCTCGACTCGGTGTTCCGCATCCCCGTCTCGGCCATCGACTCCATCGCCTTCGTCACGCCTGAGAATAAGGTGAAGAGCGACGTCGTCATACCCGATAAGTCGATAGCCGACTACATCGTGGCCAGCGACTCGCTCTACTGGATACGCCTGGCTCCCGGAACGCCGCAGGCCCTCATCCCCAAGAAGGGCGACAAGCTGCTCATCGAGGAGCCGAGCCGCTACATTCCTGACGGCTTCGGCGGACTGGTCACCTCAGTCAAGCAAGGTACCGACGGTTACACGGTAAGTACCGAGGAACTCGAGCTGAAGGATGTCTACGACGTGTTGGTTCTGAAATCGTCCGGCGTACCTCGCGACGGCGCCGCCTCGAGCCGACGGGCGGCCAGCGATGCCGACTTCAGCTACGAGACGACCGACCCGATAGAGCTGCCCGCCTTGACCGGGGGAATATCGCTGCTGTCCGGGCAGTATAAGATGCTGCCCGACAACACGCCAGTGCAGATTTCGCTCGACGGCTCGCTCGACTTCAGCGGTACGCTGCAGTCGACGGTCGACCTGCGCTGCTTCCTCTACCTGAACACGCTCTGCAACCAGGACCGCTACTATCAGATAGCGAAGTTCGACAATTCGATTGACGTGAGCCTGGCCCTCACCGGCGCGCTGACCGCCCATGCCGACGTACCCTTCACCTTTCTGAAGGACCTGGTGAAGGAGGGTGCGAAGTATGCACTCAAGGAGGGTGGCAAGAAGCTGGCCGTCGACATGGGACCATTCTGGGCCGACTTCTCTTTCGGACTCTACTTCGAGGGACAGGGCACAGTGACAAGCAGCTACACGTGGTCGAACAAGCATACCATCAACACCACCTACCAGTACGATCGCAACATCCTGTGGGGCACGTGGGAGGACTTCTATCGCTATAACTACTTCGTTGGGCGCGACACCACTACGTGGACGATTGCTGCAGGCAAGCTCGCCCTCAGTACGGGTCTCTATGCTCAGGCCGAGGTGGCCTGCAACGTACCTATTGTCAAGAAGAAAGGTAGCGTGGCGCTGCGCTTAGACGCAGGACTGAAGACGGAGTTCGACGCGCCCATATTCACCGACGATGCCTACCTGCCTCTTATCGACACCCCAAACCTGTACAGCGACCTGAACTTCGACGAGACGGTCACCCTGTCGATACCCGTCAACCTGTCGTTTGCAGCCAACTTCGGCCAGTGGGCGTGGACGCCAAAGCTATCGTTCTCGCTGATGAAGCCTATATCGTTTGGCATCGTGCCCAACATCAGCACTCTGAAGTGGCACGACGAGAAGTACGAGCCCTACCGCTTCACCGTCGAGTCGCCGGTCTCGCGCAGTCTGATTATACCCGTGCCGATAGGCTTCGCCGTGTTCGACATCGACGACAAGCAGACCGAGGACTTCTGGTACACCAGCTATCTGAACGACCGCGTCCTCAAGAGCTATAAGCACGTGTTCGAGACGCTCGACCCCCGCAAGGACGAGGGGACGGTCTACACCATCTTCCCACAGATACGTTACATGGGCCACCCCGTGCTGGTGGGCAAGGGCGAGGAAATCTCCATCGGCAAGGCCCGCATCGACATCAGTGAGAAGCGCATCGCCGCCACCGAGGACATGTCGCACCAGACCGTCAGCTTCGTACCCAACATGAAGAACGTCGAGCTGAAGTCCGACGCCTCCTGGCTCACCTTCATCCGTTTCGACAGCCGCGGCGAGCTGTCCGCCTACTGGGAGGCTCTGCCCGCCAATGTGCCCAACCGCAAGGCCACCATCTTCGTCACGGGTAAGACGAAGGACGGCGAGGTGCTCGTCGAGGACAGCATCGTCGTCCAGCAGGCCCGCCTCGTCTTCAAGACCAGTCCCGCGAAGCTGACGTTCGACGCCAAGGGCGGCACGCAGACCGTCACCATCACCGAGACCAACCTGACCGACATCACCGTCGGTGGCAATGGCGACTATGTCCGGGCCACCATCAGCGACAAGACCATCACCGTCACCGTCAGTCCCAACACCGGCTCGCCCTACGACAGCTTCATCACCGTCGAGGGCAAACTGCCTACAGGCGACAAGGCCACGGCCTTTATCGACTTCAGCCAGGACGGCAACTATGAGCCGGGGCCTGCCGAGGGCGAGGCTATTCCGGTGGAGACCTTCCGCTGCAGAATTGTTGCTGACGGATTGAAATGCACTTCGAGCAGCGACACTAACCCCAAACATACACTTGGTATTGGCGAGGGACCTACACCCGAAGTATGGGGCGTGAACTATGAGGACAAAGATGAGGACGAGGATCTCGCACAATACGCACCGCAGCGGGTAAAGGCTGTTGCCACTCAGAAAGCCATACATGTTGTGGCACATGCCGACGACGAGGAGATTACAACGTATCGGGATACAAACTCACCTATCTACGACATGTACCCTCTTGCAGGCAAGCGGACCTACACGCTGGAGTTCGATATCGAGAAGTATCGCAACGACCAGGGGAAACCTGCTGCCCGCGTGACCAATGTTACATTGACCGACGACCGCCGACTGGACTGGGACGATGGCGACTATGAGTTGCACCACCTCTCGGCACAGTTAGACCCGGGTAAACTGCAAACCCAAATTGGCGTTGTTACGGATTTTGACTTTGTTGACGGTAAGATTGTGATTATCCCTATCGGGTATTCCGAAATCGAAGTAGGTAGTTTTGGATATGGAGTCGAAGGACTCGATGTCGGCCTGTGGAACTATGACTTCACCTACCATTACCGTTATTGGGGGGATAATGAGTGGTACAGGTACGATGCTTCGTACCAGCACCAAGATGCCTCGAAGCCGAGCAGCTTCTATATGAAAATAGCATTCCCGCAAGAAGTCCAGCAGACAGTCAAGGAGTGGTTTGAGAAGGCACAGTAAGTGGAACGCTTAATGTCGTCTGAAACAATCGCCGCCCTCACAGTTCTTACGCTGGAGAGCGGCGATTCTCAGTTGCCTTAAGGCTCGTCGGGCTCGGCCTGACTGATGCCGTAGGTGGCCAGCGGCGTGCGCTCCTGATAGGTCTTCGTCTTGCCGTCGATGACCTTCGTCTTCGTCTCAACCAGCTGGTAAGCCTCAAACACACACTGGTCCTTGAAGGCCCTCGACGTGAGCTTCTCGTCGGGCGTACCCCCATTCTCAGGACGGAATCGGATGTGCACACCGGCAATGCGCTCGTTCAGGTTGCCCATGAAGTCGGCAATCGTGGTCGAGGGCGTTCCTTCGATCGAGGGATAGAACGTGCCCAGGCCGTCGAGCTTCACCGGCTGCCCCTGCGCATTCAGCTCCTTCATACACGACACGATGTTCTGCAACACCAGCACCAGCATCTCGTAGGTAGCCAGCTTGCCATGCTCCGACAGGTGACGGGCGAAGCCCTTCAGCGAGATAGGCTCCTTCGGCTCAGCCTCCGGGTAGAACTGTCCGTAAGTCTTCGAAGCCGTGTTCATGTTCTTACGGGCGTTCACAAGGAAAGTAATTTCATTTCTTGCCATTGTTTGTAAATGTTTTTCTTGGTATTTATTACTCTGCGACGAACTACATCGGGTCGCCGCTCCCGCCTTTCCAGTCTCTCATGATTGACACTGCAAAGTTACAAAAAATTCCTGAAACTGCCAAAAATTTTCTCAAGTTTTTTCAAAGAAAAAGTGCGCAAAAGGGATTCTTTTTCTGTATGGCTGCGAGTTCAGACCCCACCTACCCTCCCCTGACTCAGGGGAGGAATTGGGCGCTGGGATTCCCCTCCTAAGTTAGGAGGGGTTAGGGGTGGTCTGAACAAGCAGAACAAGCAGAACAAGCAGAACAAGCAGAACAGGCAGAACAAGCAGAACAAGCAGAACGGAAGCTGGTTCAGACCCCCTCTGGCTCCCCCTGACTCAGGGGGAGAATCCTCGGAGCAAACGCGGGGGTTGGTCGGAGTAAACCTGACGTTTGGTCGGAGCAAAGTGGTTAGAGTTTCGTTTGCAGATAGTAGTCACTAAAGTCCTTGCAGCCGGGAGGCAGCTGATGGTGGACCAGCGAGGGCAACACCTTCTGCAACTGAAGGAAGAGACGCTCGCCGGGGGCGTCGGCGTCGGGGAACATGGCGAAGGAGACCCCTCCCAGCCTCCCCTGTTTAGGGGAGGAGTTGAGCGATGTCAGCAGCTCCACGTCCTTCGGGCTCAGCAGCGTGGCCGAGGGGATGGCGATGGCCTTGTGGCCGGCGGAGAGCATGGCCCAGCAGTCGGAGCAGCCCTCGGTGATGTAGAGCTCGTCGCCGGGCTTGAGGAGGTTCAGCACGGGGAGGTTGTAGATGCCACATTGCGAGCCGCTGGGGAAGCGGAAACGGGGCGTGGCTCCACGGACAAGGTTGCGGTTCTGAACGCCCACCAGACGGCCCTCTCTATCAAAGTAAGGTATCTGCAGCCAAGGCGTGCCCTCGCGGTCTTTCCACGACGTCAGCCGGCACCAGCGCACCACTCGCTCGTCGAGCCTGCGCTCCTCGAACAGGAACCGCCGCGCCTCCTCGTTCAGCCAAGGACGCTCGAAGAAGCGCTCATAGCGACTGGCATCAAACGGCTTTTGCTCGATGACGGCAGGCTTCCACTCGTCAAGGATGATGCAGTTCTCGTCGGCAAGCCAGCGACAAGCCTCGCGGAAGCCCTTATTCAGGAAGCGCATCACCAGGTCGATGGTGCCGCCCGACGCCCCGCACACGAAGCATCGAAAGGTGTTCTTACTCACCTTAAACGAGAGGCTTGGGTGCGTGTCAGCATGAAACGGGCACAGGCACTTATGTCGCGAAACATGCAGTCCAAGTCGCTCCGCGACTCCCTCGATGGGAAGGTCGCGAAGCTTCTGAATGTCATACTTTTCCATAAGAAGACTCTCTACTGTTTCAGGTACTCTTCGGTCTTGGTGTACAGTCCCGTCTGGGCGGAGTAGGTGATGAACTTGCGGAACAGCCATTGTTTCAGCTGTCCTTTTGCCCCTTCCGGATTCTTTCCGAGTGTGCTGCGCAGGGCTTCCAGCTGAGCTTGGCCGAAGGTGCCGGGCAACTGCTGGAGCATATTCTTCGGGCCGCGCCGCTGAGCCTCGCTCACCACGTCGGCATCCTTGCCCAGCATATCGGCAAAGATTTGCATCTTCGACCACAGATCGTGGTACACCAGCCATTCTACGAGCTCGCCCATCGACTTCGTCCACGTCTGACCATTGAGCACCCAGAGGATGCAGCCAGCCTTCCATGCTGATACCAGGGCACGCTTCGACACATCCCACAGCACGTCGTCATCCACCAAGTCGGCCAGCGTAGCCATGTCGGCCGCCAGATGGTCAATGAGCTTGTTCAGCGGACGGATGATGAAGCGGCCCTTGGTCATGTCGAGACGTGCCAGATAGGTGTCGAGCTTCTGGAGGAAATCGTCAGCAAACTCACCCTTTCGCGGTATGCGTCCGTTGCGGCTGCCGCGTGGCTTGTAGGAGAAGACCATACGGCCGAAGGTGCCGTTGTGGAGTTCGTTCTTATAGAATGAGCGAGCCGTGACAGGTACGGCAGACAGCGTGATGCCTACACGCAGCACGGGATTGCCGCTGATGCCGTCGGCTGTGGCACGTAGAGCACCGGCGCGAGCCATGTCATAGACGTTGCGCAGCAAGTGCGAGACCTGCCGGTGACCGCCGCAGAGCTTATCGGCCATCTCCACCTCAGGCAGGTTGAAGTACTGCGTCCTGCCGCCTATCTTCATCAGATTCATGGCGTTCTCGATAAAGGCCGCGTTGGTGGTATCCGACGGAGGGAAGAAAATGGCAATGGACGGCTTGACAGGTTTGTCCTTCGACTTCGAGTGGTAAAGCTTGGCCCATTCCTCCAACTTCTTGAATTCCTGTTCGTCGTGTTGCTGGAAATCCCGACAAATAGCTTTCACTAAATCGGTCAATTGGCCCTTGTTACACCCCGAATCGCCCACCAATTGGGCCATTAATCCGCACATTTCCTTCCAACTGCGGTCAGGATACTGAAATTCCGCATCGCTGATATGTGCGCCAAGTGATGGGAAAAGCATCGGAACCAGGGGTTCGTGCATGTCTTTCGAGGCCTGTGAGAGCAGTAATTTGATACATTCTGTACCCTTTCCGAGCTTAGGCATCTCGGGAGCCTTGTTTGTTGTGATATCGTATTTCATTGATTATAAGCTTTTTAGATGAATAATTATTTGCCTGCGGTTACAGTTACAGTTGTTACAGTTTTATTTTGAGGGGTGTGCTTTTCTTCATTATATATATAACTATTTATATATCAATAAGTTATATAATAATCTAGAGAAGTACATACCCCTATTTTTTAATTGTAACTACTGTAACTGTAACCAGCAGTCTGCTTTCACTCTTCCTCTACCAGGCCTCCAAGTGCCCAGAGCAGTTCGTTGGCCACGCTGCTGGCATAGTGCTCCACGTTGAATTCCGGGCCTGTGTGTATCGGTCGGAAGTTCGGGCTGTAGCTGCCATCGTCGCGGCGGGTGACGGTGATGGTCTCTCCCACGTAGACCTGCGGGTTGCGCTTCACACGCTTCTGGCTGACGGTCTCCACGAAGGTCATCACCTCGTTATACTTGAACTCCTCGCAAGTCAGGTCGCGGCGGAGCACGCCGTGGTAGTCCTTGCCCGCCTTCATGCGGCAGTCGCTGCGTAGCAGGGTCTTCACGTCCATGCAGAGTTCTGTGTTCTTCTTCCATCCCTGCTGTTCAGGGCTCTCGGTAATAATGATTGTCTGTTTCATAATCTACAATTTTTAAATTCTTAAATTCTTCAATTTTTAAATTCTTAAATTCTTCAATTTTTAAATGACGTTAATGAGCAGTATCTTCCTGCGGTTGTTGCTGGGCCGTACGGCGAAGTGCAGCCAGTAGCCTCGGGCGTTGCGCTCAAGCAGCAGCTCGTCGAAGTCCTGGTGCCACTCGTCGCTGATATCGAGCAGCAGCGTGACGTAGCGCAGCAGCTGTTCCTTGCCCGCAACCCGCAGGTCGGCGGCGCAACCCGTCAGGTGGTTCGACGAAGGGCAGCCGCCTACCAGTCTGTTCAGTTCCTTGCAGCGGTATCCGCTATTGATGACAATCGGGTCGTCGCCCTCGCCGTAGCGTTCGTTCCATCGCTGGCGCAGCATCTCCAGCCATTGGCACACCCTGGTCAGGTTCTCCGTCACCTGCTCCCCCGGCTGCGTCTGCCGCTGCCGGTCCAGGTATCCCAGCTTCACGCTTGTACGTGTCATCTCTTCGAGGGTAAAGTGTGGTGTCAGGCGAACGCCATCGAGTTTGTTATTTTCTTTTGCCATGATTATTCCTTTCTTTTAATTCTTCAATTTTTCAATTCTTCAATCCTTTAATCAATTTCTTGATGTACTCCTGTCCCTTCACGGTCCAGACGGGGAAGCGCTTCTCAACGAGGTCGCCCCTCCTGTTGTAGCGGAAGTGACTACGAGTCTTAGCATATCCAAGCCCGGCATAGTCTTTGCTGAGCTTCAGTTCGTAAGTCGAGCGCTCACGAACGAGGAACCCCACATCAATCAAGAAGTGGTGTAGATCCGGGGCATTGATACCCATCTCCCTTGCCAGGTCGGTAGAGAGCATGCAGTCCTCAGTGCCCGCATTACGTTTCTGTTGCAGCTTGCGTATGTATTCCTGCGTAGGCTGCATCATCAGTCTTTCTTCTTGTGTCATAGTCCTTTTATTTTTATAGAATGTACCTGCGTACGTGTGCGTGTAGGTGCGTATACGTTGTAAATGTAAACATGTCAAAGAGCGCTGTCAAACAAACCGTTTCCGATTGTTGACAGCGCAAAGGTAATATTCGATTATTCGATTGGGCTTTCAGTCGAAAAAACTTTTTCAGTCGAAAACCGAAAACTCTTGAAACCCCGATAAACACAGGGGAAATGATAACAAAAAAAATGGCCTCTCTCTGAACGAGAGAAGCCAGTCGAACGTCAATCGAACGTTTCAGTCGAAAAATCGAGTTTGTTTACTTCTTCTGTGACATCTTGTCTACGTAGTCTTTTACCCAGTCGGCGTAAGGTTCTTTCTTCCCTCTGCCTATATATGTGCCAAAGGTGTTCACCTCCCTTTTCTCATCATCGTCACGCGTTTTGTCACTAATCCCAAGAAAGGTTCTTGCGATGGCTGCTTTATTGCTTTTCAGCACACCAGCCCCAACGAGTGTGCCAATTAGTTTACCCTTGATTGATGCCCTTTTGTCCTCATGCTCCCAGAGTGTGGCTATATATGCTCCGTGGGCGCAGTTCAATTCTTCCGTGGATGCTCCCCTGTGACAACTGCCGAATATAGTACACAGACGATACATATTTCATAAAAAAGCAGTACCTTTGCCCCCATGGAAGCAAATAGTGAACTGCAACGATACACCATGTTGGCGAGTTTCTTCCTTCCAGAAGGCATTCTCGACTGGTTCGATGTTGTACGTATGGAAGAGAGCGACAATGACAAGCCAGCCCATGAGCTGGACGTACTTTACCCCAAGGTTCTGCATATCTACCTTGACGAGCGTGACAACCGTCAGGGCGAAGACCTGGGCCTTGTATCTAATGGCTTTACTGAGGAAAGCGTCATCCACGACTATCCTGCCCGCAGCCGCAAGATGGTCTTGCATGTACGCCGTCGCCGCTATAAAGATGCCGACGGTCACAACATCATCCTGTACAATTACCCGCTTGCTGCAGAGGGGACCCGACTGTCCGTAGAGTTTGGTGTTTTTTTTAAAGACTATCCTGGATAGTTTTCCTGTCACCTGCTCCTCGGTTGCCCGTTTTTTCCATATCAAGGGCAGTACGCTTGAGCGCAATTACAAACTGAGCCTGAGTGATTTCGAGCAATGGAATCAGAAGGGACATGCCGCCGACTGGGTGCTGCTGGCGAAGAATCTCGGCGAGTACGACTCGATAGACGAAACAACGATAGGCGACGAAGTCTACACGATATTCTCCAACAAGGCCGGACATGGCGGCAAAGGTACGATCATATCCGTCGTGAAGGGTACCAAGTCTGAGGTCGTGTCCAGGATACTGAAGATGATTCCACTTGCGGAGCGTGAGAAGGTCAAGGAGGTGACGATGGACTTCAGCGACTCCATGTACGCCATCGTGCGCGAGTGCTTCCCCAATGCCACCATCGTCATCGACTGCTTCCACATCGTACAGCGGCTATGCGAGGCCCTCGATGAGATGCGCCTGCGCTTCAAGCGTCTGGCCGTCACAGCAACGAAGAAAGAAGAGGCCGCATGGAAGAAGAGCGAAGATGCCAAGGCCAAGAAACGTGCATACGGCAGGGCGAAGTACGCCGTGAAGAAGGGCGGAAAGAAGAAACCGAAGGGCAAGAAGCGCGGACGCAAGCGCATCGGGAAGAAGAAGTTCCGTCCCACGCTTCTCAACAACGGCGACACATTGGTCGAACTGCTCACCAGAGGCCGCTACGTGCTGGCCAAATCAGGCGAGAAATGGGGAAAGCACCAGAAAGAGAGAGCACATCTGCTCTTTGAACTGTACCCCAAACTCAGGGAGGCATATTCGCTGACCTGCACCATACGGGCAATGTTCCGAAACAAAAAAATCACAAGGGAGGCGGCAAGAGGCTATCTGCACAATTGGTATGAGAAAGTCAACGCTTGCACCATCAGGGAAATCAAGTCGGCAAGGGACTGCATCAAGGCTAAAGAGGAAGAGGTACTCAATTACTTCAATGAAAGGCATTCAAACGCTTCCGCAGAATCACTTAATTCGAAAATCAAAGGATTCAGGGCGCAAGTGCATGGCCTGGCTGACATTCCCTTCTTCATGTATCGTCTGTGTACTATATTCGGATAGTTGTCACAGGGGGGCATCCACGGAAGAATTGAACTGCGCCCATTATTTCCCAACCCTTCTTCTACTGATTCTATATGCTTCGCAGTGTCTGTCTATACACTGTAAACAGGTATTCTTCATGATACTCTACGCCCACGCCATAAAGTCATCAGCCCTGTTCCCATATAGAGAGACTTTCCTTTCATGTCAGCAGAGCATGACGTGAGAGTAAAGCCACACTACAGGGAAGGGACAACCGCAAACCGTCATACGGTCATCTGCAAACAGATACGGTGAGACCGTTCCGGATTCTCACTGAATTTGTTTTTGCTGACTGCATGACCATTTGCCTAGAAGGTTGCCTGGCAGAGCTGAAGACTTTATTTCCCAACCCTTCTTCTACTAATCCTAAATACTTCGTGGTATCTGTCTATACGCTGTAAACAGGGTTCCTTTATGATAACCTACGCCCACACCATGCCAAGGCGACTGTGACAGTTTCTGCTTGCCAGCGATATTTTCTTCTTGGTCGATACGACTAAGAACAAAACATCACTCGCAGAAAGGTGATGGAGAGAAGAGTTATCCAGCCTTTGCCAGTAAGGGTGGGGAAGGAACTAAACACTCCTTCCTCACCGTTACTGTCTTTTCGGCAAGATGACACTTCTCTTTACCATCACTGGCTGTGACCGCCAGCCTTGGCATCCCGCCCATATTGTTATATTTCGATTATCTTCCTGTCGCCATCTGTGATTCCGGGATTCTTTTTCTGCGAAGTTACCGTGTCCCTTACAATCTGCAAGTCGTGCCTTGTGAACAATCTTCCTTTTCTGCTGAAAAGAGTATTCTTCACGCCAGACTTGCCTGTATAGCTCAGGACACACTTCGGAAAGCAGAAAAATCTTCCCGATCACAGGCCGAAAGGCTTAAAGAAAGGGAAATAAAAAGTTTCAGAACTATGACAACAAACAACATTCAAAACCGCCTGATTACTCCAGAACTGGAAGAGGCACTGAAGGGCTATCCTCTTTATTCACAGGATGGCAAGAAGAAAGATGCAACCTGCATCGTAGTATTTTCACTCGGCAATGTACGCTGGTATATCATGGAAGGACAGCGCGAAGGTGATGACTTCACTTTCTATGGTATCGTGGCAGGCTTGCAAGAAACGGAGTATGGTTATGCTTCTGCCAATGAAATGGCAAGCATCGCCTATGATGCAAGTGAGTACGGACTTGGAACGCTGAGATTTGAGCAGGACAAGCAATTCAAGCCCTGTAACCTTTCTGAGATTGAGGACGAAGAGCTGCAGGAGTTCTTGTCCCGTCTCTATGACAAAGACTGATGTATAACAAATAAATAGAGCAGATTATGAAAATTATCGTAATGGACAGCGCAAATGTGTGCATCGAGGTTTTGAACGTTCCCGACCACATGATTGAAGACGACATCGAGCAGTTCCTGGCAGAGCATGACTATTCGCTCAATAACATTTCTTGGATGGCAGCACCCATCGACTTCGTGCCGGTGCAGTTCCATGAATACGGCATCTGTCATTCGGATGGCGAAGAGTTGCACTTTGTCCGTGATGGAAAACTCAAAGACTTCTCAATCTATGACAGTGTTCAGGAGGTGAAACACCGTGAACAGAAGGAACTTGCCGAAAGGCTCAGGCTTCGTGGCGAGAAGGTGGATGATGGCTATGAATGGCACTTCGAGGGTGAATGTCCTATCGTAGCAGCATACGACTATGAAGAGCCTTGTGATGTGGTTATCCTATCGGTGAGAGTTGACAAGGACGGATATTTCACCATCATTGGCGACGAGAAGAATGATAGAGGTTTTGAGCATGAGATTGATGTTGACGAAATCTTTGCTGGTCATATAGACTTCATTGTTGCAGAGATAGGAAAGTAAATCACTTTGGGGATAGGTGGCGAGAAGGCTGCCTATTCCCAATAATCCCCAAGTATTATGAGACAGATATTTGTAGTTTACGAGACGGACGCATGGCACAGCCTTAGCCACAGAGAGTGTGCAGGAGTATTCACGAGCAAATGGGCAGCAGTGAATGCCATCGTAAAGAACCATCGTATAGAGTTGGAGGAGTTCTTCGACGAAGACGAGATAGAACATACCTCTAAACGGGTATTGAACGCCGAGGTCAGACGCAGACTCCGCAAGGAGCTGGAATTTGCTTACCAGACGCAGGGCTATGAGACAAACTATGACATTGAAGTGTGGCTTGTCAACGACTGGAGCTTGTTATGACCTTTGCGGCTGAAAGGCATGGCGGCTTCGCCCTTCAGATCATGCCGTCTGAAGGACGAAGCTACTATTCTATAAACTTTGTAGGTCAACTCTTATAGCTTGACAGGAACTGTTATAGCTTTTCTGGCTTGACATCGCTTGCGGTCGCTAACAGTTGTTACCGACCGTTACCGACTGTTATACATCGGTGTACATTGCTGTCCACCGAAGTACACTGTAGTCCACCGAAGTACACTGTAGTCCACCGGAGTACACTGTAGTCCACCGAAGTACACTATTATAGTCCACCGAAGTACACTGTAGTCCACCGAAGTACACTATAGTTCACCTCAGTACATCGGAGTACACTTTTATAGTGATCCTGTTTCCCAGGTTCCTTGTCGCCCGCGTGATTCCAGGAATCTTTTTCTGCGAAGTTACCGTGTCCGCTGCAATCTGCAAGTCGTGCCTTATGAACAATCTTCCTTTTCCTTAGAAAAGAGTATTCTTCATGTCAGACTTGCCTGTTTTGCATCGGCCACACTTCGGAAAGCAGAAAAATCTTCCCGATCACTTGGCCGAAAGGCTTCAAAGTTAGGGAAATAAAAGCTTTCAAGCAACATGGAAAAAGTCAAGGTTTACATCAAGGGTCAAGAGGACAAGG
>JAEEGG010013372.1_pt1 | contig 17570 bp, 16 predicted proteins | sample 9134161 | NCBI WGS metagenome assembly JAEEGG01 (sample SAMN16246543, study PRJNA631951) | gut metagenome | biome: gut microbiome; feature: rumen; material: CR-attached | host: Bos | place: Iran: Karaj | collected 2018-10 | reverse complement strand
TCAGGATATTGTAAATCTCGGGAATGTCCTGCTCAAGCTCATGACGGCGCTGGCGCATAGGCTCCAAGAACTGGTTAATCACCTGATTCAGGAACTTCTTGCACTTCATATCACCCAGACCGCCACGTGTATAATGCTCCTTCAATTCATCAAGATTTTGATATTCAGGCCAGAAGTTGGCAAAGTCGGCATCGGTTGAGAAAGCATCAAGATAAGTAAACACAGCATTGCCCTCTACATGACCGGGATCGCTCACGTTCAGATGAGTGGGATCGGTGTACATAGAACGAACCTTCTGCCACACCTCATCAGCTGAGTCGGAAAGATAGATGCAGTTGCCGAGTGACTTCGACATTTTCTCCTTACCGTCAGTACCAGGCAAGCGACGAGCCGTCATATTCTCAGGCAACATGATTTGTGGCTCAACGAGCACGGGAGCATAAATATTATTAAAACGGTTGACGAGCTCACGTGTCACCTCGAGCATGGGCTCCTGATCTTCTCCAGCAGGAACGGTTGTTGCCTTGAAAAGCGTAATATCGGCAGCCTGCGACACAGGATAGCAGAAAAAGCCTAAAGGAATGCTTTCACCTTCGAAGCCACGCATCTTAATCTCGGTCTTAACCGTAGGATTGCGCTGCACACGACTCACACTAATAAGATTCATCAGGTAAGTGGTCAGCTCAGCCAACTCGGCTATCTGACTCTGAATGAAAATTGTGCACTTGCTGGGGTCTAATCCTGCAGCCAGATAGTCTAGTGCCACATTAATGATATTCTGACGTATCTTTTCAGGATTATCTGCATTGTCGGTGAGCGCCTGCACGTCGGCCATAAAAACGAACATTCTGTCGTAGTCGCCTGCATTCTGCAGCTCCACGCGACGACGGAGCGAACCCACATAGTGTCCAAGATGAAGTTTACCTGTTGGGCGGTCGCCCGTAAGAATTACTTTTCCCATAATTATTAACTATACTTTGTTTCTTTCTTAATTATTCTGCTCAATGATATGAATATCGCGCTGAGGGAAAGGTATCTCTATACCGTTCTTGTTGAGCGTCTCATAGATACATCTCAGCACATCACTCACCACATATGACTTCTTCACGGCATCAGCCCAGACGAAGAGCTTGAAATCTACACTTGAATCGTTCATGCAAGCCACAACTGCCTTCACCTTCTTTGAAGGATCCATCCATTCATGATGAAGATTGTTTACAGCTTCTTCTACCACCTGTTGCACCTGACGCAGGTTAGAGCCATAAGCCACACCAAACAGTACTGGTGCCAGCACATAGCCATGATTACGTGTCAGGTTCTTATAGTTCTTGTCAAAAAGTTGTGAGTTCTGAAAGGTGATAACCTCTCCATAAAGTGATTCCACTATTGTAGAAGTGTAACTGATTTGCTGCACCTTGCCCATTGTGCCATCTACTTCAATCCAGTCACCCACTTTAAGGCGTCCCGCCATCAATGAGGCACCATAGAAGATATTCTCGATAATATTCTTCGATGCAAAACCGATACCAGTAGAAAGACCACCAGAAATAGCTAACAGCCAAGCCAACGAAATATGGAGCAGGCCCATAGAGAGGAGCAACCAGATGCTCCAAATAATGACTTGCACCACATTGCGACTCATCACCGAGCGCGAAGAAGCTGTAGTAGGATCTTGATGCTGAAAATGTAATCCAATAAAAGCAAGAATTGTATTACCGATATATCGAAACATGAACCACATACAAACAACCATTGAAATTTTAATGATTGAGAGCTGAAGGTTCTCCATATTTACAAAATTGTCATTGAAAATTTGCCAGCACAAATCACTTAGATTAAATACATCTGCAGCCCAGTAGATGCTGACCATAATGGAAAGGACACCCATCACTGGCATGATTGCACTATAGACTAGCTGGTAGAACCAGGTTTGGGTAATAGGCATTTGCCTTATATTCTTTCGTTCCCCGTAAAGACTCATCCAGCGCGACAAACAGGTAATCGTAAGAATACAGGTCAACTGCATAATCCACCATATCAGTATCTGAACGGAAAGTAGCGTATAGCCCATCCACGAGAAGAGTAGTGAGCCAAGAAATACTGTCAGCGACACATACGTATAGAGCATGTCTTGCTGCGGTACATTCTGATTATGTCGCCTAATCACATTCCACTGCCAAAGAGTAGACAATAGCAATACTGGAGGAAACACAAGATTTACAAGTTCCTTGGGTATCAATATGATTCGGAAAGAAATGACAAGAAATCCCATCATAACCAAGGGAGTATAAATGCGAAATGCACTTGTAATCTGATCACCATTCACTCGCAACAGCAACGACACCAAAATAACTCCTAACAACCAAGAATACTCAATGAGCAAATCAGATGCCATGATAAAGAAGTTCTGTTGCCCCACATTTTTGAATATAAACAATATGAAAGCAAACGTGATAGTGGTTGTAGCCATTATGATGCAAGTCCGTTTCTTCTGAAATTCACCAGTATTGAATCGTCGGGGAATCAGGAAGCGAAAAGCAAACAAATTGATTAATGTAGCAACGGCGAAATAGATAAAGATCAGAGCAAAGAGGCCAAAGATGATGCGGCTGTCCCATTGAGACTTAGGTGATGGCTTATATTTTTCAGCAAACACCTGAGTCATCTCCTCAACCTTATCATAAAAATTACATAGCACTACAAAGTAATTATCACTACCATTCATGAAAATGCCACGCTGAATCTCGTTATAGCGTTGCTGAGCATAATCATCCAACATCTTCAGACGTTGCTCGCTCATCTCATAATACTTTATATAGTCAGCAGTTTGTGAGCGATTTTCCTCCAGCGTATTGCGAATATGTATAGCCAAAGTCAGACAAACGCTTCTGTCGGTCTTTGCTTTTTGACTAAGCAAGAAGACAGGCATTTGCCTCAGGCTACCAATTAAACTGTCATACTTTGCAATCTCGGCATCGTGGCTTTCCAGAAAATCTTTGAAAGGCTGTTGTTGTAACTTAAACTGATGATACTGCTTAGTCGCTTCATTGCAGGCATAGGTTAAGTCAAACACATAGTTCGAATTCTGAGAATAGAGCATCAGCGAGTTCTGATTTGAACGCTGCATAGTCTCCATCAATTCGTTCTGGATACTTTTGTTCTTCAGTCTTCGTTCCTGTGCTTTATCAGAGATTTCAACATATTGCTCAACGAGCTCCAGTCGGAGCACACTTAAAGTCTGCTCTAGGTCTTTCTCTTTCAATACAGCATGTGCTTGTGGAATAATAAAAGCAATTAAGACCCACAGTATCAACAATCTCCTCATCTTATATTTCCAGTTTTCTTTTGTTTTGGCTTTTGGGGAAAATTACCTTGTAAAATAAAAAAAATCACTTGTTTTTCTGTGCCTCACGCAATCTAATACGTGTGAGCACCTGCTTTGTGTTATAAGTAAAATCTCCTGAGAGCACCCATGCATAATAGCCGGAATCAAAACGCAGCACCTCAGCTACAGTCTTACCTTTATACTTGCCAAAATTAAAATACTCTACCATTTTTGGATTACCATTCTCATCCAACACAACGTTACCAGCGCTATCCTTCTCTTCGCCCCAAATGATACGTCCAGCGAAATCAACGTTCTTATTGGTTTTCGAGAACTCGCTAAGAAACTCCATATCATTCTGCAGTATACGACCTTCGGGAGCTTCACCCAATTCACGCTGGTGCTCTTCAGTATAATAATCAAGTTCGGCTTTAAGAACATTGTAAGTTGCCTCTGTGTCCTGATCTGCGCGATGAGCTTCAAAGTCATCCTCCATTTTTCTTCCGCAATAAAACTTATACGCAGCAGCAAGATTGCGTCTTTCCATCTTGTGGAAAATAGTTTGGGCATCAATAAGTCTGCACTTGGAGAAGTCGAAGTCAATGCCAGCACGTAGGAACTCTTCAGCCAACAAAGGAACATCGAAATGATTAGAGTTAAAGCCAGCAAAATCACATCCTGTAAAGTGTTCGCTTAACTGCTTTGCTATCTGTTTGAACGTAGGTTTGTCCTTTACGTCTTCATCACTGATTCCTGTCAATTGGGTGATAACCGGAAGAATATGACATTCTGGATTTACCAGATAGTTGCCACGTTCCTCTTTTCCATTAGGATAGACCTTGATATAAGATATCTGTATAATACGGTCCTTCACTAAATCAAGACCGGTCGTCTCCAAATCGAAGACGACCAGTGGTTTTGTAAGATTAAGTTCCATTATTATTAATCATTTATCAACATGGGCATCATCAGCATCAATACATCCTGATTTTCAGGCTGTTCTGCGGGCAACACAAGACCAGCGCGGCTGGGATCAGCCAGTTGAATGATGACTTGATCGCACTCAAAATTGTTGAGGATATCAATGAAAGAAGAGCCCTTGAATCCAATACTCATCGGCATACCGTTGTAGTCGCATACCAGGCGCTCAGTAGCTGTCTTTGAGAAGTCATAGTCCTCAGCATCAAGCTGTAGCGTACCATTCTCTACGTGGAATCGAATCAGATTACTTGAGTCATTAGAGAAAGGTTGCACGCGGCGAAGCGCTGAAAGTAGTCCCATGCGATCGACAGTAAGCTGATTAGGATTACTCTGAGGTATTACAGAATTGTAATTGGGATAGCGTCCTTCAATGAGACGACAGATGATCTGACCATCCTCATAGTTGATTTCAGCATTACGTTCGTCAAAGCGAATAACTACATCACCACCATTCTTACCCAGCACGTTCTTCAAAAGGGATGCTGGTTTCTTTGGCAGAATGAAAGCAGCAGGCTGATCGCTCTTAACGGCAAACACCTTGTTGCGCACTAATTTATGGCCATCGCTTGCAACCACAGCAAGACACTCGGGTGTCAGGTCGAAATAGATGCCGTTCATCACAGGACGAAGTTCATCCTGGGCAGTTGCAAAGAATGAGCGGTTGATATTATCATTTAGCAACTGTGTGCTCATGGTAATAGTATTAGCTCCCTCACCCACCTGTTGAGCCTGGGGGAACTCATCAGCACTTTCGACTGGCAGAGAGAACATACCGTTCTGATAGTTAATACGTGCGATATTATCACCCTGCCCTTGATTCACTTCAAAAATAATAGGCTGTTCCGAAATGCCTTTGACAGCCTCGAGCAGATCATGATTGCCTACGCAGAATCGACCATTACTATCCGAATCGTTCAGTTCCATGGAGGTCTTCATCACTACCTCACTATCCGAAGCCGTCAGATTCAGGCGACCATCGATCACTTCAAAAAGAAAATCGCCAAGAATAGGCAATGAGTTTTTGCTATTAATAACCTTGGAGAGAGCTAAAAGGCGACTGCCGAGTGCTGTACTTGAAACGGTAAATCTCATATATTAAATTGGTTTTATGTTTTCTAATCGGAGCACAAAAATACGAAAATAATATGTGAATAACAAAATTATCGCGAAAAATTTTCTTCTTTTCAAACAATTTTAGTAATTTCGCAATCGATTTTGAAAAACAAACAATCGTAAACAATAAAGTATTATGGATTTAACAGGAAAAGTAATTGCTATCATGCAGCCACGTAGCGGCACTTCTTCACGCACGGGCAACGCATGGATGACGCAAGAGTATGTAATTGAAGTACCAGGTCAATACCCACGCAAGATGCTGTTCAACATCTTTGGAGAGGACCGCATCAAGCAGTTCAACATACAGGCTGGTGAAGAGATTACCGTTCAGTTTGATATTGATGCTCGCGAGTACAACGGTCGTTGGTTCAATGACATTCGCGCCTATAACATCATCCGTGGTCAGATAGCCCAGACGGTTCCCCAAGCCACACCGTTTGTTCCCCAACAGGACGCAGCTCCTCAAAATGCCGCTACAGCTCCCTTCCCTCCCGCACAGGAGCCTGCTGGCGAAGGTGCAGCCGACGATCTGCCATTCTAAGACAGATTAGTTTTTCACCACATAATGGAAGGCGCTTTTTTGAGCGCCTTCTTTTTTTCGTTATCAGGTAAAGTGGTTCATACCGAGTTCACAAGTCCTGTAGCCCGTTGCTAAAAAAGAAATTGAAAAGGCGCTCCCGATAGCCGGAAGCGCCCTTTCCCTATGTTTTACAAAAATCTTTCTATTAGTTAGTTCTTGAAGAAGTCCTTAACGGCCTCATTGGGAACCATCTGCTCATCAAAGATGTAAGCACCAGTCTTTGGGCTACGAACCATCTTGATGACCTTTGAATATGCGCGACCATCCTTCGAACCTTCGTGGAGGGTAGCAACGGTTTTCTTTGCCATGCGTCAGATCCTTTCTTACTTAATCTCCTTGTGAAGTGTCATCTTCTTCAGGATGGGGTTATACTTCATGAGTTCCATGCGCTCAGGCGTGTTCTTACGATTCTTGGTCGTAATGTAACGGCTGGTGCCAGGAACGCCACTGGTTTTCATCTCGGTGCACTCCAGAATCACCTGGACGCGGTTACCCTTTGCTTTCTTGCTTGCCATGGTTATTTAGTCTCCTATATGATTAATTACCCCATGCAAAGACCTTCTTTTCAAGGTCGTTCCAAGTGAGGTAGCCCTTGTCCACTGCCTGACGAATGGCAGCATCAAGTCCAACTTTATTAATTAAACGCAAACCAGCAGCGCTGATTTTAAGATTAATCCAGCAATCCTGTTCTACCCAAAAGAACTTCTTGCTGAACAGGTTGACGTCAAAGCTCCTCTTTGTACGATGCTTTGAGTGAGACACATTATTACCAATCTGTGCCTTCTTTCCTGTGATTTGACAAACTTTCGACATTGCTATCTACTTTCTTTTGTTCCGTTAATTGATACTTACTCCAAACAGGGTGCAAAGGTACTAATTTTAATAAAAAATGAAGAATGAAGTATGAAGAATTCTCAAAAACTTAATATTTTTTAACTCTCTATTTCTATTTCTTCTATGTCTTCTTGCTTCAGATAGTCGGAAAACATCTGAATAGCCTTATTCGTGGCGATGGCAAGGTTGATGTCGCGTCCGTGGTCTTCTTCCACTTTGCAGGTCACGATCTTTTCGGGTGAACCGCAGGCCAGCCAGATTGTTCCCACTGGTATTTCCTTCGTGCCGCCTCCAGGACCTGCAAAGCCTGTAGCAGCAATGGCATAGTCGGTATTCAGCGCCTTGCAGGCTCCTTTCACCATTTCGACGGCCACTTCTTCGCAAACGGCAGTCTTCTCCTCCAGCAGCTGGTGAGACACGCCCAACAGATTTTCCTTTACTTCATTAACGTAGCAGATTATACCACCCTTGAAATATTTCGAGGCACCGGGTACTGCGATAATTGCTTCCGCAATACGTCCGCCCGTGCAGCTTTCTGCAGTAGCTACAGTTCTCTCTTTTTCCCACAGCAGTTCGCTTATCTCCCTGCTGATTACTTTTGCTTCAAAATCCATCTGATTATTTCAATTATGACATTTCTACTTAAATGTAACTTTGCTGAATGCAGGTGCATCGATGGGACAGAACACTTTGTCCTTATACTTGAAGTGGCCCACGATGCCTATCATGGCAGCATTATCGGTTGTATAGCTAAACTTCGGGATGTAGATAGTCCAGCCGTAGCGCCGGGCGTGGTCCTTGAAGGCATTGCGCAAGCCGTTGTTGGCGCTCACGCCTCCTGCTACGGCCACGTGCTTAATGCCCGTCTGCTTTACCGCCAGACGCAGTTTCTTCATCAGTATGTCCACAATGGTCCATTCCAAGGAGGCAGCCAAGTCTTCCTTGTGATGCTCCACGAAGTCGGGATCTTCCTCCACCCACTTACGAAGGTTGTAGAGGAAGGAGGTCTTCAATCCCGAGAAACTGTAGTCCAGCCCGGGGATGTGAGGTTCGGCAAACTGAAAAGCCTTCGGGTTGCCCTGTCTGGCCAGTCGGTCGATAACAGGTCCGCCCGGATAGCCCAGTCCCATCACTTTCGAGCACTTGTCGATAGCCTCTCCAGCGGCATCGTCGATGGTCTGACCCAGCACCTCCATATCGTTATACGCGCGGACTAAAACGATTTGTGAATTGCCGCCCGACACCAGCAGGCAGAGGAATGGGAATGGCGGTGGATTGAAGTCGCCCTCTCCCCCATCTATGAAGTGTGCCATCACATGTCCTTGCAGATGGTTCACGTCGATAAGGGGAATGCCGAGCGAACGGGCAAAGCCCTTGGCGAAATTCACGCCCACGAGTAGCGATCCCATCAGTCCGGGGCCGCGCGTGAAGGCAACAGCCGACAGTTGTTCCTTTGTGATGCCAGCGCGCTTGACGGCCTCGCTCACCACAGGCACCACATTCTGCTGATGCGCCCTACTGGCCAGTTCGGGCACCACGCCTCCATAAGCCTCATGTACGGCTTGTGAAGCGGTCACGTTCGACAGCAGCACGCCATCTTTGAGCACGGCAGCCGAAGTGTCATCGCAGCTCGATTCTATGCCTAATATATAAATATGTTCATCCATTGTATCGTAATTTCGCGTGCAAAGGTAGCACATTTCGGTCATGTCACAAAAACTTTTCAGTTTTTTATGCAAATATCTGTCATCATGAAGCTGTTTTTGGACAGAAAGGAATCACCGCAAATGCCTGTATGACACTTGCGGTGACTGTAGATAAGAGTTTTATTCAAGAAACTCGTGCGGATGGCTACGCGATTACTTCAGCGCCTTGTTCAGCATGAAATAGACCTCGTTGTTGCGGAGTGTCTGCTTGAACTCATAGGTCTTCGTGTCCTTGTTGATCTTGACATACTCGATGCCCAGCATTTCGGCGAAGTCTTCCCAGTACTCCTCGGTAATGTCGTAAGAGAAGGCCGAGTGGTGAGTGCCGCCAGCCAGGATCCAAGCGCCAGCGCCAATCTCGAACGTGGGCTGGGGAACCCAGAGGGCAGAAGCCACGGGCAGGTTGGGCATGGGCTTCGGCTCGATGCACTCTACCTCCTGCGAAATGAGGCGGAAGCGGTTGCCGAGGTCAACGACGGTAGCCTTGATGCCACGGCCAGTCTTAGAGGTGAACACCAGACGGGCAGTCTGCTGCTTACGGATGCCGATACCGAGGAAGTGAACCTCCAGCTTAGGTTTATCGACTGCGATGAGCGGGCATACTTCGAGCATGTGGCTCTGCAGGCAGCTTGAACGGTCACCAGCGAAGTTGAGGGTGTAGTCCTCGAGGAACGAGCAACCTGTGGGCAGTCCCTGCTGCATCACCCAAAGTGTGCGGTAGAGGCAAGCCGTCTTCCAGTCGCCCTCGGCACCGAAGCCGATACCTTCGGCCATGAGGCGCTGCGAAGCGAGACCAGGAATCTGGTCGAAGCCGCAGAAGTCGGGTGCGTCGATGTCGGCATCGCCCAGGTCATCGAAGTTGGTGGTGAAGGCAGTAGCGCCCTCGTCCTTCAGCACGCGGCGCAGGGCGATCTCTGCCTTTGCTGCATTGTGCACCTTCTGCCAATAAACCTCCTCGCCGCTCTCGTCGATCTTGATAGTGTAGAGCTTCTTGTACTCCTCCACCAGCTCGTCGGCCTCCTTGTCGGTCACCTTCTTGAAGTAGTCCATCAGAGAGCTGACGGGATAGTAATCAACATGATAGCCCAGACGCTGTTCGAACTCCACGCGGTCGCCATCGGTCACGGCCACGTTGTTCATGTTCATACCGAACATCAGGCAGCGCACGTTGTGAGCATCGGCCACGCCAGCAGCCACACGGGCCCAAACGGCAATCTGCTTCTGAGCCTGCTCGTCCTTCCAGTAGCCGCAGACCACCTTGCGTGGAACGCGCATGCGGGTGCAGATGTGTCCGAACTCGATGTCGCCGTGAGCACTCTGGTTCAGGTTCATGAAGTCCATGTCCATTGTTTCCCAGGGTATCTCGGCATTATACTGAGTGTGGAAGTGCAGCATGGGCTTCTTCAGGGCCTGCAGTCCCTTGATCCACATCTTGGCAGGCGAGAAGGTATGCATCCAAGTAATGATACCGATACACTTCTCCTCGTTGTTGGCAGCCAGCATCACCTGCTCTACTTCCTTCGAGCTGTTGGCCGTGCCTTTATATACAATCTTCACAGGAATGTTGCCGCTCTTGTTCAGTCCGTCAACCATTTCCTTTGAGTGTCCGTCAACTGCAACAACGGCATCGCCTCCGTAAAGAAGTTGAGCGCCAGTTACCCACCAAATTTCAAAATCTTTAAACATAACAGATTGTCCCCCTCTTAATCCCCCCTACTGGGAGGAAGACCGTAACAGGGACTTGGGTCTTTAGTTATTGAATTGAATTAATTAATTGTATTTCTTGTATATATCGATTGTTATTCTACGGCTTTAACGGCTTTAACAGCTTTTTCCATCTTCAGTAGTTTCAAATCAGGCCATTCTTCACGGCATAATCCCAGGCATCATGGTCTATCTGCTGCATGGTACGAACATTTGGAGGAAGGTCGCTTGTACGAACGAAATGCGGCTTGCTCTGGAAAGCGTCTTTGCCGCGAGAGCCATAGAGATTTTCACGCCACGAGATGATGAGTTCAAGCGAGAACGTGTAATCAGGACGGCGTCCTGGCTCCCATGTGTGCGTCGGCTTTACAGGTATGTCCTTTTCCAATGGCACAGCATGTTGTTTGTTGGGCGACATGCTCAACGTGAACTGTTGGTCACGGTAACGGACGACCAACTCATACTCGTCGACATGCTCCACAATGACTGGCGCTACAGGACACTCGGCATCGTCTTCGAGCGAGAAATGCCAAGGAAGATACCAGTTGAGGTCGTCGCCCACATGGACATCGTCAATATCGAACGAATAGTCGCGCCCGTTCCACCCAGGAGTAAAAACGATTTTGAAATCCAGATGATTCCACTCACGCCGCTGCCCCGTAACAGTACAAGGAACAACCGTCGTTTCTTCGGCTTTGGTATACCGGACGCTGCCATTAGAGACGTATGGCATGTAGCGCACGGCAGAGACATCGCCAAGTTTGTTAGACGATTCAAGGTTGGCCCAATAGAACAGATTCCTGATGCTGTTATTGAAACTATTACTATCGCTTGCCGACATGACACGCACGGGCAAGGAAAGGGCATTCAGTTGAAACCACTCATCACAGGCATCGATCTGGTACTGAAACAGAAACCCACGGTCGTAACTGAAGCCGTAGTCACTGGGTCCAAACAGTTCGTCGGCCCATTTCTCGAGACGCTTGCTGATAGACAGCGCACTCTCGAAACAAATACGACCAATCTGACTGACAATTTTCTCTTGCTCTTGCTGTGTCATAATTCTATCAGCAGGTGGGTCATGATATTAATGCTTCTGGCCTTTCTGTCCGTAGTAGGCATTGGGGCCGTGCTTGCGGTTGTAGTGTTTCTCAACGAGCAAGGGGTTCATCGTGGTGTTAGGATTGACCGAGAACGAGACGAAAGCCATCTTGGCGCACTGCTCCATCACCTTGGCGTTGTAAACGGCGTTGTCGGGCGAGGTGCCCCAAGAGAACGGTCCGTGGTTCTTCACCAGAACGGCAGGCGTGTGGTCGGGGTTGATCTTGCGGATGTTCAGAATCTCGTCGACAATGACATTGCCCGTCTCCAGCTCATACTGTCCTTCCACCTCTTCCTTGGTCATGTCGCGCGTGCAAGGAATGTCCTTGTAGAAGTAGTCGGCATGAGTGGTACCAATGTTTGGAATGTCACGTCCTGCCTGAGCGAAAGCCGTGGCATAGGTAGAATGCGTGTGAACTACGCCCTGGATGTTGGGGAAAGCCTTATAGAGCACGAGGTGCGTTGGGGTGTCGCTTGAGGGGTTGAGCTCTCCCTCGACTACTTTTCCTGTTTCCAGATCGACCACCACCATGTCGTCGGCCTTCATGTCGTCATAGCTCACTCCTGATGGTTTGATAACTACGAGGCCCTTCTCGCGGTCAATGCCGGATACGTTGCCCCATGTGAAAATGACCAATCCCTGTTTCACAAGATCGAGATTAGCCTTAAAGACTTTTTGTTTCAGTTCTTCTAACATATATAGTCACAGTTTAAAGTTAGGGTCTTCTTTATAGGCGTTGTCGTTGAAGCGGTAGAGATAGGCACCTCGCTTTGATCCGGTCTTGTCTATCTTATCCGTTTTCTCGATATAGTCCATTTCCTTGATGCGCTTGCGGAAGTTACGTTTGTCGATTTCTTCACCGCTAACAGCCTCATAGAGACGTTGCAATTGAGTAAGTGTGAATAGCTTAGGCAACAGACGGAAGCCGATGGGTTCAGTACGCATCTTCTGTTTCATTAGCTTCCACGCCTTGTCCACCATCATGTTATGGTCGGAATAGAGCTGGGGTAGCTCGCCTGCATCTACCCACTCCACCCCATGCTCGCGGCGTAGTGTCTCACTATAGTCCTTTACATTGATCAAAGCATAATAGACCACTGAGATAACGCGTTCGCCAGGGTCGCGGTCTACTCTACCGAAAGCGCCTACCTGTCGCATAAAAACATGTTCCAGTCCGGTCAGTTCGCTAAGCGTGCGTTCAGCAGCTTCATCCAAGCTTTCTTCGGCATCAACAAAGCCTCCATAGAGGCTCCATTCACCGCGTCCTGGATCCATCTGGCGTCGCCCGATGAGCACCTTCATCCTGTTTTCATCAAAGCCGAAGATGATACAATCAACCGACACCCAGACTTTGGAATGTTCACTATAGTAGGTCATATTTTACCAGAAGTACCAGTAGAAACAAGCGCAGAGGCCAATCACGATCAAAGTGCCAATGATGTCGAAGGCACCCCAGCTCTCCTTGATAGACTTCTTGAAGTCGGAAGTGAAGGTGATGGCATCAACCTGTTCCTTCGTGGGAGCAGGCGTCACCATTGATACGGCATAGATGAACACAAGCAGGAACACGAGCAGCCAGCACTCGAACACGAGCCAGTTGGTCTGCCAGAACCAAGCGGTATTCTCCCAGAAGCCGCCTTCCATCGTTGCACGGCCCGTATCGGTAATCACGTTGGTCACCAGACGGAGCATGCCGATCATGAAGCCCACGATGAGGGTATATTCGCCGGCCTTCGGGGTGATCTTCTTACTGAGGATGCCGCAGGCGAAGATGACGACCATAGCGGGAGCCAGCAGCGACTGGATGCCCTGCAGGTAGTTGTAGAGGGTGTCCATGCCCATCATGATGGGGAGCCATGCGAAGCCGAGGATCACGACCACGACGGTAGCGATACGGCCCATGAGCACGTAATGCTCTTCGGTCATGCCCTTCTTCAGGGGCTTGTAGAAGTCTTCAACGAACAGGGTGGCGCAGCTGTTGAAGAAGGCAGCGAGCGAAGCCACGAGTGCGCAGATGAAGCCGATGGTCACGATGCCCTTGATGCCTGCAGGCAGCACCTGCTGCACCATGATAGCGAAGGCAGCATCGGTCTCTTCCATTGCGAAGGTGCCCTTCTGAGCCAGGGCAGCAGCTATCATGCCAGGGATGAGGAACATGAAGCAAGGCAGCACCTTGAAGAAGCCTGCTGCGATGGTGCCGCGACGAGCGCGCTTGATCACTTCGGCATTGTCCTCGCCAGGCACCTGTCCGAGCACACGCTGAACGATGTGCTGGTCAGTACACCAGTACCAGAAGCCGATGATGGAGGCTCCGAGGAACACCACGAAGCCTGGATACTCCTGATACATGGAGTCGCCCTCTTCCCAGTGGAACATGTGAGTGGTGCCATAGCCGTTGTTCAGCTGTCCGCAGTAGTCCATCATGCTGGTCCATCCTTCGGCAATGCTACCGCCGCCCAGGGCTGCCAGTCCGAGGAAGAGCACGAGGAACGAGCCTATAATAAGAATAGGTGTCTGAATGGTGGAGAGGGTCATCACGCCCTTCATGCCGCCGAATACGGTAAATACGGCAGTAATGAGAATGAGGCCGATGGCTCCATACCAGAAGTCGAGTCCCCAGAGGTACTTGAAGAAGATGCCACCCGTCAAGGCTGTCACGCTCACCTTGGTCAGAATGTAAGCCACGAGAGTGATGACCGACAGCCAGTAGCCTGTACGCTTGGTGTAGCGGAACTTCAGGAAGTCGGGCATGGTGATGATCTTGCCCATCTTGTTGATCATGAGCTGATAGAAAGGCACGAACAGCCAACCGAGTATCAGGATCATCCATCCCTGCATTTCCCAGTGGGCCATGCCCACGCCGCTCTTAGCGCCTGTTCCGGCCAAGCCCACGAGGTGCTCCGAGCCGATGTTGGCGGCAAAGATGGCCATACCAATCACATACCAGGGCTCGCCCTTACCGAAGAGATAAGCCGAAGAGTCTTCACCTTTCTGCGATTTCTTGTCTTTCCAGATGGCGTACCACACGGCAGCCACCACTCCACACAGGCCGATGGCGAGTACCGCCCAGTCGAGCCAGATGAATTCAGTTGAATTCCAATCCATTTTTTGTTTCTTTAGTTTTTAGCCCCCCTGCACGAGGGGTGGGAGCAGCTCCCAGTTAATAATTATTGTTTATTTTCTCTTATTTCATTTTAGTCACGTTACGCCTTGGCGCGCCACAGCTTGGTCATGTCCTCCAGCGTCTTGCCCTTGGTCTCGGGCACCAGTTTCCACACGAAGATGGCTGCTACGAGGCAGATGATGCCGTAGAGCCCGTAGGTGAACCAATGGCCGAAGTCATCGCCTTCAGTCAGGTGCATGTTGAACATAGGCACGAAGGTGGAGCTGACGATGAAATTGAAGATCCACTGGAAGGCTACCGCAATAGCAACGGCTCCGCCGCGAATGGTATTGGGGAAGATCTCGGCTATGAGCACCCAGCAGATGGGGCCCCAGGAGAACATGAACGAGGCGGCATAAACCATGATAGAAGCTGCCGTGACGAGTTCCATCCCCGCGTGACCGAAGGTGAGCGCCACGCCAAAGGCTCCCATCGCCATGCCCAGCGAGCCATAGATGAGGAGCGGCTTGCGCCCCCACTTCTCCACGGTGAAGATAGCCACCAAGGTGAACAGGATGTTGACCACGCCCATGAACACGGTCACGACCATGGGGTTCTCCATGCCCATGTCGCCAAAGATGCGCGGGGCGTAGTAGAGCACGGCATTGATGCCCACGGCCTGCTGGAATACGGAGAGCATGATGCCCACGAAGATGCACATCCATCCGTAGGTGAGGAGCCGTTCCGTCTTTACGTTCATGGTTTCCTTGATCTCGTTCAAGATGCGGGAAGCCTCTTGCTTTCCGTTGATTTTCGTGAGCACATTGAGAGCCACGGGGTATTTGCCGATGCTGACCAGATAGCGGGGTGTCTCAGGCACGAAGCAGATGAGCAGGGCAAAGAGTCCTGCTGGCAGCGCCTCGGAACCAAACATGTAGCGCCATCCTGTGGTCACGGTCCATTGGGCATCGGGGTTGATGGCAGCTATGCCCTTGCCCATCTCTTCGACAAGGGGCTGAACGTGTTCGCCCAGGATGAAGAAATTGACGAAATAGACCACCAACTGACCGAAGATGATGGCAAACTGGTTCCACGAGACAAGCATGCCGCGTATGCCGGAGGGAGCCACCTCTCCTATATACATGGGGCAGATGGCCGATGCCAGACCTACGCCTATGCCGCCAATCACGCGATAGATGTTGAACACAATCAGCAACGAATAGGAAGGCTGTCCGTAGTCAAACAGCAGGAACTCAGGATTCATCGATCCCAAGGCCGAGACAAAGAACAGCAGTCCGGCTATCATGAGCGAGCGTTTGCGCCCTATGTTCGTGGCCAGGAAGCCCGACAGGGCCGAGCCTATGATGCAGCCTATCAGCGCCGAGGCTGAGGTAAAGCCGTGCCATCCGTCGGTATAGGTGAAGTCGCGGGCTTCCATGAAGAAGGCCTGCAATCCCTTCTCCGCACCTGAGATGACGGCTGTGTCGTAGCCGAACAGGAGTCCGCCCAAGACGGCCACCATCACGATACTGATGAGATAGGAACGAGAACCGCCCTCTCCCCTATCCCCTTGTTCTGAGGACTGGGGCGCGACTACGTCTGCCATTTCTTTTTCATTCATCATTATTCAAGCAAAAATTCTATCTACTCCCCTCTCCAATCGGAGAGGGGCTGGGGGTGAGGCTTCTGGGGGTGAGGCTTCTGGGGGTGAGGCTTCTTTTACTTCACCGAGAACTTATATGCAGCGTGGCTGTAGTAAGGTTTCTCAGGAGTCACCACGGGGCTGGCCCACTCGGGATGGTTGGGCGAGTCGGGATACTTCTGGCTCTCCAAGCACACGCTCACGTGCTGGGGATACTTCTTGCCCAGCTTGCGCACGATGTTCTCTTCGCCGTTCACGCCCTGGAAGTTGCCGCTATACACCTGCACGCCCGGCTCGTTGGTGAACATCTCCATGAAGATGCCCGTGCGCGGGCTGTAGAGTGAGGCGCACACTTGCGTGTCGTCGCCCTTGCCGTCCTTATAGGTGTTCAGACACCAGTTGTGGTCATAGCCATGAGCATTCTTAATCTGGTCGTAGTCGGAGTGGATGCTGTCGCCCACGGCATGAGGTGTGCGGAAGTCCATCGGGGTTCCCTCCACGGGCAGAATCTTGCCAGTAGGCATATAGCTGAAGTCGGCCTCGGTGAAGTTGTCGGCATTCACATAGAGCACCTGATCGTAGGCAGCATTCTCCAAGTCGCCACTCAGGTTGTAATAGTTGTGATTGGTCTGGTTCACGATTGTGGGTTTGTCGGTCGTGGCCTCCCATACGATATCGAGCACGTTGTCGGCTGTCACCTTATAGGTGGTTGTGGCCACCACGTTGCCGGGGAATCCGTTCTCTCCGTCGGCAGCCTTGATCTGCAGCTTCAGCACCGAGTCGTTGGCCTCCAGCACGTCATATACCTGGTTCATCCAACCTGTTGCGCCGCCACCATGCAGGCAATGTATGCGAGTGTCGCCCTCGTGCGGGTCGTTCTGTCGCAGCTGATAGGTTGTTCCTTCGAGCGCGAACTTGCCGTCACAGATGCGGTTGGCATAGCGGCCTACGCTCGATCCGTAGTCGGTGGGCGAGTTGAGCGTGTCGGCATACTGGGCTATGTTGTCGAATCCGAGCACCACGTCTGTGGGCTTTCCGTCGCGGTCGTTCACCACGAGGCTCACCACTCGACCGCCATAGTTGGTGATGCACACCTCCATGCCGCTCTCATTCTTGAGCGTGTAGAGTTTCACCTCCTTATTATTAATAAGAGTGTCGAACTTAGCGGCATCGAGTCCAGACTTGGTGAGTGTGGTCTCCTGCTGCTGGCCGCCGGCGCAAGCCGACATCATCAGCGCCATTGCGCCGATGCAGAGCAACGAGTTTTTGGCTGTTTTCATTTTGGTCGTGTTTTTTTTAATGTTTTTAGTTATTGTTTGAAATTTGGGTGTAAATTTACGACTTATTTTTTATCCGACAAAGAATCGGCTCAATATATTTTCAAACTCCCATTCAAATTGAAACTTTTTAACAATCGCGTCTTGCGTTTAACGTCTCCCTCGGAGCGTTTAGCATGAACTCTCATAGTGTTTAGCAT
>JAEEGG010013367.1_pt1 | contig 17572 bp, 16 predicted proteins | sample 9134161 | NCBI WGS metagenome assembly JAEEGG01 (sample SAMN16246543, study PRJNA631951) | gut metagenome | biome: gut microbiome; feature: rumen; material: CR-attached | host: Bos | place: Iran: Karaj | collected 2018-10 | reverse complement strand
ACCCCGCTATTCTCGATCCTCGTGACACTTACGCTGACGCTGCTGAGTGGAACAAGAAGGCTGAGGATCTGGCTGCCCGCTTCATCAAGAACTTCAAGAAGTACGAGGGCAACGAGGCCGGTAAGGCACTCGTAGCTGCAGGTCCAAAGCTCTAAGCAATTGACAATTAATAATTGACAATTAAATACAGTGATAGGCTGTGCCGCAAGGTGCAGCCTATTTTTTGATGTAAGTCAATAAGCAACAAAACACCCCCAAATTCTCAATTCTCAATTCTCAATTCTCAATTAATCTTCGTACCTTTGCACCTGTAATCGTGAGATTACATAGATATTCATTAGGTTAATAGTTTTATGGTTCTGCAATTTGCAGACCAATTAGTTTTTTTAAGGTAAAGATTATGTTATTAGATTTTCAAACAACATTGATGTTGGGGTGTGTTGCTATCGCAACTATCTTGAGCATCATAACATTGGTACATACTAATGTGAGATGACATTCGACATCAGTTGAGAGGAGTGCGGGGTGAGTGATTCATACCGCACTCTTTTTTAATGAAAAAATGAAAAAATAAAAGATTGAAAAACAAAACTAACTTAAAATCAGTCAAATTATGGCATATTTTCTATAATTATAAGGTGAAAATGAATAGTTTTTGGAGAATTGTGCGTAAATTTGCACCCGAATTTCGACAAAATGAATTCTGACTGAATGAAAAGATATATCTATACACTCTGCATGTTGGTGTTGAGCACAACGTTTATTACGTCGTGCTTGGGCTCTAATAATGACTACGAAACGGATTTATATAAGGACACTGCTATCACGTTCTTTAGTCTGTCAACTGTCAAGCAGACCATACATACTACGACATCGACAGGTAAAGATTCTACATACACAAAGACTGTGTCCGACATTCCCGTATTTACTATCGATCAGTATCAGGGTAAGATCTACAATACCGATTCACTGCCAAGTGGCTGTGACTTGAGTCATATCCTGGCCAGCATCTCAAGTAAGAACAACGGTGTTATTGTAATTAACTATCCCACCTCAACAGGTGCTGACTCCCTTTTATACTATAACAGTTCCGACTCCATCGACTTTTCTAAGCCGAGGGAAATTCGCGTATATGCCTATAATGGTCAAAGTTACAGAAGCTATACCGTAACGGTCAATATGCATCAAGCCGAAACAGGCAAACTGTTTTGGGAGAAGAGACAGTTATCAGATTATCCTACAGACAGCAGAAAGACCCAGTTGGAGATCCAAGCTGTCAATGCGGGTATGAAGCAGTTTATTGGCTATGGCACCAAGGAGGCCTATGCTTTGAGCAGCGATGGACTTCTTATGGTTAGTACGGACGAAGGTGCATCATGGAAGCAGGATCTTCTCGACGAAGACACCTCACTCCTTCCTACCGCAAACATCGCATTTGTATCCTTCCCTTTCAAGTATAACATCGACACTGACTATCAGTTGTTGGTGGGCACTTTGAATAATAACAGTAAAGCCTGCACCATTTGGCGTAAGATCGCCGAATTTGGTGAGAGAAGTGAGGTCTGCAGATGGGTCTATGTACCCCTTGAAGCCCACAACAATTATTACCTGCCGAAGATGGAGCACATTTCACTGGTTTATTTCCATGATAACATCCTGGCCATTGGCAATGATGGTAACATCTACGTCAGCAGCGACCAAGGTATCACATGGAAGACCAAGAACGGATATACACTCCCCGATGGATTCTCATTCAACAATGTCAGTATGACCACCGACGAAGAACAATCGCTCTGGCTCATCGACAACGAAAACCAAGAGGTCTGGCGAGGATATATGATAGAATAGCATTGTGAAAAGGCTGTTGGCTTGCATTACCATGGCAGTACTATCCGTAACTGCCGTATGTGCCCAGAACGAGCCTGAGTACAGATTGGAGGTGGGTGCGGGAGCCGGTCTTGTAAACTATGCGGGCGACTTTAACAATAGTCTGCTGAAGGGTATGAAGCCATGGGCAACGGTGATGGTGAAATACCGTATGAATCCAAGAATGGCTTTGGCCTTGAATGTCGGAACAGGTAAGATCAAAGGATCTACGGACGATGCAGGCACCTGGTATCCTGCGGAGCATTATGAGTTTGATAACCAACTGACAGAAGCCTGTCTCCGTTACGAATACAACTTCTGGGCCTTCGGTACTGGAGAGGAATATAGGGGTGCACGACGTTTCACCCCGTTCATCACAGGCGGTCTGGGGATAACCCACCACAGTGGAGAGAACAGCGGAGCAACAATGAACCTGCCCTTGGGCGCAGGCATCAAATATAAACTGGGACAGCGACTGAACCTTTCTGCGGAGTGGGTCGTACGCTTCACCTTAAGCGATAAGCTCGACGGACGCGAAGATGTGTATGGCATCAAAAGCAGCGGACTATTTAAGAACACCGACTGCTACAGCGTTCTTCAAGTTGCTCTCACTTACGACCTTTGGGCTAAGTGCAAAACGTGTAATAATGACAGAGATTAAAGATATGAAAGAAATTCTTGACATGAACCGCATTCCCCAGCACATTGCCATTATTATGGACGGCAATGGTCGTTGGGCTACTGAACGTGGACTGGACCGTACCTTCGGACACAAGGCCGGACTGGACACAGTAAAGAAGATTACGGCAGAATGTGCACGCTTAGGCGTCAAGTACCTCACGCTCTACACGTTCTCTACAGAGAACTGGAACCGCCCCGCTTACGAGATTGAGGCGTTGATGGGTCTGGTACTCAGTTTCATCGAGATGGAACTGTTTACCGACAACAACGTAAAGTTCCAGATGGTAGGCGACATCGAGCGATTGCCTCAAAGCGTACAGGACAAGATACATTATATGGAAGACCTAACCGCCAAGAACGACGGAATGACTATGGTAGTAGCCATGAGTTACTCGTCGAAGCTTGAGCTTGTCAGGGCCACCCGCCAAATAGCAGAAGAAGTGAAAAGCGGTGCTTTGAACATCGACGACATCACCGAGCAGACTATCAACGACCACCTTTGGACGAACTTCATGCCCGATCCCGAGTTGCTGATCCGTACAGGCGGTGAACTCCGTATATCCAACTACCTGCTGTGGCAGTGCGCATACTCGGAGTTCTACTTCTGCGACACCTACTGGCCCGACTTCAACGAAGACGCCCTACACAAAGCCATCGCAGACTACCAAGGTCGTCAGCGCCGTTTCGGAAAGACCGAGGCGCAGGTAGAAGCGGAGGAAGAGGTGAAAAAGTGAAAATGTGAACAAAAGAATAATGAATCTATATAATATAATAAGGTATAAGGCCAAAGGTATTTGGATGAAGGCTGTATTGCTTTCACTTTTTCACCTTTTCACCTACTCACCCTTATCTGCTCAGGACAAAATCATTAATCCCGACATCTCGTATGCAGGTACACCACGTACTTGTGAAATTGGCGGCATTGCCGTAGAAGGTGTCGAGGGTTACGAGGACTATGTGTTGACAGGACTCTCAGGACTGACCGTTGGACAGGAAATTGACGTACCAGGTAGTCAGATTACAGAAGCCGTCAAGCGTTACTGGCGTAACGGTCTGTTCTCAAAAGTCAGTATCACAGCCGACTCTATCGTCGGAAATAAGATCTACCTCTGTATCCATCTGGGTATGCGCCCCCGAATTACTGACATCAACTATCACGGCATCAAGAAGGCCGAACGTGAGGATATGGAGTCGAAACTCGGTATGGTTAAGGGTATGAGTCTGACGCGTAATATCATCGATCGTGCCAAGATACTTGCTAAGAGGTATTTTGACGAGAAAGGATATAAAAATGCGGAAATCGATATTATCCAGCGCGAGGTGGCCGATAACCAAGTGGTTTTGGATGTCAATATTGACAAGAAAGATAAGATGCGTGTGCGCAATATCATCTTCGATGGCAACACCAAACTGAGTAATAATAAGATCAAAGGTTCGTTGTTTACCAAGGGTGCTTTCGGTAAAATTCATGAAGCCAACAAATTTGGTAATCTCTTCAAGGCAAAGAAGTTTACTGACGAGCGTTATAAGGAAGCCAAGCAGAAATTGATTGAGAAGTACAACGAGTTGGGTTTCCGCGATGCTACTATCATTGAAGATTCAGTATATGCCCAGGACGACAAGCATGTCAACGTCTATGTGAAGATCGATGAGGGCGACAAATACTTTATCCGTAACATAACCTGGGTAGGCAACACCGTTGTGACCACAGACTATCTGAATGCCGTATTGGGCATGAAGAAAGGCGACATTTACAACCAGAAACATATTGACAAGCGTTTACGCGAGGACGACGATGCCGCAGGCAACTACTATTACAACAATGGTTACGTATTCTCGAACATCGACCCTGTCGAAATAAACATCGTTGGCGACTCCATCGATCTGGAGATGCGCGTGACAGAAGGTCCACAAGCTCATCTGAATCATGTGCGAATCTATGGTAACGATCGTTTGTACGAGGAAGTGGTTCGTCGTGAACTACGCACCAAACCAGGCGATCTGTTCAACAAAGAAGCTTTGCAGCGTTCTGCCCGTGATATCGCCTCTATGGGATTCTTCGATCCTGAGAAGGTGAATCCCGATATCAAACCCAACTACGAAGATGGAACGGTAGATATCAACTGGAATCTGGAGCAGAAGACCAACGACCAGCTGGAGTTCTCACTCGGTTGGGGACAGACGGGTATCATCGGTAAGATTGGTATCAAGTTCAACAACTTCTCCATCCGCAACTTGTTCGGAAAGAATAAGCTCCACCGTGGAATCCTGCCTTATGGCGATGGCGAGCAGCTCGGATTCAGTTTCCAGACCAATGGTAGCTACTATAGCTCTTTGAGTGCTAACTATGGTACCAACTGGTTTGGTGGCAAGCGCCCCAACAGCCTCAGCGTTGGTGTATTCTATTCGAAGCAGAGCGATATCAACAGTCTCTATCGTAATAGCGCCTTCTACAACAACTACGCCATGTACAGCTATGGCTATGGTTCTTACGGATCCAGCTATTACAACTACGACTCGATGCTCGACGATGATAAGACAATGACCGTCTTCGGTGCCTCTCTCGGATGGGGTAAGCGTCTGCGCTGGCCTGATGACTACTTCCAGTTCTCAGCTTCACTGGGATATACCCGTTATATGCTGCGCGATTGGCAGTACTTCTATATCCACAACGGAAACTGTAACAACATTAACTTAGGTCTGACTCTGTCGCGTACCTCTACCGACAACCAGCTCTATCCCCGTCGCGGTTCTGAGTTCATGGCCTCCGTCACCCTGACGCCACCTTGGTCGCTCTTCGACAACAAGGATTACTCCACACTGGCCAAAAACACCACCTCGGCTACCTATGAGGACGAGCTACAGGATGTGTACCGTTGGATCGAGTACCACAAGTGGAAGTTCAAGAGTCGTACATTCACAGCCCTCACGAGCGACGCCAAGTGTTTCGTGCTGATGACCCGTGTGGAGATGGGATTGTTGGGAAGCTACAACAAATACAAGCGTTCACCATTCGAGACCTTCTATGTGGGTGGTGATGGTATGAGCGGCTACTCTTACGGTTATGCTGAGGAGACCATCGGTCTGCGTGGTTACGATAACGGTTCTATCTCCTACTCTGCAGCCTACGAGCAAATGATGCAGGGCAAGAGCATCTCATCATACAACTCCTACGCTTACGACCGCTTCACACTTGAGCTCCGCTATCCGTTCATGCTGGGTAACACCACCATCTACGGCTTAGGCTTCGTCGAAGGTGGTAATGCATGGGCTAACGCTAGCGATTTCAACCCATTCAAGATGAAGCGCTCCGCTGGACTCGGTGTCCGTATCTTCCTCCCGATGGTTGGTCTGATGGGTATCGACTGGGCTTACGGTTTCGACAATGTCTACACTAACCAGAGCGGTCTCCAGAAGCGTGGTGGCAGCAATTTCCACTTCATCCTCGGACAGGAATTCTAAGGAATGGTAAGAAAGTAAAAGGTAAAAAAACAAAAAAGATATAAACCATCAGGCGTTTTTAACGTCAAAGGGATGTGTATAACATTAAAAAGTGAATAATTATGATGAATCTGAGTTTTAGAAATAAGGCTATGGGTTGGGTAAAATGGATTTTACCTTTTTACCTTTTCACCTTTTTACCTTTGAGTGTCAATGCTCAAAAGTTTGCCCTCGTTGATATGGAGTACATCCTAAAGAATATCCCTGCCTATGAGCGTGCCAACGAACAGTTGAACCAGGTATCGAAGCAGTGGCAGGCAGAGGTCGATGCCCTCACCACAGAGGCTCAGACCCTATATAAGAACTACCAGAACGAGGTGGTGTTCCTTTCCAAGGAGCAGAAGCAAGCCCGTCAGGATGCTATCGTCGAGAAGGAGCGTCAGGCTGCCGAACTGAAGAAGCAGTACTTCGGTCCTGACGGTGAACTCTTCAAGAAGCGCACTGCCCTTATGTCGCCTATCCAGGAAGAGGTGTACAATGCTATCAAGGACATCGCCGAGCTCCGCGGCTATCAACTGGTGCTTGATCGTGCCAGCGACTCTGGCATCCTCTTCGGTTCACCCAAGATCGACATCAGTTCCGAGGTTCTCCGCAAACTTGGATATTAAGATCATTGAAAATTGAATATAGAATATTGAAATTTAAAACATTAATAAGAAAATGAAGAAATTGATTCTTTGCGCTATTGTCGCAATCTGCGGTTTTACTACCGCCAACGCACAGGCCAAGTTCGGTCATGTGAATACACAGGAAATCATGCAGGCTCTGCCTGATGTTACCAAGGCCCAGAGCGAGCTGAAGGCACTGGCAGAACAGTACGATGCCGATCTGAAGAGCATGCAGGAAGAGTTGCAGAAGAAGGCCGACGCACTCGAAAAGGAGCAGGCTACCCTGCCCGATAATATCAAGCAGCGTCGTCAGCAGGAGTTGCAGGATATGTACACCAAAATCCAGCAGAGCTATCAGGACAACCAGCAGGCTCTGGCTAAGGCACAGCAGGAGAAGATGCAGCCCATCCAGCAGAAGGTGATGGATGCCATTACCGCTGTTGGTAAGGAAGGTGGCTATATCTACATTATGGAGATGGGCTCACAGCTCTACATCAGCTCTACTCTCTCTACCGATGTCACTGCAGCCGTCAAGACCAAGCTCGGCCTGAAGTAAGAAATAATAGATAATTGACAAATGATAATTGATAAATTGATGCAAAACAGACAATCGTTATTCAAAATGATGAATCACAGATGGTTCATGGTACTAGGTTTATCATTTATCATTTGTCATTTGTCATTAACTCCCGTTCGTGCTCAGCAGAGTGCGTTCAAGTTCGGTTTCCTCTCCTACGAGGCAGCCCTCCAGTCGATGCCAGAATATACCTTGGTACAGCAGCAGATGGCCGACCTCCGCGCCCTCTATCAGGCAGAGACGAAGCGGGTGGAAGACGAGTTCAACCGTAAGTACGAGGAGTTCCTTGAAGGTCAACATGAATTTCCAAAGACCATTCTCCAGAAGCGCCAGACAGAGCTTCAGGAGTTGATGGAGAAGAACATCGCCTTCAAGGAAAACAGTCGTCAGGAACTGGCCGAAGCCGAGAAGAAAGCGATGGCCCCGCTGAAGATCCGTCTCATTGAGCAGTTAGGCAAGATCGGTCGTGAGCGCGGCTATGCCTTCATCGTCGATACCGACCAGAAGGCACTACCCTTCATCAACCCCGCCATGGGCGAGGATATCAACAAACTAGTACAGGATGCTCTCAAGTAGTCCTGGCCCCATCGGCATCTTCGATAGCGGCTACGGCGGACTCACTATTCTTCATGGCATCCGACAGCTGCTCCCCCAATACGATTATCTCTATCTGGGCGACAATGCCCGTGCACCCTACGGACCACGTTCCTTCGATGTGGTCTATGAGTTTACGCGCCAAGCCGTCTTGAAACTATTCGAGATGGGTTGTCACCTTGTTATTCTGGGTTGTAACACCGCCTCAGCCAAAGCCCTGCGCACCATTCAGCAGAACGATCTGCCTCAATGGGATCCTCAGCGTCGCGTCTTAGGCATCATACGCCCTACAGCCGAAGTTATCGGCTCACTTACCCAGAGCCGTCATGTTGGCGTGCTCGCCACCGAAGGTACCATCAAGAGTGAGAGCTACAACCTCGAAATCCAGAAGCTCCATCCCGATCTACAGGTCTCAGGCGTGGCCTGTCCCTTCTGGGTGCCCCTGGTAGAATACAACGAGGCCGATTCCCCTGGCGCCGATTACTTCGTCAAGAAGCGCATCGATCAGATTATGCGTCTCGATCCGAAGATCGATGCCATCATCCTCGGCTGCACCCACTATCCCCTACTCATGCCGAAGATTCTGAAGTATCTCCCTACGGGTGTTCGTGTGATTCCCCAAGGCGAATACGTAGCCGAGAGCCTTAAACAATACCTGGAGCGCCATCCTCAGATTGAGCAACGTTGCGCCAAGAACGCCTCAACCCGTTACCTCACTACCGAGAACCCCGATAAATTCAAGGAGCAAGCCCAACTCTTCCTCCACGAATCCATCGAGGTCGAAAACATCACGTTAGGATAATAGAAACTTCCCTTTCATGCTTTCGTAGCTTTAAGGGCGCATTAGTTATTGTTAAATTATCCATTTAAGCAGAAGAAAAACACGATTTTGAAAAAATAATGCTAACTTTGCTTAGGAAAACCATATACATGATTGTATTATAGGTAAAAAGTGATAAGCAACAAATGACAGACAAACAGGAGTTCGAAAGAATCTTCAGACAGTATTACGGTGGAATGTTCCGTCTGGCTCGCAAGATGCTGTGCGATGATCAAGAAAGCAAGGACGTGGTGAGCGACGTGTTCGCTCAGCTGCTGAACAGCCATACCGACCTGCATTCTGATACACTCCAGGGCTACCTGCTGAAGAGTGTCCGCAATCGTTGCATCAATCTGCTGGTGCACAAGCAGAGAGAACAAGCAGCTATCGTGGATATACAAACAGAGAACGGCCAAACGGAGCAGGAACAGTTGGATATGCTTCATCGCTACATCGACGAGCACATGCCTGAAATGACACAAAGAATTCTGCGGCTTCGCTACCAGCAAGGACTGAAGTATCGCGAGATAGCTGATGAACTGAAGGTAAGTGAAGTAACTGTCTTTAATCATCTGTCGCAATCGCTAAAGGAATTAAAGGACTATTTTAAATCGTTAGGTTATGGAATCAAATGACAAATTGGAACAGCTCCTTAGGCAGATGTATAATGAGGAAATAGATACCTCAGAGATTGTCGATGAGGAATGGAAGAAGTTCGAAGCCAAGCACTTCGGCTCTAAGCACCGCACATGGGGATGGATGCAAATAGCCGCCTCGATCATCGGCGTGCTGATGCTATCGGGCATCTCGTATGCGGCTATCAGCCACCTTATCATGATGGAATCGAAGCCGAAAGTGGCCATCACAGACCGTAAGCCCGATGTGAAGAAAGTAAAAAAGACTTATGGCATTGAGGCGGCTCCCACGAAGCAGGTGCCCGTTATCTATAATAATGTGGAACTGCAAGAGATTATGCAATACATTGCCGACGGCTATGGTGTGAAGGTGGAATACAAGAATAAGGCCAGCCGCACCCTGCGTTTCTACCTGCAATGGGAGGCTGATGACACCCTACAGGAAATCATTGACCGTATCAATCATTTCGAGAAAGTTCACCTGACACTTAACGAAGAAACGATTATCATCGAATAAGGCGCTATGAGAAGAATCTATATACTCTTATTGTGCCTTATTGTTATGAGTGCAAAGGCGCAAAAGCTGACGCACGATTTCCAGAACGTATCACTCAGTGAGGCACTTATCTGGATTGACAATGCCCAGGATAGCTATAAGCTCAACTTTCTCTTCAACGAGTTGGAGGACTTTACTGTTACCACCCAGTTGAAGAACGTCTCCGTTCGCGATGCCGTCCGTCAGGTCTGCGGCTTTTATCCGATGCACCTCACCTTCGACGAGCAGGACATCTATATCGAGTGTATGCAGAAGGCCGACTCAAAACTCTCAGGACATATCATCGACGAAAGTGGCCAGCCCATTGCCTATGCCAGCGTCACGCTACTCTCTCTCAGTGACTCCACGTTCATCACGGGTGGCGTAAGCAATGAGGCAGGCGACTTCGTCATCCCCTGCACTGCCCCCAAGGTCATTGCCCGCATTAGCTGTATCGGCTACAAAACTATCGAAGAAACCTACGATGTCAGGAACATCGGCAAAATACGGATGTTCCCTGACAGCTATACCATTAAGGGCGTCACTGTGAAAGGCAACAAAAAGTTGGTCTATGCGACAGACAAAGGACTGGTAGCCAACGTTCAGGGCACGGCTTTAGCGCAGTTCGGCTCAGTAACAGAGATGTTGAGCCATCTACCAATGATGATGGGTGATGGTACTGTTGTTGGACGAGGCAAGCCAGAAATCTATATCAATAATAAGAAAGTACGCGATGATTCCGAGTTAGACCGCCTTCGTGCAGATGAGATTCTGTTGGCAGAAATCATCACTAACCCTGGTGTTGAATATGGAGCAGAGGTTAAGTCTGTCATCCGTATCAAAACCATTCGCAAGCGAGGTGAAGGCTGGAGTGGCAATTTCTCTGCTTCCTATCGTCAAGGTGAACAATGGGATGGGAATTTGAATGCAGCTTTCAATTACCGTACCAGAAACGGCATGGACTTCTTCGGTAAAGGTTATCTGGCGGAAAGTAATTCTTTGATGGAATATCCTGCAAAAACAGAATTGGTTGCTTCCAGCACCTGGAATTATGACAACCACATGAAATGGCATAGTCGTCATATCTACTATGTAGCTGACCTTGGCTGGAACTGGGAAATCAACGAACACCACTCCTTAGGATTAACCTATACAGCCAACAATATGTTTGGTAGTAACAAGTCGAAGATAGAACAAGATGAACGTGTGTGGCAAGACGGAATTCTCGTTAATGATGGGCATACCACAACCATCGAGAAGCACAAGCCCAGAATGAACCATAGCGTCAATGCCTATTATATTGGCGTGATAGGGAAATGGAAGTTTGACTTCAGTGCCGACTACTACAGGGGACAGGCCTATTCTGAAATGGAAGGCTTCACAAACGGTCAGCCCAATGCCGCCAGTAATACCACGACCAAGAACCGGCTATTGGCAGAAAAACTGACCATTACAGCGCCTGTCCCCCAAGGGAATCTTACATTTGGCGAAGAGGTGTCCAACGTAGACCGAACCAATGACTTCCTGCAAAGCGGCTTCTCGTCAGACAACCACATCCACCAGCAGACAACCATCTGGTCGCTCTATGCCAATTACAGCCTACAGATTAAGAAGTTTTCCTTCAACGCAGGTTTCCGTTGGCAAAACGAGCATAACAACTATGACCAGAATGGCAAACGGCAAGACGAGATGAGCCCAGACTACCATGTGCTTATACCAAGAGTTTCTGTCAATTATCAAGGCGAGACATGGAATCATACATTATCCTATCAGGGTTCTCGCACCAATCCCCCTTATGACTATTTATCGTCTTCCGTCACCTATGCAGGAAAGTACGAATATCGTACTGGTAACCCTTTCCTTCAGCCACAATCACATCATATCATATCCTGGGCATCACAATGGAAATGGCTGCATGTGGAACTGCGATACGATTATGCAAAAAATGGATTCAGTGATTTCCACACAGCCTATGATGATGTCAACCACCCAGGTGTCATGCTGATGGATTTTAGGGCTACACCTACCGTCAAGACATATGGCATCTATCTGAATGCTTCGCCAAAGATAGGTATCTGGCAGATGAACTATACGGCCGCTTTCTATAAAAGCGATTGGGATTTGGAACCTTTAGGTGTCACACACCATTTCAACGGACTCTGTACAAACTTTAATCTAGACAATACTTTCACGCTGTCCCACGCATGGCTGTTGAATGTTCAAGGCTTTATCAGGCCATCCTGCAAAACCAGTTACCATGTAATAAAGGCAAGTGGCAGCTTGGATCTTCGTCTAAGCAAACTGTTTCTGAAAGACAAAAGTCTCAGAATAGCTTTAGTGGCAAGAGATATTCTACATACAAGTAATTTAAGAGTCACAGAGTACAATGGTATTGGCTATAAGTCAGAGGGTGATGTCTATCGCGATCAGCGTCGCGTAGGCATTGATATCTCGTGGAAGTTTAATGCCACCCGTAGCCGCTATAAGGGTACTCATGCTGGCCAAAGCGAGCGAGAGAGACTGTAATCACACAGAAAGGTATCATCTACGGGTGATCGGAGTATCAACTACGGGTAATCGGAGTATCATCTACGAGGTGTCCGGATAATCCTTTAGGGGGGTAAAGTGATATTCGGACGACCCGTAGATGATATTCGGACGGGTGTAAAGTAATATCGGAACGAGGGTAAAACAACTTGTTTTGTTGTACGAAACAATATCTCCTATATGGCGAAACGACCTTTATCGCATGTCGAAACAATATCTTCCGCATGGTGAAACAATATCTTCCGCAGTTTGTGACGACTAAAGTCGGACTTTAGTCGGAGTAAAGTCCAGGTTTACTCCGAGTAAACCTCTAAATTTTCGAGAGAATTTTGGAGTTTGCTTACTGCTCACTACCAGTTACATTACGACTAACTAATAGTTACATTACTACTAACTGGTGGTTACATTACGAGTAACTTTAGTTTTTTCGCCGTCACCCCCACCAAAATGGGCAGAATTCCTTTATTTACTGGGGTTCCAGGGCATCTTCACCCCCACCATTACCTCCACCATCAACCCCACCATCAACCCCACCATCAACCCCACCAAAAATCAGTCAGCGTATCCGCTGTGACGCCTTGACTATTTGGTAAATATATCCGCTTTAACGCCTCCACTATTTGGTGGAGGTGATGGTGGGGTTCGAGGTGGGGTTAAAGACATATACCCCACCAAGCGCAAACCCCGATAAACACAGGGCTCCCAGAAGATTTGGTGGGGTTGGTGGGGTAAAATCATAATATATATTAATGTACGCGCGAGAGAAAGAGACATTAGCTCGAAAGTAGGCGGCACATTCGAAAATGCAAAATAAATCTGGATTTATTTTGCATTTTGCCTGTTTAATCGTACCTTTGCAACCGTATTATATATAATAAGGTGAAAATGAAGATTCAGATTATCAACGGACCGAACCTCAATCTGCTGGGGCAACGGGAGCCTGGTATCTATGGCTCGGAGTCGATGGAGGGCTATCTGCCCGAGTTGCGGAAGCAGTTTCCTGAGGTGCAGATTGACTATTTCCAGAGCAACGTAGAGGGCGAACTGATCAACAAGATGCAGGAAGTGGGCTTCTTCGGGGGCTACGACGGCATTGTGCTGAATGCAGGGGCTTACACGCATACGAGTGTGGCACTCCACGACTGTATCCGCTCGCTGAAGTGCCCTGTGGTCGAGGTACACATCTCGAATGTGCATAAGCGCGAGGAGTTCCGCCACAAGTCGCTGATCTCAGCAGCATGTCTGGGAGTGATCTGCGGATTCGGACTGGACAGCTATCGCTTAGCTATCGCTGCGCTCATTTAAGGAGACAAGGATACAAGGAGTTCAAGACGTATGTCCAAGGAGCTGGAGGAATATATCTTAGCCCATACGGAGCCGGAGCCGGAGTATCTGTATAGACTTTGGCGGGCGACGAACATCCACACGATACACGGACGGATGGCGAGTGGACATCTGCAAGGGCGGTTGCTAAAGATGCTGGTGCAAATGATACGGCCCCAGCGGATACTCGAAGTGGGGACATTTAGTGGCTACAGCGCTATCTCGATGGCAGAGGGATTACCTGAGGGCGGACGGCTCTACACCTTCGAGATCAACGACGAGATGGAGGACTTCACTCGTCCATGGATAGAGGGCTCTGAGGTGGGCGACAAGATTACGTTTATCATTGGCGACGCGCTGACGGAGGCACCGAAGCTGGGCATGGCGTTCGACATGGCGTTTATCGATGGCGACAAGCGCACCTATCGGGAGTGTTACGAGATGGTGCTCTCGATCCTGAAGCCTGGTGGTTTCATCCTGGCAGACAATACGCTCTGGGACGGACATGTGGTGGATCAGGCCTACGATAAGGATCATCAGACGCAAGGGATCATGGACTTTAATGATTTTATCGCCCAGGACCAGCGTGTAGAGCAGGTGATTCTCCCCCTCCGCGATGGATTGACATTAATAAGGAAGAAGTAAACAAAAGAATATAATATGCAAGAGACAAGACAGAACAAGATTGCGAGACTTCTACAAAAGGAGCTCTCGCTGATATTCCAACAGCAGACACGTGCCACACATGGTGTGATGATCAGTGTGACACGTACAAAGATCTCTCCCGACTTGAGTATCTGTACAGCCTATCTGAGTGTGTTCCCCTCAGAGAAGGGTGAGGAGATTCTGGCGAATATCAATACGAACGTGAAACAGATCAGATATGAGTTGGGGACGCGTGTGAGGAACCAGCTCAGGATTATCCCCGAGTTGCGATTCTTTATCGATGACTCGCTGGACTACATCGAGCACATCGACGAGTTGCTGAAAAAGTGAAAAGGTGAAAAGTTTACAGTTGACGGTTTACAGTAAACAACATGAATTTTCCGTTCTTTGTTGCTAGAAGGTATCTGTTTTCGAAGAAGTCGACACATGCCATTAATGTGATCAGCGGCATCTCCGTCGTGGGGGTGGCGGTGGCTACGATGGCATTGGTGGTGACACTATCGGTGTTCAACGGCTTCCACGACTTGGTAGCGTCATTCTTCACCTCATTCGATCCGCAGCTGAAGGTGATGCCCGCTACGGGAAAGACAGTAGCTGCTGATGATCCTATTCTGACGAAGATTCGTCAGCTACCCCAGATAGAGGTAGCTACGGAATGCGTAGAGGATCAGGCACTGGCAATCTACAAGGGTCGTCAGGCGATGGTAAACATCAAGGGCGTGGAGGATAACTTCAGTCAGCTGACACATATCAACGAGATTCTGATGGGCGACGGGGAGTTCTCGTTGCATGCCGCAAACATGGACTATGGTATCCCTGGCATCCGCTTGGCGGAGCAGTTGGGTACAGGCTATACCTACGATGAGCCCATGAAGATCTATGCACCACGTCGCGAGGGACAGTTGGATATGGCGAACCCTACAGATGCCTTCGAGGAGGACGAACTTTATTCGCCTGGGGTGATATTCAGCGTGAAGCAGTCGAAATACGACAAGAGCTATATCCTGACAAGCATTGCCTTTGCCCGCAGACTCTTCGCTCAGCAAGGGATGGTATCATCGTTAGAGTTGCGACTGAAACAAGGAAGCAGCTTCGAGTCGGTAAAGTCAGAAATCAAGAAGCTGGCTGGAGAGCAATTTGTGGTGAAGGATCGTTTCGAGCAACAGGACGACACGTTTAAGATTATGAAGATCGAGAAGCTGATAGCCTATATCTTCCTGACATTCATCCTGATGGTAGCCTGCTTTAACATCATCGGCTCGCTCTCGATGCTGATTATCGATAAGAAAGACGATGTGATGACCCTGCGTAACCTCGGTGCGTCGGATAAGCAGATTGTGCGTATTTTCCTTTTTGAAGGTCGAATGATCTCGGCCATCGGTGCCGTACTTGGTATCCTGCTGGGCCTCGGACTCTGCTGGGCACAACAGGAGTTCGGCCTCGTAGCCCTTGGTTCCAGTAGTGGCAGCTTCGTGGTGAACGCCTACCCTGTGAGCGTGCATCCTGAAGACATCGTGCTGATCTTTGTAACCGTCCTCGTAGTCGGTTTCCTCTCCGTCTGGTATCCAGTCCGTTATTTCGCCAAGCGTTTACTGGCCGTATGATGGAAGGTGAAGCAACCATTGTAAAGAACTACGTGCGCTACCTGAAGCTTCAGCGCAACATGTCGGGCAATACGCTCGACGCCTATCAGCGTGACCTGCGGAAACTGCTCGACTATCTGGAGGGGCAAGAGAAAAGCGTGCTTGACGTGCAGTTAGAGGATCTGCAGCATTTTGCAGCCGGACTCCACGACATCGGCATCCATCCACGAAGCCAGTGCCGTATACTGAGTGGTGTGCGTTCATTCTACCATTTTGTGCAGTTAGACGGCTATCGCGACGACGACCCAACGGAACTGCTGGAGTCACCACAAATCGGTGAACACCTGCCTGAGGTGCTCACACCACAAGAGATAGACCAGTTAGAAGCATCGATAGACCTCTCGAAATGGGAAGGCCATCGCAATCGCGCTATTATCGAGGTGCTCTTCTCGTGCGGCTTACGTGTCAGTGAGTTGGTGAACCTGAAGCTCTCGAACCTCTATATTGAGGAAGAGTATGTCCGTGTGATGGGCAAAGGCTCGAAGGAGCGTCTGGTGCCCATCTCGAAGAAGGCTATTCAGGAACTGATGTTCTGGTTTGACGATCGTCAGCACATGTCGATCAAGTCTGGTGAGGAGGATTATGTGTTCCTGAATAGAAGGGGTGCCCATCTGACGAGAACAATGATACTGATCATGATTAAACAGCAAGCTAAGGAGGCTGGCATCGAAAAGACCATCTCACCCCACACGCTGAGACATTCGTTTGCAACGGCTTTGTTAGAGGGCGGTGCCGACTTGCGCATCATCCAGGCATTGCTGGGTCATGAGAGCATCGGCACAACGGAGATCTATACGCATATCGATACTTCAACGCTTAGACGTGAAATCCTGGAGCATCATCCGAGAAACATGAAAAGGTAAATTTATCATTTATCATTTATCATATATCATTTATTTTTTGTAACTTTGCACCCAAAAATAATAATATGTCATACTTATTTTCATCAGAATCAGTATCTGAGGGTCATCCCGATAAGGTGGCTGATCAGATTTCGGACGCAATATTAGACCAGTTCCTGGCCTACGACGACAAAGCCCGTGTGGCATGCGAAACATTTGTAACCACTGGGCAGGTAGTGATCATGGGTGAGGTGCGCAGTGAGGTATATATCGACCTCCAGACCATCGCTCGCAACACCATCAAGCGCATTGGCTATACCAAGGCAGAGTACCAGTTCGACGGTGACTCGTGCGGTATTCTCAGCGCTATCCACGAACAGAGTGCCGACATCAACCGTGGTGTCGACAATGGTAATGAGGACGAACAGGGTGCTGGCGACCAGGGTATGATGTTCGGCTATGCCACCAACGAGACGGAGAACTATATGCCCGTTAGTCTCGACCTGGCTCACCTGATTATGCGCACTTTGGCCGATATCCGCAAGGAAGGCAAGGAGATGACCTATCTCCGTCCCGATGCCAAGAGTCAGGTAACGGTGCAGTATTCTGACGGAGGCGTCCCTGAGCGTATCGACACCATCGTGGTCTCTACCCAGCACGACGAGTTCGACGAGGACGAGAAGATGCTCGCCAAGATCAAAGACGATGTGATTAACATCCTCATCCCCCGTGTG
>JAEEGG010013366.1_pt1 | contig 17574 bp, 13 predicted proteins | sample 9134161 | NCBI WGS metagenome assembly JAEEGG01 (sample SAMN16246543, study PRJNA631951) | gut metagenome | biome: gut microbiome; feature: rumen; material: CR-attached | host: Bos | place: Iran: Karaj | collected 2018-10 | reverse complement strand
CCTCTTTGCCACCGAGAAGTTCCTTCAACTCGTCGTTGACAACCTTGACCACCTGCTGGCCCGGGTTCAGACCCTCGAGCACGGACGCGCCCACCGCCTTTTCGGAGACGTTTTTCGTGAAGTCCTTTACGACCTTGTAATTGACATCCGCCTCGAGCAGCGCGATACGCACCTCGCGCATAAGATCCTTGACGTCCTTTTCGGTGACGTGGGTCTTTCCGCGAAATTTACGCATTGTTTCCGATAGTTTTGATGCCAGATTTCCAAAAATCATTTCGTTTCTCCGTCAGTCCGGGCAGTCGTTCCCGGGTGTTAATCTCCGTGCCGGTGTTTCAGCTCTTAAAAAAGTTTCTCCAGCGAGTCCAGGTATTCGTAAACGCGCTCCGCGGCGCACATCGCGTCGTCTTCTCCGGTGTCCCGGTCCGCCAGCACCTCCGCGCTCCTGCGAAGCGCCCCGATCGTATCCTCCGCGGCCGCAAACCTTCCGCAAAGCCCGAGTTTTTCCTCAAACTCCCGAAGCTGCCCGCAGCCCTTGCGAATGCTCTGCTGCGCCGCCTGCCTGCTTATCCCGAGCTCCTGCGCGATTTCCGAAAGGGTCATATCGTCGCCGTAATACATCTCGACGGTCTGCCTCTGCCTCTCCGCCAGCAGCGGTCCGTAAAAATCCAGCAGCAGATTGATGTCGATAACATCTGTTTTTTTATCCGGTTCCGGTATTTCCTTCATTGAAATCATCCCTGAGTCCGCGGTTTTCCGATCGTCCAAACGGTCCGTCAACGTTCCCGCAGGAATGCGCTTTTCCGCCGTTCCCGCAGTCTGTCAACTGAACCGGTTGACATTATACCACGACAAAAACGGGATGTCAAGCGTTTTTGTTGACATCCCGAAGAATTTTCTCAAGAATTTAATTTCCCGTTTTTCCGCAAATAAAGGAATGCGGGAATCCCTCCGATTTCACTTCTCCGCGTCCCCGTTCAGCCTCTTCAGGAACAGTTCGACCTCCTTAATAAGCTTCAGGTGGTTGTAAGTGACGCTGTGCGACGACAGCGCATATTCCGCGTAGATCCGCTTCTCGCCGGCCATAATGTTGAACCGCCCGCGGTAGTTGTCCGACAGCACCTTGAAGTGGTCCTTGATCTTCCCGTCGAAAACGTGCGCCGTGTCCACCTCCAGTTCGACCTTGTCGCCCGCCTGGATGACGCTCTTGATGCCGCACGAAGCCGCCAGCGCCTTGATCCGCGACAGGTGCATCAGAATGATAATATTGTCGGGAATTTCGCCCGGGAACCTGTCGAGCATCTCGTCCGTGAGGTCTTCTATGTCCGCGTCGGTTTCGATCGCCGCGAGCTTCCGGTAGAGCTCCATCCTGGTGTCGGGGTCGCTGACGTACTCGCCGGGAATGTACGAGCTCACCGTGAAGTCGACGGTCACCACGACCTCCTCCTTTACCGTTCCGCCCGTTGTCTCCGTAATAAGATCGTTGATCATTCTGCAGTAGAGGTCGTAGCCGATTGTCGACACGTCGCCCGACTGCCGCTCGCCGAGAAGCGTTCCCGCGCCCCTGATCTCCAGGTCGCGCATCGCCACCTTGATTCCCGAACCGAACTCCGTGAACTCCCTGATCGTCTCGAGCCGCCTGCTGGCGTCCGGGTTGAGCGTAAGGCCCTTCGGATAGGTGATGTAGGCGTAGGCGCGCACGTCCGAGCGGCCGACGCGCCCCCTGATCTGGTACAGCTGCGCGAGGCCGAGCCGGTGCCCGTTCTCGACGATGATCGTATTTGCGTTCGGAATATCGAGGCCGGATTCGATGATCGTGGAACAGAGCATGACGTCGTATTTCCGGTCGATGAAGTCGATCATTTTGCGCTCGAGTTCGCGCTCCGGCATCTGTCCGTGGGCCACGCAGATCCTCGCCTCGGGAACCAGCCGCTTCAGCGACTCGCACTTCGCGTTGATCTCTTTTACCTGGTTATAGAGGAAAAACACCTGTCCGCGGCGCGCCATTTCCCGGTAGATCGCGTTCTTCACGATCTCGTCGTTCATCTCGATGACGTACGTCTGAACCGGGTTCCTGCTCTTCGGCGGCTCCGTAATGATACTGATGTCGCGGAGCTTGGAAAGTGACATGTTGAGCGTTCTCGGGATCGGGGTCGCGCTCAGGAAGAGCATGTCCGCCCGCGGGTAGCGCATCTTCAGCTTTTCCTTCTGCATCACTCCGAACCGCTGCTCCTCGTCGACAATGATGAGCCCCAGGTCCTTGAACGCGACGTTGCCCGCGACCAGCATGTGCGTGCCGATAATGATGTCGATTTTGCCCTCTTTCAGCTCTTTTTTGATGGTGTCGACCTGCTTCGGCGTCCTGAACCGGCACAGATAGTCCACGGTCACCGGGAAGTCCCGGAACCTGTCGAACGCGGTCCTGTAGTGTTGCTGTGCGAGAACCGTCGTCGGCACGAGAATGGCGACCTGCTTGCCTCCCAGAACCGCCTTGAACGCCGCCCTGAGCGCCACTTCCGTCTTCCCGAATCCGACGTCGCCGCACAGAAGCCGCTCCATCGGCTTTTTGTCCTCCATGTCGCGCTTAATCTGCTCCGTGCACTCCAGTTGCTCCGCCGTCGGCTCGTACTCAAACCGGCGCTCGAACTCCGCCTGCCACTCCGAGTCCCGCGGGAACGCGTACCCTTCCATGGTCTGCCTTTTCGCGTACAGAACCGCCAGCTCCTCGACGTACTCGCGAAGCGAATTCCTGACCTTTTCCTTCTCCGCCTGCCAGTCGCGGCCGCCGAGGGTGCTTATGCGCGGCACCTGGTCTTCGTTCCCGATGTATTTGTGAAGCGTCCCGAGCTGCAGCGACGGCAGGTAAAGTCTTCCGCCCTCCGCGTAGCTCACCACCGCGTAGTCCTTCGAAACGCCCTCGAATTCGCGCGTCTCGATACCCATAAAAATACCGATTCCGTGGTCGTCGTGAACGACGTAGTCGCCCGGCTTTATGTCGCTTAAGATCTCGTTCGGCTCCGTGACGCTTGCCTTTTTGGCCTTCTTTTTCCGCGCCGAAGCACCGCCCGCGAAGAACGTCCCCTCGCTTGCCAGCGCAAACCCGAGCGACTCGCACTCAAAGCCCTGCATCAGCGGCTCGGAAACGAGGCAGTCCGCCTCCGGCATCTCGTCCGCCAGCTTCGAAAGCTCTTCAAGAATTCCCTTGAACTTCCCGCTTTTTTCGCACGTCAAAACAAGTTCGACGCCTTTCTCGAACCATTCCTTGAGCATCGACCCCGCCAGAATGTCGTTCCCGGCGGCGCCTCCGAGCGTTTTCATCCTTATGAAAAAGCCCTCTCTGCCCCTTGAGTATCTGACCGACGCGGCCGCTTTTCCGCCCGCCGCCTCGAATTCGTCAACGCCTTTGTTCTTGCCGTTCTTCTTTCTCGCGTCCGGATCCTCGATGTCGTCCCCCGCCAGCACGTAGGGCTCCAGCATCACCGCTGACGTTCTCTCGAGCATCTCAAGAACCTCGTCCGGCGACATATAAAGGGTGTAGAGCTCGTCCGGCAGGAATCCGCTCCCCTCGACCGTCGTGCACAGCTCCACGTGGGATTCGTTGACCGACTCCACCGCCGACAGCACCGCCGAAGGATCCTCCGCAAAAACGAACGCGTCCTCGAAGAACTCCTCGAGCGTATGTTCTCTCCCGATCAGGAACGGCACGAACCTGTCCTGCCCCGGGAAATCAACTCCCGAACGTATCCCCGCGATGCACCTCTCCGCGTCCTCTCTGTACTCCGCCTTCTTGCGCTCGCTCTCGGTCCGCGCCAGCTTCTTCTCCAGCGATTCGCGAATCCGCCGCTCCGTCACGTCAAGGTCCGTTTTCGCCAGCCTGAACTCGCTCTCCGGCTGAATGCTGACCGACTCGACGCGCCTCACCGACCGTTGCGTCACCGGGTCGAAAACCTTTATCAAATCGACCGTGTCGCCGTAGAACTCAATTCTGAAAGGCATCTCACCCGCGGTCGGGAATATGTCCAGAATGTCGCCTCTCACCGCAAACTGCCTCTTCCCGTCCACCGTGGGCACACGAACGTAACCCATCGAAGCCAGCCTTCCGGCGGTCTCGGTGATATCGTAGTTTTCTCCTTCTTTCAGGGAAAAATCGCAATCCGTAAACGCGGACTTCGGAAGCGTGAACTGCGCCAGCGCCTGGGCCGGTACCACAAGACAGGAATAATCTCCGGCCGCAACCGCGGTCAGCGCCTCCATTCGCGTGTATTCAACGTCTCTGCTTCTCGCGAGCACGTTATAGAACATATACTCCGACGGCTCGATGACGACGCACCGCTCCCCCGTGAGAATTTCGAGGTCGTCGCACGCCCTTTTCGCCGCGAATTCGTTCGGAACTATGTAAACGAGTTTCTTCTCCGGGAAGACCGCCCGCCTCGCCGCGGACGCAAAATACCTCGCGCCGGACCCCGAAAGGGCGTGAACAGATATGCGCCCGCCCGCAGCCGCCTCCTGCGCGAACCTGCCCGAGCACTCCCATCTCTTTATTCTGTTCAGAAACTCTTCACGTTTCATTTTATCGATTCAATCCAGACGGTGATTTTCCGCGCGGCGAAACCGTTACGCCCGCCGATTAAGAGTTCAGCCGTTCTTCACCCGTCCGTTGGTCTTGTTCATCGCCTTTTCGACGCCCTCGGTAATAATCAGATACGCCGCGTCGGCCGCTTTTTTCAGCGATCCGCCGATAATCTCCTCCTGCTCGGGAGAAAAATTGCCGAGCACGAACTTGATCACGTCCTCGTTGGGCATCTTTTTGCCGATACCGATCCTTATGCGCGGGAAGTCCGTTCCCGGGAGGTACGAAGTCACCGACTCCATTCCGTTGTGGGAGCCCGGACTGCCGCCCGGCCTGACGCGAACCTCGCCCAGCGACACGTCGAAGTCGTCGTAGATGACAATGATGTTGGAGAGCGGCACCTTGTAGAAATCCGCCGCCGCCGAGACCGCCGTTCCGCTGTTGTTCATGTAGGTCTGTGGCTTCATGAGGATCACGCGGACCTCGTTCCCCCTGGCCTCGAGCTTCTTCTCGCCGTACTTGGACTGGAATTTCGATTTCGAGAACCCGACCCCGAGCTTCTCAGCGAGAATGTCGATCGCCCTGAAGCCGCAGTTATGCCTCGTCATCGCGTACTCCGGTCCCGGGTTCCCGAGGCCCGCCACAATGAACGTCTCAACCGTATTTTTTTTCTTGAAAAGGCATCTGCCGAAAAGTGCCATGAAGCCTCCGTTTAATAAAGTCTCACGCGCTCACAGTAATACACCCGTGCGGCGGTAAATTGTACCCCCGCGCGCCTCCGATGTCAAGCCTTCCGGCTCTTATTAAGACTCACGCCGTCAAATGATTCTCGTCCCGAAGCAGCAGTAGTGCGTACTGCACGTCGCCCCCTGCGAGAAAATCAGCGAATACTTTGCGTCCGCGTTGAGCCGCGTCAGTCTGAGCACGATCCTGTTCTCGCCTTTTTTCAGCTCGATTCCCGCAAAATGCGCGTTCTCGGCGTCCCACGTATCCGCGTCGTGCCTCTCTCCGACAAGTTTCCCGTTCACGAAAAACTTGAACGGGCTCGAATAGCCCAGCTGCGCGTAAACGGTCATGTCCTCAGGCGCGACGAGTATCTGCGACATGTAGACCACGCAGGGCCCCTTGAACCCGAAGAAACCGTCCACCGTGAACGAATCCTCCGGAATTTCCAGCGTTCTGACTTTGTACGGCCTCGCGATAATGCCCGCTCCGCCGCTTCCGTGGAACTCCCTGCCGCCATCTGACGGCGCGAACAGCTCCTCTTCGGTAAAGATATCGGTCTGCGTGTCCCGCGCGAAATTCAGATGGAACCTGCGCACGTTGTCGACCGACTCCGCCTCAGTCCGCGCGGGCGGCAGCACGTGCCAGTAGCTCGGAACCTTGGACAGTATCTCCTCGTTCGTCGCAGGCACAGTGCTCCAGACCGGGCCGGTCAGCCTCCAGATCTTGTTCCCGGAGACCCCGAACCTGAACCCGCACACCACGTCGCCGGTCACCCTCACAAGGATATTGTTTTTCTCGTAAATGACCCCTGCGCGATCCGCGACTCCGATCTCAAGAATTTCTTCCAATGTCTCGTGCGGCAGGATCCGCTTGTACGCGTCGCCATCCGCCCGGCCCGCTTTCAGCTCGATATTTTCCGGAAATACGAAATCCGTCATAATATCGACCGGTTCGTCCGTGTTGTTCTCGAGAATGACCTTCACGAGGCAGTTTTTGTCCGGTCCGACCGTCGGGTCGTCTCCGTCGTATTCGACCGTGAACGTCAGCGGGTCCTTTTCCGGCCTCAGTCCGATTGCCGGCGGCGCGCCCTTAAAATCAACGTTGCTCTCGCCGGTCCCGGACAGGAACACCGCGAGCCTCGCCACGTCCTCCGCAAGGTCTGAAACCAAATCGCTGCGCCTGTGCGCCTTCACGCCCAGAACATACTTTATATTCTGCCAGCCGTACTGTTCGCGAATTCTCTTCTCGCCCAAAACGATTCCGAGAAGCGCGCCGGCAGAGGCGCAGGTGCAGTCCGTGTCGAAGCCGCAGTTGAGGGCCAGCATTCCCGTCTTCAGAATGTCACCGCCGCCGAAAATCAGCGAAGCCAGCGTGATTCCGATGTTCTGGAGCATGTTCGTGCAGTCCGGGTGGCCGTACCTGTACAGAATCTCAGTCAGCACGTCCTTGATGTTGCCCCGCTTTTCGCACTCCGCCAGCACGAATTCGACCAGTTCGCGCACCTTTGAATTCCGCGGCACAGCGCAAAGTCCCATCATCAGGAGCGTCCTGATATCGCTCTCAAAAAACGCGAACGACTCCACCGCCGCGAAGTATTTCTCGGCGTACACGCTCTCGCCCTCGTGGTCAAGCACACCGTCTCTTCCCGCCAGTTCCGCCGCCTGCACCGCGTCCCCCGGACTCAGGCACGCCCAGATCTCGGACCTTATCGGGCAGCCCATTCCGCCACGGTAAAAATCGTTGCAAAACTTCCCCGACAACGGCGGATAGATGCCCTTCTCGAAGTTTTTCCGCATGATCGCATACTCACCCGGAGAGTAGGCGCAGTTTTCGCAGAACGCCTCCAGCAGGTCGTAGGACGTGAACGAGAGCCCCTTCTTCTCCACGACTTCCAGCCAGATCACCTGCAGATCCAGGTCGTCGTTGGGCAGCATCGTGTCGACCATTTCGGGCTTGAAAGGCATCTCCATCGGCATTTTGACGCCCTCAAAAGGCGCCCCGAGGGTCCCGATAACGGTCTTCCCGAGGAAGCACCCCTTCACCTTGTCCAGAAAAACGTTGTAATCAACAGTCACGGCACACCTCCGTAAGCGTTCCAAACCGTCAGTAGCACGGCGCCCCGTCGGGAATCCTCCCGCTCCTGCGCCTCTCTGTAATTCCCTTGTTTTCGGCAAAATCTTTCTCTTCGCGGAACCGCTCCCTGATCTTTTCAACGGAGCCGCAGGTCATGATGTAGCTGTACTCCACCGGCCTGAAAGACTCAAGCAGAATCGAATTCAGCGGCGCCACGTAGTTGGTCGCGCCGTCGTCGGGGTCCTTCGAGCCGTTGTACATGTGCCGTCCCGCCCTGAACAGGTCGATTCCCGGCACGAAAAGTCCGATACCGTAGTTGTCCTTCGAGCTGACCCAGGCGCACCACGTCTCGGTGTTCGACTCGCGAATTTTAAAAGTGCACGCCTCCACGTATTCGGGAAGCCCCCAGAAGTTCAGGTCGTCGCGCACCGTGAGCGGGCCGTTCGTCCATGAATCCGTGCCGTCGTACCACGTAAAGCGGTCGAGGTAGCTGACTGTGTAAAACGCGGGAAGCTCCTGATGCCTGCAGCCGTGTTTCCAGCCGGAAAAATCGACGAACCTGTTGTCGACCCTGATGACGTCGCCCTTCAGCGAGTAGACGTTCTCCATGTAGCTCGGCGTGTCGTACCCGATTTTTCCCCAGTCCTTGGGCCGCGACTTCACGTACACGCGGTCTTTCTTCACGTCGATGTCCACGAGTCGTGAATGCATCCCTCCGCGGTCGCCGCCCTGCACCGGGTTGTACACCCAGTCGTGTCCCATGAACGTCCCGTACTTAAAGTCCGGGTTCTCCGGCGTCTCCCCCGTCCCGTAATAGGACTGCTGGATCAGCCTGCCCGTGTCGCACTGGTTTATCAGGTTTCCGAGGCCGGGAACGGGACACTTGAAGTCCTCGATATAGTTGATGCCGCCGCCCCAGATGAGCCTGATTCCGACCTTCACAAATTCGTTCTCGAGGAAGTAGGTGTCGTCCGCGAACACCTCGATGGTTTTGAGGTCGATTTCATGAATGACAAGTTCGCCTTCGAAATCCTCTCCTCCGAAACCCGGCTTTTTCGCATCCAGCCTCTCAAGCCCCTCCTTATGCGCCCCTTCGGTGTAGCCGGGAACCAGACATCTGAAAGTCATGTTTTTCCCTTCTTCAAGGAAAAAAACATCCTTTTCGCCGTCCGTGTACACAACATCGATTTTAACGGGTCCCGAGGCGTCGTACCTTATCTCGGTCAGGTTGAATCCGCCCTCCGCGGAAACCGCTTTGTTCAAAACGTCAGCCATAAATTCTGCCCTCCGTCTTCACTTTTTGCCGTCATTCACGTCTCCGGGTTGGCAGCCGGGTTGGCCGGTTTTCAGCGCCTCCAGCGCCTCCGCGGGCTCCATGTTCCCGAAAATGAACGTTCTGAAATGCTTCCTGTGGGCTCTGATCTCATCCGGAGACCTGAAAGTCCAGCCCACCGGGAACGCCCCCAAAAGCTTCGTGAGCCGCCGCGAAAAATACCTCTCGTGGGTGTGGTCGAACGACACGAAGTCAGGCCTTGCTACCACGTTCCCCACCAGCGTCGGCAGGAGGCACACCGGGAATTTCGACCCCTTCACCACCGTTGCCAGCTGGCCCCGCATGATTTCCGGCCTGTTTTTCCTGTACCACGCCACGATCTTCGGGTAGAACGACTGGATCATATACTTCCCGGCGTAGCCCGCGAAAATCTTTTCCGCCGCCTCGCAAAGCGCCGCCTCGTTGCCGCCCGAAACCTTGAATTCGACCAGTAGCGGAACGCGGCCGTTCACGACCTCCAGGCACTCCTCGAGCGTCGGAATCCTCTCCCCGGTTCCGGCCAGGGTCAGCTCCTTCAGCTCGCTTAGCGTCTTCTCCTCGGGCTTCCCCGCGACGCCGCACATTCTGTCCAGGGTGTCGTCGTGAAAAACCACCACCCTGCCGTCCTTCGTGAGGTGAATGTCGTTCTCGATCGCAAGACCCTCCTCCGCGGCTCTTTTAAACGCCGGAAGGGAGTTCTCGGGCTCGCCCTCTCTTAAGTCGTGAAGGCCCCTGTGCGCTATCAGCCTGCCGTCCAGCACGTTCTCCCTGTCGGGGTGCCTTCTCACGGCCGGCCACACGAGGAACAGGAACGCCCCCGCGAGGACCGCTATTCCCAAAAGCGTAAACAATACCGGCATAGCTCGTTACCTCTTCCCGGTTCCGGATCAGTCGTCCACGTCGAAATTCTCGATCAGAGACTTTTTCTTCATCGGCTTGTGGTCGCCGTGCTTCACGAAGAGCATCGTCACGAACGCCAGCGCCACGAACACGGTCGCGTACGGGAACAGGGTCGTAAACCTTATGTCGAGGAAAATTCCGCTAAGAATAGGCGTAATCACCTGCGCCGCCATGCTCGCCGTGTAGTAGTAGCCCGTGTACTTGCCCACGGTATTGCCCGCGGCCATCTCCACCACCATCGGGAAGGAGTTCACGTTGATCGTCGCCCACGCGATGCCCGCCAGCGCGAACAGTATGTTCATGAACCACACCGGACTTCCCGCCCGCATGAACGCCGCGGCGCCGAAAGCAACTCCCAGCATCACAACGCCGGCGAGTATCGTCTTTTTGCGGCCCACCTTCGTGGAGATGATTCCGATCGGAATGTACGACAGGATCGCGGCCGCCTGCGCGATTATCAGCGTCATGTTGTAGTCCATATCCAGAACGCTTGTAGCGTAAACCGAATACTTACTGGTAACCGCGTTGTAGCCCATGTACCAGAGCGCCACGCTGAGAAGCAGGAAAATAAGCGAACGCAGCTCCGCCTTCGAGAGCTTCCCTGTCTGTTCCGCAGCCTTCGCGACCTCTTCCGAAGCCGTAGCGCCGTCTTCCTTCTTTTCCTCCGCTTCCTCGATCTCCTCCAGTCTCTGCGCGTCCAGCGCCCACGCGGGCTCCTTGACCGTAAGCCTGAACACTATCAGCGCAATGATCATAATGCCCGCCACTGTGGCGAAGAAGGGAATGTAGTTCATGAGGGCGTTCTTCGCGTTGCTCGTCTTGAATATCATTCCCAGCACCAGCACCGTGATTCCGCCGAACGAACCCATCAGATTAATAATTGCGTTGGCCTTGGAGCGGAGCGGTTTCGGCGTGACGTCCGGCATCAGCGCCACCGCGGGAGAGCGGAAAATGCCCATCGACACCAGCGTTCCGAGAAGCAGCACCACAAAGAATATAAGGGTTAGCGGTGATTTTGCCGTCTGCTGCCAAGCGTAGGCGTTACGCGCGGGAACCACGTAGTCGGTGTAGTCGTCGGAAAGCGTTGTTGTCTCCGCACCGTTCTCGTCCGTCTTGTACATTTTGATCGCCATGAAGTCGCTCTTCTCGGGGTAGATCTCCTGAAGCGGAAGCTTCTTGGCCTCGGCGAACAAATGCTTCAGCGCCTCCGCCAGAGTCTTGCCGTCGCTCGCCTTCTCCTTCACGGAGACCTCGGGGTTGGCGTCGTAAATGACCGAAAGCGAGCTCTCGTACTTGTCAGGCGTCACGTTTTCAACCTTGGTGAGCTGGCGTGCGTCGACCACCGACAGCCCCACGAACAGCACCGCGGCGAGAATCGTACCGATCATAATGAACGGCGTTCTGCGTCCCGATTTGGTTTTGACCTTGTCGCTGAGCGAACCGAACAGCGGCAGCAGGAACAGCGCCAGAATGTTGTCCAGCGCCATGATCACGCCCGACCAGGTCTGCGACATACCGAATTTGTTTGTCAGAATCAGCGGAATCGTGTTGTCGTACGCCTGCCAGAACAGACATATAAGGAAGAATGCGAATCCCACCAAAATCGTGCGTTTGTAATTCAGCTTCATTTTTTGCCTCCGAATAGGTAAAATCTATCTCATGCGGACCCTTCTTGAGCGATCCGCCCCGCTCCGTTTTTAAAACGCGTTTTCCAGTATTTCCACACGCAACGTCTCCGGAGTCCCCGCCGTTTCGCGGTACACTTCGGCCACGTCGAATCTCACGTCCGCGCCTTTCAGTTCGGAATGTTCCTGCAGATAGCACTCCGCCAGGAACCTTATCCTGATCTGTTTTTTCGGCCCGACGGCCTCGCAGGGTCTGCCGTACCCGCCTCTGCTCCTGGTCTTCACCTCGCAGAAGCACACGGTTTTCACGTCCCCGTCACACTTGACAAGAACGAGGTCTAACTCGCCGTACCTGCCCAGGTGGCGGTTCCTGTCAAGAACCCTCCAGCCGAGCCTCACATATTCCTCCGCCGCCGCGCGCTCACCGAGCGACCCCTCGGCACGCCTGTTCACGTTCACCGCCGCGGCACCTCAGTGCATTTTTTTAAGGAACGTCCTGCGGTGAATCTCACTCGGCCCCAGCTCGCGTATCGCGTCGTAGTGCGCCTTCGTTCCGTACCCCTTGTGCGCCGCGAAGCCGTACCCGGGATATTTTTCGTCCATTTCGACCATAATTCTGTCCCTGGTGACCTTCGCGAGAATGGAAGCGGCGGCAATGGACACCGACAGCGCGTCCCCGTGGGTGATTGAAATCTGTTCGACCCCCGGCGGAAGACCGGTGACGTGAACGTGGTCCACAAGAATGTGTCTCGGCATTCCGCCGAGTTTCCGCGCAGCGTTTTCCGCGGCCTCCTTCATCGCCTCCAGCGTCGCCTTCAGGATGTTGATCTCGTCGATCCGTTTGTTGTCGCGAATGCCGATTCCGTAAGCGATGCACGACTCAATGACGTCGTCAAAAAGGCTGTCCCTCTGTTTCGCGGACAGTTTTTTCGAGTCGTTCGCGTCGGGAAAAGGCTTCGACAGGTCGAAAACCGCGCACGCCGCCACCACCGGTCCCGCCAGCGGACCCCTGCCCGCCTCGTCGATTCCGGCGACCGCCTTCGCTCCTTTTTCTTTGAGCATATTCTCAAACTTAAGCATTTCCGCGTGCGAGAGTTCCTTCATTTCTTCCTCCGGCTTTTGTACGCCGCTTTTCTGGCGGCCTTCCTGCGCTCCTTTTCCTGCTCGTTCCCGGCATTCTCCCTGAGGATCCGCTCCTCTTCTTCAACGACCCCGGCCATGTCCAGGCTGATTTTTCCTATCTTTCCGGCCCTGAACTCGTCAAGCACCGTCGCCGCGGCCCTGTTGAGGTCGACTTCGCCGCCCTTTATAAGGCAGCCGCGGCTCCTTCCGCACATTTCAAGCAGCGCCAGCCCGCGCCTCAGCCGCTCGTTCCCGATAATGCTCTCGGTAACGTAATCCGGCTCCTCGGCGTTCTCCTCAGCCTCTCCGGCCTTGATTCCGTACCTCGCCTCGAGCGCCCCCCGGTAGTTGTCCTCGATAAACGTCAGCAGGAACGCGCAGAGCTCGCCTGCGTCGACGACCTCGTCCTTCACCGCTCCGCTCGCCGCAAGTCTCAGCGCCGCCATCTGGTTCTCCATGCGCGGCCACAAAAGGCCCGGCGTGTCCAGAAGGTACATCTCGTCGCCCATTTTCAGCCACTGCTTCTCGCGCGTGACCCCCGGTTTGTCGCCGGTCACCGCTATCGACCTGCCTGCGACGCGGTTCACGAACGAAGACTTTCCGACGTTCGGAATCCCGACCACCATCGCGTAAACTGTCGTCAGAATTCTGCCCTTCTCCCGGCTTTTGGCGATCTTTTCCTCCATCGCCTGGCGCACCGCGTTCACGACTTTTTTGACGCCGTCGCCGCTCCTCGCGTCCGTAAAGACGACCGTGAAGCCTTTTTCGCGGTAGAAGTTCTGCCAATAGGCGTTCATCGCAGGGTCCGCGAGATCCGCCTTGTTGAAGACGAGCACGCGCGGTTTTTTGCCTATAATACGGTCAATTTCCGGGTTTCTGCTGCTGAACGGAAGGCGCGCGTCGCAGAGTTCGATCACAATATTAACGCTTTTCAGGTTCTCCTCCAGAGTGCGTCTGGCCTTCGCCATATGCCCCGGGTACCATTGTACTGTCATACCGGAACCTCCCCCGCGCGTCCGTCCTCCGTGGCCTCTCCGCCGGACGGATCAGCCTCTCTTTCTCCGTAAAAAACCGCCCCGAAATAGCTCACGCTGTACGCGCCTTTTCTGTACGGAATCCCCGCCTCGCGCGCTAAATCGTTGACGAATATCCCGTATCCCTCCAGCGAGCCGAGAAGCGTTTCCGGGAACCTGCACGGCGCGTCGGGATAAGTGCAGGATTTGCACCTGCCGCACCCCTCCACCGACAGCATCAGGAAATCGCCCTCCAGCCTGTCGCGCAGCTCTTTGGAAGCGGCGGAAAAGTGTGCGTGGCCGTCCATCATCCCCTCGAAATCGAAACTGTCCTCAAGCTCGTACGACGTTGAAAAAACGAACGCTTTCGCGTATCTTTTGCACCTTGCGACGCACTCCTCAAACGTCCCGATCCCGGGCGGGCAAGCCCAGCTCGTACCGTACCTGCCGCACCTGTTCTCAGCGCACATTTCCCTTACTTTAGGCGAAAAATGCACTTTGTCAACCGGTATCTCCGCGAAGCTCTCAAAGCCCAGTTCGCGCATCGTGTCCTCGTCAATATTCAGAAACAGATACTCTTCAGCCCCTGCATCTCCCGTCATTTTGCGTCTCCTTTCAGCGTTCCCCGGCGTTCAATTCCGCGGCCCCGTGTTCTCTTCAATCGGCAGTTAACTTTTCCTCGTACATTTTACCATCAGCCCGGCGTTTTGTAAATCGAAAAAATATTTCCCGGCCGGTGGAAAATATTTTTCTACGGCTTTCGGGAATGCTTCACGCAAGCTTTCGGGAATGCTCCACGCACGCTTTCGGGAATGCTCCGCGCACGCTTTCGGGAATGCCGTCCGACCGCCTTTATTATACAAAGCGCGGCCGCCCATAAACGGCCGGCCGCTCCCCTTCAAAAATGCATTGTAGTGTGTTCACTTCGTGGTGATCCACGCCGTTACCGGTTTGTTCCTGCCCCAGGATTTGCCGCAGGAGGCGTAGTCCGAAACCTCGATCGGGCCGTCTTCGGTCTCGACTTCGAGCGTGATTCCGGCGTCCGCGTTCATTTTCTTGACAACCGCGCGCGCAAACTTTCCGGATGAATCATCCGTAACAAACCTTACCGCCTTCGTGACGTCGCACCCCGAAGCGGAGTCGAGCGCCAGAACGACCGGTCCCCTTAAAAGCGCCGCGTGGCAGCGGGACTTTTCGTCGGCGGCAGGGTCGACTTCCTCCGCGCGAAGGATTAAAGTGTTCATTTCGAAATCAAGCGTCACCGTGTCGCCCGGGTGCCAGATCCTCTCGATGACGCGGTATCCGTTCTCGAGGCCGCCGTCGTTTTCGTCGTACATCGCCTTCTCGAACGGACCCGCCGCCGGCACACAAATTTTATACTTGTCCGCCCAGCCCGGCACGCGCAGCATAAGTTTGAATTTTCCCTCTTTTTCTGGCAAAACAACGATTTTGACGTGGCCGTCGAAAGGGTACCCGGTGTCAATCTTAAGGACCGTCTTCCCGCACGGCGTTTCAACCGCCGCCTCGCCGTTCATGTAAAAGTTCACCGCGGCGCCGGCCCCCTTCTCAGTGTTCAGCGCCATGACGCCCGCCGCCGGGAACAGCCCCGTTCCGCAGGGACCGATCGCAACGCAGCAGCCCCAGTGCATCGCGCCGCCTATAAGCGGTTTGTAGCCGCCGACCGCGAGCCCGCGCGTTGAATTCAGCAGCGGACTGTAGCTGTCGAACGCGAACACCTCGCCCTGATACGGATTCCTGTTGTAGTTCACCGCCCCGAGCAGCGCGTTGTAGGCCGACGTCTCCATCAGGTCCGCGTATTTCGAGTCGCCTGTTATCGACAGGAGCTGCAGGCAGAATTTCATCCAGGTAACGGTAACGCACGTTTCCTGCATGATCCCCTTAAATTCAGGGTTGAACTGACGCGCGCGCGAATTATCGAAAAGCTCGTGAGTCGTTCCCGCGCTGCCGATCACCGTGATGTCCGATTCGCGCACCAGCCTCGCGAAATTCACCGCCATTTCCAGGTATTTCCGCTCGCCGGTCACCCTGTAGTACTCGATTATTCCCTCAAAACAGGAGATCATTTCGTAAGCCTTCGGGACCGGGTACTGATACGGACAGAGCGTGCCCTCAAGCGCAGCCTCGAAAATGTTAAACCCGCGCATTCCGCCGCAGTCGATGATCTTTTTCGCGAAGTCCAAGTATTCCTGCCTGCCGGTAATGTTGTAGAGCCGCACGAACGGTTCGAGAATCGACGAGGAATTGAGACCTTCCCACCACTCTGATGTGTACGTCACGTCGATCTTCCCGACTTCCCGCAACCCGACCTTGTTCACGATGTAATCCGCATGCCTGCACATGGACTCGACAATGCGGTCCGCCAGCGCGTCGTTCCTGCAGATCTCCAGGAAGTACTGGAGCCCGAGCAGAACGTATTTTCTGCCCCACATGTCCCAGCCGTGAAATTCGCGCGCGACGGAATAGCCCGAAACGCGTCCAAACCTGTCGGCCGTTGTCAGAATGTCCTTCACCGTGAACTCCATCGCGCGGTAGAGCTCCTCGTCGAACGTGCACCGGTACGTGAAGCACGCGCCGCGCATCATCTTGCCCCAGTATTCGCTTCGCCACCCCAGGTCGGCGTCGTCGGCGTCCCCGATCCTGAACTGGTCGACAAATACCGCCCAAAGCTTCGGGTCAAGAAGCGTCTCCTTTTCGACCCATTTCAAAGCCTTCCCGACGACCCCGCCGTAGCTCTGGGCCCCCGGTTCCAGAAGGAGAAAAGTGTCGGTGTTCAGTCGTTTTGCGTGTGCGGTGTATTTCATATTTGCCTCCGTGTGACGGGAATGATTTTGTAATCTTAATATAAGCGCCTGAAAGGAGTTTAGCGCAAAAACGGGCCGCGTTCAAGCTCGGTAACAGATATAAAGGAATGCGGGAACATAAGTTCGGGAATTCGGGAATAATTTACAGCGGCATAACAAACATCACGCTTGCGTCGGCGCTGATTCTCTCTTCTTTTTTGTCTAAATATAGGGAAATCTCATAGATCACACACGGACCGGCGTACTTCATCACGGCCAGCTTGCGGCTTTTGATCTCCCACTTTTCATATTCCCGCCCCTGAAGAATTTCAGACAGCTTGTTGTCTATTCTAACGTCCAGATCGCTCTCGTCGATATTATCAAACCTCTTCGCGGCCAAACCCAGGTTCTCAAAAGCCGGCATCGTTGACGCGAAAAAAGAAACAACTTTTCCGTCCGTGTTGACTGTGATTGTCACTCCTGCTGTCGTTTCCAAATCTCCGATCATCTTAACAAACATGAAGTTATATTCGTTTGCGTAGTCCTGCACCTCTATTTCCTTAAAAACCGCGTCCTTATAATGTTCGCGAAGGGTTTGAAGCGCGATTTCGCGGCATTCGTCGCGGGACTTCCCGTTTTCCATGGTTGTTTCGCAGCTGACCCCGCTCAGACTGTACTCTATAACTTTTTGCGAATAACGGTTTACGAAAAAAGTCAAGATGTGGCGGCCGTTCTCCACGCAGAGATACTCATCCCAGTCGCCTCTCCTGTATGGGGATTTCAAAGACTTGTCATAGTAGCCGGTGTATGTCTTCCCGTTTATGGTCACCGTACGCGAAGTCCCGGCAAGCGTATCGTCCACTACAGAATTGCTGAAAACGTTTATTTCCTCCTTGGGCGGAGAAACGCCTATAGGACTGTCCGAAACGCCGGCGAACAGCAGTTCCCCTCTCCGGTTCCGGCACGAACACAGGCCAAACGGTAAAACCGTAAGGATAATGACAACGCACAGTACCGACCGCATTTTCAGAGCCGTTTTCAGAGCCGTTTTTGAAGCCATTTTAACCTCCGTTCATTAAAGCGCCTCTCCCGGCGCGCGCGGCTTCGCCCAGTCAGCCGCAAAGTAATATATTATCAACGCCGACGCGCAGAGCGACCACGTTATGGGGTAGACCCAGTTCACGATGTCGATCATTCCCAGCAGCGGGACCGTCACGAACAGTATCGTCACGCGAATGACGCACCAGCAGACGAGCATCGCCGTCATCGGAACGACCGCCTTTCCCGCGCCCCTCAGCACCGCCGCCAGACAGTGGCACAGCGCGCACAGGAAGAAGAACCCGCAGCATATTCTCGCCTTGTCGACGCCGAATTTCAGCGCCTCGGGACTCTCCGTGAACGCGTCGATAACGAAAGGAGCGGACAGCATTATTAT
>JAEEGG010013361.1_pt1 | contig 17576 bp, 3 predicted proteins | sample 9134161 | NCBI WGS metagenome assembly JAEEGG01 (sample SAMN16246543, study PRJNA631951) | gut metagenome | biome: gut microbiome; feature: rumen; material: CR-attached | host: Bos | place: Iran: Karaj | collected 2018-10 | reverse complement strand
AAAGGAATAGAGGAAAGACTGCCGGATTACAAAAGCTGTAGAGTGAGTCGGAAAAGGGTATCAATTCCGTTTGGTGATAAAAAAAGACCCCATGCCCCCAGTACAAGCAGGTTGCTGCCACCATGAAAAGCAACAGGTTAAACCTCGGTCTGTCCCATTTTCTCAACAGACTGAGACTCAGAAGAACCGATAGGATGGCACATACCATCATCGGCAGCGTTGTTATGATTGCCTGTAACATGGGTGCAAAAATATGAATTATTATTGTATTTTCATGAAGAGTATTAAGAAATTTGTGTTTTTTGAGTGTTTTGATAAGTTAAATTAAGAATTTGCACGATGAAATTGTGAATTTGCACGGTTTGTTTCGATGAGAATCACTATCTTTGCGCACATAAATATTATTAACTAAATTAATAATGTATGAGAACAATTACTAAAAAACTGATTTGGCTGCCAGTTCTATTGGTATTGGCAGTGGGTACGGCATTTGCACAACACACGGCAATTGCCGTCGTTCCAGGCTCTAAGGGCGCTTTGCCCGAAGTCCCAAAACTCCCACAACTCCAGGCTGGCCTGTTTGCGGGACTTGATGTTACCTTCGTGAATGGTGACTATGTTAATCTGTCCTGGCCGAATGTCGCGGAGTTTGGCGGTGCTGAAGCTTGCACGCTAATGTATCGTGTCAGCCCTGATGGCGATTGGAATGATTACACTCGTATGGATGCAATTGCAGTACGAGAGGATGTCCGGGGTGTGACTATGGCTGCCAGTATGAATTTTGACTCAGATGTTTATGATTTCAAACTTGTGCTGCATGGCGGAGATATGGATGGTTATGAATCCAATATTGTGACTGCTGAGCGCTGTTCAATGAGCAGTGTATGCAAGGGATGGAGTATTAGTGGCAACCAAGATTTTACATTTGTCGGCATGAAATTAGGTGCGTCTTACGATTGTACTATAGAGACGTACACAAATGAGGGTGAATTTACTTATACTTCAGAGGATGGCTATTATACCTACCAATGGTATCGTCGTAATCCGAACACTTACGAAATGGTTTTGATAGAAGAGGCCACAGAGAAGGCGTATACCCCTTCGTTAGATGACTATGGCTATGAGATTATACAATGTGTAGGCGGCGACGAAGAGCATTGTAGTTTTACTCTTTATAAAAATTATGGTATTGTAGAACTGCCCGTTCAGGCATCTTTCGAAAAGTTCTATGTAGACGGTTTTGTGATAAACACTGATTATGACATTGATCCCAGTAGTCTGATTATGGTGGATAACTGGACTTATGGTGAAGAAAACAAGTCTGGCAAGACCATGAGGACTACCAAGCTCAAAGCCGGACAATATGAAGTCCGTATGAGTAAGAAAGAATATGATTATCAGATGCTGAACGTATTAAATCCAGGAGCCACGTTGACGTCTGTATATGAAGCGGGATGGATGGATGAACCTTGGTATCGTGAGGTTCAGATTATGTCAGACCGTTATAATGGTGAATTAGTGGTAAAACCACAGCTTGAAAATGTAAACATACCAGCCACCATTGATGTTATTGGCAAGAATATTGATGGCGAATACGTCGTTGTTGACTCCTTTTATTTTGCAACCGAACATGGAGAAGCCGATAATGGAGAAGCCGAAAATGGAGAAACTGAAAATGGAGAAGAGAACGGCGTAGCGGGTGAAGAAGGTGGTATGAAGAGCAGACGTACCAGAGGAGTAGACATCGACGGTGACTATCTTGCATACTTCGGTCTTCCCGAGGGTTCTTATTATGTAAAGGCACGAAAGACGGATGCTGCGATGGAAACCTACTATCCATCCACCTTATTGTATGCAGAGGCTGAGGCTGTGAAAGTTGAGGCCTATGATATGGAGAAGATGCATCAACAGCCCGATGTTGATGTGAATGGTGATGGACAAATAGATGAAAACGATTATTATGAGTATCAACCGGCTACATGCATTATAGACATGAAACCTGCTCCGGCTCCTCTGCAGGGATCGGGGACAATTGAAGGTTCAGTAGTGAGAATGGAAGAGGTTAAAACCCGTGCATGGGCCGATACAGAAAGCTGTAGGGTTTACCTAAAGCAAAAAGCAGGAGATGTCATTGCTCAGACAGAAGCAGATGCTAATGGTGGCTTCCAGTTCAAGAACGTGCCATTCGGTGACTATCAGGTTCTGCTTGATATCACTTGTTGCACCTTAGCTACCATTCAGAGTGTTACCCTGACCGAATCGGCTCCCATGGTGGCCTCCTTGGATTATGTTGTCGATGGCGATGATATTATTCTGAAATCGGCTGTTGGCGATATGTTGGCTCTGAGTGTGATTGACGAAAAGGAGAATGCTCTGAATAACAGTGTCATCATTACATGGTATAATGAGGATAAGGAGCAGATAGCTAAAGGCAGCAATTTAAGGGGTCTCGAGGAGGGTACGAAAGTGTACTATTCCGTTATGTTGGACGAGAACTTGGGTCGCCAGTATCGTGAAGTCCTGATGCAGGAAGCTACTTTTGAGAGCACCACCATTACCTGTCAGCTGGAGAAAATAGGTAAGGTTAAGTTAGAAGGTCGTATTTCAGCGCTGGACATTGAAACGAATCCTGCCGACGTGTTTGTCATCCAGAAACTGAATGGCAAATATGAGGAGACATTTAAGACGACAACTAGTGACAATGGTACTTTCTCCATTGAAGTCTTTGACGATGTGACTGATGTGACGGTAAGTCGTGCAGATTGCTCTGATGCAACAGTCCACAGAGAAAGCATCGGTGAGAACAGCGATTTGGGTATTATCCCATTGTCACTCCTCTCTGGTGTCTATCTGACGGTAGACCTTACCTATCAACCAGCAGTGGTGGCAGATGTTGAAAGTGAGGATGTTGCTATTCTTGGCGGACTCAGTAATTTCGACATCACTATCAAGAACGGTGACACAGAAATCACTGATTTCATCGTTCAGAACAGTAGTATTCTGATTAAGAGCGGTGCAACTATCGGTAATACTGTGACCATGACTCTCAAGAATAAACAGGGTCTTTATGCCGATGCCGTTGGCTCTTTTGTCGTCAGGGAGGGTACAAACAACATCATGTTGGATACCAAGGAACTTGGTGGTATTAATGCCACTGCCAACAGTCAGAACGTTTCTGACGTGGGTTATGTCTATGATGAAACCGGCGCCTTGGCAGCACGAGCTACCTATACTGGTGAGGAACTCAACATCGTTCACCTGCCAAGCGGTGCTTATACTCTGATCTCAATGAAGGCCAGCCAGGTTTTAGGCAATGTACAGACACTTGCCAGTCTGGATGAAGTCGGTTTGAAAGCTTCTGACTATGTTAAATCTGATGTGACTGTGCAGGATGGCGTCATCGCTGCTGTGGCTGTTGGAACCATCCCGTCGTTCGATGAGAACTCACTTTCCAGAATTACTGACAATACTTATTTCAATGTCAACAAAACCAGTACGGCTGTTGGCGAATACCTCACCTTCACTTCTTTTATTGAGCTGAAAGATGTGTTTGCCCAGAGTGTTGATAATATTGCGTTGGTAATTGACCTGCCTGCTGGTTGTTCATTCTTGAAGAATTCAGCTATGATTGGCAGAAAGACTGCTGATTATAATGAGAGCGGCAACCGTGTCACGATCAATCTCACCAAAACCAATTATCAAGATAAGATTCGCTTCTGTGTGATTCCTGAGGCAGAATCAGAATATACGATGGCTGCGTATGTGGCTTTGGATCAAGTTCTGCAGCCAATTGGCTCAACTCAGTTTGTGGCTAAGGGCTTCCCGATCTCTGCTCCAGAGAGAACTGCATCGACAAAGATAACGGTCAGTGGAAAAGCACCAGTCTCAGGTACGATTAAGGTTTACGATAATGACGTGCTGATTGGTTCTACCACTGCTTATTGGCAGGGTGCAGAATGGTCGGCAGAATGTGAATTGAACAATCCATACGATAATTCATTCCATTCAATCTATGCAAAGATTAAGTCGGGAGAATCGGAACTGGCAAGTGAGACTAAATCGGTAGAGTATGATCCGAATATGATTGCTCCTGCCTCTGCTACTATATTGTATTATAATAGAGAGTTTGATAACACCTATAACATCAAGTTCGATTACGAGAAAGGAACAACAAGCCACAACTACTACTACTTCTTTCCGTTCAAGTATGATGATTGGTGGATTCGTCAGGATAAGGAAGACAAGTCGTTTACATTCGTAGCTGACTTTACCCAGAACGATCCAGACAAGATTAAGAATATCTACTTCAAGGTGCTTGCTACCGATGGCACGATTCGTACGCTTCCGGGAACCTTTGATTCCAAGAAGCAAGCATGGGTTGCGACCACGAAGTATTGGTCAAGCAAACTGCCGATAAACGTTTCTTTGGATTATGACATGCTGGTGTCGTCTGGTAAGAACCATGAAGATGGTTTGCTTGATCAGGCCAAGAATATGGTGAACATGTCTAATCAGATTTATCAGTATCTGCAGAAGAAAGGCTCAGCCACTAAGGTTGAAGAGAATGAGAAATCGTTCTCCTTCATATATAACTTGGCAGGCATCAATACACCATTCTATGGAAGTCTTGAGGAATTAGACTATACCGAGGCTGAGACATTGATGCAGAATAAGCAGTTCAACTATGCAGAAACAGACAATGGTACTATCGGTTCTTTTGCAGAATGGAATAATAAAGGTATCTCTGCTGTATTCGCAGACCTCAACCAGAAGTATGCTGTTCGATTAATATTGACCGTCGGTAATGCCCAGACCAGAGCTGATATTACTCAGGAAGAACTGAATACATATATTGGCAATCTGGCTAAGAAGTTCTCCAATGGCGGATTTAATGAAGGTATAGGTACATATGCCAATACGCTGATTACGATCGTTGGCGCCTCAGAGTATTTCAGTGTCCGCAAGGATTTCGAAAATATGCTCAACATCATTGAGAACTATTCGTCTAACTACAATCAGCTAAGGGCAGAATTGAGCATTTCTATGAACGCCAAGAATGCTGATGGTAGCAAGCGACTGAGCGACTCTCAGATATCACAAATGAACACACTGTTGGATGCTATCTCCAAAGACGAGAGAGACTTTATACTGAAGTATTATCAGTATATGGAGGTTTATCAGCAGAAACTGCTTTGTAACGTCATTACGGATGTGGCAACATCTGTCTTTGGTTTGGTACTCAACAAGATTAGTGGCTTAGAGAATTTCCAGACTTCGAAAGCTAATGAGATCTTACTGAATTATCAGACTGTGGGCTCGTCACCGAGTAAAACGGTTGATGTCCTTTCATACGGTCTTGGTCTGGCTCTGAATGGTATTGTTGCTGAAAACATAAAGATTGCCGATTCTAAGGATTTCAAGAAGAAACGCGATTATATCCTGGAGTGGAGCTCTGACCAGAACTTGGCCATTTTGAAGAGATATGCAGAACTGAAGGAGCGTATCAGAGAAGCCCTGAAGGGAGATAACAGCAACCTCTATGATGAGGCATTCAATGACAACTCCATTTACTTCCAGGCACCGTCAACTGAGCCAATCCTTGATCCTTCTGGTTATGTCTATGAGGGTGTGCTTAGTAATCGTCTGCCAGGTGTAACCACAACGGTTTACTACAAGGACGAGACAGGAGCACCAAAGAAGTGGAATGCAGAGGATTACGGTCAGGAGAACCCGCTGATCACCGATGAGAATGGCTTCTACCAGTGGAACGTGCCTAACGGTGAGTGGCAGGTGAAGTACGAGAAGGAAGGCTACGAGACAGTAACCAGCGAGTGGATGCCCGTTCCTCCTCCACAGCTCGACGTGAACCAGGGTATGACATCTGCAACGCCTCCCGCTGTTAATAGCTTGAAGGGCTACGAGGGCGGTATCGTCATCGACATGAGCAAGTATATGACGGCTTCTACCTTCAACACCACCAATGTCATCGTTACCCGTAACGGCGCTGCGCAGGCTGGTAAGGTTGAGCTCGACGATCCTGAGGGCGCAAGTCAGAGCGACGGAAAGCTGGCTACGAAGTTCAGATTCGTTCCTGAGACTGACTTCGTTGCTTCCGATGAAGTTATCGTTACCGTTCATAAGGAGGTACAGAGCTATTGTGGCATAGAGATGGCCGAAGACTATCAGGCTACAGTGCCTATCGAGAGCGAGGTCAAGAAGATCGAATACGATGAGAATCTGACAGTCGACTATCAGGGTACTACGAAGATCACCGTCTCTGTATTGCCAAAGGAGGCTTCTGTTGGCAAGAAACTCAATGTCAAGACATCGTCAGCCGATATTGTATCTCTTGAAGACGCTCAGGCTGATATCGATGAAGACGGCAAGGCTTCTGTTACAGTAACTGGTGAACTCCTCGGCGATGCCTACATTACCTTCGAGGTGGCTGGTACGGATGTGTCAGAGACGACAAAGGTGACCGTTGTTGAAAGTTCTACCGTGGAGACAGCTCCTATCACCATCGGCAAGTCTGGTAAGGCCTCATATTGTGGTGACAAGTCTTTGGACTTCAGCTACTCTGAGGAAGTGAAGGCCTATATTGCTACTGGCTTTGACAAGGATGAGGGTACCATCTGGCTGACACGTGTAAAGGATGTGCCTGCAGGTGTTCCTGTTTTGATCAAGGGCGAGGCCAATAAGACTTACGATGTCCCAGTGACGGATAGTGAGAATTCTTACTATACAAATATGTTCGTGGGTAACACGAGTGGAGCATCTATTGAGATCTACGAGACTTCCGCTGATGGCAGTAAGGTGAACTACTACCTGAAAGATGGTACATTCCTGAGTGTGACTGGCAATGCAAAAATCGGTAAGAACAAGTGCTACCTGCAGCTGCCTGCAACGTTCAATGCCTCAGTGACAGGCGCCTCCCAGAGTGTGACAGTTGGTCAGACAGGTAAGGCCTCTTTCGCAGCTTCTGTAGATTTGGACTTCACGAACGTTGATGGCTTGAAGGCTTTCACTGCAACTGGCTATGACAAGAGCACTAAGACCATCTGGCTGACACGCGTGATGAAAGTTCAGCAGGGTGAGGGCGTGCTGCTCAAGGGTAATCCCGATAATTATGAGATTCCATCTGCCGCTGCCCAGAGCCACTATGAGAATATGTTCGTAGGCAACACAAGTGGAGCAACTATTGAGATTCCAGAGATGTCCGATGATGGTAGTCAGACGAACTACTACCTGAAGAATGGTACATTCTTGAGTGTGACAGGCAATGCTAAAATCGGTAATAATAAGTGCTACTTAGCTTTGCCGACTTCGATGGTAGCTACCGGAGCATCTACTCGTGGTTCGGAGGAGAGCTACAAGTTTGAAGAGCCTGAGATGATCAAGCTGCCGATAAGCTTCAGAAGCCTTGGAAATGATGGCGATGGCACAACTGGAATACATGTTCAATCTTCAATGTTCAATGTTCAATCAGATGCTTATTACACCCTCCAGGGTCAGCGCGTCGTGAATCCAGGTAAGGGCCTTTACATCAAGAATGGCAAAAAGGTCGTGATTAAGTGAGAGAAGAAGCAAGCTCGCTTGAGTTCTTCCGAACATGAACGAGCTCGAGCGTAGCTCAAGGTCGTGATTAAGTGACACATACCTTATTAGTTTTAAATAAATCCCGAAATGTTTGTCCGTTTCGGGATTTTGTTTAGCATTGACTTCGTCGAAGATACTCCTGCTCGAAAAAACTCAAATAAAATTTGGTTTTCTGCTCGCATATTCGTATCTTTGCCGTCAGATAATATAAACTTAAGACAAAACAATTATGAAGAAAATCTACTTTTTATTCCTGATGATGCTGCTCCCATTGGCAGCAAGTGCAGATGCCGTTGAAATCGATGGTATCTATTACGCGTTTAATGCAGAAGCTAAGACGGCTGCTGTCACTGTGAATCCGAACAAATATTCTGGGGATGTTGTTATACCAAGCACTGTGAGTTATAATGATGAGACATACCCTGTGACTTCTATTGGATTTTCTGCTTTTCAGGGTTGTGCAAACCTGACCTCTGTGACGATCTCCAATGGTGTAACTTACATAAGTTATTTTGCTTTCGAGGGGTCTTCTAATCTGACCTCAATAACAATCCCCAGCAGTGTGACCAAGATTGATTTTGCTGCATTTATGGGTTGTGCTGGCCTTAGCTCAGTGACTATCCCTGAAGGTGTGATCAATTTAGGGGAACATGCGTTTGAGAATTGTACAGGATTGACCTCAATTACGTTACCTGCTAGTGTGACATCGATAGATTTCAGGTCTTTTTCTGGCTGTAGCAACTTGAGTTCTGTGACTGTTTCCGATAATCTGACTCATGTTGGCAGTAGTTCTTTCGAAGGCACTCCTTGGTTTAACAACCAGCCAGATGGACCAATTTATGTTGGTAAGGTGTTGAATAAATGTAAAGGTGAAGAATATTTATATACTTTAGAGAATTTGGAAGTAAAGGATGGGACGGTGAGCATCTCATCGGATGCGTTACTGAATGCGATGAGTTTGAAATCAGTTAAGATTCCCAATAGCGTCACTTCAATTGAAAATCGCGCATTCTTAAACTGTCCGAATCTGAAGTCATTAACAATTCCAAGCAGTGTGACATTGATCGGCACTGAGGCTTTCAGCAGTTGTGAAAGTCTAACCTCTATAACAGTAGAAAGTGGGAATCCTGTCTATGACAGCCGCGAGAACTGTAATGCCATTATTGAAACGGAGTCAGGTAAACTGATTTGTGGCTGCCAAAATACGGTGATCCCCAACGGTGTAACATCAATTGCAGAAAGTGCTTTCTCAGGATGCGAGACTTTAAAGGCTATATCTTTTCCAAGTAGCGTGACTTCAGTAGGTGCTAAGGCTTTTTATGATTGCCGTAGTTTGGAATCTTTGACGATTCCCAGCACACTGACTTCGATTGGTAGTCGGGCTTTCGCAGAATGCTTTGGGCTGACCAGTATTGTCGTTGAAGATGGAAATCCAAACTATGATAGTCGTGGAAACTGTAATGCCCTTATCGAAACAAGTACAAACAGACTACTTACAGGTTGTATGAATACTGTGATTCCAGACAACGTGGTAGAAATAGCCAATTCTGCCTTCCTTGATGTCGACATGAACTCCATAACGATTCCCAATAGTGTGACCACGATCGGTAATAGCGCTTTCTGGCGCAATACTTCACTTACCTCAGTGGTGATTCCCAATAGCGTGACTTCGATAGGTAGTGAAGCATTTAATATTTGCATGGCTATGACTACTGTGACACTTGGCAGTGGTATAACCACGATAGGTAGTTATGCTTTCTATAATTGTAACAGCCTGAAAGACGTTTATTGTTATGCAGTGAACGTACCAAGTGCCAAGTCGAATACATTCGACATAAATCTGGAAAATGTTACCCTGCACGTGCCTGCAGCTAGTTTGGAGGCCTATAAGGCAGCGGATCCCTGGAGTAGGTTCGGAAACATCGTGGCCATAGATGACGTGGATGAAATCACCATCAAGGACACTGGCAAGACGACTTGGTGTAGTGAGTATGATCTCGACTTTACGAATGTGGAGGGTATCAAGGCCTATACGGCGACTGGGTACGATAATGTCGACAAGACTATCTGGCTGACTCGCGTGATGAAGGTTCCTGCTGGAACAGGACTTTTGGTGAAAGGTGATGCAGGTACTTATAAGATTCCTCATGCTCAAGTACAGGCTTATTACGTGAATATGTTTGTTGGCAATCTTGGCGAAACCATTTCGATAGGGGAGACTGACGGCGACAAGACGAATTACTACTTGAAAGACGGTACATTTAAGAGTGTGAATGGTAACGCCAACATCGGTAAGAACAAGGCCTACCTCCAGCTGCCCACAAGCGTATTTGCAGGTACACGTTCCATCGGCATCAGCTACGATGATGAGGATGGTACGACAGGCATTAAGGATGTGAAGAGCAACGGTGTGAAGGATGGAGAGTGGTACACCCTCCAAGGCCAGCGCGTCCAGAACCCAGGCAAGGGCCTTTACATCCACAATGGTAAAAAGGTTCTTGTCACGACAAGCGGTAAAGCCGAGCGGTGATTAAGTGAGAAATCACAGAAGATCTTGTTGGAATTTACTGGGTGAACAGCCAATAAAGGTCTTGAAATTCCTATAGAAAGCACTCGTTGACGTGAAGCCCGATTTAAGGGAAACCTCCGTCAAGAGTGCTTTCGGGTTTTCTTCAATCAGATGCTTTGCATACTCAATGCGCTTCTGATTGATATAGGTGGTAAATGAGAGCCCCATCTGAACATTGATGGCCTGATAGACGTAATTTCTGTTGGTATTGAGACGTTTGGCCAGATCGTCGATCTTTAAGTTGGGCTGCAGATAGAGCTTTTCGTCTTCAACGAGATACTGTATGGTTTCAGAAAGTTTGTTCTCACTGATAAGTTGCGGTATTGCCTGCTCAAGCTCATTTTCTTCCTCACTCTTGATGTCCTGGATGTGGAACTGCTGGTGCAATCCGATATGACCTATCAGGATCAATATTGTTGAGAACAGAACGGAAGGCATTGCCAGTAGCCAAAGTGAATGCGTGAAGAAATGTCGCCCGATGGCATTAAAGACGAAAGACAATAAAGAGGTAATGGCGAACAAGAAAAGTATGACCTTCAGGTGAGAAAGCAGTTTCCCCTCTGTATTGGAATAGTAGTTCTCGATAGTCTGGTTATATTCACTGATATGACGCCAGCCAATATACAGCACCAATGGAATCTGCAACGCGAAGACTATCCTTACTGCTATATGAGCCACTCCTTGCCACCATGCCAATCCTGCAAGCATGGAGATCTCATTCTGATATAGGTAATGATCGATGAAATCGACAATTTCCGTATGATTCATCAGCAGGTAAAGCATGGCAACGGTGATGAAACAGATGACTGACGGCAAAAGACAAGCGATGTGCCATCGTCGATTTGGCTGGCGCAAAGTGAGTTCCTCTATATATAAAAGGAATAGAGGAAAGACTGCCGGATTACAAAAGCTGTAGAGTGAGTCGGAAAAGGGTATCAATTCCGTTTGGTGATAAAAAAAGACCCCATGCCCCCAGTACAAGCAGGTTGCTGCCACCATGAAGAGCAACAGATTAAACCTTGGTCTGTCCCATTTTCTCAACAGACAGAGACCAAGGAGTCCCGACAGGATGGCACATACCATCATCGGCAGCGTTGTGATGATTGCCTGTAACATGGGTACAAAAATATGAATTATTATTGTATTATCATGAACTTCCATGAAAAATGTGCGTCTATTTGTGTGTTTTTATAAGTTAAATTAAGAATTTGCACGATAAAATTGTGAATTTGCACGGTCGGTTTCGCAAACAATCGTTATATTTGCACTCATATATTTATTATTAACTAAATTAATTGGTATATGAGAACATTTACTAAACAATTCATGTTGCTGTTAGGGTTGTTGATTCTAACAATGGGTAATGCGTTTGCGCAACCAAAGCAAAACCCCGTCGAACCGGGTTCGAAGGGCGCGTTACCAGCACTCCCTACATTTGTTCCCCTTGGGAATAATCAGTTTGTGGGACTTGAACTGATCTTCGCGAACAAAGATCGTGCAGATTTTCAATGGCCTCCTCTGGCTGATTTGGGAGGTGCTGAGTCCTGTAGGATTCAATACCGTAATCACGATGGTGGAGAATGGACAGATGGTGAAATCCAGATTGTTGAAGGAAATAAAGGTCTGGTAACATCTCAGAATCTCAATTTTGATGTAACCGACTTCCAGGTCGTGCTGCAAGGTGGAACGATGGATGGTTATACATCTAACATCGTAACGGTTACACGTTCTTCGATGAGCAGTTTGCCTGATCAAATAAGCTCATCCGATAATGCTAATTCTCTAATTGCAGGTAATACTGTTTATTTTAATAGTATATATTACTATTTTAATATAAAGACCTATAAGGAGGATGATACTGAAGTTGCATGTACATTGGAAGATGGGTATTACAAATGTCAATGGTATCGCCGTGATCCCACGTCATACGAAATGACGAAGATTGAAAACGCAACAGAGTACTCATATACGCCAACAAATGATGATATCGGATATCAACTCGTTGCTGGTGTAAGTGGCGACGAGGAACACTGTAGTTTTTCGTATTACGCTAATTTCGGTGTTGTGAACATGCCTATCTTGGCTTCCATAGACAAGATCTATGTTGATGGTATTATTCTGAATACAGAATATGTATTGTCTGATCCTCAAAACGAGATTCTATTCGCTGGGGGTTGGGATATGGATAAGGAAAATGCCAAGAAATTAGAGATTGAGGAACTAGAACCTGGCCAGTATGCTATCCGGATAGATACCCGTAGTTTCGAACAAGGTGGCTTTATATATGCAAAAGAAGGTTATTCTCTTTGTTTCTTATACGGAAATGGTGAAGAAGAACAATGGTATGAGCCTGCCCGCCTGATGTTATGGGAAGTAGGGGGAGAATTTGAAGTCAAGCCCTATCTTGAAGGGAAGAGTGTTCCAGCCGATATTGAGGTGATAGGAAAGTCAATGGATGGCAAGGATATCGTTGTTGACTCCTACTCTTTTAGAGATGTAAATGGCGATGCTGGCGAAGATGGCGGCATTGATGAAAACGCCGAAAATGGCGGTGTTGAAGGAGATGGCAAAGAGGGTGCAGGAGGTAAAACCCGCCGTCGTACCAGAGGTGATTATGTAGAGGGAGAGTACGTGGCGTATTTCTACAATATTTACGAAGGAACTTGTCGTGTGAGGGCCCTGATGACAGATGAGGCCTTGCAGACATATTACGCCAATTCTGTGACATGGACAGATGCAACCCCCATCGAAGTGAAACGACCCGACAGAGAGAAAATGAAAGAGGAAGATTTTGAGAATTATCCTCCTTCCTATACTATAGACATGGTTCCAAAACCTGCTAATCTTGAGGGCTCGGGTGACATCTCTGGTTCCTTGGATTATGAGAGTGGGGATAATAAGTATGCCTATCTGAAAAATAAAGATGGTAAAGTCGTGGCATTTACTCCTCTCGAAGCGGGTACATTCCGTTTCCAGAACGTTCCCTACGGCGAGTATCAGGTGTTGCTTGAGGTGACCGGCTTAAAGATGCCAGAAGTTCAGACGATTACTATCTCTGAGACTCAGACGACGGTGGCCAATCTGGATTACATTGTTGATGGCTCTGAGATCATTATGAAGGGCAATGCTCTGATTCTGTCAGTCTTAGACAAGGACAAGAATCCAGTAAGTGGTGAATATGATGTCGTATGGTACAATGCTGATCAGGAGACCATCGGCGGAGGTAAGTCTTTGAGAGGTCTTGAAGATGGAACGCAAGTCTATTTCTCTGTGCTTCCTGGAAAGGAGTTGAGCGAGTCGTACCGCGATCTGCTGATGCAGTCTACAACCTTTAAGGACGGTACCGTCACCTGCCAGCTTGAACCAATGACAATGGTGACGCTCGAAGGCAGTGTGTCGGCTATGGGTATCGATGATAATCCCGCCACGGTTACAGTTGTGCAGATGCTGAACGGCAGATGGGAGAAAGCCTGGGATCCTGTAAAGACCGATAAAGGCTTGTTTGCCATGAGAGTTTACGACGACCAGACGACTGTTACGGTGACTCGTGCAGACTGTGCCGACGCTACTATCCAGAGAGACCGCCTTGGCGAGAGTGGTAATGTGGGAACAATTCCTCTGTCACTGCTTGATGGTGTATACTTCACGGTTGATCTGACCTATAAGACGGCAGTTAAGCCGACTGATGCAAGCGAGACGCTGGCAGTGCCAGGCGGACTTGGCGACTTTGAAGTCTTTATTAAGAATGGTGGAACAGATGTGACCGACTTTGTTGTTCAGAATAGCAGTATCCTGATTATGAGCGGTGCAGCAGCAGGCAATACGCTCTCGCTGACACTGAAGAGCAAGCAAGGACTTTATGCCGATGCTACTGGTACGTTTACGGTTTCTGGCGGAACAAACAACGTTATGCTGGAGGCAACAGAGCTTGGCGGTATCTATGCTACCGCAACCAGTTGGAACCCCGCAGATGTAGGTTACGTCTATGATGCCAGCGGTAATCTGGCAGCACGCGTCGCTTATGCTGGTGAAGAACTGAACGTGGCTCACCTGCCTGCAGGAAACTATACACTGGTTTCGATGATGAAGAGCCAGATGCTTGGCAATGCTCAGACACTTGCCACACTAACCAGCATCGGTCTGAAGAATACAGACTATGTTTCCACTCCTGTAACTATTGCCGACGGCAAAATTTCTGCGCTGGAGGTTGGAGAGATTCCGTCGTTCGACGAGAAAGCCATCTCCTGTGTCACGGAGAATTCTTATTTCAATGCCGACAAGACCAGTACCTATGTGGGTAGCTATCTGACCTTTACGTCGCACATCGACCTGAAGGATAATCTGGATTTGGCTCTGAATAATATGGCATTGCTGGTAGACCTGCCTGATGGCTGTGCTATGGAGGGCACGAATGCTGTAGTTGGCCGTGAAAATGTCAAGTTCACCCAGAGCGGCAATCGTGTTACCATTCCACTGACCGCTGAGAACTATACAAATAAGATCAGGTTCTGTGCTGCTCCACAGGCTGAAAAGAGCATGACTCTTACGTCATATGTAAAGATTGGCGAGACCATCCTTCAGCCTATCGGTTCCGTACAGTTCTCTGTGAAGGGATTCCCCATCTCAGCTCCGCTGAAGGCCAGCACCCAGAAGATTACGGTCAGCGGAACAGCTCCTGCGCCAGGTGAGATCAAGGTTTACGACGGCGATGTGGTGATCGGTACTGCCAACGCAGGATGGAAGGGACAGGAGTGGAAGGCAGAGTGCACACTGCAGAAGGCATTCGACAACACCTACCATACTATCTATGCTAAGCTGAATACTGGTGAAACCGAGCTGTCGAGTGAGACGAAGTCGGTAGAGTATGATCCGAATGTGATCGCCCCGGCCAAGTCTACCATGATATATTATAATCGTGAGTTCGCCAAAACTTATAATATTGAGTTTAACTACAGTGATGGAACTACGAGCGACAGCTACTATTATTTCTATCCGTTCTTGTATGATGACTGGTGGGCACGTCAGGACAAGGAGGAAAAATCATTTACCTTCGTGGCAGACTTTACCGTCAACGATCCAGAGAAGATCAAGAACATCGACTTCAAGGTGCTGGCTTCTGATGGTACCGTTCGTACGCTGCCTGGAACCTTCGATAATACCAAGCAAGCTTGGGTGGCTACCAGCAAGTACAATTCGAACCGTCTGCCCGTCAATGTGGCTCTCGACTACGACATGCTCGTATCTTCTGGTACAAACCACGAGGCTGGTCTGACGGATCAGGGTAACAGCCTAGTGAACTTGTCGAGCCAGATCGCCCAGTATCTGCAGAACAAGGTGACGGCTACCAAGACCGCTGAAGATACCAAGTCGCTGACCTTCAACCTGAATGTTTCCATCGGAGGCATACCTATTCCTTTCCAGGGTAAGATTGAGGAAATCGACTATGCTACAGCCCAACAGCTCATGGGCGCCCAGCAGTTCAACTATGTGACTGCGGCCAGCGGTACTGTCTCTTCCTACGCAGAATGGGACAACACGGGTGTCAAGGCTACATTCTGCGACCTTAGTCAGCAGTATGCCGTACAGGCTGCACTTACCATGAAGGATAATCTGGAATGGACTATCGACAAGAACTACTTCACGATCGATAATCTGAGCAAGCTGTTCTCAAACGAAGGCTTCAACACTGTGCTGGGTGAGTATGGCTACAACCTCATCAGCATCACTGGCGCAAAGGATCTCTTCAACGTTCGCAAGGACTTTGAGAACATGAATAGTATAGTCATCAACTATACTGCAAACTACGAGACCCTGAGTGCTGTGCTGAAGTCGGCTCTGAACGCCAAGTGCGCTGACGGCAGCAAGCGTCTGACATCCCAGCAGATTGCGACCTATACGGACGAAATTGCTGCTATCGACGCTCGCGGAGCTGCCTTCATCGAGACCTTCAATGAGTTCTTGAAGGCCTACCAGCAGAAGATGCTTGAGAACGTGGTAGCAAATGCTTCTTCTTCAGTCGTAAGTCTGGCAATCAACACTATTGAGGGACTGACACAGTTCCAGACAGCCAAGGCCAAGCAACTGATGCTGGCACTGTTGAACTCAGCTGTTTCAGGCGAGCTGACTACGACCATCCTGTCGAATGCGCTTGGTGTGGCCATGAAGAATATCGAGACCAAAGCCAGCAAGGTATATTCCGCAGAGGAATTCAAGAGCATAAAGGACTATGTCCTGAAATGGAGTGCAGATGAGCACCTGGCCATCTTGAATAAATATGCTGACCTGAAGAAGGATATTCGCGACCACTACGGACGTTGTGACAACTTAGTTAATATCGATGAGTTTATCCGTGACGACGGAATGTTCACAACACCGTCAACAGAACCTGTCCTCGATCCTTCTGGTTATGTCTATGAGGGTGTGCTTAGTAATCGTCTGTCAGGTGTAACCACAACGGTTTACTACAAGGACGAGACTGGAGCTCCCGTCAAGTGGAATGCAGAGGCTTACGGACAGAAGAACCCGCTGACTACCGATGAGAACGGTTTCTACCAGTGGAACGTGCCTAACGGTGAGTGGCAGGTGAAGTACGAAAAGGATGGGTATGAGACTGTAACCAGTGAGTGGCTACCCGTTCCTCCTCCACAACTCGACGTAAACCAGGGCATGACATCTGCAACGCCTCCCGCTGTTACAAGCTTGAAGGGCTATGAGGGCGGTATCGTCATCGACATGAGCAAGTATATGACAGCTTCGACCTTCAACACCACTAATGTCACCGTTACCCGTAACGGCACAGCTCAGGCTGGTAAGGTTGAACTCGACGATCCTGAGGGTGCACAGCAGAGCGAAGGCAAGCTGGGTTCGAAGTTCAGGTTCGTTCCTGAGACCGACTTCGTTGCATCCGATGAAGTTATCGTTACTGTACATAAGGAGGTGAAGAGCTATTGTGACATTGAGATGGCTGCTGACTATCAGGCTACAGTGCCCATCGAGGGCGAGGTCAAGAAAATCGTATACGACGAGAATCTGACTGTCGAGTATCAGGGTAATAAGAAGATCACCGTCTCTGTATTACCAAAGGAGGCTGCTGCAGGCAAGAAACTCAATGTCAAGACATCGTCTGCCGATATTGTATCTCTGAAAGACGCTCAGGCCGATATCGATGAAGACGGCAAAGCTTCTGTTACTGTAACTGGTGAACTCCTCGGCGATGCCTACATTACCTTCGAGGTGGCTGGTACGGATGTGTCAGAGACGACAAAGGTGACCGTTGTTGAAAGTTCTACCGTGGAGACAGCTCCAATCACCATCGGCAAGAGCGGCAAGGCTAGTTATTGCGGTAGCAAGTCTTTGGATTTTAGCTTCTCTGAGGAAGTGAAGGCCTATATTGCCACAGGCTTTGACAAGG
>JAEEGG010013358.1_pt1 | contig 17578 bp, 19 predicted proteins | sample 9134161 | NCBI WGS metagenome assembly JAEEGG01 (sample SAMN16246543, study PRJNA631951) | gut metagenome | biome: gut microbiome; feature: rumen; material: CR-attached | host: Bos | place: Iran: Karaj | collected 2018-10 | reverse complement strand
CAGACGAAATTTTGGAAGAGGACGACCGGAACAAAGGTTTTATCTGCGACGGAGCTGCAGCCTGCAACAGCGACGGCGCCGCGCAAGGTTCTGTAAAAGAAGAACCTGCCGGTCTTGGCATGGGTTCCCTGTTTACGAGCGCCCTGCAGACTGAACTGCTGCAGCTGGACGTAATGAGCATGACACCCATTGAAGCATTGAACACGTTATATAAACTGCAGCAGGAAGCGAAAAAGGAAAGCGGTGTAGTATGATTCAGGAACGGGAAGTCCGCTTGCTGGATACCAATACGTCAAACCAGATTGCGGCCGGCGAAGTGGTGGAAAAGCCTGCTTCGGTGGTAAAGGAACTGGTGGAGAATGCATTGGACGCCGGGGCGGACAGCATAGAAGTGACGATTTTTGAAGGCGGTACGGAGTATATCCGGGTAGCCGATAACGGCTGCGGCATGACGGAGCAGAACGCCCGCATGGCCTTACAGCGTCATGCAACCAGCAAGATCCGGCAGGTGGACGACCTGCGCAGCCTCCACACCCTGGGGTTCCGGGGAGAAGCGCTGCCCAGTATCGCGTCGGTGTCCCGGTTTGAACTGCTGACCAGACCGCAGCAGGAAGAACTGGCCACATCCATTAAAGTGAATGGCGGTGAAGAGGCAGAATGCATTCAGACCGGCGGACCCGCGGGAACTACGGTCATCGTTAAAGATTTATTCTATAACGTACCGGCCCGCCGCAAGTTTTTGAAAACGGTATCCACCGAAGGCCGTTATATTACGGAAATGCTGACACGCATCGCCCTGGCCCGGCCGGATGTGCGGTTCAAACTGACCAGCAACGATAAAGAAGTGCTGGTGACACCGGGGCTGGGAAATCTGAAAGATACCATTACCGCGCTGTACGGGAAAAAAGTTTCGGAGGATCTGCTGCCGGTAAAACTGGATGGGGTGTTTGCCGGCATCCTGGTACAGGGATTTATCGGCAAGCCCACGCTGCTGAAGGGTACCCGGGGCTGGCAGACCATTCTGGTAAACGGGCGCAGCATCAGCAATCTGATGATCAGCAAGGCCATTGAGCACGCCTATCAGTCCCAGATACCCAAGAGGGGCTTTGCTTTCGCCGTGCTGGATATTCAGGTTGACCCCGCCACCATCGATGTGAATGTGCATCCTCAGAAAAGTGAGATCAAGTTCAGTGACGAAAGCGCCATTTATAAAGCGGTCTTCCGCGCCCTGACCGATGCGCTGACAAAGCCGATGCATGCGGAACAGGAAAAAAGTTTGCAGGAACAGAACCGGCAGGCTTTGGCAGCGGTGCTGGAACGGGCGGAAAAAGGAAATGATTCCATACCGGGACAGGGAAACGTTGCCGGCGCCAATGAAACGGCCAGTCAGCAGACCATGTTCGGCGACATGACGGATGCGGGACGGCAGGGCCATCTGAACCGGGATTTCGGAGAAGACATAAATCGTTACGGTCATTACGAAAACAGGGAAACGCCTTCCGGGAATCATCGGCAAGGCGGAGCCGCTTTTTCCCGTCCCCGTCAGGAAATATGGAAGCGACCTGACAAAGCATACGGTGAAGAGTCGCCGAAAGAAGCGGTGTACAGTTTAGGCGAGACACGTCAGCTCATGCACGATCAGGCGCCGTTGCAGACTGAGAATTCTGTGTCGATGCAGCTTGCAGGACAGGATACGCTGGAAACCATCTGGCCCATCGGGCAGGTGGATAAAACATTTATCATCGCCCAGTCAGAAGATACGCTGTATTTAATTGATCAGCACGCGGCCCATGAGCGTATCTTATATGACCGTCTGGTGCTGACCCATAACGATATTCCGGCCCAGCAGCTGCTGATTCCGTTGTATGTCACGCTGCAGCCGGAAGATGTGGAGCTGTTGGAGCAGCATCATGATGCGTTCTACAAATTAGGAGTGGACATTACCACGGCCGGGGAGAATTCCGTGCGGATCGCCAGTCTGCCCAGCGATATCAGAAATGAAGACGCGGAAGATTTTATCCGCGAAATCGCGCAGTATCTGAGGGAGCACCGCACGCCGGAAGCCAGTGAACTGCGGCAGGACGTACTGCACATGACAGCCTGCCGGGCTGCCATCAAAGCGGGGGAAGTGTTGAATATGCGTCAGATGCGTCAGCTGATCGTCGACCTGTGCAATACGACCCATCCCTTTACCTGTCCCCATGGGCGTCCCTGTATGATCGCCGTAAGCAGCGACGAATTATACAAACTGTTTAAACGTACCGGTTTTGATCTGCCGGGAAAAAATGATGTTCCTTATGATAAATAAATGCCGGAGATTATTTTGCAAGAAATCAGATTTGCGGTAACCAGCAACAAAAATGATAATCGGGAACTGATAGAACAGGCGAAAACCTGGGCGCAGCATCTGCAGGTCCCTTATGTAAAACGCTATGATAACGGCTCCCTGGATGCGATGCTTTCGGACCATCGTCTCGATGCGTTGCTGATTGCCGGAAAGAACGGACCGCAGCTTTACTCACGGGAAGGCATGCTGTTGTATCATCCGGGGCTGGGCAAGGTGCGCTGGCAGCGTGTCGTGCAGCGTAAAGAAAATGATAATTTTCTAACCGCTATGGATCTTTCTCAGGGTCAGCGCGTGCTGGACTGTACCGTGGGACTGGCGGCGGATGCTTTGCTGGCTTCCCATGCGGTAGGAGAAACCGGAAAGGTTGTCGGGCTGGAAGCTTCGCTGCCTTTGTGGTTTCTTTCCAGCCGGGGCATTATGTTATATAAAAGCAAATTAGCGGAACTTGTGAAGGACCTGCAGCGCATTGAAATCATCCATGCAGAGGCATCCGCATTTTTGAGAACGCTGCCGGAAAACAGTTTTGACGCGGTGTATTTCGATCCCATGTTCCGTCAGCCGGTGAGAAAATCGTCGGAGATGGTGCCCCTGCGGCCGCTGGCATTTTCGGAACCGTTAACATTGGAAATGGTGGAGCTGGCACTTCGTGCTGCGCCCCGTGTTGTGATCAAAGAACGCAGCGTGGATATATTACAGGAGTACGGTTGTACAGAGTTTGTAGGAACGAAGTACAGCGCGGTCCGGTTTGGAATACGGAAGAGACAGTGAAGAGAGGGTACCAACCTTGCCAAAAGAAACTTTAGTGGTTATCCTGGGGCCGACGGCTACCGGCAAAAGCTATTGCGGTATTGAGCTGGCCCAACGGTTCTGCGGGGAAATCATTTCCGGCGACAGTATGCTGGTTTACCGGCAGATGAATATCGGAACGGCAAAACCTTCTGAAGAAGAACTGAATACGGTGCCGCACCATCTGGTAAATATCCTGCCTCCTGGCGCTTCCTACAGCGTGGCGGACTTCCAGCAGCAGGCAACAGAACTGATCCATCAGATCACACAGAGGGGAAATCTTCCCATCCTGGTGGGTGGCACAGGCCTTTACATCAAGGCGCTGCTGGAGGATTACCGGTTCAGCAGCGTGGAAGAAAACCCTGAGCTGCGTCACCGTCTGGAAACGTATGCGCAGGAGCAGGGAAGTGCTAAGCTGTTTGACTGGCTGTACAGGGAAGATCCTGCCGCAGCGGTCCGTCTGCACCCCAATGATATCCGCCGGGTGGTCCGTGCTCTGGAGACTGCTTTGTCCGGGGACAGAGTCTCTCAGGAAAAGCAGCATGAAGTGAAATACGATGCCGTTGTTTTCGGACTTTCCATGGAACGGGATTTTCTGTATGAAAGAATCAACCAACGCGTTGACCGGATGCTGGAAGCAGGTCTCGAAGAAGAGGTCCGGACTCTGCTGAAAGCCGGCGTTTCCACGGGCTGCCTTTCCATGAAAAGCCTTGGATACCGGCAGATGGCGGAGTATCTGACAGGTCAGTGCGATTTTGCCACAGCGGTTGATAATATAAAAAAAGGGACCCGTCATTTTGCGAAACGGCAGATCACCTGGTACAAAAAGATGCCTTACATTCATTGGTTTACGGTTGACAGAAGCCTGAACTATGAAAAAATTGTAGCAGATATGGCAGATATACTTGAGAAAAAAGTCAAAAGGATGTAAAATTTATTTGTTAACTGACGTATAACTATAATAATGATGGATACAAGGAGATTAATACCATGACAAATACAGCTAACAGCAAAAATCTGATGAACCTGCAGGACAGCTTTCTGAATCATGTGCGCAAGGAAAACCTGCCCGTAGTGATTTATCTGGTTAACGGTTTCCAAATCCGGGGACTGGTTCGCGGGTTTGATAATTTTACCGTTATCATTGAAAATGACGGGAAACAGCAACTGGTGTACAAGCATGCGGTTTCCACGATTTCCCCGGCAGCCAACATTACCATCATGCAGCCGGAAAAAGCTGAGAAGAAAGAGTAATGTTGCTGTGAGAAAGAAAAACAGCGCGCAGGCGTTGTTTTTCTTTTTTGAGGAAGTATCGTGAAGAAACAGGGTTCATTCCTGCCGGGTTGAATAAAAAACCGGACAGGAAATTATTTATTGCGTCTGCTGTCCAGCGTTAATAGCGAAATACCGGGAGGGAGCTAAGTCATCGTGGATTATCTTGCGTTATTTATGGAATATCTGCAGGTGGAACTTGGCCTTTCGGATAATACCCGGCTTTCTTATGAGCGGGACCTGAGGATATTCTGCAAGGCGCTTTCGATTTCCGAAGACAAACTTGCGGGGGTGCAGCGTTCCCAGATTATCGGTTATATCACGAAACTTAAGCTGCAGGGCAGGGCAGCTTCGACCATTGCCCGTAAGCTGGCAGCAATTAAGGCTTTCTACCGGTTTATGATTACGGAGAATTATCTGCATACTGACCCGGCAGAGGCAGTAGAAGCCGGTACAAAAGGCGTGCATCTGCCGAAAGTGTTAACGGAGGCGGAAGTAAAAGCACTGCTGGAAGCTCCCGATCTTTCTTCAGCGGAAGGTCTACGGGACCGGACGATGCTGGAAATGCTATATGCCACTGGGATGCGGGTCTCGGAACTTGTCACCGTGAAAACTGCCAGCGTCAATCTGTCCATGCGTTACGTGATTGCTTTCGGAAAAGGTTCCAAAGAACGCATAGTGCCTCTGGGCAGCGTGGCGGCAGAATACCTGCAGCGTTATTTAAGCGAAGCAAGAAACACGTTTCTGATGGAGAATGAAACGGACCCGGAAACATTGTTTCTGGGCCTGGGCGGTCAGGGCCTGACCCGGCAGCGTGTCTGGGAGATCATAAAGCAATACGGGAGGCAGGCAGGGATAACCAAAGCGATTTCCCCCCATGTGCTCCGTCATTCTTTTGCCACACATCTGCTGGATAATGGGGCTGACCTGCGAAGCGTCCAGGAAATGCTGGGACACGCCGACATATCAACGACACAGATATATACACACCTTACGAACAAGCGGCTGCGCGCGGTTTATGAAAAAGCGCACCCGAGAAAATAGTTAAACAGGAAATGAGGAACATTTATGCGGGATAACGATAATTCCCAGGAAAGCAAAAGCGGCGGAGTGGGAATCTTTATTCTGTTTATTTTAATATTGTTTTTAATGGCGGGAGCTGCCGGAGCCTTCTACGGGTCCCGCATCCAGGAAAAACCGAAAGACCTGTCGGATACATCGGTTAAGTCTTTTGATCTGATGGAGGAATCTAAAACAGCCCACAGGACTGTAGACGATGTGCTTCTCCTGAAACGCGAGAACTGGCAGCTGCGGGATACCGAACGCAGACAGCATCATGACCAGCTGGAATCTACCGGAGCGGATGTTCTCTGGACGGACAGGGAAGTTGCCGTTGGCGTTCCCGTTACTACAGAACTGGAAGGCGCCTCCCGCTGGGTGCAGGAACGTCTGCAGACTACGGATGTGGTTTTTATCAGCGGGGAAGAGTCCGAGTGGCACGGCATGGAAGCATGGCGTCTGAACCTTGGGATTGCGGTAAAATCTGGTAAAGACACGGAACGGAAATTTAAAACGGATACAGTTTTCTTTTTTCATCACGGCAACCTGACCAACCGCGACAGGGATATCCCAAAGATTCCCAAAGAAGATAAGCGGTCTGATGATGAAAAGGACAATGGGAGGAAACGATGAACCCTGAAGAAGTAATGCAGAAATACGAGAAATTTATAAATCCGTCCTCGACGCGGCTGTTCCGTTTTATGGGACTGTCCAGCATTGAAGCCCATGCAGAAGGCTGGACTATCACCGATACGGAAGGAAAGTCCTTTATTGATTGTCTGGGCGGTTATGGAATGTTCGCGGTAGGCCACAGGCATCCGAAAGTGGTGGAGGCGGTAGAGCGGGAATTGCATAATATGCCCATGTGCGGCAAAGTACTGTTCAATGAGCCGGCGGCGATGCTGGCGGAAAAGCTGGCGGAAATCACACCCGGCGCTTTGCAGTACAACTTTTTCTGCAACAGCGGCACGGAAGCGGTAGAAGGCTGTCTGAAAGTGGCGCGTCTGGCTACCGGCCGTAAGAAGTTCGTGGCGGCCCACAATGCGTTCCACGGCAAAACCTTCGGTTCTCTGACAGCCACAGGCCGGGATCTGTACCGTGATCCGTTCAAACCGCTGCTGGATGGCTTTACCCATGTTCCATTTAATGATATTCCCGCGCTGGAACAGGCCGTTGACGAAAATACGGCTGCCGTGATCCTGGAACCGGTACAGGGGGAGGGCGGTATCAATGTCCCGGCTGACGGTTACATGAAACTGGCGGAAGAAATTGCTCATAAAAATGGCGCACTGCTGATTGCGGATGAAGTGCAGACCGGGATCGGACGTACCGGGACCTGGTTCGGCGTGGAACATGACGGGGCGAAGCCTGACCTGATGGCCGTAGCCAAAGCCCTGGGCGGCGGCATTATGCCCATCGGTTCCGTAATCGGGACAGAAGCAGCCTGGCAGGGCCTCATCGAAGCGCCTTTCCTGCACACATCAACCTTTGGCGGCGGGCAGATGGCCTGTGCGGCCGGTGTGGCGACCTTACAGGTCATCGAAGAAGAAAACCTTCTGCAGCGCAGCGCGGAGACCGGCGCATACTTTAAGAAAGGTATTGAAGCTATCGCGAAAGAATTCCCTCAGGTAATTAAAGAAGTCCGCGGCCGCGGCATGATGATTGGCATGGATCTGGCAAAAGAAGGCGCCGGCGGTATGCTGATGGCACTGATGATCGATCAGCACATTATTGTAGCATACACGCTGAACAACCCGAAGGTCATCCGGATCGAACCGCCGCTGATCATGCCGAAATCCGTGGTGGACCATGTGCTGGAAGTTTTACGTAATTCCATAAAACAGGTTGCTGAAGTGATTGATGAATTATAAATACGTGTAAATACGCGCAGCCCTTCAGGCGTGTAAGAAAAGGAGTTTATATGCCGTTTGTAAAATCGGAGATTGTTATTAAAGGCGAAAAGCAGAGGATTTTTGATGTGATTCAGGATATGGCCTCCTATCCGAAATTTATGAAAAATCTTGTCAGCGTAGAAGTGCTGGAGAAAGGCGAGAACTACGATATTTCCCATTGGATCTCCAATGTGGACGGCAGAAAGATCGTCTGGACCGAGCGGGATGACTTTTATCCGGAGTCCTTTAAGATTACCTATAAGCAGACTGCCGGTGATTTGAAAAAGATGGAAGGTGCCTGGGAGATGCATGATACGGAAGAGGGTGTCAATGTTTCCCTTGCCGTGGATTTCGAGTTCGGCATCCCCATGATCGCCGGATTGTTAAACCCCATCCTGATCCGCAAGGTACGTGAAAACAGTGAGGACATGCTGCAGGCTATAAAAGGTGAAATTGAAAAATAAAACAAAGTCTGTTATAATGAATTGATATAATTGGTTTTGACTGGAATAATCCTTTTATTTGCCGGCAGGATGGAAGATGACTGTTTATATGGGATTCCCTTTACAGTCCGGCGATATGAGTTTTATATAAGGAGCGTGCGAAGAACTATGAAAACAGCGTTTTTAATGACATTACTTACACTGTTGCTGGTTATGGTAGGCGATTTTGCAGGCGGTCAGCAAGGCATGATGATCATGCTTATCTTTTCACTGGCCATGAATTTCTATACGTATTGGAACAGTGATAAAGTTGTGTTGGCCCAGTACAGGGCCCATCAGGTGGATGAGAATTCTGCGCCGGCTTTATACGGCATCGTGAAACGGCTGGCCCAGCGGGCTAACCTTCCCATGCCCAAAGTGTATATTATCGATGACCAGGTGCCCAACGCCTTTGCCACCGGACGTAATCCGCAGCATGCGGCCGTAGCGGTGACCACAGCGCTGATGAATTATCTTACCCCGAAAGAAATCGAAGGCGTACTGGGGCATGAGCTGACCCACGTAAAGAACGGGGACATCCTGATCAGCACCGTGGCAGCCAGTCTGGCCGGTGTGATTACGACAATTTCCCGGTTTGCTTTATGGTTTGGCGGCGGCCGTGACAGGGAAAACAACAATCCCATTGCCGGCTTGTTTTTCCTGATTCTGGCTCCTATTGCGGCGGCGCTGATCCAGATGGCTGTTTCCCGCAGCCGCGAGTATAAAGCTGATGAAGGCGGCGGCGAATTGTGCGGCAACCCGAATCATCTGGCTGATGCCCTGGAAAAGATTGCCCAGTATTCCACCCGCCGTACCATGCATAACGCTACGGAGGCAACAGCCCATATGTTTATCATGTGTCCTTTCAGCGCGAAAGATATGCAGAAGCTGTTCAGCACCCATCCGTCCACGGAAGAACGCGTAGCGCTGCTGCGAAGACAGGCCGAAGAGATGAGGCGGCAGGGCAAACTGGAAGACTGATTTTCACGATTGATACCGGGCATCCCGCCCGGATCGATAGATTTTGCATTGCATTATATTATTTTATTTTTAAAGGAGAGTAAAACAATGGATCAGAAATCTTTGGTATTAGTAAAGCCTGACGGAGTACGCAAACATTTAATCGGCGAGATTATTGCCCGCTTTGAACGCCGCGGCTTAAAGATCTGCGCATTGAAAATGCTGGTTATGACCAAGGACCAGGCAAAATACCATTATGCAGAACATGTTGACAAACCGTTCTTCCCGGAACTGGAAGCTTTTATCACCGGCGGTCCGCTGGTTGCCATGATTGTGGAAGGCCCCAACGCCATTAAAGCCATCCGCACCATGATGGGCGTGACCGATCCGATCGAATCCACCCCCGGTTCTATCCGCGGCGACTTTGCTCTGGATAAAGGTGAAAACGTTATTCACGGCAGCGACAGCCCGGAAGCTGCAGAACGGGAAATCAAAAACTTTTTCAAACCGGAAGAAATTTATTAAGATTGAAAAGCTCAGACATGTTTGTCTGGGCTTTTTTCCCCGTACTCTCATTAAACCTGCGGGGATGTGATATTTTGGATCCATTTGAGAAATGGCAGAAATCATGTCCGTGTACCGTATAAACCGGTACAAGCAAATTGTTAGGAGGTTATGAAGTATGTCGAAAAAAGCTGCAGTCTATACCCGTACAGGTGATAAAGGAACCACCGGTCTGTATACCGGTGAACGTGTATCCAAGTGCTCTACACGCGTGGAATCCTATGGCAATCTTGATGAAATCACCTCTGCGCTGGGACTTGCCCGGTCACTGGTAAAACGGGACGATGTACGAGAAGCTATATTTAATGTTCAGAAGCTGCTGATGTCCATGATGGCAGACGTAGCAAGCTTAAATCTGCCCCAGCCGTATATTACGGAAGAGCATGTGAAACTGTTTGAAAGCACCATCGACAAATTTGACTCGATGCTGCAGCCCCTGAGTCATTTTATTATTCCTGGGGATACTCCCGGGGCAGGCGCTCTGGATATCGCCCGTACTACCACCCGCCGCGCGGAACGCCAGCTGCTGCGTCTGAATGAAACGGAACCGGTAAATCCGCAGTTGCTGATCTGCGTGAACCGGCTGTCGGACCTGTGCTTTATTCTGTCCCGCGTAGAAACGGAAGTGGGAGTGGAAGAGGGTAAATAGTTTTTTGTTACAATCCTTATGGTCAACCCCATAGCAAGGTTGCTGTAAAACAGTAAATACGTTTACACTAATTTTATGAATCACGCCTCCTGACACATAGTCAGGGGGCTTTTTCTATGGTATAATAAAATAGTTAAAGTTATTTTACCGGGTTGTTTTATGATATCTGTTCTCATAAGCGAATTCACAGATAAAACTGTTAAACACCGCGTTGATTGACCGCATAAAATGACACCGGATAAAACGCAGTAACGGGCAGTTCGTCTGGTTCATAGATTATTATCTGCACTTAACGTTGCGTCAGTGACAGGAGGATATGCTACAGTGGGCAGGGAGAACAAACTTGTATTGGTGCTGGGCGGTGCCCGCAGCGGGAAAAGTGAGTTTGCAGAAAAATATGTGCTTCACGCCGGGAATCTCTGCGGTTATATTGCCACGGCAGAGATACTGGATGAGGAGATGGCGGAACGGGTTAAACTGCATCGCAGCCGCAGGGAGAAGAGATGGATCACTTTTGAGGCCCCCTATTTTGCAGAACAGGTTTTTCCCGAAGCCGGTGAACGTACAGACGCTATTTTATTTGACGATATCACCATCTATCTGAGCAACATGTTATATGGGAATAATGCGCCGCAAGGTACCACGGCTGAAAAAGCTGATGTAGTCAGAAATCGGATCCAGCGTTTACTGGATGCGGCTAGAACCTGCGGCAAGACGGTTGTATTCGTTTCGAACGAAGTCGGCAGCGGGATTGTTCCTGATAATGCCATGGCCCGGGAATACAGGGATATTTCCGGCTGGGTGAACCAGCAGATTGGGGAAGCTGCCGACCAGGTTTTTTATGTGGTTGCAGGGCAGGCCGTGGATATCAAGCGGCTTGCGTTTCGGTTTGAGTAACCGATTCAGAAAAAAACAGACAAAAGGAGCGGTTCTGCCGTTTCGCCTGTGTAAGTGTTAAGCTACAGTTATGAAATGGAGTGCTTCTATGTTAGAAGATTTATATATTGAACGCCCAAATGAAAACATACGTAAGGAAGTACTGAAAAACTGGGAATCCGTGCTGCTGCCGGGTGAAGATTTCGGTATATTGCCAGGTTTGACGGCCGATTACCTGATGATGACGGACGGCCGCGGCATCCGGGGACTAAAACCCGTGATGCTCCTCATGTGCGGCGATCACGGTATCTGTAAATACGGCGTCAGTGCCTTTCCCCAGGAAGTGACCCTGCAGATGATCAACGGTTACGGAAGAGGAACTGCAGGCGCCAATGTCATGGCCCGTCATGCCGGGGCAGGCATGATCGTTGTGGATGTGGGAACGAATTTTGATCTGCATGGCTTCTCCCATGTAAGGCAGTGTAAAATAGCCTGGGGGACGGAAGACTTCACCCAGGGCCCGGCCATGAGTTACGATCAGGCTGTCGCCGCCCTGGAAACCGGTATGCGCATTGCCGATGAAGTGATTGACAATGGATGCAATCTCCTGGAGACCGGGGAGATGGGCATCGCCAATACCACGTCTACCGCCGCCATCGCGGCAGGCTTTCTGGATCTTCCGGCAGAACTGACCGTGGGCCGGGGCAGCGGTATCAACGACGAAAGGATGAAAATCAAGACGGAAGTTGTCCGCAGGGGACTGGAAATCAACAAACCGAAACCCGGAGACGGGCTGGATGTGTTATGCAAGGTGGGCGGTTATGATCATGCCGGGCTGGCCGGCATGATGCTGGCAGGAGCGGCCCGCCACGTACCGACCATGATCGACGGCGTGAACGCAACAGCTGCCGCATTGATTGCTTACGGGATCAATCCCCGTTGCGCGGAATATATGTTATGTTCCCACCTTTCTTCCGATTTAAGCGCAAAGAAGATGCTGGAAGTGCTGAAGCTGAAACCCATCGTCCATGCAGGCATGCGTCTGGGCGAAGGCACCGGCGCATCTCTGGCGATCAGTATTTTGCGCTCCGCATTGGATACATACCGGGAACTGACAGGAGATTGAAATGCCAGAAGAAAATCTGAAGACCAAAGGAACAGAAGTGGAAGAGGAGACCGGGCTCTGGAACCGGTTAAATATTCCTTTGCCGGAACGTTCCACAGGACCCTTTCGTTACCTGCGGGACTTCTTTACCTGCCTGGAATTTTTAACGAGGATCCGGATGACGAAACGGGAGGTCTGGTTCCCGGACGACTTTGCCCGTTCCGTTCCGTATTTCCCGCTGGTAGGGGGAATTATGGGCGCCCTGATGTGGGGGGCGGCCCGGCTTGGGATCCAGGCTGGCTTTTCCGGTAATTTACTGGGTGTGTTTCTGGTGCTGGCGGAGCTTTTCTTTATCGGCACGCTGATGTATGACGGCTTTATGGACACAGCGGACGGGATATTCAGCGGAAGGACAAGGGAACGGAAGCTGGAAATCATGCAGGACAGCCACGCGGGCGCCAATGCGGTGATCGGCGCGGTCATCCTGATACTGGCCAAGGTTGCCCTGTTCGGTTCTTTTCAACCTGCTGTTCTGGGTCCGTTGCTGGCTGCCATGTATATTATTACCCGGACGCTGATGGTGGTATATATCCTGAGATTTCCCAATGCACGGCCCGGCGGTCTGGGGGAAATGTTTAAAACCGGCGGCAGTCCCTTCTATATGATACTTGCGTTACTGTTTTCAGCTGTCCTGCTATTCCTGTTGGGACCTGTCTGGTGTAAGCTGGCTGTTCTAAGCTGTATTCCCTGTATCGCCCTGGCATTTTACCTCAAATGGAATCTGGGAGGTCTTACCGGCGATACGTTTGGTTTTCTGACGGAATGCGGTAATGTGATCGTACTGTTTTTGGCGTATTATTTTTTAAAATAAAAGGACACGGTTATGCATATTGAAGAACTGGTAACGAAGATACAGCCCCTTAGCGGCGATATCATAAAAGCAGCGCAAAAACGGTTTGATAACCTGATCAAACCGGTGGGGTCCCTTGCCCTGTTGGAGAGTATGACAGCCCGTTATGCGGGGATCCTGGGTTCATCGGATAAACAGCTGGTTGTGATCCCGGAGAACCGTCTGCTTTTGCTGTGGGGGGAAATGAAACATGCTGCTGAAATTGAAACGGCGATGTTGAAGAAGAAAGCGGTTTCTGTTTACGCTTCCCATGTCAGTGCAAAAGTCATCCCGCTTCTGGTCATCGGGGAATCCGCTTACGATCTTCTCGAAGAAGGCGCCATGCTCACTGCTGAATATATAGCGGAAGAACAATCAGGTCTTATCTGTCTCGGTACGTTTGAAAAAGAACTGCGGCCGGACTGGCAGAATCTGATGGAAGAAGAAGACGGCCTGGCATTTCTGGACAGACTGCAATGCCCTGCGGTAGATGCCATGACCGGCGCCATACTGCAGGCAGCAGGAATGCGTGTTCCGGTAATGCTGGACGGTGTGGCGACCTGTCTTGCCGCTCTTGCGGCCTCCAAATTTAATCCGTATGTACTGCAATACTGTTTTGCGGGAGACGAATCGGCTGAAGCAGGAAGCGCTGTTTTGCTGCAAAAATTGCAGCTCCAGGCTCCGTTACGTCTTTCCCTGCATAATACGGAAGGCGTGGGGGCGCTGACCTGTCTGCGCCTGTTCGACGCCGGTATCAAGGCCTACAGGGAAATGGAGACTTTTGAAGAAGCCGGCGTGCATAATGAAAAAGAAGACTATTCATTAAAAGTTCAGGAAGATAATAAATTAAAGAGGTAAGGAAAACCGTACAGAATTTTATTGGAGAAGGGAACGCCGCGGTCCAGCGCGGCGGAAGGGGGAACATCATGGCAAAACTTTATCTGATCCGTCACGGGGAAACCGATTACAACAATGCTCTGCGTTTTCAGGGGCAGACGGATATCCCGCTGAATCAGAAAGGGATCGAACAGGCGGAAAAAGCGGCAGACTTTTTCAGAGACATTCCGTTGCAGGCAATTTACACCAGTACGCTGATACGCGCCAAAACCACGGCGGAAATCATTGCCGGGGTGAAGGGCATGGAAGTGCAGGAAACGGATGCGTTGCGGGAGATGAGCTTCGGCATCTGGGAAAACATGAACAGCAAAGATATCCAGAAGAAATACGCAAAAGAATGGAAAGATTTTTTTGCCAGTCCTGCCAGGACAACGATCCCGCAGGGCGAAAGCATGTTGGATGTGCAGAAACGAGCCTATCCGACAGTACAGGAAATTTTAGACAGGTACCCGGAAGGTGATGTGGCTTTTGTGGCCCATGGCGGGATCATCCGCGTGCTGATGTGTACCATGCTCGGTCTGGACCTGAACCGCGCCTGGCATTTACATGTGGGCAACGCTTCCATTACGTGTTTCTACTATTGGGGACGCTCTTACACCCTGGATTATGCAAACCTGACCCGGTATTGACCGCAGGCAAAGTCTGTCCCGGAGACTTGGCGCGAAATTATAAAAATAATGTAGCAGATTTAACATTTGCTCTGCATAAATAACAACATATAGTGCTAAAATTATTAAAATAGTAAATTTTACTAAAATTGTAACCAATAATATTGCAAATATGCATTGACAAGTTTTTTATTTTTGGTATACTTCAGCTTAGGATATCTCAAGGCCGGCTTAGTTTATTGTTTCGTTTTCTCGCTTTTTTTCTAAGTACATCAAAAGGAAGAAGCGGTACAGTAAGAAGTTAGTTGTTCCTATGGGGTACAAAGAAAAAGGAGTGACAAAACCATGTTTGAAGACAAGACCCTGAAATGCGTTGAATGTGGAAATGATTTTGTGTTTTCCGCGTCAGAGCAGGAATTCTATGCTGAAAAAGGTTTCACCAATGAACCGAAGCGCTGCTCTGCCTGCCGTGCTGCCCGTAAAGCCCGTATGAACGGGACCCAGCCGCGGGAAATGTTTAAAGCTGTTTGCGCCGAGTGTGGTAAGGAAACGGAAGTTCCGTTCCGTCCTTCGGAAGACCGCCCAGTTTATTGCTTTGACTGCTTTAACAAACGCAAAGCTGGTCATTAAGCGCGATAAATATTTTTACAAAACCAGTAAAATCGCCCCTTAGAGACCCATAGTATCCGAAACCGACTGTTGAACAGACAGTCGGTTTATTTTTGTTTCTATTGAAATGCTTTTATGATATAATTAATAAGATATAAGGCTAAGTTATCAAGATTCTGTAAAACTACCCTGCTGCAAACAGGGTTGAATAGTTGCTGTGTTTTGTTCATGCAGTTTTGTGTTCAATTCAATAAGCAGCCACAGATGTGTCATTTCTCAGAAAGGGGTATTCCTATTTTAGAATTTAAAGAAGTCGCGGTAAAAGACCGTGACCTGTTCGAAACCTATTTGAACAAACCGGAGCATTTCGGTTCGGAATGCGCATTTACCAATCTGTACATCTGGAGAGATTATTACCGCACATGGTGGGCGGAAAAATACGGTTTCCTGCTGATCAAAGTGGAGCTGGAAGGGGAAACCTATTTCCTGCAGCCTTTCGGAGGCAGGGATGAGGACCTGCCGCTGCTGGCGAAAGAGATCCGGGAAGAACAGGGAGGTCCCTTTGAATTCCGCGGAATTTATGAGTGTTCCCTGGAACGGTTAAGCTGCCTGAAAGGCGACCGGGATTTCGTGGAGAACCGGGACAGCTGGGATTATGTGTATCTGCAGGAAGACCTGGCGACACTACGGGGGCGGCGGTATCACGGACAGAAGAACCATTACAATTCTTTCAAACGGGAGAATCCGGACTATGTATTTGAAATGATCAATCCGGAAAACTTTGCCGAGTGCCTGAATTTTGGCGAAGAATGGTGCAAAGCCCGGATGGACACGGATCCCAGTATTATCTGGGAGATTCGCGCGCTTCAGGAAGCCTTTGTGAATTTTGAAGCCCTGGGATTGCGGGGCGGGGCGATCCGCGTAAACGGAAAGATCGAAGCCTTCGGCTTTGGCAAGGCTATCAACGGGGAAGTCTGCGATGAAAACGTGGAAAAAGCCAATCCCGATATCCGGGGCCTGTACGCGGCGATTCAGACCGAATGCGCTAAATACGTATGGCCGGACATGAAATATATCAACAGGGAAGAAGATATAGGGCTGGAAGGCCTCCGCAAGGCAAAAGAAGCGCTGCATCCGGCGTTTATGGTGAAAAAATACAGTTTGCTTGTCAAATAATGATTTGAGGAATCTATGAACTGCAAAATTGTTACAGCGGCAGAACTGCCCAAGGTCATGGCGCTTTGGGACTACTGCTTTGAAAAAGAAGAAGACCCGTTCTTCCAATGGTATTTCCGGGAATACTGCCTCCGTCACAACCTGATTCTGGGCGGTTTTTCCGAAGAGGACGGGCATTTGCAGAACATGCTTCACCTGAATCCCTACAGTATTTTATTGCGGGGACAGGAAGAGCACGTTCCGTATATTGTAGGCGTGGCGACAGACCCGGCAGACAGGGGGCATAACCTGACTAAAGCACTGTTGCAGTCCGCCTTCCGTCTGCTGCGGAAAAAAGACTGCGCTTTTGCCCTTTTGATGCCTGTCCATGCCGGGATTTATCAGAAATATGACTTTGCGTTTTGTTACCGCAAGCATGTGTATGAGATGCCGTTAGGCAAACTGGCTGTGCCGGTTCCCTCCGGGAAACTGTGGGTGAAGCATTACCGTTCTTACGACAGCGCGCTGTTTGAAGATTTATACGCAGCGTTAGCTGAGGGCTATAACGGGCTGCCAATCCGGACGGACTTCCAGTGGGAGAAACTGCTGACGGTGCATCAGCTGGAGAAGGTGCAGGCAGCAGTAGTCTGTCACGGAAGCGAGCCCAGAGGCTACATGTTTTATCAGATTACAGATGACAGGACATTCCATATCCAGGAACTTGTGGCTCTGACTCCGGACGCCAAATGGGCGCTCCTGCGCTACGCCGGCGGTCATCTTTCGACAGCGGATAAACTGTATTGGGAAGCCATGGAAGACGACCTGACCTGGCTTGATTTTTCTGATGCGGACAACTCCGGACGGGTAAAGCCCTTTATGATGGCCCGTTGTTTTGATGCTGTGCAGGCACTGGAACGGTACGAAGTGCCGGAAGGCTGTCCGGACGGTCGGGTTACGCTGCTGCTGCAGGATGACCTGCTGGAAGAGAACAACCATCTTGTGACCTTAACCGCAGATACAGGCTGTCTGTATCTGGAGAAGGCTGCAGGCGACGCGGACGCAGTGGTTCCCATGGGCGCGTTTACCCAGCTTTATTTTGGTGCGTTTACTTTCAGCCAGCTGGTTGAGGCCGGCAAAATCAGGATGCGGACTTATACGCCCGAACTGCTTTCGTTCCTTGACGCGTTGTTCCCCAGGTGTGTAAATTTTATTAATGAGTATTATTAAGTCTTATAAACACTGTTTTAACATTTTTCTTTTCACGGAGGCCGGAAAATGAGTGAGATCAGACGTATTTATGTAGAGAAGAAGGACGCTTTTGCCGTAGAAGCAAAAGGTTTGCTGGCAGACCTGAAGAATAATCTGCTGATGGACGGACTGGAAAAAGTCCGCATACTGGCCCGCTATGACGTGATGGGCCTTACGGAT
>JAEEGG010013356.1_pt1 | contig 17580 bp, 13 predicted proteins | sample 9134161 | NCBI WGS metagenome assembly JAEEGG01 (sample SAMN16246543, study PRJNA631951) | gut metagenome | biome: gut microbiome; feature: rumen; material: CR-attached | host: Bos | place: Iran: Karaj | collected 2018-10 | reverse complement strand
GGTTAGATAAGCTCGCAACGTGGCGCGCGTACTCTATCGGCTTATTGAACGGACGGGTGAATTTCATGGTGGAGAGAAGAGCAAAGTTCGTGTTTTTCGTCTTTTTCGCTTCGTCTCTGTATGAGTGGCCGTTTACGGTAAGCACGCCGTCCGTGTTTTCCATAACTACGCTGCCTCGGTCGTTGAAGCAGAACATACGCGTCTTGTCGCCGTAAACTTTTGACCTGTACCATATTTTAGGCTCGTATATCTTTTCCGCAAAATCCTTCCAGATCATGGACGGAAGCTCTACGCGCACGCCGATATCCACCTGATTGTTTTGCAGCGGTATGCCGTTTTCCGTACACCATTTTGAAAAGAAGCTCGATCCGGCGCGGCCTACCGCGACTATTATTTTGTCGCCGCGGACCCTGTGCGTTTCGCCGGAATGCATATAAGTGACCGTGTTCAGTTTTACGTCAATATCCGATACCGGCGCGTTTGCGATGATTTCAACTCTCTCGCTCAAGAAGTCTATGAGTTTCACCATAGTGTCGTAGTTCGAGTCCGTGCCGAGATGCTTCACCTGCGCCTGCGCCATGTGAAGGTCGTATTTGAGACAAAGCTGTTTAAGCTCGTCGCTCGGCATGAATCTTTCAGTCGTCGCGCCGAACGATACGAGAATGGAATCGGCTTTTTCTATGTAATCAATAACGGTCTGCTCCGGCATGAATTCCGTGAGCCAGCCGCCGTATTCGGTGGATATAACGTATTTTCCGTCGGAAAACGCGCCCGCGCCCGCCATACCTTCCATAATTGCGCAGTTTTTGCAGCGCAGACAAGTCTCGGACGCTTTCGTGAGCATCGGACAGATCCTGCGGTTTATCGGATTGCCGCGTTCAAGTATGCAGATCTTCAGAGCCGGATCTTCCGTTATGAGCGAATACGCGGACATAAGCCCGCCTATGCCGCCGCCGATTATAATAATATCATATTTATTCATCTTGATCTCTCCCGATCATAATTGTTTTCTTTTTATCGTTTCTTTTGTCAAGCCGGCGCGCTTGAGCGTCCGGCAGATGTAGAACTGTTCAATGCTGCCTAATTTTGAAGTCTTGTTCATATCGTGGATCAGCTTTTCAAGCTCGGAAAGATATACGATATCGTCGTACCCGGCGAGCGGTATCGTCTCGTCGTATATGAAAACGACGGAGGAGTATACCGGCACTTTTCCGTAGCCCGCGCGTTTGAGCACGCCTTTTATCGCGGTCTTGCTTTTTTCCGACGATATCACGGGGCTTTCGAGCTCACTGCGGTCGTCGTCCTGTATCTGTACCCAGATATCCTCACGCGTGTTGTCTATCCTTCCGGTCTTGTCAAACACGGTCAGAACAAGCACGCCGCCTTTCGTTACTACCGCTGCGTCAACGCGCTGGTAGTGGTGCGTGCGCGCCGTCCCGTCAACTAAAACGGGATAATATAAATGGGCAAAAACGTTGCGCCTGTAATTCGTGTCAAGCAGAAAAGCCTCAAGCTCCTGCCGCGAATTGAGATTGTCCTTTCTTCTTGCGCGGTTCCGCTGGTTGTGATAAAACGCGGAAACGAGCGCGGCGACGATTAGCGCGAATATCGCAACGCCCGCAACAGTAAGAAGAATACCGATAAAATCCATATTTCCCCCGTTTAAGCATTAGGTCAGAATTTACGAAAGTGATTATACCACATATTGAAGCGTTTGACAAGTGTTTTAGAGATTTTTTAAAAAGTTAGGCATAAAAATTACCAAAACGGTATTGACAAAACCGGATATTTGTGATATTATATGCAAAGTCAGATAAAAAACAAAATATGCGGGTGTAGTTCAGTGGTAGAATACCAGCCTTCCAAGCTGGCTATGTGGGTTCGATTCCCATCACCCGCTCCAGAAAAGCCTCGTCAAAAGACGAGGCTTTTCAACTAAATCCGTCCTTACGGACGGGATAAATCCACGCAAGCGTGGATGAAATCACTGCGCGATGAAATCCGACTTCGTCGGGTTGGAGGACGGATTTGATTTCATCGTGAGCGAAGCGAACGATTTCATCCGAGCATCGCGAGGATTTCACCGCGCCAACGGCGCGATTTCATTAAAAAACGAGAGGTTTTATCATGGCTGATAATAAACTCTCTGATCTTTCAACAGAATTTGCGGTTCAGATCCTGAAACTCACCGACAGCATTAAAGGTCACTATTCCCTCGCAAATCAGCTTGAACGGAGCGGTACAAGCATCGGCGCGAATATTCGTGAGGCAAAATACGCTCACGGAAAGGCCGACTTCATCGCAAAACTGCAAATCGCCCTGAAAGAATGCTATGAAACAGAATATTGGATCGAAATAGCGCAAAAAGCAAATATTGTTTCGGAAGAATCCGTGAAAACGCTTCTTCACGACTGCGGCGCCTTTCGCCGTATGCTCATCGCCTCGATCAATACGTCAAAAGAGGTTAGCCGGGGCTGAAAAAATGTAATAAAATATCTTGATACACCTAACATTTTCGTTTTACAACCGACTATATGGTTGAAAGCTTTCAAGGATCGTATTTGCGGGAGAGAAAATGAAACGGACAGAAATACTGAAAATGATTGACGCGGATCTGATTGATCGTGTCTATCGCTATTGTTACACAAGAACAACAAACAGCCATGAGGCAGAGGATCTTTGTTCTGATATACTGTATGCTGTTGTAAAGTCTTGTCATAACGATAAAGAGGTCAGTAATCCGATCGGTTTTTTTTGGTCCGTTGCTCACAATGTATATGCTGATTATTGTGAAAAAAAGCATATCCGAGCTGAAAACACTGTTGAGATACAAGCTGAACTTTTTGAGATGATTCCGTATGAAGAAGATAATAACGATGATATTGACGAAAATCTTCTGTCTTCTGTTTATCGTCAGATTTCGAATCTTTCATATGCTTACCGAAAAGTTATGATCGGCTTTTATCTGGATGGGAAATCCACAGCTCAACTGGCAAAAGAATTATCACTCCTGGAAACTACGGTTCGACAACGATTGTTCTATGCAAGAAACGAAGTTAAAAAAGGGGTAACGAAAATGGATGAAACACGAATCGTAAACAGACCGGCGCTGCTGGAAGAAATGAACTGGACCGAATGGGGTACAGGCAACCCTCACGACGGCGATCCCCGCGAGGTATGTACAAGACAGTTATCAAAACATATTGTCTGGCTTTGCAGGAAAGAATCTCAGACCGCGCGTAGTATTTCCGACAAACTCGGTGTTCCGATGACATACATAGAGGAAGAACTTGAAATTCAGTCTCACGGAACAAACGGCAGATACGGAATGCTGAAGAAAACCGATTCCGGTAAGTATATAGTAAACTGCGTTCTTCTGGACGAAAAGGAAATTGCCGATCTGCAGAAATTATATACGGATTGCATTCCGGTGATTTCGGAAATTGTCATGAAACACATTGCCGAAAACAAGGAGAAGTATTGTTCTTTCCCATATGTCAATAAAAACCCGACGTTGAACCTGATACTGTGGCAGCAGGTGTTCTGCATGGCATGTTCTTTTTCAGACTGTGTGGAGAGCAGATTGAAAGACTTTTATATGAAGGATGTGGAACAGTCCAACCGCCCGTTTACGGTTTTCTGCTATAAAAACGGAACGGACACCAAACAATGGGGCGGAGGCTGGGACGGAGTCGACGCATCAGATATCTGCGGATATAAGCATATACACTTGAATAATATTTATATCGGAAGAATCAAACCGCATTTTCACTGCGGGTGTAATGTGTCAACGGATGCAAAACTGCAGATGGCGATCCGAGCCGTTTACGGCTTGCCGATCCATGATCTTTCCGAAGACGAGAAAGAGATTGCCGCAAAAGCAATTGAATGCGGCTATTTGTATCGTGAAAATGACATTTTGTACACGAAGTTTCTTGTTAACAAGGGAAAAGATTCACGGTCACTTTTTAACACGACAAATCTTCTGTACGATATGATGCCGGAAGAACCGGTCAACTCTATTGCAAGAAAAATATCTCAGTTCGTCTGTCAAAATCTCCCAGAGCATCTGATTGGTGATTATCTGTATGTGAATCGCTTGGCGAATATGCCGGTGCTTGATGCGCTTGTGGAAGTGCTGATTGATAAGGGCGTATTAACGCCTCCTGAAAACGGCATCGGAGCTGAAGGTGTTTGGATGGAGATTGAATAATTTGCTGCGAATGAAAAGGTGGAGAAATACACTATATAACTGTCAAGTAAGCAAAACAGCAAATCACAATTTGCCGTGATAACGACGCATCTGTTCTGCACGTTTGCAAATGACATCTTGCATCTAAACTGATCGGTTGCTTTTTCCGGGAATACCCGAAAATTACTGCTTTTTATGGAAATGCATCTAAATTGACCGCCACGCTCAAATCTTTGTAGCCACAAATCCAGTGCTTGGTATTTGATCAAAGCCTTGAAAACCTAATCCTCGTCATACGTTATTTCATAATGCAGTTGGAACGCTCCGGCAAGGTATCTGCGGCGGAGGTCGCAGTTTATCCATTCGATATTTTTCTGAAAAACTCTGCTGCCGCCGTTCCATTCGACCAGCTCGTCATACTGCGGATCTTTCGGGTCTTGGAGAATACGGATCAACTCTGAGAATCCTCCGGGGCCGCCGCAGTCCTCCGGCGGCGCGTCGCCTTTCAGTTCCGTACATACCGGGGCGGGGATAGCAGCGTCTTCAATTATCTCGACAAGCCGCACCTCGTGCGTCCACCCATCGCCGAAATCATATTCGTAAGAAATGCTGTCGGTTTTCGAAAAGACCTCCTCAAGCGTGATCTCCCGCTCGTCAACGATCTCGCATCCTCTTGCGCCGCATATATCATCATCTTCCGGATAAGGTATTCTTGCTATCCGCAACGGACGACCGTTTTTTGACCGCTTCAGGATAAACTCATGCAAGTGGTAATCTTTCCACAAAAACAGATTCTGGATGATATCGTGCAGATAGAAAAGTGAGAAATCCATAGGAATCGTCACGCGTCTGAGGCAAGGCGTTTCAAGTTCAAGCGATACGTCAAAGACTCCTGCGCGAGTACTATAGAGCTTACCGTATTTTTCTTTAAGAGCTCGTTCCTGCTCTTCGTAAGTTGCGTAGACGTCCTTTTTGTCGGCGGTGAACTTGATGTCATCGTTGATCACCGGAAGAATGATCGTTTGAAAAAGATCGTCGGGTTCAAAACAGTTTTCAAAGCGTTCTACTCTTTGGCAGTATTTGTTTAATTTTGCAACGGAAGATCGGTCGGCTGTCTTGCAGAAGCTTGCCGGGAAACAGCAATCAGCGATATAGCGGTCGATCACTTCTTGGGAAATGTTTTCCGACGCGAGCATATTCCGCAGTCCCGCTTTCAACAGTTCCTGCAATTTCTTTTTATCGCTTGCCGTGATCCCGTACAACAGGAAGCCGCATCCCGTCGCATCATTGGCGATCACAATGCACTTCCTGCGATTCAGCAAAATAAGATTTGCAGAAAAAGCAAAAAGCGGATCGATCCCTTTTGTGGCCTGTGCCGGAGATATGCCTAAATAATCGATCAGTTTTTTTGTGCATCCGATTTGAATCATATTTCAACTCCCTCCCCGATCAAAGAATAAATCACAGAAACTGAGTCATATACACGGGCACACAGAGTGTATCCGTATCCTTTGCAAGGCCTTTTGTGTAAATCAGGTATTTCTGCAGGATCCGCGACGAATACTTCTCAAAAAACTTATCCATAGAAACGTGCGCTTTGTAACCGGAAGACTTGACCTCAATGGGACAGATCTTATTCTTCCGCGACAAAAGGAAATCAATTTCGTAATTATGCCGCGACGACTCGTTGGGAAAAGTGTAATAAAACAGTTTATTTCCGTTTGCGGCAAGCGTTTGCGCCACGGCGTTTTCATACAGATATCCGAGGTTTGCGCTGAGTTTATCATTCAGCAGCTTTTCATAAATGATATTCTCGGTAAAATCGCGGTCTTTGAACATAAGCGTGACGAAAAGGCCGGTGTCACAGACGAACATCTTGAACGCGGAAAGATCCTCTGTTGCGGAAAGACCAACGTTCGGATCAACAGCGTGATAAGAGATAAGCACCGTTTTGGAGTTCTCCATCTCGGCTATGATCTCGGGCAGCTTTTCCGGCTTGCTCTTTTTCAGTACGCTTGTCGTTTGGTATCTCGATGCGTTTTTCGCCAGCTGCGCCGGGATGGCGTCGAACAGCATAGACGCTCTGCCCGACGGATCGAACTTTCTGAAATCCTCTTCATAGAGAGACAGGATCGTGCGCTTGACAAGATCGACCTTGCGGAAATTATTCGTTTCGATATATTCGTTCACCGCCTGAGGCATACCGCCCACAAGCATATACAGCCGAAAATCTCGTATAAGCCGGCGACCCAGCTGCTCACCGACGGGCTTTCTTGACTCAAAGCACTGACGGATCAGCGGGATCGTCGTACTGTCGCCTACCGCCCAAAGAAATTCCTCGTAGTCCATCGGATACATACCGATCTTCTGTTCTTCACTGGGAATCAGAATATCCTTGACGTTTTTCTTGATCGATATAAGCGATCCCGTTTCAAGATAATCGTATCTGCGGTCTTTAACGAGATGCTTGATCGCCTGCCGGGCTTTCGGGAAAAACTGGACTTCATCAAATATGATCAGAGATCTGCGTTCGACAAGATCGACGCGGAACAGCAGCTGGAGTTGAAGAAAGAAAAAGTTCAGGTCGGACATATCGTCAAAGAGATCTTTGACCGACTGCGGCGCCAGAGAGAAGTCAATGAGGATATAGCTTTCGTATTCGTTTTTTGCAAATTCTTCCGCCACGGTGGATTTACCGATACGCCTTGCGCCCTCTATCATCAGCGCCGTTCTGCCCTGCGACTCGTTCTTCCACTCGACAAGCTTATCGTATATCTTTCTTTTGAACATGGTTTCGCCTCTTATCGCAATTTTAATTTCGACATAATCCGATGTAATCGCAATTTGTTTATGTACATTATAGCACGAAATCGCAATTTGTCAAGTGATTTTGAGAAAACTGCATGTAAAAAATGGGGCTGTAAAAAAACTCACAGCCCCTTTTTTGTGCGGAAGAAAGGATGGGCAGGGAAGTCCGGGTTATGAGCACGTATTATTTATTTTGAAATATTCATGATCCTGTGCTATAATCGTCTTACAAATCAATACCGGTCATCGGAGGACAGTACGCCGTAGCGTAGGGGATCGTAAAGCGTTTGCTTTGCAGGCCGCCTGTTGGATAAGATGTCGAGTGAGCTCGGAACAATGGCTTATGCCTTTTGTGCCGGGCATTTTATTAGGAGGCATTTATGACCGCATCAACAATCACACTTACACCCCTTACGGAAGATGACCGCGAGCAGTTTATACTTGACAATCAGTACGCCTTCAAATTCGGTGCAGTCGAAGAGTTCGGTATGCGCGACGACCACTTTGACGGCGACGGTGAGATCATATCCCGCAAGACCATCGAACACTGCATTGACCACGGTGTCGCATACCGCATCCGCGAGGACGGAAAGACCGTTGGCGGGCTGATCCTGAAGATCGACGAGCAGACGCAGCGGGGCAAGCTTGAGATCCTGTTCGTATCGCCCGACGTTCACAGCAAAGGTATCGGAAGTGCCGCATGGCGCGAGGTCGAACGCCTTTATCCCGAAACGCTGGTGTGGGAGACCTGCACGCCGTATTTCGAGAAGCGAAATATCCACTTCTACATCAATAAGTTGGGCTTTTCTGCCGTCGAATTCTTCTGCGAATACCACCGCGAAGAGCCCGAAAACGAGCGCTTCGGTCCGCAGGACGACGAATCTCCCAAAGACGATGAAGGCCCCGATGAGATGTTCAGATTTGTAAAATACATGAAATCGCCTAAGTGATATCTTTCGTTGGTTCGCATACTGTTAATTATTACCACGGACGAAGCACAAGCGAAATGTTTCTTTCGCCCCGGTCTGATTCGCGACCGCCTAAGGCGGCAGAAACAGAAAGCGGATCGGACTTCGGCGGTCGAAAGGCCGACCGACAAAACTACAATTGATGGAGGCCATATGTTTGAATTGAATGAATACCTGCGGAAGCTTATCTCGGAATGCAGAACCGCTTTTGGAGGCAGACTGCTGTACGTGGGCTTACAAGGAAGCTATCTGAGAGGAGAAGCAAACGAAGACAGCGATATAGACGTCATGATCGTTATTGACGACTTCTCTGTAAAAGATATGGAAGTGTACCGCGGTATCCTGCAAAAGATCGGATACTATGAAAAATCGTGCGGATTCATTTGCGGGAGGGATGAATTGTCCCGGTGGAATCCGCTGGAGGTATGTCAGCTTAAAAATACGACAAAAGATCTGTACGGAACATTGTCCGGATATCTGCCTGACGCAGCGAGACAGGATGAGATCAACTATGTGAAATTCAGCCTCGGAAATCTGTATCACGAGTTATGCCATCGATATATCCATACCGATCGCGAAACTAATTCTGCGAAGTTCCGCTCAACCTGCAAAGGGCTGTTCTTTCTCATTCAAAACCTTCATTACCTTGAAAGCGGCGAATTTGTCACTACCAAAATCGATCTGAAGAGAATGGTATCGGAAGATGATCGCAGGGCGCTGACTTTGGCAGAGTTAAATGATGATTTTGACTTCGATAATGCTTTCTCCTACCTGTTTGCGTGGTGTCAGGACGCGTTTCGCAGGATCGACAGCATATGACCGGTTCGGCCGGATCCGGTTTTAGAGCTGCGGCGGGGCAACAGCCGGTTGCTTGCCTTTGGTTCGTCTATACAGTATAATTGCTTCGTCGGAGGAGGAAAGATTATGAGCACAAAAGACGTATTATACAAACTGAGAACGCAAAACGGATTGTCCCAGGATGAGCTGGCAGGAAAACTTTTTGTGACCAGGCAGGCTGTGTCGCGCTGGGAAAACGGCGAGACAGTACCGAACACCGAAACGCTGAAATTATTGTCCAAACTGTTTAACGTATCGATCAATACGCTGCTCGGATCTCCGCAGCAGCTGATCTGCCAGTGCTGCGGGATGCCCCTCGAAGATTCGGTACTGGGCCGTAACAGCGACGGTTCGCTCAACGAAAACTATTGTCAGTGGTGCTACGCTGACGGAACGTACACGTACAGCAACATGGATGAACTGATCGACGTTTGCGTGCGTCAGATGGCGAAGGAGGGTTTTTCTGAAGAACAGGCCCGCACGTATATGAAACAGAAATTGCCGACGCTGGATTACTGGAAAAGGATCGATGAGCTCGGCGACAACGGGCGGTTCGAATCTCTCAAAAAGCAGCTTATCCGCGAGGTCAATGACCTGAATATCGACGGGATGCCGGAGCTGACGTCGCTCACTGCTCTTGTCGGCGGTTACGTGAACCTGGCGTATCCTCTTCCGGGCGGCGAGAAAGCAAAATTCCTGGACGATAATACGACTTATCTCGGGAACCAGCTCGAATCGGAAGCGGGAGACGGCCGCTTCTTTGGAGTACTGGCAAGCGAGAAATTCATTTTGATATGCACTTACGGGGCGGAATGCAAGGATCCGGAACTCGTTTTGTACAAAAAACGTTAATTGCCGCGGACAAGTAAAGTTTTTATGTTTTTACCTGCCAATGCATCGCGGAAGGCACGGTTCACGTCTGCGACGGAGTACGTCGTTGCCAGCGCACGGATGACAGGCTGAAGAGAAGGATTTTCACCGAGGAAAGTGATGTAATCTCTAACGTCTTCCATAGAATACTGCGAAGAGCCGATGATCCGAAGCGCTTTGAACGTGATCAGCTGAGGCTGGATCTCGATACCGCCGGAATTGCTGTATTGACCGGGGACAAGGTAAGTGCCGCGGTTTCTTAAAATATCGATTCCCAGAGGAATTGACGCCGGGGCGCCGGATGCTTCGAAGCAGAGGTCAACGCCGATCCCGTCGTTTTCTTCCTGCAGCTTTTTGGTGACGGTTCCGGTGCCTTCCGCCTGGAGGCTCAGGACCTCGTCAGCGCCAAGCATAAGCGCCATTTCACGCTTCTTCGGATTATCCCTGCCTGTGACCGCGTAAAGCTTCTTTACGCCCGCGGCATGCAGATATGCGATCGCGAAGCAGCCCACAGGACCGAGCCCCTGTACGACAGCGACGGTATCTTTACAGACCTCAGATCCGGCTTTCCTGCCGAGCCTGAACGCATGTATGGCAGTAGGTCCGGGGCAGGCAAACACCGCTGTGGCGACGGGATCGATACCATCGGGGATACGCACGAGATTCGAAAGGGGAGTGAAATTGACCTCCGCATAACCTCCGTGAAAATACGGAGGAACGTCGGAAAGAAACTCGTTCGTGACCTGCATATTGACGCAGTTTGCATCATCACCGCTGAGGCAAAGCGGGCATTTACCGCACGGGACGGCAATATCCGCGATGACGTTGTCGCCGATCTTAAGCCCGTATTCCGCAGCTTCGGCCGGATCGCAGTCCGTGAGCCTGCCAACAAATTCATGACCGACGATCGATCCAAGCGGTGCATCGAGCGTTCCGCGTGCGAAATGCAGGTCTGTGCCGCAAACACCGCTGGCGATCAGTTCGGAACGGCCGTATCCTGAAGGAGCCTTAACGACCGGGTAACTTTTTATAGCAAAAGGCTGCCCGGCGCCCCGGAAAACAGCAGCCTTAGCCGTGCCGTCATAAGATCTGTGTAATTGTCCGTTCTCCTGAATTGCATTTTCGCTCATGATATCGTCTCCTTTGCGATCTATTCTATGCTGCACTCAAAAAACCGTCCGAATAATTTTTGAAACCGTGATAGCGTCTCCCTGTCCGGCGGCAGCGTATCCTTAAACATGTATTCTTTTCCCATGGCCGTGTATTTGCTGCTCCCGAGGCGGTGAAACGGGAGGATGTCAACTGTCTTTACTCCCGCGCCTTTCAGCCTTTCGCATGCTTCCGGGACGTCATTCTCCGTATAATTAACGCCGGGGATAAGCGGCACGCGCACCCGGACCTGTTCTCCGGACGAGATCAGGCGCCGGATGTTTTCAAGCACGAGATCGCGGTCTCCTCCGACGGTTTCTTTATAGAAAACAGGATCGTCCGATTTGTAATCCACCAAAAACAGCCGTACGCTTCCCAGAAGGGGAACGAAAAGCTCCCAAGGTACGCATGCGGCCGTATCGATCACCGTATCAACGCCATGGCGGCCTACGTATTTTATCAATTCAAGCGCACCTGCAGATTGAAGCATTGGCTCCCCTCCGCTCAGCGTAAGCCCGCCGCTCTCACCGTAAAATTCTATGTCTTCGAGCACTTCGGCGGCAATATCTTCCACTGTTTTTTTTCGGCCGTACAACACTTCGCGCTCTGTTCCGGGGTATACGAGTTTTACAGGCACGGGCGACAACGTCTCGGGATTATGGCACCACGGACAATGAAGATTGCAGCCTTTCAGAAAGACCGTCGTCCTGATCCCAGGACCGTCACCGGTGCTGAAATGCTGTATTTCGGAGACGTTTAGTATTGCCCCATGAGGTTCTTTCGTCATAACTCGTCATGCTGCGTGCGGCTTAAGATATCCAGCTGCACTTCTTTTGCAAGAGTAACGTAAAGGGCCGAAAAACCCGATACCCTGACGACCAGGGCTGGGTAGTTCTCTGGATGTTCCATCGCGTCAATAAGCGTCTCTCTGGACGTGGAGTTGATCTGTATCTCCTGACCGCCCCTTTTGAAATAAACCCGGATCAGCTGAAGCAGCTTTTCACGCTTTCCGTCAGAAAACGCGGACGGAGCGAACTTTTGATTCAGTACGGTACCGCATGCACAGCACGTATAATCAGGCTTTGAAACGCTTAAGATAGTTGACGTCACACCGCGCCTGTCGCATCCGTACGTCGGTGAAGCGGCGTCGGAAAGCGGCTTTCCGGCGAGCCTGCCGTCAGGCGTAGCACCGAGAGACCGGCCGGCGTGGATATTCGAAACGTTGGCCGCCATAGCGGTGTAGAAACCGCCTCCGTCGTAAGTATGATATTTATAAAACTCCTCCGAGATACGTATCGTATACCATACGGCATATTTATCGGTAAAATCATCATTGTTTCCGTATTTAGGAGCATCAAGAGCCGCACGGTGAAGTTCATCGTGACCGCTGAAATTATCGCGAAGTGCTGCGGCAAGTTCTCTCAAAGTTACGGTGTGGTCGTTAAACACAAGCTTTTCGATCGCAGCCAGAGAATCGCTGACGGTCCCGACACCCATAAGCGCAGCGCCGTGTATGGAAGGATACTTGGAGCCGCCGTTATTGATATCTTTTGCACGCTCGATGCAGAATTCCGCGAAGCATGAGAGGAACGGGCTCGTGGAAGCATCCGGATCGTCAACGTGCATCAGACGGTTCGCGTTGTCAACGTAATCCTTAACGCCTCGTACAAGCATTAACTCATATAGCTTCATAAATTCGTCCATGGTTTTAACTTCGGACGGCCGCACAGTCGTTCCGGGTGCGATCTCAAGTTCAGGGTCCTCCAAAATAAGTTTTTCGAGATACACGATCGGATCGAATCTGCCGTCTGACCAGGGAGGCTGTTGTCCGGGCAGGAAGTTCTCGATGCATCCGACCATGCAGTAGTTGCGAACGTCCTCCGGCTCATATCCGTACCTGAGCAGGGCGGGGATATTTGCCTCATCGTTCATCAGCGCAGGGTAGCCGAGGCCTGTCCCGATGACCTTAAGACACTCGTCTAAAAACTCGTCAGGCGTATCAGGAGTTATGCGCGCGGAAAGGTTGGGACCGGGCATATTCACGTCTCGCACGGCCCGCAGCACACAGTAACTCAGAGGATTCACCGCACATTTTCCGTCGCGGTCAACGCCGCCGATACATATATTAACGACGTCGTCTCCTCCGCGGATCCTGGATTCACATATCTTTGCAAACGTGTTCGCGATCATCAGCGTCGCGTCATTTAACGTGATATCGCCGTCGTCAATATCTTTTATAAACAGAGGGTACAGATACTGGTCTATTCTCCCCAGAGCCATAGCGTACCTGCCTTCGTACAGGAAGCAACTGTGGATCATCCATACGAGCTGAAGCCCCTGCGCAAACGACCGGGGCGCCGAAACGGTCAATGCAAGGCAGTTTTCCTTTATAAAATTCAATCTGGCGGCATTTTCGGGATCACATCCCGGCTCCGCTGCCATTTCACCGGCTTTTTTAGCGTACGCCTTCAGCCTGTCGGTAAGCCCCTTAAGTGCAAGCTCCATGCCGTCAAGCAGTTCGGCAGCCTTAGTATTTCCGTCGTGAGCTTTCCTGGAACTGCTTATTTTTTTCAGAAGCCCGGGGATACCGACCGTAAGGATCGTCTTGAAATCCGGCGCGTAATGATCAGAACGCGTGAAGAAATTCCTCTCCGGATATTTCGAGACCAGCCCGGCAGCCTCGCGGCCCTCGTCTTCGGTAATATTGACAAAAAGAGGCCTGATGCTTCCGACGATAATATCGTTCTCGTAGATGTGTGGTTCGGGCAGCGTAAACAGGCTGTATATCGCCGCCGCTCTTATGAGCGTCAGATGTTTCGGGTCAATATCCTTCTCCGCCTGCCTGTATCCCGCGCTTCTGAACCAATCCGGTCTAAATGCACCTGGCTGCGGGGTCAATATTTCGGCTTTCAGTTTTCCGAGATCTGTCTTTCCGACTATCGTTGAAGCTGTCATATGATACGGCCTCCTTCGTTACTCTTCGCTATAATTCTACCATTTTAAGCGGCAATGTTTCAATAACAAAAATAAAACGGCCCCGCTATCTATCTGGCCGCGCAGTATTGACTTTTAGGCACTCAAAACCGTATAATGATACTGTAAATAAAACGACAGTGCCGAAAGGAGAAAACCCGATGAATATAACGAAAAACAGAGACGGAGAAAAACTGCTTGTACAGGTAGAGGGAAGGATCGACACCGTTACGGCTCCTGAATTTGAATCTTTTATGAAAGAAAATCTTGAGGGGGTAACGGACTTAACGCTCGACCTTTCTTCGCTCGAGTATATATCTTCCGCCGGTCTTCGCAGAATACTTCAGACCCAGAAGCAGATGAACAGGCAGGGCAAAATGGTCGTTGAAAACGTTAACGAAACGGTAAGCGAAATATTTGAAGTTACCGGTTTTTCCGATATATTGACCATCAGATAATAAACAAATAATAAACAAATAATAAACGGATAATAATCAAATAATAAACAAAGGAAATCAGCATGCCCGAAAAAAGCGTCAGAGAAATGAATAAACTCGAGAGGCTTCACTACTCACTTGCCTCCCGGACTTTTCGCGCGACTTTGATCGGTTCGATAATTCTCGGACTCCTGGCGCTCATCATAGGGCTCGGATGGTATACTTACTCGGCCTGCAGGGGGCTGATCGAGCAGTCATTCAGTGTCGCTAAGAATACCGCGGTCATATTATCAAAAGTTGTCGATCCGGCTCCTCTTGCGAAGGACGTCATGTCGGTATACGGATCAGAGTTTTACGGAAAAGACACATTGCCCGACCCTGACAGTCTGTCCGATGATTATTACGATAAATACAAAGCGCTGACAGAACGGGAGGATTATATTCAGATATTGTCCGTTCTGAACGATTTCAAAGAAAACAATACTTTAAATGACGTTTATTACGCTATGTACGACGAGAAGACCAGTATGCTCGTTTATATAGCGGATCCGGACGACAGCGAAGCGACGGGCTGCCGGACAGGCTATTACGAAACGGTATCGCAGAAAGAACTCGGCAAGTTCCTTAACTGGGACGGTAAAAGTATCGTGTATCACATAGAGAAAACCGACAGGTACGGATGGATCTCTACGAGCGGAGTAAGCATAAAGAGCGCAGACGGAAGCGTGACAGGATATATACTGACGGATGTTACGCTTCGCGAAGTTGCCTCAGGTATGAAACGTTTCGTGTTCCAGTTTTCGATATCGATGTTCGTTGCCGTTAATCTGCTGGCGTTTTTTATGACGAGGCATATGAAGAAAAAGCTCGTCAAACCGGTAAACGAGATAGCGCAGGCGGCGGAGGCGTATATAAAAGATAAGCGCGAAGGCGTTAAGACAGGCGACCATTTTTCCGACCTCAACATCAATACCGGAGATGAGATAGAAAATCTTGCGCTGATAATGTCCGATATGGAGGGCGAACTGGCGGAATACGAAGTGAATCTCACGAAAGTTGCCGCCGAGAAAGAGCGCATCGGAACTGAACTCGCATTGGCCACCAGGATCCAGGCGGATATGCTTCCAAACATATTCCCTGCGTTCCCGGACAGAGCGGAGTTTGATATTTACGCCTCGATGCGCCCCGCGAAGGAAGTCGGAGGAGATTTCTACGATTTCTTCCTGATCGATAACGATCATCTCGGCCTTGTAATGGCGGACGTTTCGGGTAAAGGCGTTCCGGCGGCGCTTCTGATGATGGTCTCGAAGATACTTGTCCAGAACATCGCGCTTTCGGGTAAAAGCCCGGCGGAAGTGCTCCGGACGATCAACAGCCAGATGTGTGCGAACAATCGCGAAGAAATGTTCATTACGATCTGGTTCGGATCTTTGGATCTGAGAGACGGAAGGCTCGTCGCGGCCAATGCCGGCCACGAATATCCTATACTGATGAAGCCGGGCGGAGAGTTCGAAACGGTAAAGGATAAACACGGCTTCGTGATCGGCGGATTTGCGAGCTCAAAGTATACGGAGTATGAGCTTAAATTAGAACCGGGGGCGAAGCTGTTCCTTTATACAGACGGCGTGACGGAGGCAACCGACGATTCAGGGGCACTCTTTGGGACCGGGCGCACCGTTCGCGCACTGAACAAGTATAAAGACGGCGATCCCGAGACTATCGTAAATGGCGTTGACAACGACATCCGTGATTTTGCCGGTGTTTCTCCTCAGTTTGACGACATAACCATGATGTGCATACAGTATTTCGGGGAAGGAGTGAAAGGCTTGAAGGAACTGACTGTCGAAGCAAAAGTCGAAAATATTGCCGCCGTGACCGTTTTTATAAACGGAGAACTGGATAAAATCGAATGTCCGTTCAAGGCCAGGACCCAGATCGACGTTGCTGCAGATGAGCTTATGTCCAACATTTCCCAATACGCTTACGGGCCTGACGGAGGGACCGTTACGGTACGGTTCGGATATGATCCGGATAACGAAAACGTTGAAATAACGTTTATTGACAACGGAAAACCGTACGATCCTCTAAAGAAAGAAGATCCCGACGTTACGCTGGGCGCAGATGAGCGTGAAGTCGGTGGACTCGGCATCTTTCTTGTAAAGAAGACGATGGATAATATGGAATACGAATATAAAGACGGAAAGAATATTCTCAAGATCACCAAAAAGATCTGAAAGAGGTGACTGTATGGGCGTAAAATATGAAGCAAACGGAACAGAGCTCAGGCTGTTTTTAGAAGGGCATATAGATTCCGCAAATTCCGGGATCATCGGAGATGAAATAAATGCGGCGAAAGAGACGGGAGCATACAAAAATATAGTCATTGACTGCGAAAAACTGGAATATATTTCGAGCGCAGGCCTCAGGATCATACTGCGGCTGATGAAAAGCGGTTATAAACTGTCGATCATCAACGTTTCTACCGATGTGTACGAGATCTTTGACATGACCGGATTTACGGAGATGGCGGAGGTACGAAAGGCATACAGGCGGGTGTCTGTTGACGGCTGCGAGATCATCGGAAAAGGGGCCAACGGCAGGGTGTACCGCATTGACCGCGACACGATCGTGAAAGTATACGTTAACCCGGATTCTCTGCCCGAAATACAGAGAGAGAGGGAACTTGCCAGAAAAGCTTTCGTGCTCGGGATACCGACGGCAATACCGTACGACGTTGTCCGCGTAGACGGTGGTTACGGTTCTGTATTTGAAATGCTGAACGCAAAAAGCCTGGCTCAGCTGCTTGAAAGCGATCCGTCCCGGTTCGACTACGTAATGGAATTATCCGTAGATCTGCTGAAAAGGATACATTCTACGCGGCTGAAAAAAGGCGAGATGCCCGACTGCAGGGAAAACGTTCTCGGATGGGTCGATTTTATTAAAGGATATATTCCTGACGATCAATATGAAAAGCTGAAAAGGCTCGTCACTGCCGTTCCGGAAGATGATCACATCATGCACGGCGATTATCATCTTAAGAACGTCATGCTCCAGGACGGGGAAGCGCTGCTTATAGATATGGACACGCTGTGCCTTGGAAATCCCATATTCGAATTCGGCTCGATATTTAACGCGTACGTCGGATATACGGAACTTGATCCGGATAACGTAAAGCAGTTCCTCGGGATAGATGCCGGTACTGCGCGCAGGATCTGGGACCGCACGATCCGCATGTATTTCGATACGGATGACGAGGAGTTTATCGAAAGGATAAAGACAAAGGCAAGGATAGTGGGCTACACGAGGGTCATGCGCCGGGCGATAAGGCGCGGAGGTATGGACGTTC